>Ga0299907_10003402_pt1 | contig 10160 bp, 9 predicted proteins | sample RVTome_16_FD_198680 | JGI IMG/M metagenome (GOLD analysis project Ga0299907, IMG submission 198680) | Soil microbial communities from uranium-contaminated site in the Upper Colorado River Basin, Wyoming, United States - RVT152D67 (version 2) ... | reverse complement strand
CATTTCCTATCACTGTGGGGCTTGCGTTGGTCCTCGCCGCGTGCGGCGGTGACGGCGGGTCCCCATCAACGTCAGCCAGCCAGGGACCGGACGGGAGTGCTGCTCCCAGCGTGGACGGCCAGGCCGGGGGGACCATGGTGTTCGCCGGATCGCGGCTGGCGGCAAGCCTCGACCCGTCGCAGACGAGCGACGGCGAGTCGTTCCGGATTCTGCAGCAGATCTACGAGCCCCTCATCGACCTGGCACCCGGCACGACGAGCGAGTTGACCGGCGTGCTGGCCGAGACGTGGGAAGGCGAGGCCGCGGACGACACGTACGTCTTCCATCTGCGGCAGGGCGTGACGTTCCACGATGGGACGCCGTTCAACGCCGAGGCGGTGAAGATCAACTTCGACCGCTGGCAGAACCTTCCCGAGGAGCTGCAGGCGAACGCCTATTACTACGACCTGACCATGGACGGCTTCGGCCCGGACAACCTCATCAGCAGCGTCGAGGCCACCGACGAGCACACCGTGACGATCACGCTCCGCGAGCCGAGCGCCACGTTCCTGTACGCGATCACGCTGCCGCCGTTCGCGATCGTCAGCCCCGCGGTCCTGGAGTCCACGAACGCGGACGATCCGGCGGAGAGCACTTTCAGCACCGAGGAGGTGCAGGGTGGCACGGGTCCGTTCGTCCTGCAGTCCTACACGCCGGACGAGAACGCGACGCTCGTTCGCAACGAAGGCTACTGGGGCACGCCGGCTCTCCTCGATCGGTTGATCATCCGGCCGATCGCGGATACGGCTGCGGCGCTGCAGGCGCTCCAGGCCGGCAGCATCCATGGCTATGACTTCGTGAGCCCGAGCGACTACGGCGCCGTCGAGGAAGGTGGCTTCCAGCTGGTCGAGCGCCTGTCGTTCAACTCCCTGTACCTGGCGATCACCCCGACCGCGACCGAGGGCGGCCCGTTGGCCGAGCTCCAGGTCCGGCAGGCCGTTGCCGCCGCGATCGACAAGGAGGCGCTGCTCGAAACCTTCTACGGTGGTCGCGGCAGCGTGGCGGACAACTTCATCCCGCCGAGCAGCGGCTGGTACGACGCCGTCGCTGCCGGTGTGGAGCCGGTCGCCTTCGACCAGGATGCTGCGCGGCAGCTTCTGGCCGATGCGGGCTACGGTCCGGATAACCCACCGGAGGTCGAGTTCTGGTTCCCGACCGACGTGGTGCGGCCGTACATGCCCGATGCGCGCGGCCTGCACCAGGCGGTCACCCAGATGCTCGAGGACGTCGGCTTCGTCGTTACGCCCAACAGCGACATCTGGGACATCCCCGGCTACCTGGAGGACGCGCAGGGGGGCCTGTACGACCTGCACTTCCTCGGCTGGACCGGTGACTGGGACGATCCCGGCAACTGGTACGGCGTCCACTTTGGGTTCAGCCAGGGTGAGCCGAACCCGCAGTTCAACTGCGACGTCGAAGGCCTCGAGGATGCCATCGACGCGGCCGAGGCCGAGCTCGAGGTTGATGCTCGCGGCGCGGCATGGGCCGAGGTCGCCCGCATCGTTCACGAGAACGTGTGCTTCGTGACGCTGGTGCACGGCGACACGGCACTCGGCCTCCGGCCGGAGGTCCGGGGCTACGTCGCCAACCCGACCGGGTCGGAGTCCTTCGCGACCGTCTGGCTCGACCAGGGCGAGTAGCGCCGACACGGCGCTTACACTGGAGGGCCCCGGCGCACGCCGGGGCCCTCTGACCACTCGACGAGGAGCGGGATCGTGGGCAAGTTCATCATCAGGCGACTGCTCCTGCTGATCCCGATCCTGCTCGGCCTGTCCGTCCTCATCTTCCTGTTCATTCGCCTGCTGCCCGGCGACCCGGCGAGCACCATCCTGGGCGAGCGGGCGACCCCGGAGAACATCATTCGCGTCCGCGAGGCGCTCGGCCTCGACCGGCCGCTCCACGAGCAGTACTTCGACTACCTCGGCGGCCTGCTCAGCGGCGACCTCGGCCGCTCGTTCCTCAGCAACCGGGACGTCGTGGACGACTTCCTCCAGCGCTTCCCGGCCACGATCGAGCTGACGGTCACGGCCATGACGTTCGCGCTCGTGCTCGGGATCCCGCTCGGCATGATCACCGCGAAGCGGCGCGGCACATGGATCGACAACGGGGGCACGGTCCTGTCGCTCATCGGCATCAGCATCCCGATCTTCTTCCTCGGGCTCATGCTGAAGTGGCTGTTCGCCATCCAGTGGCCGATCCTGCCCGACTCGGGACGGATCGATCTCATCCACTACTACTTCCCGAGCGTGACGAACATGATGACCGTTGATGCCATCATCGCCGGCGAGTGGGGCGGCTTCGTCGACGCGCTGCGCCACCTGGTGCTGCCCGGCATCACGCTCGGAACGATCCCGCTGGCGATCATCATGCGCATCACACGGGCCAGCGTGGTCGACGTCCTGAACGAGGACTACGTGCGCACCGCGCACGCCAAGGGCCTCTCGCAGGGGACCGTCGACAAGCGGCACGTCCTGCGCAACGCGATGCTGCCGGTGGTAACCGTCATCGGCCTGCAGACCGGCCTGCTGATGGGGGGTGCGATCCTGACCGAAACGATCTTCGGCTGGGGCGGCGTGGGGAAGTGGATGTACGACGCGGTCGTCGCGAACGACTACCAGATCATCCAGAGCGGCGTGCTGCTGCTCGCCTTCATCTTCGTCTTCGTCAACCTCATCGTTGACGTGAGCTACGCATTCCTGAACCCGAAGATCCGCTACTCGTGAGCCCGATGAAGAGGTCGGACCGATGAGCCAGGCCGCCGCCGCGATGGACGCCATCCACGACGAGCGCGCCGTGGGCCTGTGGGCCGATGCCTTCCGTCGCATGCGCAGGAGCAAGGCGGCGATCATCGGCGGCACGATCGTCGCCATCTTCGTACTCGTCGCCATCTTCGCGCCGTTCATCGCCCCCTATGACCCGACCCGCGGCAACCTGGCGGAGAGCTACCTCCCGCCGTTCACCGCCGATCACCTGTTCGGCACCAACGTCCAGGGCCAGGACGTCTTCAGCCGAATCGTGTTCGGGTCGCGCCTGACGCTGGGCATCGCGGTGCTGTCGGTCTCCATCGGCGTGAGCGTCGGCGCCGTGCTCGGCGCGTTGGCCGGTTACTTCCGCGGCTGGGTGGACGCGGTCATCATGCGCGGCGTCGACATCATGCTGTCGATCCCCGGGCTCCTGTTCGCCATCGCGGTGGTGACCTGGCTGGGACGCGGCGTCGTACAGATTGCGATCGCCATCGCGATCATCAACATCCCGATCTTCGCCCGCCTCCTGCGCGGCAGCCTGCTCAGCCTGCGCGAGGCGGACTACGTCATCGCGGCCCGCTCGGTGGGCGTCGGCGCCGGGGCGCTGCTCGTCCAGCACATGCTGCCGAACGCGATCGGCCCGCTCATCGTGCAGGCCACGCTGGCCCTGGCCACGGCGGTGGTCGATGCGGCGGCGCTGGGGTTCCTGGGATTGGGACCGCCGGACCCGCGCACCCCCGAGTGGGGAACCATGCTGTCCGACACGTACCGCTACCTGAACGACGCGGTATACCTTGCCTTCTTCCCGGGCATCGCGATCGTGATCAGTGTCCTCGGCTTCAACCTCCTCGGCGACGGCATGCGCGAGGCTCTCGACCCGAAGCTGCGCCGATGACGATCCACGAGCTCGAGCCCACGCCTCTGCCCGACGAGCGCCCCGAGTCGCTGGCAGCGCGTTCCAGCGAGCTGCTGGCCGTCAGCGATCTGCGGGTCACGTTCGGCTCCGGCGACCGCCAGGTGAACGCGGTGAACGGGGTGAGCTTCGACATGGCACCCGGCGACACGCTCGGGATCGTGGGCGAGTCCGGCTGCGGCAAGACGGTGAGCTCGTTGGCGGTCATGCGCCTCCTGCCGAAGCCGGCCGCCCGCATCCCCACCGGATCGGTCCTGTTCGAGGGGCGCGAGCTGCTCGAGCTGTCCGACGCCGAGATGCGGGACATCCGGGGCGACCGCATGGCGATGATCTTCCAGGACCCGATGACCTCGCTGAACCCGGTGCTCAGCATCGAGCGGCAGCTCACCGAGGTGCTCGAGACGCACCGCAAGCTGAAGCGGAAGCGCGCTGCGGGCCGCGCCCTCGAGCTGCTCGAGATCGTGGGCATCCCGGCCGCGAAGCAGCGGCTGAACGACTTCCCGCACCAGTTCTCCGGCGGCATGCGGCAGCGGGTCATGATCGCCATGGCCCTTGCCTGCGACCCGCGACTCCTCATCGCCGACGAGCCCACGACCGCCCTCGACGTGACGATCCAGGCCCAGATCCTCGACCTCATGCGCAGCGCGGTGCGCGAGACGGGCACGGCGCTCATCCTCATCACCCACGACCTCGGGGTCGTCGCCGGCATGGCGCGGCGGATCAACGTCATGTACGCCGGCCACATCGTCGAGCGAGCCGAGACGCCGGAGCTCTTCGGACGGCCGCGACACCCGTACACGGTCGGCCTGCTGCAGTCGATCCCGCGCCTCGACGAGCAGGGCCGCGGCGAGCTCGTCCCCATCCAGGGCCAGCCGCCGGACCTGTCGCGGGAGATCGCCGGCTGCCCCTTCGCGCCGCGCTGCATGAACGTCATCGACCGCTGCCGGGTGGAGATGCCGCCGCTCGAGCAGGCCCCGGACGCCGCCAATGGCCATGAGGTGGCGTGCTGGAACCCGGCCGAGGGCGAGCGGCTGGTCCCATCCGGCTTCGAAGCCGCCGAGGCGGCCTCGTGACCGCTGCCCCGCAGGCCAGGGTCGGGACCGACCAGCCCCTGATGCGCACCGACGCCTTGCGCGTCCACTTCCCGATCACCGAGGGGATCCTCTTCGAACGCCCGGTCGGCGCGGTGCGCGCCGTGGACGGCGTCTCGCTCGAGGTCCGTCGTGGCGAGACCCTCGGCCTGGTCGGGGAGTCGGGCTGCGGCAAGTCGACGTATGCCCGTGCCGTGCTCCGCCTGGTCGACTCCACCGAGGGCTCCATCCACTTCGACGGCCAGGAGGTCACCCGCGCCAAAGGCGACGCCCTGCGCCGGATGCGGCGCCGGATGCAGATGATCTTCCAGGACCCGTACGCGTCGCTCAACCCGCGGATGACGATCGGCTCGATGCTCGCCGAGCCGCTCCGCGTCCACCGCATCGCTCGCGGGGCCGATGCGCGGCGGCGCGTCACCGAGCTCATCGAGATGGTCGGCCTGCCGCGGAACGCGGTGAACCGCTACCCACACGAGTTCAGCGGCGGCCAGCGCCAGCGCGCCGGCATCGCCCGCGCGCTCGCGGTGCGGCCGGAGTTCATCGCGGCCGACGAGGCGGTATCGGCCCTGGACGTCTCGATCCAGGCCCAGATCATCAACCTCCTCGCCGAGCTCCAGCGCGAGCTGGAGCTCACCTTCCTGTTCATCGCCCACGACCTGTCGGTGGTGCGCCACATCTCCGACCGGATCGCGGTGATGTACCTCGGCGAGGTGGTGGAGCTGTCGCCGTCGCGCGAGCTCTACCACCGCCCGCTCCACCCGTACACGGTCGCCCTGGTCAGCGCCGTCCCGATCCCGGACCCGGCCGTGGAGCTGAAGCGGCGGCGGATGATCCTCGTCGGCGACGTCCCGTCTCCCGCCAACCCGCCGTCCGGCTGCCGCTTCCACACGCGGTGCTGGCTGCGCCGCGAGCTCGGCGACCCGGAGCGCTGCGTGGCCGAGACCCCGGCGCTCCGCGAGCTGCGGCCCGGCCACCACGTCGCCTGCCACTTCGCCGAGGAGCTCGCCGGCGAGAAGCGCGACGAGCTCATCCAGGTCGCCGCCGGCCAGGTGACTGGGCGCACGATCGACCTCGAGGAGGCGATCACCCCGGTGGAGCCTCACCAGCCCGCTGCCGACGACGGCACATTCATCGCCCCCGGCAGCGACGTGCCCACCACGGAGCCGCACGGCTGAGATACTGGCGCCCGTGAGGTACGTCGTCGCGCTGGCGCAGATCGCCCCGCGGCTCGGCGAGGTTGACGCCAACCTGGAGCTCGCCGCCGGCTGGCTGCGCCGCGCGGCGGACGAGGGCGCCCAGCTCACCGTGCTGCCGGAGCTGGCCCTCACCGGCTACCTCCTCTCCGACCTCGTCCCGGAGGTCGCGATGCCGGCGGACGACCCGCGCCTTGCTCAGCTGAGCCGCCAGGCGCCCGGCATGCTCGTGGCGGTCGGCTTCGTGGAGGAGACCGGAGACCATCGGTTCGCGAACAGCGCCGCGCTGCTGCGCGATGGGGAGCTCATCGGCCTCCATCGCAAGGTCTACCTGCCGACCTACGGCCTGTTCGACGAGGGCCGCTTCACGCGGCCTGGCGACCGGATCCGGACGGTGGCGGTGGGGGAGCCGCTCGGGCGCATCGGGCTTTCCGTGTGCGAGGACTTCTGGCATGCCTCGCTGCCGATGCTCCAGGCCCTCGGCGGCGCGACGCTGCTCGTCAACGTGGCGGCCGGGCCGGCCCGCGCACCGGGCAGCGCGGCCGGGTTGCGGGCGATCGGCGGCTGGCACCGCATGCAGGACACCTACGCGCTGCTCGGCACGGTGGGTGTCGCCTTCTGCAACCGGGTGGGCAACGAGGAGGGGCTCACCTTCTGGGGCGGCTCGCGCCTGCTGGGGGCCGATGGGTCGGTCCTGGCCGAGGGACCGCTCTACGAGGAGGCGCTGGTGGTCGGGGCGCTCGAGACCGATGACCTCCGCATGCAGCGCTACAGCTTGCCGCTGCTCGCCGACGAGCGGCTCGAGCTCGTGCGGCGCGAGCTCGATCGGTTGATTGGCGAGCGAGCCGGCCTGGAGCCGGCGCCCGAGGCCGAGGCGTGACCGATCCGGAGGCGGCGCCGCTGCCCGAGCTCGACCCGGCCCAGACGATCGAGGTCATCGTGGGCTTCATCCGCTCCCAGCTGGCGCAGGCCGGCTTCCGGCGCCTGGTGGTGGGCCTGTCGGGCGGGGTGGACTCCTCGGCCGCGGCCTTCCTCGCGGCGCGCGCGGTCGCGGCCAACGACCTCCTCGCCATCCGCATGCCGTACCGCACCTCGTCGCCGGAGTCCGAGGCCGATGCCCAGGCCGTGGTGGACGCCCTCGGCTGCCGCAGCGAGCGAGTCGACATCACGCCCATGGTCGAGCCCATGCTCGAGCTCATCGGTCCGGAGGAGGACGCGTCCCTCCGGGTGCGACGCGGCAACGTCATGGCCCGGCAGCGGATGATCGTGCTCTACGACCGATCGGCCGCGTTCGACGCCCTCGTGCTGGGGACGAGCAACAAGACGGAGGCGCTGCTCGGCTACGGGACGCTGTATGGCGACATGGCGGCGGCGCTGCAGCCCATCGGGGACCTGTACAAGAGCCAGCTGCGCGCGGTGGCCACTCAGCTCGGCGTGCCGGAGCGCATCGTGGCGAAGCCGCCGTCCGCCGACCTGTGGCCGGGGCAGACCGACGAGGGTGAGCTCGGGGCGAGCTACGAGGACCTCGACCGCATCCTGTTCGCGCTGGTCGACCGGCGCTGGACGCTGGACCGATGCGTGGCGGCGGGCCTCGACCGCTCGCTGATCGCGTGGGTCGCGCGCCGGGTGGCGCAAACCGAGTTCAAGCGCCAGCTGCCGCCGGTGGCCAAGATCAGCCTCCGCACGCCGGGGATCGACCACCTCTACCCGCGGCGGCGACCCGGATCCCGCCGGGAGGGCTGAGGGCGATGGGGCGGCTCGTCGTCGTGGGCACGCCGATCGGCAACCTCGGCGACCTCTCGCCCCGGGCCGGCGAGGCGCTGCGCACGGCCGATCTCGTCGTGGCCGAGGACACCCGGGTGGCGGCGAAGCTGCTCGCCCACCTCGACGTGCGGCGGCAGACTCGCTCGTTCAACGCGCACAACGCCGAATCGCGGCTGCCGGAGCTCCTCGCGCGGCTGGCCGCGGGGGAGACGCTGGCGCTGACGACCGACGCCGGCATGCCCGCCGTCTCCGACCCCGGCGCCCGGCTCGTGGCCGCCGCCCGTTCCGCGGGCCACGACGTGGCGGTCGTGCCGGGCCCGGCCGCGGTCACCGCCGCGCTGTCGCTCGCCGGGGAGGAGGCGTCCGGCTTCGTGTTCGGCGGCTTCCTGCCGGCGCGCCCCGCATCGGTGCGCGGCGCCGCCCTGGAGCGCCTGCTGGCCGCATCCGGATCGCTCGGCCTGCCGCTGGTCCTCTACGAGGCGCCGCCGCGGGTGCGAGCACTGCTCGCCGCGCTCGCCGACCGCGTGCCGGACGCGCGCGTCGCGCTCGCCCGAGAGCTCACCAAGCGGTACGAGGAGGTCGTCGCCGGCACGCCGGCGGAGGTGGCCGCCTCGCTTGCGACGGTCCGCGGCGAGTTCACCCTCGTCGTCTCCGGCGGGCATGTGCCATCCGTCGTCAGTAGCAGCCTCGACGCGGGAGCGATCGCGCGCGCCGCGGCCACGCAGGGCCTCAGCGTCCGGACGACGGTCGAGCTCCTCCGGGCCGGCGGACTCGGCCGGCGCGAGGCGTACGCCGTAGCGGAAGCGGCTGCCGGCTCTGGCGACCTATCGGCACCGCGGAGTAAGCCGTCGGTAATGGGCCGATAACCACCCCGGCCTACCCTCCCTGCAGACGGCCGCCTCGCCCGGTGCGTCGCTGAGGCCCCGCATCGGGGCATGGAGGAGTCGTCGGTATGAACAAGGTGCTGCTGGTCGGAAGGCTGACCCGAGACCCGGAGCTGCGATCGCTGCCGTCGGGCAAGCCGGTCGCAAACTTCACCATCGCAACGAACGAGTACCGCGGGGGCGGTGCCGCCGAGCGGACCGAGTACCACAACATCGTCGCCTGGGACCGCCTGGCCGAGATCTGCGGAAAGTTCCTGTCGAAGGGGCAGCTCGTCGACATCGAAGGACGCCTGCAGACGCGCCAGTGGGACGACGATGCCGGCGTCCGGCACTGGAAGACCGAGGTCGTGGCCAACGGCCTCGAGATGCTGTCCGGCCGCGGCAAGAAGGAATACGCCAAGGAGGCGCAGGTCGTCGCCGAGGCTGGCCCGGACGGCATGCCAGTGGCTGAGGCCACGAACGGCGCCGCTACCTCCGACGAGGAGACGCTCGTCGCCCTCTGAAAGATCGAGGCGGCGAGGGCAGATCCGCCCCTCGCCGCGTCATCACACGTTGAACCACCTTTGGTCCCAGAGTCATATTCACGGTATGCGATGGTCGGTTGTGGTCGTGATGTTGGTCGCGGTGATCGCCGGTTGCGCCACCCAGCCGCTGCCGACGCCGTCACCCCACCTGGCGGCTCCGACGCCAGTGACCGAGCCATCGGCAGTGGCAAGTCAACTGCCATCGATGGCGCCAAGCGAAGAACCAGAGCCACCAACGCTACCGCCGGAGCCGGGGTACATCGGTATGCTTACGCGCTACTGCGACCTTGGCGTGTGTTGCCCCGCAATCGATGTCGCCGGCACCTGGTACTCGTTACGATTTCAGCGGCAGCAGTATCGATGGCGCCCCACCGAAAGCGGATATGTGCTCAGAGACCGCCAGCTCGCGGCAGTGGTCGCGACAGAGGGCACGACGGTATTCGTGCGTGGAGTAGAGGCCGGCCCGGACTTCTGCTTCGCTGCGGGCCTCGAGCACAGCATCGAGGTAAGAGAGGTGGCCCTGGCTTATGTTGGTGCCGTGCTGCGCGTTGACGTCTGCCTGGTCTTGAGCACCGAGCACGGCCCGCTCGAGATGAAGTTTCCCGAGGGCTGGGACTTAGACCTCGTTGATGGACGGATGGTCGTGCGCGACGCCGAACGCGCCACGGTCATGGGAGAGGGCGACCGGGTGGCCGTCATCGGAAAGCCAGAACGCGAGGCGACTGGTTCGTTCTGCATGGTTGGCGACGACATCATCAGAGTCGCGCGCGTCGTCACGGCGCGGGACTAGGAAGCTGGGCACTGGTCGTCCCCATCTGGGAGGAACTTGACATTGGCGCGTTCGCCTCTGGGAGACTGAGGTCGTGGCGAACGGCCTTAAGGCTCTGTCCGGGCGGGGGTAAGAGGAAATACGCAAAGGAGTCGTCGCCGAGCCGACCCCGGGCGGCTTGTTCGGTCGACCGGCCGCCGCACACGGCGATGGCGATGTGATCGCTGGAGCGCGCGGCG
>Ga0299907_10003401_pt1 | contig 10161 bp, 9 predicted proteins | sample RVTome_16_FD_198680 | JGI IMG/M metagenome (GOLD analysis project Ga0299907, IMG submission 198680) | Soil microbial communities from uranium-contaminated site in the Upper Colorado River Basin, Wyoming, United States - RVT152D67 (version 2) ... | reverse complement strand
GACATGGAGGACTCCACGGCCATGAACGAGGAGCTCGGGGACCGGGCATGGCTGCGGATCCTCGGCGCGCACGACTCGATCGTTCGCGACAGGGTCGGCGAACACGATGGCCACGTCGTCAAGTCGCAGGGCGATGGCTTCATGGTCGCCTTCGCGAGCCCCGAGGAGGCGGTCCGATGCGCGATCGACATTCAGCGAGCGCTCGCCTCCGGCAGCCGGCGCCTCCGAAAGACACCGATCCGGATCCGGATCGGAATCCATGTCGGGAAGGCCGTCGCCAAGGACGGGGACCTGTTCGGCCGCAACGTCGCGCTCGCCGCTCGCGTCGCGGGTTGCGCCCACGGTGGGGAGATCCTCGTCTCGTCGCAGGTGGAGGAGGCGGCGGCTGGGCTCGATGGGGTCGCCTTCACGAGCCCGCGGGAGGTGGAGCTGAAGGGCCTGCCCGGACAGCACCGCCTGCTCGCGGTTCAGTGGAAAGAGGACTAGGCCGTGGAAGGGCTGGGGCTCAGCGGTGGTGAAGCGTCATCGGCAGTCCGTGCCGCGGCCGTAGCGTGACCGTCGTCTCCGGGACCACCCGGGCGCCGGGTACGAGGTCGAGCCTGAAGCGCTGGGCGATCATCGCCGTGATCAGGGTTGCCTCCATGATCGCGAAGCCGGCGCCTACGCAGATCCGCCTTCCCGCGCCGAACGGCATGTAGGCGCAGCGGGGATGCTGGCGCGCCGCCTCGCCGAGGAAGCGATGGGGGTCGAAGCGCTCCGGATCGGGCCAAAGCTGCGGGTTGCGGTGCACGAGATAGGTGAAGACGGTCGCCCGCGGGGGGATCCGGTGCCCGTCGACGTGGTCCTCTCCGACCGCCTCGCGCTCGAACAGCCAGACCGGCGGATAGATCCGCATCGCCTCCTGGAAGCAGGCCGCGGTCCAGGTGAGCCGATCTGCGTCCTCGGCGTTCGGCCGCCGCCCGCCCAGCACCTCGTCGACCTCGGCGACGAGGCGCTGACGCGCATCGGGGTTCTGGGAGAGCAGGTACCACATCCAGGCGAGCCCGTTGGCGGTCGTCTCGTGCCCGGCGAGCAGGAACGTGACCAGCTCGTCGTGAACCTGCTTGCGGCTCATCCGCTCGCCCTGCTCGTCGCGCGCCGAGAGCAGCAGGCCGAGAAGATCGCCGGGGTCCTCCTCGAGACTGGCCTCGCGGGCATCGATCAGCCCGTAGACGACCTCGTCGACCGTCTGCAGGGCGTTCTGGATCCTGCGGACGCCGGGCGGCAGCACCCGCCCGCGAAGCACCTGTCGCCCGAGTCGATCGACGGCCCATCTGGGCACGCCGACGACGAGCTGCAGGCGCGCGGCAGCGACGCCGGTGCGCAGGCCGACCAGCACCGCCGGGCCCAGCCTCGCCGCCGTATCGGCGAGGCCGGCCCCGAACAGGGCTCGCCCGACGACGTCGAGGGTCAGTCCGTTCATCTCCCGGGCGACGTTGAGCTGGTTGCCGTCGGGGTGCTCATCCCATCGGTCCGCGAAGTCGGCGATCGCTGCGGTCATGTGCTCGGCGAACTGGCCGAGATGGCGCTTCGCGAACATCGGTTGAATCAGCGTTCGCTGGCGCGTCCACGACTCGCCCTCGTTGGTGAGCAGACCGTCGCCCATCAACACCGCCAGCAGCCGGTACTGGAACGACTTCACGTAGTTGTCCTGATTGCTGATCAGGACGTGCTTGAGGTGCTCGGGCGAGCGCAGTGAGAAGTAGGTGCGGCCGGCGAAGCGCCAGCGCGCCACGTCCCCGTAGACGTCGTAGGTCTCGAGGACCGAGAGCAGGTTGCGCCGGGTCAGCAGCTGCCAGCCCATTCGTACCGCTGAAGGGCCCGGCGTCCGCACGGCGCGGTTTCGCTGCTGGAGCGGGGCCTGGGCGGATGTTGCGGGGGTGCTCATCGCACCGCTCGAAACCTTACATGGAATGATGTAAAGGTGGGCGGAAAGCGGTACAGTCGCGATCCCATGGACACGCGGATCGCGATCGTCGGCAGCGGCTTCTCGGGGCTCGGCATGGCGATCCGCCTGAAGCAGGAGGGGATCGAGGACTTCGTCGTCCTCGAGCGAGCCGACGAGCTCGGCGGCACCTGGCGGGACAACACCTATCCCGGCTGCCAGTGCGACATCCCATCGGCCCTCTACTCGTTCTCGTTCGCGCCCAACCCGGACTGGACGCGCTTCTATCCGCTGCAGAGCGAGATCCGCGACTACCTGCGGCGCTGTGCCGACGACTTTGGCGTCATGCCCCACATCCGCTTCGGACACGAGGTCCAGCACGCCGCCTGGGACGAGGATGCTCGGGTCTGGCGGCTCGAGACCTCGGCCGAGGACGTGACCGCAAACGTGCTCGTCGGCGGGATGGGCGGGTTGAGCCAGCCCTCGGTCCCCGACATCCCCGGCCTCGACCGCTTCGAGGGCACCGTCTTCCACTCGGCGCAGTGGGACCACGATCACGACCTTGGCGGCGAGCGCGTCGGCGTGATCGGCACCGGCGCCTCCTCGATCCAGTTCGTCCCGCGCATCCAGCCTCACGTCGGATCCCTTCATCTGTTCCAGCGAACTCCCGCATGGGTGCTCCCCGATCCGGATCGGCCCGTGCGCGATTTCGAGCGGCGTCTCTACCGAGCCGTGCCGGCCAGCCAGCGCGCGCTTCGCGCCGGGATCTACCTGACGATGGAGGCGACGGTGTTCGGCACGATCGTCAACCGGCGTCTGCTGGCGGCGGTGGAGGGGATCGGGCGCCGGCACCTGCAGCGCCAGGTGAAGGACACAGCCCTGCGAGCGAAGCTGACACCCAACTACACGATCGGCTGCAAGCGGATCACGCTCTCGGACACCTACTATCCGGCGCTGGCGCGCCCCACCTCCGAGGTCGTCACCGACCCGATCCGCGAGGTCCGGGGGCGCTCGATCGTCACCGGCGACGGCGCCGAGCGGGAGCTCGACACGATCATCCTCGGCACCGGCTTCAAGGTCCACGACAACCCGGCCTTCTCGCGGGTCCGCGGTCGCGACGGGCGCACCCTCGGGGACGCGTGGCAGGGCAGCCCGCGCGCCTACCTGGGCACAACCGTTGCCGGCTTTCCCAACCTATTCCTGCTGGTGGGGCCGAACAGCGCCGGGGGCTTCAACTCGATCGTGTTCACGAGCGAGGCCCACATCAACTACGCGATCGAGGGGATCCGCTTCATGGACCGCCACGGGCTCGGGGCGGTCGACGTCCGCCCCGAGGTTTACGACTCGTTCAACCGGCGGACCGAGCAGCGGCTGCGCGACAGCGTCTGGAACGAGGGCGGCTGCGCCAGCTGGTACCTCGACGCGAACGGCCGCAATGGAGTCTGGTGGCCCGGGTTCATGTGGCGGCTGTGGCAGCGCACCCGGCGCTTCGACCCCGGCGAGTACCAGCTGCAGCCCGCCTGACTCAGTCGTCGTCGTCCTCGCTGGCGTCCTCGTCCGCTGTGGTCCCCAGCGCCTGGAAGTCTTCGTCGATCGCGACCTCGACCTGGGAGCCGTCGGCGCGCTTGACCTCGACCTCGTAGGCGCCGTTGCCGTCGTCCGCTCGCTCGACCTCGGTCACCGTTCCACCGCCGACCGCGTCGAGCGCGGCGCTCTTCGCCCGCTCGGCGGCCGGACCGCTGAGCTGCTCCTCGGAGTCGTCCCCGACGGCGTAGGCGATCCCGGCGCCGCCGGCACCGAGGGCCGCCACCGCGGCGGCCACTGCGACCGTCTTGCTCTTGATCCTCATCGGCATCTACCTCCATCGATCTCGGTTGCCCCCAACTTTGTAGGGGAAGTCGATGAAAGGGCCATGAAACGAGCCGGGACCCCGCTGCTCAGGCCGAGGCCGCCGGGATCTCGATCCAGACGTCGGCCCCGCCGCCGGGATCGTTCGCCGCCTGGGCGCGACCCCGATGAGCTTCCGCGATCGTCTCGACGATCGCAAGGCCGAGCCCGGTGCCGCCGCGAGCTCGCGCCGCATCGGCGCGGCTGAAGCGCTCGAAGGCGCGACCGATGAACTCCGGCGGGAAGCCGGAGCCGCCGTCGCTCACGTGCAACTCGACCCGCCCGCCGCTCGCCCTTGCCCAGAGGCGGACCTCGCCGTCGCCGTAGCGCAGGGCGTTATCGACGATGTTGGTCAGCGCCTGCTCCAGCCGCAGCCGATCGGCGGCGACGACGAGGCCGTCGCCGGGCTCGATCGAAAGCTGCCGCTGTGACTGCGCCGAGCGGGCTCGAAAGCGCTCGCCGACCGTGGCGAACAGATCTTCCACCCGGAGCGGCTCGAGGGCGACGGCGAGCTCGCCCTTCTCCGAGCGGGCGACGACGAGCAGGTCCTCGGCGAGCTGGATCAGCCGGTCGATCTCCTCGACCGCCGAGGAGATCGCCGTCCTGAGGTCCTCCTCGCCGGCTCCGTACCTGAGGGCCAGCTCGAGCTCGGCCTTGTGGAGGGCCAGCGGGGTGCGGAGCTCGTGACTGGCGTCGTCGACGAAGCGTCGCTCGCGCTCCAACGCCGTCGCGAGCCTGGAGAGCATCGCGTTCAGCGTCTCGCCGAGGCGCGAGAGCTCGTCGCGGGCGACCGGGACCGGCAGCCGCTCATCGGGCTCGCTGGCCGAGATCGCCGCCGCCCTGCGCCGCATCGCCTCGACCGGGCGCAGCGCGGCCGCTGCGGCGCCGTAGCCGGCGAGCGAGGCGAGTAGCAGGGCCGCGGGGCCGCCGATCAGGAGGATGCCGGCGAGACTCCCGAGGGCCTCATCGCGGTCCTCGAGCGATGAGCCGACGACCGCGATCAGCCGCCGACCCTGCGCCTCGACGGGAGTGGCGAGGAGGCGCACCGATCCCTCGATGCCGGGCAGGCGATCGCGATCGACGAAGATGGGTCCCGCGGCCGCGCGCTCGAGATCGGAGCCGCTCAGAACCGGCTGCCCCCGCAGCTGCCGGGTCGAGTCGACCACCCGCCCCCGGCCGGTCAGGACCTGGGCCAGGCTCTCCTCGCGCTCGATCAACGGTGCCCGGTCGGAGGCGCTGAGGCCTTGTGGGGAAGCCCGGACCAGGGCCGAAACCTCGCCGGCGCGGGATCGCAGGCCCTGGTCCACGCTGCCGCTCAGCTCCGACTCGAGCCGCAGGTAGACGAAGAGCCCGACCGCTGCCAGGACCAGGGCCATCACCGCGGCGAGGGCCAGGGTCACCCGCACCCTGATCGGTAGGCGGCTCATCCGTCCCCGCCGCCATCCTCGCGCAGCCGGTACCCGGCCCCGCGGACGGTCTCGATCGAGGTGACGCCGAACGGCCTGTCGACCTTGCGGCGCAGGAGCCGCACGTAGGCGTCGACGACGTTGGAGCGATTCTCGTACTCGTAGTCCCAGGCGTGCTCGAGCAGCTGGAAGCGGGAGAGGACCTCGCCGGGGCGGCGCATGAACGTCTCAAGCACGGCGAACTCCTTCGGCGAGAGCTCGATCGCGGCGGCTCCGCGCCAGGCGCGGCGGGTGGCCGGGTCGAGGCGCAGGTCGCCGACCCTCAGCTCGGCCGGTCGCTCGGTCGCCCCGCGGCGAATAAGGGCTCGAAGCCGGGCGAGCAACTCGGCATAGGAGAAGGGCTTCGTCAGGTAATCGTCGGCGCCGCGGTCGAGGCCGGTGACCCGATCGCGGACCGAGTCGCGCGCCGTCAGCATCAGGATCGGCGCCCAGACCCCGGCTCCCCGGAGCCGCTGGCAGACATCGAAGCCGTCGAGGCCGGGGAGCATCACGTCGAGGACGATCGCGTCGTACTCGGTGGCCTCGGCTCGCCAGAGCGCGTCCTCACCGCTGCCGACGACGTCGACGGCCATGCCCTCGCGGGTGAGTCCGCGTCGGATCAGTCCGGCCATCTTCGCCTCGTCCTCGACGATCAGTACGCGCATGTGGGATCCGGGCTGAGGCTGGCGCTCATCGGTGAAAGGCAGATGAAAGCGAATTCACTCTGCTTTCACGCCACTTTCATCCCGGTTCGGGATAAGGCTCGCGTCAACGAGCGAAGGGGGCACCATGCAATCGACAGCCAAGCTCAGAACGATCGCGCTTGCCCTCGCCGGCGTGCTCGCCTCGTTCGCGATCGCGTCCTGCGGGGGGGACGGAGAGGACGAGGGGTCGGGTCTTCCTCAGGGGAGCGAGTCGGTGGACCTCGACCCGGCCGAGTTCACGACCCGAATCGACAATCCCTTCTTGCCGTTGAGGCCGGGCAGCCGCTGGATCTACCGGGAGAGCGACAGCGAGGGCGCCGTCCAGCGGGTCGTCGTCACCGTCACCGATCGGACCAAGCGGATCGCGAACGGGATCGAGGCGAGGGTCGTCCGCGACGTGGTCAGCGAGGGCGGCGAGCCGGTCGAGGTCACCGACGACTGGTTCGCCCAGGACTTGGATGGGAACGTCTGGTACCTGGGCGAGGCCACCACGGAGTACGATGACGGCAGGCCGAAGACGACCGCGGGCTCGTTTGAGGCCGGCGTCGACGGGGCGCAGGCCGGGATCATCATGCCCGCCGAGCCCGAGGCCGGCCTGGCCTACCGCCAGGAGTACTACGCGGGCGAGGCCGAGGACAGGGCCGAGGTAGTCAGCCTCGATGAGCAGGCCGAGGTTCCGTTCGGCCACTTCACCGATGTCCTGATGACCAAGGATCTCGTCCCGCTGGAGCCGAAGGTGCTCGAGTTCAAGTTCTACGCGAGGGGCGTCGGGCCCGTGCTCGCGATCTCGGTCTCCGGGGGAAGTGGCCGCGAGGAGCTGGTTAGCTTCCGGTCGCGGTGACACAGGCGGAGCCCTCCGAACTGCTCGACGCGATCGACTCCTTCATCGAGGCCGAGCTGGCGCCGCTCGAGGCAGAGCAACCCGAGTTCTTCGACCATCGGCGCGAGTTCGCGCGTACCGACTTCGATCGCGGCGGCATCCCCGCCCGCCAGTGGGAGGAGCTGCTGCTCGAGATGGTGCGGCGCGCCGACGCCGCCGGCCTCTATCGCTACGGGCTGCCGTCCGAGCTCGGCGGGTCGGACGGCACCAATCTCGGCATGGCGACGGTGCGCGAGCACCTCGCCAACCGGCCGCTCGGCCTCCACTCCGACCTCCAGTCGGAGGTCTCCTGCGTCGGCAACTTCCCGATCGTGCTCGTGCTCCACTCGCTGGGCACGCCCGCCCAGCGCGAGCTGATCGAGCCGATGATCCGCGGCGAGGTCCTCTGCGGGTTCGGGCTGACCGAGCCCGACCACGGCTCCGACGCCACCTGGCTCGAGACCACGGCCGTGCGCGACGGCGGCGACTGGGTGATCAACGGCCGCAAGCGCTTCAACACCGGCATGCACAGGGCCGACTACGACCTCGTCTTCGCCCGCACCGGCGGCGATCCCGGCGACCACCGCGGCATCACCGCCTTCCTCGTGCCCGCCTCCGCGCCGGGATTCGAGGTCCTCTACCAACACTGGACCTTCAACATGCCCAGCGACCACTCCGAGGTCGAGCTGCGCGACGTCCGCGTCCCCGGCGATGCCGTGGTCGGCGAGGAGGGGAACGGGCTCGAGGCGGCGCTCGTCTTCGTCCACGAGAACCGCATCCGGCAGGCGGCCTCGAGCGTCGGCGCGGCCCAGTTCTGCGTCGACGGGAGCGTCGCCTATGCCCGCGATCGGGTCACGTTCGGCAAGCCGCTCGCGGTCAACCAGGCGATCCAGTTCCCGTTGGTCGAGCTCCACACAGAGTGCGAGATGGTGCGCGGGCTGGTCCGGCGGACGGCGTCGGCGATGGACGATCAGGGCGCGTTCGCCGTCAGTGATCAGGTCTCGATGTGCAACTACCGCGCCAATCGGCTCGTCTGCGAGGCAGCCGACCGGGCGATCCAGGTCCACGGCGGGATCGGCTACACGCGCGGGCTGCCCTTCGAGCACATCTACCGCCACCATCGCCGCTACCGGATCACCGAGGGCTCCGAGGAGATCCAGCTGCGCAACATCGCCCGCGGGCTGTTCGGCTTCGGGCGCGGCGACTAGACTCCCCTGCAAATCGGCCGGTGGTCAAGGGAAGTCCGGTGAAGAGCCGGCGCGGTCCCGCCACTGTGACCGGGCTTGAGGTGTCGCACGGCTGAGGCCAGCCACTGGGGGAGCAAAGCACCCCGGGAAGGCGCGACAAACCGACCCCGGAAGCCAGGAGACCTGTCCCCGGCCAGCCAACGAATCCCTCGAGGAAAGGGTGGCCCACATGATGAGATGGAATCTGCTGCGGTTCGCTTCCGCCTGCCTGGCGGTCTGCGCCGCGGCCCTGATCCCCGCCGCGGCGGGGGCGAAGAGCCTCCCGGCGCAGCTGCGCGTGCTCAACACCGCGGGCAAGGTGCTCGCCGACCAGACCCAGTACACGGGAACCGTCCGGGTCCAGACGAGCCGGGCCGCGACCTGCTTCGGCGCCGGCTCGGCCGGCAGCGGCAACCCGGTGGCGATCCAGGGCCCGACCGCCCTGGGAATCGTCCAGGACGCCTCCGCGACCGCGAGGTCGCTGCGGCCGCTGCGGATCACCGACGCCTTCAGCTTCGGCCTCGGCGTCTGCGGCTTCGGCGGCTTCGGCGCCAGCGGCGCCGGCTTCTGGTACCTGAAGGTCGACCACAAGGGCGCCCAGGTCGGAGGCGATCAGCTACGCCTCCGGCGCAACGACGACGTGCTCTGGTACCTGAGCCCCGGCTTCCCGGCACCGGCGGAGCTGTTTCTCGCCGCCCCCAGCCAGGTCGCGCCGGGCCAGGCGTTCGGCGTTCGCGTATTCGCCTACGACGACGCCGGTCAGCGTTCGCCCGTCAGCGGCGCCCGGGTTGCCGGTGCCGCTCTGCCGACCGGTCCGGATGGGCGGACGACGGTCACTCTCTCCCGCAGCGGCAAGATCCGGGCACGGCATGGCGCCGACATTCCGTCGAATTCGGAGTTCGTCTGCGTCAGGGCGGGGCGGGGCCGTTGCGCCGGTGGCAGCTCCGAGCTGATTGCCGGCTCGGCGAGGGCCGATCGGATCATCGGCAGCGCCAATCCGGATCGGATCCTCGCGCGCGGCGGAAACGACCGAGTCAACGTACGTGGCGGTGTAGGCGCGGACGTGGTCGACTGCGGCCCCGGCCGCGACGTCGTCGTGCTCGACAGCCGCGACCGCGAGCGGCGCTGCGAGCGAACGATCCGGCGGTGACTCCGCGTCGCGGCATGGCGACCGTGGTCGCGCTCAGCGGCGCGATCGCGGTCGCCGGCTGCGGCCTCGGCGCGGGCTCGGAGGTCGGCGACGTCGAGCTCAGGGTGACTCGCGATTACGGCGCTCGCACCCTCGAGCGCTCGGTCGAGGACGTCCGCGAGTCGGACACCGTGATGCGGGTGCTCGATCGCAACGCCAAGATCGAGACCCGCTTCGGCGGCGGCTTCGTCGAGTCGATCTCCGGGCTCTCCGGCGACGAGCGCGACGGCCGCTTTCTCGACTGGTTCTTCTACGTCAACGGCGTCGAGTCGCCGACGGGCGCGGCCGAGTTCGAGCTCCGCGAAGGCGACCGGATCTGGTGGGACTACCGCGACTGGACGGCGGCGATGCGGGTCCCCGCCGTGGTCGGCTCGTGGCCGGAGCCGTTCGCCCACGGATACGAGGGGGAGCGTCACCCGGTCGAGCTCGTCTGCCGGGCTGCGGGCGACGTCTGCGGTGAGGTGCGCTCGCGACTCGTCGATGCGGGGGCCCGACTCGCGTCGGGTCAGGGGACCGATCCGATCCGGGTCCTCGTCGGAGCCTGGATCCGCATCCGCGGCGATGATGCGGCCGAGCTGATCGAGGACGGCCCCGCGACGAGCGGTGTCTTCGCCGACTTCGAGCGCGACGACCGCGGGCCGATGTTGGTCGCCCTCGATGAGCGGGGCGAATCGGTGACCGGCCTCCGGGCCGGCGCCGGCCTCGTCGCCGCGACCCGATTGGGGGACGACCCGCCGACCTGGGTCGTCACCGGCACCGATTCCGCCGGCGTCCGCGCAGCGGCGCGCGCACTCGACGCCGACCTCCGCGGTCGCTACGCGGTCGCCCTCGATCACGGGCGCGAGGTCCGCCTGCCGTGATCCCCTCGCCGCTCGCCTATGTGCCGCGGCGGGCCCCGCTCCAGCTAGCCTCGCCGATCGCGGCCGT
>Ga0299907_10003400_pt1 | contig 10163 bp, 8 predicted proteins | sample RVTome_16_FD_198680 | JGI IMG/M metagenome (GOLD analysis project Ga0299907, IMG submission 198680) | Soil microbial communities from uranium-contaminated site in the Upper Colorado River Basin, Wyoming, United States - RVT152D67 (version 2) ... | reverse complement strand
GACACCAATGCGAATGTGTCTAGTAGGGCCCGCGGGGAGAGTTTTCGTGTGGCCGATGCGGCTTCTCGTGGAGAGCGTCTCGAAGCAGTAGTAGTAGTCGGTGAGGGGGTGGAGACCCGACACATCAACTTTGATTGTGTAGTCGGAGGACTCCTCTGCCATCGCGGTTCCGCATGCCACGATGTCGACCAGATCCGGTTCGGTGGACACTTCCCATTTGATCGCAAGAGGTCCACTCTGGGGTGGCGTTACGCGCGACCAGATGATGACCCCTGTGGGTAGGGGATCACCACTGGCAACTCCATGCCTGAACAGTGCTTCAGCGTGTAATGACATCTTGGTGGTTTGTTGGGAAATGTTCCTGGCCGGCCTGTTTATCCGAATGAATGGCTAACCGAATCTTCTTTTAATCCGAGCGTGTCATCTATGGAGCTATCGCCCCGACTTGGCTTGTCTAGCTCGCAGGCGGCATGGGACATTCGGATGGCCAAAAGTTTGACCCTTGGAATGGATAGTCATTAAGGGTCATCAGCCATTGTTCGTCGGTGAGGATGGCCGATAGTCCCTGGAGCGTTTTGAGTTCACCGAGAGGTGATTGGCGTGTCCAAAGTCGCTTGAGAATCGGACCGCGTGAGACAACATTCACTACTCGAAAGCCCTAGGAGACTGGCCGAGCATGTGCAACCAAAGACGGCGCGATCCACCCCTGGTGAAGAGCTTGTCAGCCTCCTAGTGTCGGTTCTCGACAGAGTCTTCGGGCTAAGGAGGCCAGATGAGCACTACCGTTCAGGTGACCGAGCTGGGCCCCAACGCGATGCACGCGCTGGAGCACATCGTTCACGACCTGACCGAGATCAGGATTGCTTTGGAGAGGATTGCGGCTGCAGTTGAGAGCCAGGCTGCGCTCGGATCCGACTAGCTGCGACCTTACTGCGGGCCCGGTTTCGACGAGGAAGCTGAGTCCCTCCGCTCTCACCTTCCCCGCTCAACGGAATTGTCGGGCGGCGACCGGGTCCGCAGCCCCCTTCGGTCGTCGGCTCGAAACCCATGATTCGGTACGCAAAGGATGAACCGGCTTCACCGGGACTAACACCAAGGAGGTACTTGTGAGCACAACCGTCCAAGTGACCGAGCTCGGTCCGGATACGATGCATGCTCTGGAGCACATAGCACACGACTTGACCGAGATCAGGATCGCGCTCGAGCGGATCGCCTCGGCCATAGAGTCTCAGGCCACAGTGGCTGGGTAAGGCACGGGCACACGCAGGCCCGGCATCTCCGGAGGGGTGACGAGTGATCGGCTCATCCCCCCGGCCGATTCCGCCCCCCAGTTCTGCGATCGACGAGCACACCGTCTCATTGTTACTGCTTGCTTCGGTGGTAGATCCGTGTGGCACTCCGGTAGATGCCGGGTCGGCGACCCCAAATGTTTTTGGATCCTTGCCGATGCCCTCCCCAACTTCCGAACCCGTCGCGACCCTAGAGATCGTCGCTCCCCGGATACCCGCTCTCACCTCAGATGGCCGCCCGGCGGGAATGCTGAAGGCAACGTGATCGAGCGCCTCTCTTATCCGTCGATTGCGGACTACGCACTTATCGGAGACTGCCACAGCAGCGCACTGGTGTCGCGAGTCGGGTCGGTTGACTGGTGTTGCATGCCACGCTTCGACTCCGACAGTTGCTTCGGACGAATTCTCGACTGGGATCGCGGAGGGTATTGCGCGATCAGCCCCACGGAGTCGTTTGAGTCGCGGCGTCGCTACGTTGGGGAGTCACTCGTTCTCGAAACGAAGATGTCAACTGAGACCGGAGTTGCGCGGGTCGTCGACTTCTACGCGCACCAGCCGAGTGGATCTCATCCCCATTCAAGCCAACTCATTCGACTGATCGAGGGCATTGAGGGCCATGTCGATCTGCTGGTGGAGGTCGTCCCGCGCTTTGATTTCGGTGAGCTACGACCATGGATCCGGTTCATCAACGATCACACACAGGCAGCGATCGGAAGCGACGACGGATTGCTCGTCTGGAGTGACATGCGTCTTAGGCCCACGGGGAAGCATGAGATCAAATCTGTCGTCAGAGTGAGGTCGGGGGAGCGGAAGCACCTTTCGGTGGGGTTCTTTCCCCCCGAGAAGCTGGATGGGGAAGCTCCCCACACACCCAGTCCCGAGGAATGCATCGGCAAGCTCAACAGAACATTGCAGTGGTGGCAGAAGTGGGCCGGCCGCATTCGACTAAAGGGCGAATGCCGAGAATCCGCAGTGCGCTCGGCGATCGTTCTGAAGGCGCTCACGTATGCGCCGACCGGAGCGATAGTCGCCGCTCCTACGACATCCCTTCCCGAGGCGCCTGGGGCCGTTCGCAATTGGGATTACCGGTTCTCCTGGATCCGAGACTCGGTTTTTACCGTCAGGTCCCTCGGGTCACTTGGGGTCACTAGGGAGGCAGAGCGCTTCAGGCATTTTGTGGAGCGCAGCGCAGCGGGTAGCGCCGATCACTTGCAGATCATGTATCGGGTCGACGGCAATCGCAGACTCCCCGAATTCGAACTCACACACCTCGACGGTTACCGGGGCGCTCGACCGGTCCGAATGGGAAATGAAGCGTCCTCACAGGTACAGCTCGACGTCTATGGTGAGCTGCTGGAGCTTTCCTGGCGATGGTATGAGCGGCGGCGCGCTCCGACCATTGACTACTGGAACTTCCTTCATGGACTGGTGGACGTGGCGTCCCGGAGATGGTCCGAGCCGGACCACGGGATCTGGGAGGTTCGCGGTGAGCCGCAGCACTTTGTGCACTCCAAGGTTATGTGTTGGGTCGCCGTCGACCGGGGCATCAGGCTGGCTGAGGCCGAGCATTTACGGGCGCCCCTCGCACGATGGAGGCGTGAACGGGACAACATTCGAAGATCGGTTGAGTCGCGCGGATACGACGCACGTCGCGGCATATTCGTCAGGGCCTTTGACGACACGGAGGTCGACGCCGCGCTGCTGCTGCTCCCTGCCGTCGGATTCGTGGACTACAGGGACGACCGCATGGTCAGGACCGTTGCCGAGATTCGTAGTCGTCTCGAAGAGGGCGGCCTCGTTGCTCGCTATCGCAACCGCGACGGATTGTCGGGCCGCGAGGGAACGTTCCTGGCGTGCTCCTTCTGGCTCGCCGAGTGCCTCGCCTATCAGGGTGAGCGCGCCCAAGCCGAGGAGGTGTTCCGGCGCGCGGCATCGACCGCAAACGATCTCGGGCTCTTTGCGGAGGAGTACGACGTCGAGTCGGGAGAGATGACCGGTAACTTCCCCCAGGGTCTGACTCACATGGCTCACATTGAGGCGCTTGTGGCGCTCGCCGGCTCCGAGCGGGTAGGCGAGCCGGTGACTGCCCCATTGGACACCGGGACCTCGTCGCATCTAAGTAAGTAGCGCGGGCCTGCACCGATCTCGCGCCGGAGCTCCGCCTTGAGCCCCACATCGGGCACCGATCGTCAACCGCGCCGAGGCGGAGGCCGACCGTCGCTACCGGAAGGGGGCAGACGGTGCGGACCTACGACGATCTACTCCGCCGACTCGAAGGTCCCGGTAGGGGCCCCGTGTACCCCTCCCACGGGTCGAAGTCCACTTCGAGTGCTTCCTGCGGTGGCCGCTTGTCTGCGGGCACGTTTTTGAGGTTCAGTCTGATGCGCGTCCAGGTTGTGCTCGGCCCGCGCATCGAGTCGACGAGCACGTCGGACTCGGCGAGGTGGGGCCAGACATCGGAGTGGCGGGCCTTCCAGCGCTCGAGGCCCTCCATCGCTTCTGCTTGCGTGGCGGCGCGCGCAACTTCGATCAGTGGGACCGTCGTACGCCGGCGTCCGGTGGGGCCGCTCGTCTTTCCCGGTGCCGGAGGCGGCACGGTTCCTTTCGGTTCGCCCCCGGCACTTCGGCGTCGCTTCGACGGCTGAACGCGGGGTGGCTCGTCTTCTTGCTTCGAGTAGTGCGGCGGCCACGGCGCTTCTTCCGCCCCGGCCTTCTTCTGCTGCGCCGCTAGATCCAACAGAGGCTCGAGGGAACCGACCGCCGAGTCGATTCCGTCACCCGGATCGCCGATCTCGGCGACGCGGGCCGGCACGGTGTCGATGGTGAAGGCGGCGGGGTCGCAATCGGCCACCTCGTCCCAGAGAAGCGGCGTTGAAACGCGGGCATCAGGAGTCGGTCGGATCGAATATGCCGATGCGATCGTCCGGTCTTTCGCATTCTGGTTGTAGTCGACAAAGACGCCGTGGCGCTCTTCCTTCCACCACTTGCTCGTAGCGATCTGTGGGGCGCGCCGCTCGACCTCCCGCGCGAGAGCGACCGCGGCACTCCGGACCTCGGTGAACGACCAGCGCTGCTCAATGCGGCAATAGATGTGCAGGCCGCGGGAGCCGGAAGTCTTGGGCCAGCCGGCCAGGCCCAAGTCGTCGAGGACTTCGCCGGTCACCGCTGCGACTTCGAGGACCTGCGACCACGGAACTCCCGGAACGGGGTCGAGGTCGACCCGGAGCTCATCCGGATGGTCGAGATCGCCAGCCCTCACCGGATGGGGATTGAGATCTATGCAACCGAGATTGATGATCCAAATCAGCTGGGCCGCATCGTTGACGACTATCTCGTCTGCCGTACGACCGGAAGGGAACTTGAGCTCGACGGTTTCGGTCCAGTCGGGGCGCGACTTTGGCGCTCGCTTCTGGAAGAAGAACTCGCCCTCGGCGCCGTGGACGAATCGCTTGAGTGCCATGGGACGTCCGCCCACGCCCCGCAGGGCTCCGTCGGCTACGGCCAGGTAGAAGTTGACGAGATCGAGCTTCGTGTGGCCCGTTTTCGGGAAGAAGACCTTGCTCGGGTTGGACACCGTGACTTCACGGCCCGCGACTTCGAGGACTTCCTTCTCGGTTGGCATCCGAAAACGATAAAGCGTGTGGGCGGTTTAACCGAACTGTTCGCTCTCACCCACGCATAGCGTGATTCACTGCGAACAGTTCGGCGACTAGGCGCGGGCGCGCGCCGGGATCGTCAGCGCGCGAGCAGGTTCCCGCCGGGGCGCTACGCCGGCGGGATGTTCTGGTTCAGGCGGAACAGGTTCGTCGGGTCGTACTTGCTCTTGATGGCCGACAAACGGTCCCAGGTCGATCCGGGGTAGGCGGCGCGGACTCCGTCGGAGCCCTGGTCGCTCAGGAAGTTGACGTACATCCCCTGATCGCTCTGCCGGAGCGTGGCGGCGAAATCGTCGACCCAGGCTTCGTAGCCCTCCCGAGCCTCGGGCTCCATGAACACCGCAGCAAGGTTCGTCATTAGTCGGCTCTTCCGATGTGCGAATGCGGTGGCGTCTTCGGGCACGCGCGCCATGGCTCCTCCGAGCGCCCGGATCTGGGCGACTCGCATGAACGCATCCGTGGCCCCGAGGCGCTCCAAGATGGTCTCGGCCACCGATTGATCGACGCTCTCCATGAACATCGTGCGCCCCGCGGCCATGGGGTGGTAGTCGTCCATCTCCGGGGGATACATCTCCGGATACGAGATCGGCTTGACCATGTCTGCCAGCGGCTCTCCGAGCGAACGGAACGGAGCCATCGCACGCTCGCCGGCCTCCACGTCGCCCGCGTAACAAAGCAGGCCCATGATCACCATCTTGCCGTGGTGCTCAGGAGGCACGAACGGCATTGGCGGGGCGGGCATGACGTTGGCGATGGTCGAGAGCTCCTCGGGCGCTGCCTCGGACTCGGCGATGAAACCCGTGATTGCTTCCGGAGTTGCCGGCATGAGTAGCATCCCACCCACTGCAGTGGGGATCTCATGGAGGCGGAACTTGAAGCGAGTGGCTACACCAAAGTTGCCACCACCGCCTCGGATCGCCCAGAAGAGGTCCGGGTGGGATCCGTCGTCCACCTGAAGGATCTCGCCGTCGGCGGTCACGATCTCGGCGGCAAGGAGATCGTCGATGGTCAGTCCGTACTTCCGAACGAGGTATCCGACTCCTCCACCGAGGGTGATTCCTCCGATTCCCACGGAGGCGGTGTCTCCGAAGCCGGTAGCCAGCCCGTGGGTGCCGGCGGCAACCGTGTATTCCCCGGCGGTCAGACCCGTCTCGGCCCAGGCGGTCCGTGCCTCCGTGTCGATCTCGATCGCCTTCATGTCACGGAGGTCCAGAACGACCCCGCCCTCGGCGACGCTGTGGCCCAAGGAACTATGGCCGCCGCTTCGTACGGCGAGCACGGCGCCTTTCTCCCGTGCCGCCGTGACCACACGGGCGACGTCTGTAGCATCGGCCGGACGGGCGATAAGTGCCGGCTGCCGATCGATCCCGCCGACAAATACGGTACGAGCTTCGTCGTAGTCGGTGTCGCCGGGGGCAATAACGCGGCCCTTGAGGCCGGCTTGCAGATCCTGGATCGAGACCGCAGAAGTTTGCATTCGTGACTCCTTTTCGGAAGAAACGACAGGGCCAATGGTCGGGCACCTGACCCGCGGGTCGGCCCAGAGCCCGACGAAGGGTGCTCCGTCCTTCTGTTCGGTTGTCCTGGCTGTGACCAGTTGCCTGTAACGACCCCGACTCAGGCAATAACTCATCGCGCCGAGCGGAATTCCCTCGACTCCGATGAATTTTGTGTCGCGCGAAGGTCTAAGTAGGCGAGGGCAAGAAAACTATAAGGAGGTCCGCGGTTGGCCCGGGACGAGTCGCCGGCTGCACCCATACCCGCCGAGCTACCGGCGCTTCAGCTGGGCACGGCGGGCGGCCTCGCGATCCGAGGCCGGATCGCCCGCGGCGACGTCGCGCCGCTGTGCGATCACGGGCGCGCCCTCCTGGAGGCGGCCGACTCCGAGGTGGTCATCTGTGATGTGGGCGCGATCGTCGATCCCGACGCGACGGCCGTCGATGCCCTGGCGCGCCTGCAGCTCGCGGCCCGGCGGCTGGGGCGGAGGATCCGCCTCACCCACGCCTCCGGTGATCTCCAAGACCTCCTCGCCCTGATGGGCCTGGGCGAGATCGTCCCCCTCGATCCCGGACTAAGAGTCCAGACGCGGGGGGAGCCCGAAGAGCGGGAAGTAGCTCTCGGTGTCGAGGAAGAAACAGATCCCGGTGATCTCCCCACCTGATATCTCGAGCACCTGCAGGGACCACGGCTCGAACCCGCCGTCTTCCGCCGGCTTGTATTGACCGAATGCCGGCGCGCCGTTGGCCACCGTCGGCACCAGGCGGGAGCCTTGGCACGCAATCCCCGGCCCGAGGCACCACTTGCGGATGTCGAGGTGGGTTTGCAGCCACAGCTCATAGGGCGGCATCGACCACGTGGCGTCCTCGTGCAGCAGCGCCGTGAGCGAGTCCATGTCGTAGCTCTCGAACGCACTGACATAGCGGGTCAGGAGGTCCTGCTGTTCCTGGTCCATCGGCTTCGCCGGCTCTCCCGCGTTCAAGGCACCGGCGGCAATAGCGGCCCGGGCACGCTGGAGCGCACTGTTGACGGAGGCGACGGAGGTCTCGAGTAGCTCGGCGACCTCGTTCGCCCTCCACTTCAGGACTTCGCGCAGGATCAGGACCGCCCGCTGCCGCGGCGGGAGGTGCTGGAGAGCGGCAACGAACGCGAGCCTGATCGTCTCTCGCATCTCGGCCAGCTCCGCCGGATCTCCGTCAGTCGGGAGAACCCGGCTGTCGGGCATCGGCTGGAGCCACGTGGCCTCGGGCAGAGCATCTCCGAGCGGCGAGTCGGCAGTCTGCGGACTGCTTAGGTCCACCGGCCGGGCGCGCCGCTGTTTCCCGTTGAGCATGTCGAGGCAGACGTTCGTGGCGATCCGGTACAGCCACGATCGGAGTGCCGCCCGCCCCTCGAATCGGTCGAATCCCCGCCACGCACGGATCATCGCCTCTTGGACGGCGTCCTCTGCCTCGAACGCGGAGCCCAGCATCCGATAGCAATACGCGGTGAGTTCGGTTCGGTGCTCTTCGAGCCGGAGATCGATGCTCTCAAGTGCCTCGCCCTGGGCCACGCTTCCGCCTGCCGCGGTGTCACTCAACCGGGATCTCCTCTCCGTCCTAGGATGCCGGCGCTCTGAATATCGGGAGCGCCCATCATAGGCGTGCCTCCGACTTGGTGGTTCCCGGGACGCCGTGGTGCCCGAATCGATTCTGCGCTGACCGATGAGTTTGCTCCTCCTGGTCAGTCCAATCCACAAAGCCGACACAACTGGACACAACTGGGAGGTCAACCGATGGCACAGCAGCACGAAACCACGGCACAACCCCTGGCCGGACGCCGGGAGTGGACCGGCCTTGCGGTCCTGGCGCTCGCCTGCGTCCTCTACGCGATGGACCTGACCGTCCTGCATCTTGCGATACCGCGCCTCAGCGCAGACCTCGAGCCGAGCAGCTCGCAGCTGCTGTGGATCATCGACATCTACGGTTTTTTGGTGGCCGGGTCGCTGATCACCATGGGCACTCTCGGAGACCGGATCGGCAGGCGCCGTCTGCTGCTCATCGGTGCCGGAGCCTTCGGCGTTGCTTCTCTTCTCGCCGCGTTCTCCACCACCGCCGAGATGCTGATTGCATCTCGCGCCGTACTCGGGATCGCCGGAGCCACGCTGGCGCCGTCAACACTTTCTCTGATCCGCAACATGTTCCTCGACCCGCACCAGCGCACGGTCGCAATCGGCGTGTGGATCACCAGCTTCTCGGTCGGTGGAGCGATCGGACCGCTCTTCGGAGGGCTGATGCTGGAGTTCTTCTGGTGGGGTTCGGTCTTCCTGCTCGCCGTTCCGGTAATGGCGGTCCTGTTGATTCTCGGGCCGGCGCTTCTTCCCGAGTTCAAGGACCCGGATGCGGGTCGCATCGACGTCGCGAGTGCTGCGATGTCTCTGGTTGCCGTGTTGGGCGTGATCTACGGCCTCAAGCAGATCGCCGAGAACGGCTTCGGTCCCTCTGCGACGGTTCCGGTCCTCGCAGGACTCGCCGTTGGTCTGGCATTCGTGCGTAGGCAGAGCCGCCGGGAGAACCCGCTGATCGACCTGAAGCTCTTCAAGGTCCCCGCCTTCAGCGGCTCGCTGGCAACATTCACTCTGGCGATCTTTGCGATGTTCGGGTCCTTCATGTTCATCGCCCAGTACCTGCAGCTGGTGCTGGGGCTCACCCCCCTCGAGGCCGGGCTGTGGACACTGCCTCAGTCCGTGGGGTTCGTCGCCGGCTCGATGTTCGCCCCGCAGCTCGTCCGCCGTGTGCGTCCCGCATTCGTGATGGGTGGAGGTCTGCTGCTGGCAGCGATGGGGCTCGGCATGATCACCCAGATCGAGGCCGGGTCGGGTCTGCCGATACTGGTTAGTGCCTCGATCGTTATGTCGCTCGGACTGGCACCTGTATTCACCTTGGGGACGGATCTGATCATCGGGAGCGCACCGCCGGAGCGGGCCGGTGCGGCCTCGGGGATCTCCGAGACGAGCGCCGAGTTTGGAGGGGCCCTCGGGATCGCAGTGCTCGGAAGCGTCGGAGCGGCCGTCTACCGCAGCGACGTGGTCGACGCGGTCCCGCCCCAGATCCCTGCCGCCGCTGCCGATGCAGCCCGCGACACTCTGGGCGGAGCGGTTGCCGTTGCCGGGCAATTGCCCGAACAATTGGGAGGTGCGCTCGTGGATGCCGCCCACGTCGCCTTTACGAACGGACTGCAGCTGACCGCTGCGATCGGCGCCGTGATCTCGCTTGGGATCGCAGTGCTGGCAACACATCTCCTGCGGAACGCCCGCCCCGGTGGCGGGATGGAGGAAGAGGCCCCCGCAACCGAGGGCCAGGGTGCCGAGGACCGAGCCGGCGAGCTCGTCCTGCAGCCGGTGGCGGCAGACTGCTAAAACGTTTTGAAGATGTGCCGAACGTGGCCGGCCTGAAGATATAAGGCTCCCGACGAGCTCCAACAGGCCGGCCCTCGGCGCGCCAAATCGTTCTTTTTGCAATCCACCGCGGTATACGCGGGATTCAACCCAAGAAACGCTCCCAGCGACAGCGGCCGGTTGGCTCAGACCGTTCTTTTGTCCGAGAGTTGCCAATATCGCAAGTCTGGGCGGAGAGAAAGGCGGGCTTCTCGTAGCCGGCGAGGGCACCCTCTCCGACGAACTCGTGGATTCGCTCAGCGACCGGAGTGCTATCGAAGTCGAGGTGTACGAAGATCGCGGCTC
>Ga0299907_10003398_pt1 | contig 10167 bp, 11 predicted proteins | sample RVTome_16_FD_198680 | JGI IMG/M metagenome (GOLD analysis project Ga0299907, IMG submission 198680) | Soil microbial communities from uranium-contaminated site in the Upper Colorado River Basin, Wyoming, United States - RVT152D67 (version 2) ... | reverse complement strand
GAACGTGGCATCTGGCGCCACGTTCCACGGGACAAAACCCCTACGCTTCGCCCATGTTCGAGTGGAGCGACGAGCAGCGCATGGTCCGCGACGCCGTGAGGCAGTTCGTCGACAAGGAGATCAAACCCAACCTCGAGGCGCTGGAGCACGGCGACCTGCCGCCGTACGAGATCCTCCGCAAGATGTTCCGCACGTTCGGCATGGACGCCATGGCCAGGGAAGGCTTCAAGCGCCGCATCGAACGAGAAACCTCGGGTGAAGACCGGGCGGCCGGCGAAGGTGATGGTGCTGGTGGTGGCGGCGGCGGCGGCTTCACGATCATCCCGATCATCGAGCTGTGCCGCTACTGCCCCGGCATGGTGACGGCGATGGGCGTGTCGATGGGCCTCACCGCGGCGGCGATCATGAGCCGCGGCACGACTGCGCAAAAGGAGCGGTGGGCCCTCGACCTGCTCACGATGGACAAGATCGGCGCGTGGGCGATCACCGAGCCCGACAGCGGGTCGGACGCGTTCGGCTCGATGAAGTCGACGGCGCGGCGAGACGGCGACGAGTACGTCCTCAACGGCTCGAAGACGTTCATCACGAACGGGCCCCACGCGGACACGATCGTGTTCATCTGCAAGCTCGACGAAGGCAACCCTCCCGCAGAGCGCAAGATCCTCAGCTTCGTGCTCGACTCCGGCATGCCCGGCCTGGAGCAGTCGAAGCCGCTGCGCAAGATGGGGCTGCACTCGTCGCCCACCGGCCAGCTGTTCCTCACCGACGTCCGCGCCGGCAAGGACCGCCTGATCGGCGAGACCGAAGAGGTGCCGGCCGGCGGGCGCTCGGCTGCCAAGGAGACGTTCTCGATGGAACGCAGCGGCGTCGCGGCGATGGCGCTCGGCATCATCGAGCAGTGCCTCGACCTGTCCGTCGAGTACGCAAAGTCACGCGTGCAGTTCGGCCAGCCGATCGGCGAGTTCCAGCTGATCCAGCTCAAGCTGGCGAAGATGGAGGTGGCGCGCCTCAACGTGCAGAACCTCGTGTTCCGCTCCATCGAGATGTCGTCCGCCGGGCGCAGCCTCACGCTCGCCGAGGCCTCCGCCATGAAGCTCTACAGCGCGCAGGCGGCCACCGAGGTCGCACTCGAAGCGGTACAGCTCTTCGGCGGCAACGGCTACATGGCCGAGTACCAGGTCGAGCAGCTCGCGCGCGACGCGAAGGTCCTGCAGATCTACGCGGGAACCGACGAGATCCAAGTCACCCATATCGCCCGCGACTTGCTCAGCCGCTGAAGATTCCCTGACGACTGGCGCCGGGCCGTTGCCGCGCCCAGGCGTGCGTGGTTCGGTGGGCGGCGTGAAATACGTGATCAGCTGGACTGCCCGTGAATCCATGACTGTCGACGACGCCAAGCGCGCCATGTCGATCTTCGGCAAGTGGCAACCGAACGCATCGACGACCTTCCACCAGTTCGTACAACGCGTTGACGGCGCCGGCGGGTTCGCCGTCGTCGAGACCGAGAACGGTGCAGCCCTCCTCCGTGACGCGTTGACGTTCGGCACGTGGTTCGAGTTCACCGCCACGCCCGTCGTCGACATGCTCGAGGGAGCGGCCGTACAGCAGGAGGTCATCGACCTCCTCGACTCGGTCCCGACCTAGCGCTCAGATCAGCGCCACGGCGTTCACGGGTGCCGGCGGGCGCGGCGATGGTTCCCATGTCGCGCCGGCGTCGGCGCTCGTGAACACGTCGCCCGACTCGGTGACGAACACGGCGGTCTTGCCGCCGCCGTCGCGCTCGCCGGCGAGCCGCCCCGTGTCGACGTTGCCGTCCACCATCGGTGTGACGCGCTCCCAGTCGCCGGTCGAGGCGAGCGGTCGCCGGTAGACCGCGCCGGCCACCGACCCGCTCGAACCAGGACCGGTCGACGAGCTCACGAGCACGAGCTCGCCGTCGCCCGTCACGGCGACGGCCCGGCAGTACGACCCGTGCATGCCGTCGGCGTCCCACCGCCACGTGCTGCCGCCATCGGTGGAGCGCCCGAAGCCCGCAGCACCGGTAGCCACGAGATACGAGCCGTCGGGTGCGACGACGATCTGGTGCACGTCGACGTCGATGTCGACGAGCGCGCGCCACGCCTCGTCCCCCGCCCGGCGGGCCACGCCGCCCACGTGGATGTTCACGAGCGTCGCGCCCGCGACGCCGTCGACCGCGATCGAGCGTGTGTCGGGAGGCGCGCCCCACGGCGTGTACCAGGTGGCGCGCTCCGCGAGCGCGTCGAACTCCTCGTCGAGTTGCAAGGTGCCGTCGACCGGGCCGATCGGACCGGTGACGCGGGCGAGGTGCGCGCCGGCTGTGCCGACCAGCACGCCGGGACCGCCGGCGGCGATGCACGTGAGCTCAGGCGTGTCCGCGTCAGCGATGGCCGCCTTCCACCAACCGGTATCGCGTTGGTGACGCCACACCTCCCGCCTGTCGACAACGGCCCACACGGCGTCGTCTCCTGCGACAAGGGCGTCGACACGGTGGCTTTCGAGGCCGGGAAGTCCCACTACGCCGTCATCGGTTGCGAGCAACAGGTTCACGGGCGGACTCTACGTTCGATCTCGTCGAGCGACAGCGCGCCCGGCCCCGCTCCCGTGCGCGCCAACTCGTTGGCGACCCGCTGCAACGTCGCGTTCACCGGCGTGGCCACGCCGTGCAGCCGCCCGAGCAGGACGATCTCGCCGTTGAGGTGGTCGGCTTCGATCGTCCCCGTGCCACGGGCGAGGCTCTGCCACGACGACCCGCCTTCGCGCCGGCGGCCTTCGATGGGCCGCATCTGCAGGATCGAGCCACGGCGGTCGCGGTCCTCTTCGTCGGACGCGTAGTCGATGCCGGCCGCCTCGAGGCAGTCGACGCCTTCTTGCCGTGCCGCGCGCACGAGGTCGCTCCCGCGCGCCGCCGAGCCACACGCCGCCTCCAGCGCGTTGCCGAGGTTCATCAGGAGCTTGGCGTACTTCGCGCGCATCACCTTTGGGTGCGGGCGCGAACTGAACCCGGCGGCGGCGAGGTCGGCGGCGACGGCGTCGCTGACGCTGTCCGTGCCCGACGGGTACCGGCCGAGGTCGAGGATCCCCGGCACCGGCGTGGCGTTGGCCTGCACGACGCCCGGCTCCAAGTGCGTGGCCGGCAGCATCACGCACATCGCTTGTACACCGGCGAAGGACCGCAGCGCGATGCGCTCGTTCTCCACGCCGTTCTGCGCGCACACGATGCCGACCGACGGCGGCGCGCACACCGCAAGCGCGCGCACGGCCTCGGCGCTGTCCTGCGTCTTCACGGCGAGGACGACGATGTCGTCGTCGCGCCACTCGACCTCGGCCGGCGCCCCGACGGCATCGACGCGGGCAACGACGACGCCGTCGGGGCCCTCCAGCCGAAGGCCGTGGGCGGCGACCGCGGCGAGGTGCTCGCCCCTGGCGATCCCCACGACCTCGCGCCCTGCCGCGTGCAGGCGTGCCGCGATCGTGCCACCAACCGCGCCGATGCCGTAGACGACGTATCGCAAGCGCCCGACGCTACGCGCCGGAGTGACGGAAGGTGATGCTCATGCGCGGGCCGGCATTGGCGACCTTCGGTATGGAGTGCTCCCATTCCCTCTGGCATCGGCCGCCGGTCACCAGCAGGTCGCCACGCTGCATCAACACGTCACGGCTCTTGCCACGACGGCACCGCAGCGGACGCCATGCGTCAAGTGCCGGCGCGGTCGCGACCTTGTGCCAGCAGCTCGGCGACGAGCCCTGCGACCAGCGCGGCGCGCTCGGCCATCGCCGGTACGTCGACGTACTCGCCCTCGGCGTGCGCGTGGTGACCGGTGGCTCCGAGACCGTCGAGCGTCGGCACGCCGATGCCAGCGGTGAAGTTGCCGTCCGACCCGCCACCGACGAAGACCGAGCGCAGCGGCGCGAGGCCGAGCGCGGCAGCGACCTTGGCCGCGCGAGCGAAGAGGTCCGCCGAAGCCGACTCCTCGAACGGCGGGCGGTTGGGCCCTCCGCGCACCGACACCGTCACGCCGTCGACGGCCGCCGGGATGGCGCGCAGCTCGCGGTCGACGCGCTCTTGCTCCGCAACCGTCGTCGCCCGCACGTCGACGTGCAGCGTGGCCGACGCGGGGACGGTGTTGGGGCTCGACCCCGCGCTCGCGGCCGTCGGCGTCACCGTCGTTCCCGCGCCAGTGTCGGCGAGCGCGCCGAGCGCGAGCACGCGGTGCGCGAGCTCGACGGTCGCGTTCGCCCCTTTGTGCGGTTCGAGGCCAGCGTGGGCAGCGCGCCCTTCGATGTCGAGGTCGTAGAACGACACGCCCTTGCGGCCGGTCTTGAGCGCGCCGCCGGCTGCCGGTTCGAGGATGAGCGCCGCGCCCGCCCCGGCAGCCACGCGTTCGATGTGCGCGCGCGAGCCGAGCGAGCCGATCTCCTCGTCCGCGTTCACGACCATCGCAACGCCGTCGATGCCGTCGATGCCGTCGAGGTCGGCGAGGGTCGACAGCGCGAACAGGCCTTGCACGAGGCCGGCCTTCATGTCGAACGCGCCGGGGCCCGTCGCCCGCTCCCCGTCGCTGCCGACGGCGAACGGCCAGCGCGCGAGCGTTCCCTTTGGCCACACGGTGTCGAAGTGGCCGACCAACACCACCTTGGGCACCTGCTCGGTCGATGCGCCGAACCGCCACAGCAGCAGCGGCTTGCCGTCCGCGTCGACGACCTCGGGCCGCACGCCGAGCACGGCGGCGCTGAGATCGGCGACGGCGGCCGCGCCAGCCTGCAACGCGGCTACGTCCGACGACGGCGTCTCGATCGACACCAGCGCCTCGAGGGCCTCGAGCATGCGGGGCGTCTGCTTGCGAAGTCGGTCCAGGGCGTCGAGCACGCGCCCAGCCTGTCACCGTCCGGACGCGCTATCGACGCACGCGTCGGGCACCCGTACGGTGGCGACCACGCCCCGGTCTCTCATGGCTATCCCGGCGACGGTGGACGGCATCGACGCGCGGTGGATCGCGGACGCCCTCGGCGCGGCCGTCGTGGCCATCGATGTCGAACCCCTCGGTGCCGGCAGCCACGGTCAGCTCGCGCGCGTGTCGGTGCGGTATTGCGAGGCCGGCGCGGGCCCGTCGACGGTGGTGGTCAAGCTGTCCCGTGAGCACGAAGGGCGCTTCTACCGCGAGTGCGGATCCGTCGCCGGCATCCGCGTCCCTTGGTGCTTCCGCGCGCAGCTCGGGGGCGACGGCAGCGCCGCGCTCGTGCTCGAAGACCTCGCCGGAGCGCGCTCCTGCAAGCGATCGGCCGGGGTAACGGCAGCCGATGCCGAAGCGGTCGTGGACGCGCTGGCCGACTTCCACGTGACGTGGTGGGATTCACCCCACCTCGACGAGTTGGGGTGGATGCCGCGCCGCAGCAGTGGCGACGTGCGCACGGTCGTCCACGGCAGTGTCCGGCCCGAGAGCCTCTTCTTCGACGTGGACGGCGGAGACGTACCCGTCGCGCTCGTCGGCTGGAGGGCGGCGTCGCTCGCGCCGAGCGGCATCGCCGACGTCGTGTCCTTCCTCAGGAGCAGCTTGGACGCTGCGCAACTCGACCGCTACGGTGCCGCGCTCGTGATGCGGTACCAGGAGCGGCTCGCGGCGCACGGCATAGCGGCTCGACACCTTGCGTGACGAGCTGAGCGCGAAAGCCGATCGGCTGCGGTCGCTGCACGTGCGCGGCGATCCGCTCGTCCTCCTCAACGTATGGGACGTGGCGTCTACGCGCATGGTGGAGCGGCTCGGTGTCGGCGCGATCGCGACGACGAGCACCGGCGTGGTCGCGTCGCTCGGCTTCGAGGACGGTGACTCCGCCGACGCCGGCGAGGTCTTCGCCGCGGTGGCGCGCATCGCGTCGTCCACCTCGCTGCCGGTGACGGCGGACGTCGAAGCCGGCTACCGCCTCGACGCGGGCGAGCTGGTCGATCGGTTGCTCGCTGCGGGAGCCGTCGGCTGCAACCTCGAGGACACCAACCATCACGGCAGCGGCGACGCGCCGCTTGCCGGCGCGGAACGCCACGCCGCGTGGCTCGCGTCCGTGAAGGAAGCCGCGGCGCGGGCCGGCGTCGACATCGTCGTCAACGCCCGCACCGACGGGTTCCTGCGCACACCCGACGATGACGGCGTCGTCGACGAAGCGGTGCGCCGTGGCCGCCTCTACTTGGACGCGGGCGCCGACTGCGTCTACCCGATCGGCGCGAACGACGAGACCGCCGTACGCGCGCTCGTCGGCGGCATCGACGGTCCCGTGAACGCGTGGCTGCGAGCCGGCTCGCCGCCGTTGAGCCGGCTCCGATCGCTTGGCGTCGCGCGCGTGAGCGTCGCAGCCGCGTTGTTCCGGGCCGGGATGCAGGCGGCGGAACGTACGGCTACGGAGCTGCTGCGAAGCTGACCTCGCGCCGGTCGTCGAGGAGCATGCGCAGTTCCTCGGCCCGCCGCACGAGCGTGTCGATCACCCGATGCGTGTCGACGCCCTCGCGTGCCGTCGCGCGCTCCAGCGTCCACACGGCCAAGCGCAGCGCGCACAGGGCGTCCTGCACGGGAGCGACGTCGGTCTGTTCGGGTGCCTCCACCACCATGGACGGAACGTCGGCACGCGATCGGCGTTCATCCACTCGTGGATGCAGGGTTGCCGGCCTGTTGATCGTCCGTTGACGCCCACTGCTGGGCGGTGCCCTCGTGGAGGGCGGCGTAGATGCGGTCGCGCAAGACGTTCGCCTCGGCGTTCGTGAGCGTGTGGTCTACGGGCCGCAGCACCACCCGCAGCAGCACGTTCTTCTGGCCCGGACGGATGCCGATGCGGGCGGCCGCCGCCGGCGGGAGCTCGTCGCCCGGCGTCTCGGACACCACCACGAGGTCCTCGACGTCGGCCGCGTGCTCGGGACCGAGCGCTTCACGCACGCGATCGCCGAGCGTCTCCGCGTCCTGGTCGGCCGACACCGCGAGGGAAAGGTCGCGCTGCACCGCCGGCCGCGACGACACGGGGCGGTACGGATCGAGGTCGGCGAGCTGTGAGGCGATGCGGCTGTCCGTGGCCCGCAGCAGGCGGATGTCGGGCATGCCCTTGCGCAGCAGCACGATGCGGTCGAGCCCGATGCCCATGGCGAGGCCGTGGCGATGGTCATGGCCCGAGGCGGCGAGCACGGCGGGCGACGCGAGGCCGCACTCGCCCACCTCCACCCACTCGTCCTCGCCGTCGCCGGCAGCCACGTCGACCTGCTGACCGTGCTCCGTATACGTGTGGTCGGCGGGCGTGACGCGCCACCGCCGCCCGGGCAGCACCGCGCCGACGACGGTCGCGATCATCGTCATGAGGTCGTCGCCGGTGGTCGCCTCGTTGCAAACGCGCCACAGGTCGAGCTGGTGCGGCGTCCCCGTGTGCAGGCGGTCGATCGCGTCGCGGCGGTACACGATGCCGGGGCACGCGACGAGCACGTCGCCCAAACCGGCGACTGCCGGGTCCACGGCGAGGGCCCGCAACGCGGCAGGCACCATGGCGGACGTGTGGCTCCGCAGCACGCACGTCTCGCTCACGTACCGCGTGTAACGCGCGTCCCGCGCGACCGCGTCAGGCGCGTACCCGAGGCGGTCGTAGTTGTCCTGGATGGGGACAACGGGGTGGCTGCGGTGCAAGTGGACGGGCACGGACCACTCGTCGCGCAACGCGGCAATGGCGGCGTCCACGACGAGCTGTGCGGCATGGGGTCCGTGCGCGGGATCGGTCAGGTCACGGACAGCGAGCGCTTCGGCGAGCGCGTCCGGGGACAGCAAGCGGGGCGACGTGACGGTCGCGACGGTCATCGGTCTTCTCCTCGGGGATCGAGCGAACGGGTGGTCGGCGGGTGCATGACCCCCCGGCTCGGTGCCGCAGGAGGAGCTGGCTAGCGGATGCGGATGCGCGCAGGCCCTTCCCAGCGGCTGGTGCCGGCCGGGGGGCTCGGAAATCGGCGCGTGCAACACGCGGCAGTGCGCATCGGCACGGATGGTACCGGGAGCCGGCGGTGACGCCAGCGGACTTTCGGGGTACGGCAGGCTTCATGTCGCAACCGGCGCGGCCGATCTCCTTGGACGAGGCCCGCACGGTGGTGCCGGCGTGGGACGAAGGCGAGGAAGCCGCGTTCGTCCAGGTGCTCGGCGAGACGATCGGCACGATCGAGCACGAGGGCGCGCCGTACGTGCTGATGGGTGGCATCGGGTCGGCCACGCACGGCCGGCCCCGCTGGACGCACGACATCGACGTGTTCATCCGGCCCGAGGACGCCAAGCGAACGCTCGACGCGCTCGCGGCAAGGGGCTTCGAGGTCGAGGAGACCTACCCCGACTGGCTGTTCAAGGCCTTCAAGTCCGACGTGATGGTCGACCTCATCTTCAAGTCGTCGCGCGGGATCCTGCTCGACGACGAGATGATCCGCCGGGCCGAGCGCATCGAGTTCAAGGGCGTCGAGGTGCCGGTGATCCCACCTGAGGATCTCATCGTGATCAAGGCCGTCGTGCACGACGAGCACATGCCCCGCCACTGGCACGACGCCCTGGCGGTGCTGGCCGTCTGCAGCCTCGACTGGGACTACCTCGTGCGCCGGGCCCGCCAGTACGGCGCCCGCCGGGTGCTCAGCTTGCTGCTGTACGCCCAGTCCAACGACCTGATCGTGCCATCGAGCCCGATCCGCCGGCTGTTCGAGGAAGCGTTCACCGAGTAGCAACGAAAGGCCGGGCTGCGGTGTTCTTGATGGCGTGACGGATGCAGCGGCGGCCTTCCCGCGGATCGTGCGTGAGCACCGGGACCGCGTCTTCTCGTTGTCGCTGCGGCTGTGCGGCGGCGATCGGGCGGCGGCGGAGGACTTGGCGCACGACGTGTTCGTCAAGGCCTACCGCGCCTTCGCCGGCTACGACCGCGCCCGCCGGAGTGCGCTCGCGCTGCGGCCATGGCTTGCGACGATCGCGTTGAACGAAGCCCGCAACCGGTCACGCGCCGCGTCCCGGCGTCGCGACCGGGTGTCACCGGACGGCGCGCTGCCCGAGCGCATCGACACCACTCCGGACGCCACCGTGCACGTCGACCGGCGCGCCGCTGTCGTCGCTGCACTCGACGCATTGCCCGCCGCACAACGCGAAGCCGTCGTGCTGCGCCACATCGGTGACCTGTCGTACGCGCAGATCGGTGAAGCACTCGGGCGGCCTGTCGCCACCGTGCGCTCCGACGTCCACCGAGCCCACGCGACGCTCCGCACGCTCTTGAAGGAGGACACGTGATGACCGAGACCGACGTCTCGAAGCTGCTCGTCGAGCCTGCACCCGATGGGTTCACCGAGCGCGTGCTGCTGGCGGTTGGCCTCGCCGACCGCTACGTGGTGCGCGCGTCACCAGTAGGGGATGTCGCCGTCGCGCACAACGCCGCCGGCATCTCGGCGTGCCGCGTGCTGGACGAGGTCGGCGGCACCGAGGCGTTCGAGGCGTGGTTCGCGGCGCGCTTCGGCCGGCCTGCAGTGGCCGACGGCGCGCCGCCGCGCGCGCTCGTCGCTGCCGTCGACGCGCTGCTCGCCGGCCAACGGCCGCGCAAGCTCCCTGCATTCGACCTCCGGTCGGTCACGCCGTTCGCCCGTGACGTGCTCACCGCTGCGTCCACCATCCCGCCCGGGCAGGTGCGGCCGTACGGGTGGGTGTCGGCCCGCATCGGCAAGCCGGGCGCGGTGCGCGCCGTCGGCTCCGCCCTCGGGAACAACCCCGTGCCGCTGCTGATCCCGTGCCACCGCGTGGTGCGCAGCGACTGGCGCGTCGGGCAGTACGCCTTCGGTCCCGAGACGAAGCGCGCCCTTTTGCAGTCGGAGGGCGTCGATCCGGACGAGCTCGACCGCCTTGCCGACGAGGGCGTTCGCTACGTCGGCAGCAGGACGACGTCGATCTACTGCCATCCGACGTGCGTCGACGGCCGCCGCGTGCAGGCGCGCAACCGGGTGACGTTCAGCGACGCCAACGCTGCGGCGCGCGCCGGCTACAGGCCGTGCAAGCACTGCGAGCCGCTGCCGGCGACCGTGCCGAGCGGCTGATCAGCGCTGGTGCTTCGGGCACCACCACGTCGTCCGCCCGCCAACCGTCGCCCGTACGAGCCCGGTGCCGTCCTTCGGGCAACGCC
>Ga0299907_10003397_pt1 | contig 10168 bp, 10 predicted proteins | sample RVTome_16_FD_198680 | JGI IMG/M metagenome (GOLD analysis project Ga0299907, IMG submission 198680) | Soil microbial communities from uranium-contaminated site in the Upper Colorado River Basin, Wyoming, United States - RVT152D67 (version 2) ... | reverse complement strand
GCTCCCACGAACATGCGACCGGACTCGTAGGGGGCCATCTGGTCGTCGAGGTTGCCGGCGTAGTCGTCGAAGTCGGGCGCGTCCCCGGATGCATTGACGAAGACCCAGCCATGCCACTCATGGGCTCGGGCCTTGCGAAGAGAGTGATCGGGGTCGCTCTTGTCGAAGCCTGGCTGGACGGCCATAGTGGGACCACCCTTGAAGGTTCCGTCGAGTGAGTAGGTCCACCGGTGATACGGGCATTGCACGGTCTGGCGCTGCGCGGTTGCCCCGCACGGGAGCAGTTCGTGTCCCCGATGACGACAGGTGTTGTGGAACGCACGAAGCTCGTTATCTGCCCCCCGGATCAGGAGAATGCCGGCGCCGCCGACCTCGACTGCCCTCTGGCTGCCGGGCTCGGCGAGATCGTCCGCACGTCCGACGCACACCCAAGAAGTCGCGAAGAAGTGGCGACGCTCCCACTCAAGAACGGCGCCAGATTGATAGGCCTCGGCGGGAAGAGTGCGGGCGTCGTAGAAAGGTCGCGTACAGGCCCGGAGAGCCTCCGCGTCTATGGGCGCCATATCGGTCATCTGCGTGCTCCTTGCGGCCGTCATCTCAGAGGCTAATTCCCCTCGACGGGAACCCCTTCGCGCTGTCATCATAGCGGGATGTTGAACCGCTGTTCAGCTTCGCAAGGCGGGGTCGGCCGGACCGCAGAATCACGGTGCGGATGATGAGCGACCTACTTCTGACCGGAGGACCGGTTTACCTGGGTGCGGGCCGTACGACCGAGGCGGTCCTCGTCCGGAATGACCGAATCGCGGCGGTGGGGACGCTCGATGAGGTGGCCGAGCGGGCTTCCTCGTCGGCGCGGCGAATCGACGTCGGGGGAGGGATGATCCTCCCGGCCTTCCAGGATGCACACGTCCATCCGGTGTTCGGCGGGCTCTATCAACTCCAGTGCGACCTCCATTCACTGCCCTCGGCCGAGTCGGTCATCGAGACAGTCCGCCGCTACGTCGCCGAGCATCCCGATGAGGCCTGGATCCTCGGTGGGGGGTGGGAGCTCCAGATGTTCTCCTCCGGTCCGGATAAGACGCAGCTCGATGACATCGAGTCGCGCCGTCCCGTCTACCTCGTCGACACCAACGTGCACACGGCGTGGGTGAACTCGCGCGCCCTCGAGCTGGCGGGAATCGATCGCAACACACCCGATCCACCGGACGGCCGCATCGAGCGCGATGCCGACGGCGAGCCTACCGGCCTGCTCCACGAGGGGGCCGAGGTCATCGTCAGGGATCTGACCCCCACTCCGCCCTCCGCGCAGTTCCTCGACGCCCTGCGATTGGCGCAGCGTCAACTCCATGCTCTGGGAATCAGCGCGTGGAACGATGCCTGGATCGATCCGGACCTCTTCGAGGCCTACCGAACGCTCGAGGACTCCGGCGAGCTCACCGCGCGGGTCGTGCTGTCGCTGCTCTGGGATCGCCACCAAGGCGAGGCGCAGCTCGACCAGCTGCTCGAGATGCGCGAGCTGGGCACGGGAGGTCATCTTGACGCCAACACGACCAAGCTCTTCCTCGACGGCGTGATCGAGACCTTTACAGCATCAGTGCTCGAGCCGTACCTCGACTCGAAGGGCAACCCGACCGACAACACCGGAATCGACATGTTCGACCCCGTCGACCTCGATCGATTCTGCACGCTGCTGGATCGCGAGGGTTTTCAACTGCACTTCCATGCGATCGGCGACCGCGCCGTAAGGCTGGGACTCGATGCGATCGCAGCCGCACGTGCGGCAAACGGTGTCCGCGATGCGCGCCACCAGATCGCGCACGTTGAGCTCGTTCATCCCGACGACGTACCCCGCTTCGGCGAGCTCGACGCGATCGTCAACGCGCAGCCGCTCTGGGCTCAATACGACTCAGCGATGGAGGACCTGACCCTCGCCTACCAAAGTCCCGACCGAATCAAGACGATGTATCCGTTCGCCGACCTGCTTGAGTCCGGAGCTCGGATCGCGATGGGAAGCGACTGGCCGGTTACGACCGCCAACCCGCTTCACGAGATCGAAGTCGCGGTGCGGCGGACACCCGTCGAGGATCCGGGGGCCGAGGTGTTCCTGCCGGAACAGCGACTAGATCTCGCCATCGCGATCGACGCATTCACCGCCGGTGCGGCCTTCGCGAACCGGGACGACGACTCGGGGGCGCTTCGCGAGGGCCTGCGCGCCGACATCGCGGTGGTGGACTGCGACCTGTTCCAGCTCGACGGACGAACGAGCCAGGCCGAGGTGCTGCTCACCCTCGCGAGTGGAGAGCCGGTGTTCGACAGAGGGCTGCTGTAGGTGACCCTAGATGTTCTTGAGGCCGATCAGCCGATTGAGGAAGTCCACCCGCCCGTCGACCGGTTCGCCTTTGATGCGCTCGGCGCGATCCGCGCTCTCGTACACCTTGGTGGCGAGATTGATACCGATCCAGCGCAGCGGCTCTGGTTCCCACTTGGACGAGCGATGACCGACCCACGGCAGTCGCAGGAGGTCGCTGTCGCGGCCGAGCAGCAAGTCGGTGAGCGTGCGGCCCGCGAGGTTCGTAGTCGAGACTCCGTCGCCGACGTAGCCCCCGGCATGCGCGAGTCCCGTTGTCCGATCGAAACCGACCGAGCTGTACCAGTCGCGCGGGACCCCCAGTGGCCCGCCCCACTCGTGGGTTATGGCGAAGTCGCGCGTCGCGGGCCACAGGTTGTGAAGGACGCGCTTGAGCTCGGCGAACACGTCCGGCCGGCGCTCGAACTCGGGTTGCACGCGCGAACCGAAATGGTAGGGCGCGCCCCGGCCCCCGAGCGCGATGCGCCCGTCGGCCGTGCGTTGTGCATAGATGAGGAGATGGCGGCCGTCGGCCATGGTGTGCCGCCGCCTCCAGCCGATCTCGTTCCACACCGCTTCGGGGAGAGGCTCGGTCGCAACCATCAACGAGTAGAGCGGAACCAGCTGGCGTTTCATCCCATGGAGTTGAGCGGTGTAGCCCTCTGTGGCGCGCACGATCAAGGGGGCCCGCACGATGCCCCTGTCGGTCGTCACCGTTCGGGGCTCGATGGAGACCGCGGTCGTCCCCTCGTAGAGCGTTACTCCCAGTCTCTCGACTGTCGCCGCGAGCCCCCGTGCCAGACGCGCGGGATGCACCGCCGCGCAGTGCGGCGTGTAGGAGGCTCCGAGCGAACCGGCCACGCGCATCAGTTCCCCTGCCTCTTCGGGTTCAAGCCATCTGATGTCGTCCTCTCCGAATCCCCAGGACCTCTCGCCTTCGACCTCGCCCCGGACTCGATCGAGCTGTCCCGGAGAGGTGGCGAAGATGATGGTCCCCGCCTTCTCGAACTGCGCGTCGATCCCCTCGGTCTCGATGACTCGCCCGACCTCGTCTACCGTGTCGAACATCGCTCGTTGCATAGTGACGACGGCGTCGCGACCCGAGGCCTTGGCGATCTTGTCGTGGCTCGCCGCGAACAGGGCCGAGCACCAGCCCCCATTTCGCCCCGATGCGCCGAAGCCGGCGAACTCCTTCTCGAGGATCGCGATGCGCAGCGAGGGATCTGCCCGCTTGAGGTAGTAGCCGGTCCACAGGCCCGTATAGCCGGCCCCCACGATCGCGACATCGACATCGATGTCGCCTCCGAGTGGGGGCCGGGGAGTGAGATCACCCTCGACGGTGTCCATCCACATGCTGATGCTGCGCGGGTCTCGCATGGCAGCACGATAGATCAAAGTGTTGTCCCCTCGGCGAGCGGACATCCGAGCCCTTCGCTCGGCGAGTCGCAACGGAGCCCCTGCCGAAGCCTAGATGCAAGTCAACCGGGAGTACATTGGTTGATTACAGCAAATCGAAAGGATTCCTCGACATGACGGCAACGAACATCACCCAGGACGGCGTCAAACGTGTGCTCGAGCAGGAGGTAACTCGCTTTAAGCAGCGAACTCCGAAGTCGGCAGCTCTCTACGAGCGTGCGGAGGCATCCATGCCGTTCGGAGTGGCCTCGTCGTTTCAGGCGGGAGATCCGTACCCCATCTACATGCTCTCTGGCGAGGGAAGCCACATAACGGACGTCGACGACAACACCTATGTCGACTATCACAACGGGTTCGGAGCGATGGCGGTCGGTCACTCTCACCCGAAGGTTCGCGTCGCGATCGAGCGGGCCGCCAAGAGTGGAACACATTTCGCGGCGACCACCGAAGATGACATCCTGTTGGCCGAGGAGCTCAACCGCCGCTTCGGTATGGAGAAGATGCGCTTCGTGAACTCCGGTAGCGAAGCCACCATGGATGCCGTTCGGCTCGCACGAGCGGCAAGCGGCAAAGACGTTCTCCTCAAGATCGAGGGTAGCTACCACGGTCATCACGACGCGGTCATGTACTCGGTCGTCCCGACCATGGACTCTGGCGGAGCTACTGAACGGGCCTGGTCGGTGCCGTTCTCACGCGGCATTCCGAAGGGCACCGAGAAGCACACGATGATCGTGCCCTTCAACGATGTCCCCGCGCTCGAGAAGATGCTCGGCGAACACGGCGACGACATCGGGGCCATGATCATGGAACCGGTGATGATGAACCTGGGGATCATCGTCCCGCAGCCCGGCTACCTCGAGAAGGTGCGCGAGCTCTGCACGAAGCACGACGTCGTTCTGATCTTCGACGAGGTCAAGACCGGCGTGACGATAGCCGCGGGTGGAGCTACCGAGTACTTCGGAGTCCAACCCGACCTCGTATGTCTCGCCAAGTCCATCGGCGGCGGCACACCCATCGGCGCGTTCGGGGGCCGAGCCGACCTGATGGACGAGATCGAACACGGAGTTGCCGCGCTCGGCACATTCAACGGCAACCCTCTCTCCGTTGCCGCATCGCTCGCAACGCTCACCGAGGTTCTCACACCGGATGCGTACGAACACCTCGCCAAATTAGGTACGCGCCTGGCGCAGGGTTGCGAGGAAGTGCTCCAGAAGGCCGGCGTCAGCGCGCATACGACCGACCTGGGGTGCAAGGGCTCGATCACCTTCAGCGACCGAAAGCTCGTGCATTACCGGGACTTCCAGACGATCGATGACTCGTTGTTCGATGCGTCGTGGTACTGGCTCATCAACCGGGGGATCTTCCAGACGCCGGGTAAGGAAGAGCAATGGACCATTTCGGTTCAGCACGATGAGGACGACATCGACAAGTTCGTGAACGTCCTCGACGAGTACTGCCGGGAAGTTGCGTCAGCCTGAGTACACAGATCAGCAAAAAGGAAGAGGGGGCCATGGCAACGAAGCTTCAGAACTTCATCGACGGCGAATATCGGGACGCGGCCGAGGGCAAGACTTCCGACCTGACGAATCCGGTGACCGGTGAGGTCTTCGCCACCGCTCCCCTGTCGTCGGATACCGACGTGGACGCCGCATGCCAGGCTGCCCGTCGAGCCTTCGACAAATGGCGCGATGCGACGCCGAGCGAGCGAAGCCTCGCGTTGATCCGCATCGCCGACGCGATCGAGGCCAACGCCAAAGAGCTCGTGCAGCTCGAGGTGACCAACACCGGCAAACCGATCGAGCTGACAACCAGTGAGGAAATCCCTCCGATGGTCGACCAGATCCGGTTCTTCGCCGGCGCTGCGCGCGTGCTGGAAGGAAAGTCGGCCGGCGAGTACATGGCCGGCCACACATCATGGGTCCGCCGTGAGCCCGTTGGCGTTTGCGCTCAGGTCACGCCGTGGAACTACCCCATGATGATGGCGGTGTGGAAGTGGGCGCCGGCGATCGCCGCGGGAAACACCGTCGTCCTCAAGCCGTCCGACACCACTCCCGTCACGACCGTGCGCATGGCGGAGATCATGGCGGAGTTCCTCCCTCAGGGTGTGTTCAACGTCATCTGCGGCGACAGGCAGACGGGGGCCACGCTCGTAACGCACGACATTCCGGCTATGGCCTCGATCACCGGCAGCGTCCGGGCGGGCAGAGAGGTTGCCTCCGCGGCCGCGAAGGACCTCAAGCGAGTCCACCTCGAGCTCGGCGGAAAGGCCCCGGTCATCGTGTTCGACGACGCCGACCTCGAAGCCGCAGCAACAGCCATCTCCGAGGCCGGCTACTTCAATGCGGGCCAGGACTGCACGGCCGCAACGCGGGTGCTCGCAGGCCCCGGGATCCACGACGACTTCGTCAGTGAGCTAACAGCTCGCGCGAAGGAGATGCAGACGGGTGCGCCCGATGACCCCGATACCTTCTTCGGCCCCCTCAACAACGCGAACCAACTCGACCGGGTCGAGGGGTTTCTCGGCCGAACGCCGGGCAACGCAGAGGTGACGACGGGTGGCAACAAGGTCGACGGCCCCGGTTACTTCATGGAGCCAACCGTGGTGAAGGGTCTCCAGCAGACCGACGAGATGATCCAGAACGAGATCTTCGGACCCGTCATCACCGTTCAGCAGTTCGACGACGAAGCCAAGGCCATCGCGTGGGCCAACGACGTCGAGTACGGGCTCGCGGCAAGCGTTTTCACCAAGGATCACGGACGCGCGATGCGCGTGTCGAAGGCACTCGACTTCGGGTGCGTCTGGATCAACACGCACATTCCGCTGGTCGCGGAAATGCCGCACGGAGGCTTCAAGCATTCCGGGAACGGCAAGGACCTCTCGATGTACGGACTCGAGGACTACACCCGCCTAAAGCACGTAATGAGCAACATAGAGGCCTGATTCGTACCCAGGAGGTTTCGTGAACGACGATCGCTATCGGGAGATCATCGAGGGCTTGTTCGGCGACGGTGTGCTCAAGCTCGATGCCCAGGCGGAGCACGAACTGCGTCATGAGGACTACGTCATGGAGATGCCTCAATCGGGTGAACGCATCCGGGGGCGCGACAAGATGCGCCAGTTCCAGGAGGCCTACCCGAACCCTCCGAAGGCCGTGCTCCGGCGCGTCGTCGGCAGCGGCGAGGTGTGGGTAATGGAGGCCACATCCGATTACCCGGGGGGCGGTACCTATCACGTCGCCAACATCGTGGAGTTCCGCGAGGGAAAGATCCTGAAGGAGACGCGCTACTACGCGGAGCCCTTCGAGGCGCCCGCCTGGCGCGCGGAGTGGGTCGAAAGGATGTAGCTCGCTAGTCTGGAATCCGAGAACTGTTGCGAGCCTTGTCGAGGCTCTTCGTGCCTTCCTCTAGAAGCTGGACCGCCCGGGCGAGATCGGCGCGCCGACCCGCGTGTTTCTGCGGCAGGTATGCGTCCGCCGAAATCACCCTCGTCCGAGTCGCCACGGTTGCCAGGTCGCGGGCCGTATCGGGGGCAATCGCAACGCGCGCGTCGAGGGACAGAATCTTGATTCCGAGCAACTTGGCACGGGCGTAAACCGCGATAACCATGCTCTGCGCGCTGCCGTCATTCCCCGAAGAGCGATTCTTTGTCGAGGAACGTGCCCCGTTAGACCTGGCTCTGGCCACTGGTGCGAGCGTTCGATCGGAAGCTGCTCAAGGAATTGCCTCCAGCGTATTGATTGCGGACGCCCCGGCTATCCAGTTGTCGGGCGGCCTTTTGCGCGATGGCGGCGATTTGGTTGTAACGCTCACGCCCAGCCTTGGATCCCAATACGTACCCCGCCCCAAACACAACCAGTTTGAACAACATCAGCGACCCTGCCCTCTCACGGATGAGATCACGGCGCTGATGGCGGTTGCCACCACTACCCCGCCGACGGCGCGCGCCGCAGGCTTGGCGACCGACCTGGCGGTGACCGCCTGGCCGTTCACGGCCAAAGTTCGGCCCCTGAGCCTGCCCATCAGTGGGTCAACAGCCCGTTCCCACCAGCTCTTCTTCCTCAGCGAGACCTTCATTACTTGTCCTCCTTGCTTCGTCATCTGGATACGGGTGTCGATAGGGCCTCGATCAGCTCGGCTTTGTTCATCGCGTGGGCCCCATCAAGCTCGACCTCGGCGGCCAACTCCAACAGCTCTTTCTTCGTAAGGGCCTCGAGGGGCTCCTCGCGGTTCTCAGCAGAGCCCCCACGACCATTCCCGGTCGCAACCCCTCGCGCCGATTCAGTGGCGAGAACCTCGGCCCGGCGCCTGACCTCCTCGGCCTGCGCGGCGCGCTGTTCGGCGTTCTTGGCCCGCTGTTGCGCCTGCCCCGCTAGACGCTCGGCCTCGCGATTCGCTTCTGCTGCGGCCTCTTTTGCAGCCTGGGACGCCTGGTTGGCTAGCTCGCTTGCGTGCTTGAGCGCGCGGCTTGCATCGTCGATTGCCTCTTTGGCCCGACGTCCCACTTCCTCCGCGTCTCGCTGCACTGCATGGACCTCAGCCTGAGCCTCTCTTTGCGATCTCTCGGTGATCTCACGGGCCCATTCGGTGGCTTCGCGTCGCTGTTGTTCCACGTACTCATCGGCTCTGACACGGGCCTGCCGAATTCTCTCCTCCGCCTCCCTCGTAGCCTCTGCAACCAGCTCGGCAGCTTCTCTTCTGGCACCTTCAACTCGCGCAGAGGCCTCTTTGGAGGTTTCTTGCTCGACATCTTGTGTGTGTCGATTCGCCTCCTGGGCCACTCTCTCGGCCTCCTCCGCCCTGGCCTTTGCCTCTTTGGCAATGACCAAAGCCCGCTCCTCGGCAGAACGTGCATCCTCGGACGCCTCATCGGCGCGCCTCAAGAGTGACTCCACATCGTTGCCTACTGGGAGGTTCTCTACGAGCGAGTCCACCAACTTGCTGGCTCCGCTCTTCAGCCTCATCCCCGCCTGCCCCATCGTGTCGCTTGCGCTCGATGCAACATCGCTCGCGCCTCTGCCCGTCGGTTTCGTCGGCTGGAACGCCTTCGAAAGCACCCAGGACACATTGCTCGGGAGGTCCTTAAGACCGGTTCTTGCCTTGTTCGATAACCAGGCACCCTGATTGTTTGGCATAACCCACCCCTTTTCGTAAACACGGAGGTTCTTGCCCCCGGCTTTGGGTTACCCCCTCGTGCTCGTCCAAACAAGGCAGGGAGAAGCGGTAGAAAGAGTTACAGCCTTTGCTCGCGACCGCGGGTCCAGATGTTTTGACAACTAGAATCGACGTTTCAAGGAAGCTCAGGCTTTGGCCCGGCGCCTCTCCTGTTCAGGGCCAGCCCGCTGAGGGCCTCGCATACAACTCGGTGCGCCGCCATGGCCGTGATGCCAGCGTGATCGTATGGCGGCGATACCTCGACCACATCCATACCCACCACGCCTCGCTCCACGGTTAACCGGCGCACCGCCCTCAGCAGCTCGCGCGACGTCATCCCACCCGGCTCAGGCGTTCCGGTGCCCGGGGCATAGGCCGGATCCAACACGTCGATGTCGACGGACAGAAACAGATGCTCGGCACCGGCGATCTCGATGAGCACATCATCGACGACCGCGTCGATCCCCCGCTCGGTGACTTCTCCCATGCGGTGCCAGCGCACCCCCTTGGAGCGCGCCCAGCCGAACTCCTCGGGGCCTGGCCAGTATCCGCGCAGGCCCACCTGGATGAGCCGCTCCCCCGGGATGATTCCCTCGTCGACGAGGTGCCGGAAGGGCGTCCCATGGCTCCATTTGAGTCCATTGAGCTCTGTTGCGGTGTCCGCGTGAGTATCGAATTGGACCACTGCCACTGTTCCTTGCTCGTAGCGCCTCGCAACCGAAGCGATGTCGGGAAACGCTATCGAATGATCCCCGCCGAGGATGATCGGCACGGCCCCCGCGTCCAGCACGTTATCGACGGCCTCTCTGATCGCGCGGTGGCTCGCATGCGCGTCGCCGGGCCTTACCGCTGCGTCGCCGTGGTCGACGATCCTCAGCTCGTCGAACGGATCGATACCAAGATCCAGGTTGTACATCTCCGGTTGGCCGTCGTCGCTCGCAAACCTGATCTCCCGCGGCCCGAAACGAGCCCCGGGACGATACGTGACGAGGTCGTCCATTGGCGCCCCGACGAAGACCACGTCCGCGCCCGCAAGGCCGGCGGCATCGAGAAAGAGTGGAACCTTCTGAAAGGTGGCTCCACCCGCGTATGAGGGCTCGTTCGGCCTGCCGATTTGTGTCAACTGACCTGCCGGCGTTCCCTCAACAGAGTGGCAACAACGTAGATGACGCCCAACAGAAAGATGAGAGTCCCCATTATGTTGACCGCCGGAGGCACGCCGATTCGAGAAGCACCGTAAATCCATAAGGGGAA
>Ga0299907_10003396_pt1 | contig 10174 bp, 7 predicted proteins | sample RVTome_16_FD_198680 | JGI IMG/M metagenome (GOLD analysis project Ga0299907, IMG submission 198680) | Soil microbial communities from uranium-contaminated site in the Upper Colorado River Basin, Wyoming, United States - RVT152D67 (version 2) ... | reverse complement strand
GTCCCGGATCAGCCGGTTGACCTTGGCGGCCTCCCGGCCTGGCAGGCTGTGTCCGCCTCCCTCGAACGTCACCAGCCGGGCGCCCGGCACCGCCTCCGCGAACCTGCACGCGTGCGAGTACGGCACCACCGGGTCCCGGGTGCCGTGCAGGATCAGCGTCGGGACGCTGACCCGAGGGAGGAGATCCCAGACGTTGTCCTTGCTGATCTGCTGGAGCGCCTCGATGTAGATCTCCGGGGAGGTCTCTCCCATCCACCGGACGCCGTCCTCGATGGCCTTGAGCGAGTGCGGCTCGGGCAGGCACTTGGTCGCCAGTCGGGTCCGCCAGCCGTCGAAGTCCTCGCGGAAGACCCGCGCCACCTTCTCCTCGAAGGGCTGGGGCAGCGATTGTGAATACTGGGCGTGGATCAGCATCAGGTGGGAGACGCGCTCGGGATGCTCCACCGCGTACTTCACTGCCAGCATGCCGGCGCAGCTGAAGGCCACCAGCGCCACGGGCGGCCGCGTGGCTTCCGCGAGCACGGCCAGCATGTCCCCGTAGCGCGTGTCGAAATCGTAGCCGGTGAGCGGGCGATCGGAGCGGCCGTTGCCGCGAGCATCGATCGCCACGACCCGGAAGTAGTGCGAGAGATACGGCACCTGGGCCTTCCACAGGCGGCTGTACATCGCGGGCTGGCTGGGCCCGTGGAAGAAGAGGTCCCGCGTCCCGCTGCCCGTCGCCTGGTAGAAGATCCTGGCACCCGGTCGCTCGACGTACATGCTCATCGCCTCCAGCTCGTGCCGTCGCGGTCCCCTGTGGGCAACCCTGATACCACAGGCCGGGGCGCCGTGCGGAGACGGGACAGCGCGAGCGCCGCACCGCCCAGCACCGTCCGGCGCTTGTCGGCCGGAACGATCCGCAGCCGCGTGCGGGCCAGCGCGTGAGGAAGGGCATAGCGAGCCGCGCACTCGACCACGTGCGGCTCCAGCGTTACCAGCGATGCGGCCACGCCACCGGTCACGACGATCAGCTCCGGATCGAGCACGTTGACAATGCTCCCGATGGCCGCGCCCAGCGCGCCGCACGCCCGCTCGACGATCGCCGTGGCGACCTCGTCGCCGGCCGCGGCCGCCTCGAAGACCACGGCGGCGGTGATGCGCTGCCGGTCACCGCCGGCGAGCGCCAGGAGCTTCGACGGCTCGCCCCGAGCCGCGGCGGCGCGGGCGGCCGTGGCCAGCGCCTCGCCGGCAAGGTAATCGTTCAGACAGCCCCGGACGCCCCACCGGCTGGGGGGGGCCTGGCTGCGAGGGGCCTGGAAGTCGACCGAGATGTAGCCGAACTCGCCCGCGCAGCCGCTGTGGCCGCGTACCAGCTCCCCGCCGAGGATGATCGCGCCCCCCACACCGGTCCCGATCGCCAGCAACGCCATCGAGGCCGCGCCACGGCCGACACCGAACTCGTGCTCGCCCAGCGCCAGGGCGTTGACGTCGTTGTCCACGAACACGGGCAGCCCCGTCGACGAGTGGAGGTCGCGGGCGAGGGGGACCTCCGCGAACTCCGGCACGAAGTTCTGCTCGCTGACCATCATGCCGCGCTCGGTATCCACGAGCCCGGGTAGCCCGATGCCGATTCCGCCGGCCGACCAGCCATCCCGATCGGCGCCCCGGACGAGCGTCTCGATCAGCTCCACCAGCACTGCCAGTGCGGTCCCACGCCCGCGCGCGTGCGTGGGCACGCGCTCGAACGCCACGACGTCCCCGCGCTCGGTGACGAGCCCGGCGCCGATCGTGGTGGCGCCGACGTCGACGCCGATCAGCACCCGCGCACCACCGTCGCCCGACGGCGACTGCCGCTCATTGCCGGGCTCGGAAGCAGGGTGTGCGTGGTCCATGGGCCTTCGGGCCGGCAAGCCCGATGCCATGGCCGGGGCCCCCGGGAATCGGCGGCTCCCAGCCGAACCTGCAATGGCGGATTGCGCCGATACCACGGAGGACGATGGCGAGGGCCCGATTCCGGCCTCGCCGGAACCGCAAGTCGACCTTGCGGTCCCGGCCGGGCCGCGTGCAAGGCGATCTGGCGCCCGCCTCGAGGAAACGACGAAGGTGGCCACGCCAGGCGCCTACTTCCTCGCCTCCAGGATCAGGTTGAACGGGGTCTCCGCCGCCCGCCGGAAGCGGGTGAACCCGGCCTCCTTGAACACTTCCCGGAGGCGCGGCTCCCCGGCCTGCGCCCCGAGCGCCAGCCCGACCTCCTGGGACAGCGAGTTGGGCGTGCAGATCATGCTCGACGCGGCGTAGAACATCCGCCCCACGGGGGTCGAGTTCTCGGCCAGCGTGCCGCCGGCGAACGGCTCGACCAGCAGGACGGTCCCGTCGTCCTTCAGCGCCTGATGGGCGTGGCGGGCGGCGCCGACCGGATCGCCCATGTCGTGCAGGCAGTCGAAGAAGCAGACGAGGTCGAACCCTCGCTCGGTGTATCCCTTGGCGGTGGCGGTCGCGAAGGTCGCGCGGCCCCCCATGCCGGCCTCGACCGCGCGCTTGCGTGCGGTCTCGATGGACGGGCCGTGGAAGTCGAAGCCGAAGAAGCGCGAGCTCGGATAGGCCTCCGCCATGACGATCGTGGAGGCACCGTGGCCACAGCCGACGTCGGCGACCTTGGCGCCCGCCTGGAGCCTGGCCACCATCCCGTCCAGCGCCGGCAGCCACTGGGTCGTGAGGTTGGCCCGGTACCCGGGGCGGAAGAACTTCTCGACGCCGTGGAACATGCGGTGGTGGTGCTCTCCCCACGGCAGGCCGCCGTCGCCCCGGAACGCGCCCAGCACCTTGTCGAGGCCCATGAAGCACGCCGCGAGGACGTTCTGCCCGGGCGCCACGTAGACCGGGGAGTCCTCGTTCGCCAGCGCCATCGCCTGCTCGGCCGGCAGACAGTACCGGCCGTCCGCCTGCTCCACGTAGCCGGCGGCCGCGTTGGCGTTCAGCCATTCACGCACCAGCCGGGCGTTGCAGCCGCAGCGCTCGGCCAGCGCGTCGGCCGTGATGGGTTGGTTATCGGCCATGGCCCGGTAGAGCCCGAGCTCGTCGCCGATCAGGACCATCCCCATCATGTACGCGCCCCCCATGTCGGTGACCAGCTTGCCGAGGAATTCGTGGAGCTTGGCCTCGTTCATCGCGTCCTCCCGTCGCACGGCACCGAGCAGGTCCCGTCAGTCGCGCGCGGATGCCGTCGGCGCGCGCGGCGGAGGCGGCCTGGTATCTCCGAGCGGCCTCACCCTCGACCGCGGCTCGTCCGGGGGCAAGGCTGATGCCAGGTGGGCGTCGGCGCAAAGCGTCGTGTCGGGGATCGCTGCCGCATGGTCGTCGTGCCCCGGCCCCGATGCCAGCGCGCGCCGACGCCCGTGGGAACGCTCGTTTCCGCCGGCAAGGTGCTCTTGCGGACCGGCCGTGCCGCGTGCAAGGCCGGATGGCGTGCGGGTCGACCACCGCGCAGTGCCCGGGCACGCCGGCCGCGGCTCGCGGCGTGTACACTGCGGGGTCGTGGAGCTGTCGGACCTCGATTACGACCTGCCGCGGGCGGCGATCGCTCAGGCACCGCCCGAGACCCGTGAGGCCGCCCGCCTGCTGGTGATCGATCGCGCCGGTGGCGACCTCGACGACCGGCGCATGGGCGATCTGCCGCAGCTGCTCAGGGGCGGCGACTGTCTCGTCGTCAACGACTCGCGGGTCATCCCCGCCCGGGTGCTCGCCGAGGATGCCCGCGGCCGGGGCGTGGAGCTGCTGTTCGTCGATGCGCAAACGCCCAGCCGCTGGCGTGCGCTGGTCCGGCCCGGCAGCCGCTGCCGCCCCGGCGCGCAGCTCTCGGTTGGGGCGGCGCGCCTGGACGTCCTGGGTGTCACCGACGACGGCGCTCGCGTCGTGGAGCGTCGTGACGGCACCATCGAGGATCTGCTGGCCGCGCACGGCATGCCGCCGCTGCCGCCTTACATCGCGCGCCACGCGAAGCCGGCCACCGAGGACTGGGAGCGTTACCAGACCGTCTACGCCCGCGAGCCGGGGTCGGTGGCGGCGCCCACGGCCGGGCTGCACTTCTCCGAGGCGCTCCTGCACCGCCTCCGCGCCCGCGGCGTGGAGGTACACGCGGTGACGCTGCACGTCGGCCCCGCGACGTTCCGGCCGGTGACGTCGCCGACCGTCGAGGCCCACATGCTGCCCCCCGAGCGGGCGTGCGTGCCACCCACGACCGCCGCGGCGGTCGCGACCGCGCGACGGGAGGGCCGCCGAATCGTGGCCGTGGGCACCACGGTCGCGCGCACGCTCGAGAGCGCGGCGGGCGCGGACGGGGGCGTGGTGCCGCTGGACGGCCACGCGACGGTGACCATCCGGCCCGGCCACCGGTTCCGCGCCGTCGATGCGCTGCTGACGAACTTCCACCTGCCGCGCTCCTCGCTGCTGGTCCTGGTCAGCGCCTTCGCCGGACGGGAGCGGATCCTGGGCGCCTACCGCCACGCCGTGGCCGCCGGCTATCGCTTCTACTCCTATGGCGACGCCACGCTGATCCAGTGACCTTCCAGCTGCTCGCCACCGACGGCCGGGCGCGGCGCGGCCGGCTCACCACGGCCCACGGCGCCGTCGACACGCCGGCGTTCATGCCGGTGGGGACGCGGGCCGCGGTGAAGAGCCTCAGCCCCGACGACGTGCGCGATGCCGGGGCCCAGATCGTCCTGAGCAACACGTTCCACCTGTTGGTGCGGCCGGGCCCCGATCTGGTCCGCGAGCTGGGGGGGCTCCATCGCTTCATGGGCTGGGACGGCCCGATCCTGACCGACTCCGGCGGCTTCCAGGTCTTCAGCCTGGCCCGCCTGCGCCGGATCACGGAAGAGGGTGTCGTGTTCCGCGCGCCGGCCGACGGCAGCACCCACCACCTGTCGCCCGAGCGCGCCATCGAGGTCCAGCACGCGCTCGGCGCCGACGTCATCCACCCGCTCGACGAGTGCCTGGGCTATCCGGCGACACGGGAGGAGACCGAGCGCTCGCTCGGTCTCACCCTGCGGTGGGCGCGCCGCTCGCTGGCCGCGCACCGCGCGGCCGCGGCTCCTGCGGCGGCACTGTTCGGCATCGTGCAGGGCGGGTTCCACGAGGATCTGCGCGCCCGGGCGGTGGCGGAGACGGTGGGGCTCGGCTTCGAGGGCTACGCCATCGGGGGCATGGCGGTCGGCGAGCCCAAGCCGCTGATGCGCGACCTCACCGAGGCGGTGGCCGGCGCGCTGCCGGCCGATCAGCCACGTTACCTCATGGGCGTGGGCAAGCCCGAGGACCTCGTGGAGGCGGTTGCGCGCGGCGTGGACATGTTCGACTGCGTGCTGCCCACGCGCAATGCCCGCAACGGGCAGGCCTTCACGCCGGACGGGCCCGTCACGCTCAAGCAGGCGCGCTGGGCGCGCGACCCGGCGCCGCTGCAGCCCGACTGCGCGTGCCTGGCGTGCCGGCGCTTCTCGCGCGCCTACCTGCGTCACCTGTTCATGGCCGAGGAGCTGCTCGTGTACCGGCTACTCTCGCTGCACAACCTGCGTTTCTTCCTCGAGCTCATGGCCGCCATGCGCGGGGCCATCGCCGCGGGGGGCTTCGGCGCGTTCCGGACCCGGTTCTTCGATCGCTACGCCTTCCCCGCGCCGGCCGAGCGATAGCCGCCGCCGGTGGCCTCCCGCCGGAAGGCCTCGATCTGATCGGGCCGACCGAAGACGCGCACGCTGTCGTGCGGGCGCAGGATCGTCTCGGGCGCTGGATGCAGCACGACATCGCCGTTGCTGCGGGTGAGGGCGACGACCGTCACGCCGAACGACTCCCGGATGCGGGTGTCGCGCAGCGACTGGTCGGTGAGCCGCGGCGCCTCGAGGAGGAGCACGTCGGCGATCTGCGGCAGCGCCTCTCCGGGCGGCGCGCCCGGCAGGGCGTCGTCCATCGCCACGCGGAAGCGCTCGAGGTACTCGAGCACGCGCTCGCGGGGGAGGTCGAGCCGTCGCAGCGCGTGCCGGATCAGCGTGGAGGCGGCCTCGACCTCGGGCTGGATCACCTCGGTGGCGCCGGCGCTGGTCAGGCGGTCGCGGTCGGCGAAGGTGTGGGCGCGGGCCAGGATGGGCACGCCGGGGTTACGGCCGCGAACGTACCGCACCGCCAGGTAGGCGCGCTCGACCTGCGGCACGGCGACCACGACGAGGGCGGCGCTCCCGACGCCGGCGGCGTCCAGGATGTGCTCGCTGGAGGCGTCGCCGAACACGCACCGCACCCCCCGGCGGCGGACGTTACGGACGATGTCGGGATCGGCATCGATCGCCACGTAGGGGGTCCGGAAGGTCTCCAGCGCCTCCGCCACCTGGCTGCCCACGCGGCCGAAGCCGCACACCACGACGTGGTTGCCGAGCGGCTGGGCTTCCATCGGCGCGACCGCGGCGTCGCGCCGCCAGGTGGTCCCGCCGATCCAGCCGGGGACGAACCGGACGAGCAACGCGTTGCCGAGGATGGTCAGGAGCGACGCCGCCAGCGTCGCGTTGTAGATGTCGTCGCCCACGTGGCCGGCGTTCCGCGCCACCTGGATGAGGATGAACGAGAACTCTCCGATCTGCGTGAGCCCCACTCCCACCAGGAGCGCCGTGGCGAGCGGCTGGCGGAAGAGCGCGACGACCCCCGTCCAGATCACCAGCTTGCCGAACATCACGAGGCCGACGATCACGCCGAGCAGCGGCAGGTTCTCGACCGCCGCCGCCGGGTTGAGCAGCGCGCCGACGGTCACGAAGAACAGGGCCACGAAGGCGTCGCGCAGCGACAGCAGGCGCGCCAGCGTCTCGTGAGCGTAATCCGACTCGCTGATCAGCAGCCCGGCCAGGAACGCCCCGAGGGCGAGCGAGAGCCCCACCGCCTGGGTCAGGGCGGCGGTGCCCAGCGCGATCGCCAGCGCCACCAGCAGGAAGACCTCCTGGCTCTGCATCCGGGCGACGTAGGTGAGCACCCGGGGGACGACCTTGGCCGCCAGGTAGAAGAACGGCACCAGGATGGCGACACCGGTCCCGAGCGCGCCGGCGATCGAGAGCAGCCGGCCGGCGTCGAGGGCGCCGAGCCGCGGCAGGATCACGATCAGCACGACGACGGCGAGATCCTCGACCAGCGTGATCCCGATCATGATGCGGCCGTGCCGGGTGTGGAGCTCGCCGCGATCCAGGAGCAGGCGGGCCAGGACCATGGTGCTCGCCACCGACACCACCATGCCGACGACGATACCCTCCAGCAGCGTCCAGCCGATCAGCCGGCCGGCGCTCACGCCGAGCCCGACGGACAGGAGGATCCCGAGCGGCCCCCCCACGATGGCGACCCACTTCACACGCAGGAGGTCCCGCAGGGAGAACTCGATGCCGATCGAGAACATGAGGAGGATGACGCCGATCTCGGCGAAGGTCTCGAAGCTGTGCGGGTCCGACACCGAGGGCCCGGGCGTCAGCGGGCTGATCAGCACGCCGGCCACCACGTAGCCGAGGATGAGCGGCTGCCGGGCCAGGCGGGCCAGGATGGCGCCCAGCACGGCGGCGACGAACACGTATGCGAGATCGCGAAATACGACGGGGTCGGCGACCATGGTGGGCGATCACGGTACCACAGACCGTCGGCTTCGGTGCTAGGCGCGCGGCGCGTTATGCAGTATTATCCGTGCTTGTTTCGCTCGATGAAATCACCCGTTCGGAGGCCCGACTCCCGATGAACCTCGCGCACGCCGCCGACCTCGCGTACGCCGCCTCCGCGCCGCCCGGAGGCGGCGGAGGGCCGGCCGCCTTCGTGCAGCCGCTGATCCTCTTCGGCGCGATGTTCGCCATCTTCTACTTCATCGTGCTCCGGCCCCAGCAGCGGCAGAAGGCCGACCGGGAGCGCATGCTGGCGGCGGTGAAGAAGGGTGATCGCGTCGTCACCACCAGCGGCATGCACGGCACCGTCGTCTCCCTGGCCGAGCACACGGTCACCCTGCGGGTGGCCGACCAGGTCAAGCTCGAGTTCGATCGCACGGCCATCGGCCGTGTCGCCGCGGTCACGGGCGACAAGGATGCCTAGACGTCTCTGGCAGCGTGCCGGGCTGGTCGTGCTGGCGCTCGCCCTTTCGATCTGGTACCTCTACCCGCTGCGGGAAACCATCAACCTCGGCCTCGATCTGCAGGGCGGCATCCACCTGATGCTGGGCGTCGAGGTGGACAAGTACGTCGGCGGCCAGACGGAGCGCGCCGCCGAGGACCTCAAGAACGGGCTCGAGCGCAAGGGGGTGGCCGTCAAGCGGGTGGCCCGCGAGGGTCTGAGCACCGTGGCCGTGGAGCTGGCCAGCGCCACCAACTGGAACGACGCCCTCACGGTGGCCGCCGAGCTCGCCTCCTTCGAGGTCGGCCAGCGGGACGACAAGGCGGGGCGCTTCACCCTGGTCATGCGTGAACGGCAGGTCGCGCAGCTGCGCGACGACGCCGTCCGGCAGGCCGTGGAGACGATCCGCAACCGGGTCGACCAGTTCGGCGTCGCCGAGCCGACCATCGTCCGCCAGGGCGACAACCGCATCCTGATCCAGCTCCCGGGCGTGCAGGACCCCGACCGCGCCAAGGCGCTGATCGGCAAGACGGCGCTGCTGGAGTTCAAGCTGCTCGACGAGCGGACGCCGGTGGAGCAGGCGCTGGCCGGCCGGGTGCCGGAGACCTCCGAGGTCGTCTACCAGCGACGCGTGGACAAGGAGACGAAGGCCGAACGCCGGCAGCCCTACGTCGTGCAGAAGCGCACGCTGCTGACCGGCGCCGAGCTCACCCGGGCCGAGGTCCAGGCCGATCCCAATTCGCCGGGGAACTGGCAGGTCGCCATCGAGTTCACCGCCACCGGGGCGCGTGTCTTCGGCGACGTGACCGAGCAGAACGTCGCGCGCCACCTGGCCATCATCCTGGACGGCAACCTCTACTCGGCCCCCCGCATCAACGAGCGGATCCCGGGCGGACGGGCCGTCATCACCGGCCAGTTCACCGTGGAGGAGGCGCGCGACCTGGCCATCGTGCTGCGCGCCGGCGCGCTACCGGCGCCCGTGGCCATCCTCGAGGAGCGGACGGTCGGACCCTCGCTCGGCGCCGACTCCATCCGCCAGGGAATGCTCGCCATCCTGGGCTCGGGCGCCGTCGTGTTCGTGTTCATGCTGCTCTACTATCGGCTGTCCGGCCTGATCGCCGACGTGGCGCTCACGCTCAACCTCGTCATTCTCCTCGCCTGCATGGCGGCGTTCGGCGCGACCCTCACGCTGCCCGGCATCGCCGGAATCGCGCTCACCATCGGCATGGCGGTCGACACCAACGTGCTCATCTTCGAGCGCATCCGCGAGGAGCTGCGGCTGGGCAAGACGCCCCGGGCGGCCATCGACGCCGGCTTCCATCGCGCGTTCAGGACCATCATCGACACCCACCTGACGGTCATGGTGACCGCGGCGATCCTCTACAACTTCGGCACCGGGCCCGTGAAGGGCTTCGCCGTCTCCCTCTTCATCGGCCTGGCCGCCAGCCTCTTCACCGCGTACTTCTTCACGCGCCTGCTCTTCGACGTGCTGTACATGGGACGCCGGAAGGTCCAGGCCGTCTCCATATGATCGAGCTGTTCCGCACGCCCCGTTACAACTTCATCGGCAAGCGACGGTGGGCCTACCTGCTCTCGGCCGTCCTGATGGTGATCGGGCTGGGAACCCTGGCCGTGCGCGGGCTGCGCTACGACATCGACTTCACCGGCGGCACCCTGGTGCAGGTGCGCTTCGAGCGGTCCCCCTCGGTGGCGACGATCCGGGCCGGCCTGGCGCGGATCCAGCTCGGCGAGAGCATCATCCAGGAGTTCGGCGACGACCGGGAATACATCATTCGCCTGCCGCTCACGACGGCGAGCCCCGAGGAGCTGACCAAGCGGATCACCGGCGCCCTCACCCAGGAGGCCGGCCTGGGCAAGTTGGAGATCCGCCGGATCGAGTTCGTCGGTCCCCAGGTGGGACGTGACCTGCAGCTGCAGGCGATCTACGCCGTGCTCTTCGGCCTGGGCGGCATCCTGCTCTACGTGGCCTGGGCCTTCAAGAGCCTCAAGGGCGGGGTGGCGGCCATCGCGGCCGTCTTCCACGACATGGTCATCTGCGTGGGCGCCCTGTCCCTGACCGGGCGCGAGT
>Ga0299907_10003395_pt1 | contig 10174 bp, 9 predicted proteins | sample RVTome_16_FD_198680 | JGI IMG/M metagenome (GOLD analysis project Ga0299907, IMG submission 198680) | Soil microbial communities from uranium-contaminated site in the Upper Colorado River Basin, Wyoming, United States - RVT152D67 (version 2) ... | reverse complement strand
TTCGGTGACTTCGAGGAGGGAATTCGACGACGGAGGGACCAACAACAGCATCCCGTCATCTTGAGATTCATCGAAGGGTGAGACGTTCTCACACTGACGTGGTTCCTCTCTTCCCCGATTGCGATTTGCATGCCCGTAATAGGCGCCTTCGACGACGAGGTTGAGTTGGTCAGGATCGTTGTCCGGTGGCGCGCCGAGCGTGGCGCAATCCAGCGATGCGGGAACGGGCTCTGACGAGCCATTGTCCACGCTGTAGAGATGTCCATTCGAGTGGAAGAGGATGTCGTAGGTGTTCCTGTGTCCCGGCGAGTAGACACTCACGTCACCCCCAACCATGTTGGTGTCTCTGGTTGCCAGCTCCGAGTCGTAGGCGATCTCGCCGTCGAACTCGGGTGCATTGACCTCGGCCACCAGGATGGCTCCAGAGAGGGGGGACTCATCCCAATCCCGCCACCTGGCGTCATCTGGCTCGGCGGGAGCACCTGAGCTGGTCGTCCCGCCCTGGGCGATGTAAAGACGCCCATCAGGCCCGAACTCCAAGTCGTTTGTTCCGTGATTGTGGCCCGAGACGGGGAGACCGGTGATGATCGGCTCGGACTCGGACAAATCCGGCCCGATCAACCTGACGATCTCGTTCGCAAAGGGCCCGTCACCGGATTGGCTGATGTAATTATGGGATACGTACAGAGCCGGCTGCGCCCCGCCGTCTGTATAGGCGAGTCCTAGAACCTGGTTGAACTCGGAATCCTCTGCTATCACCTCCATAGAGGCCGCCCGTCCGTCTTCGGTCAGACTCAAGGCAACGATCCGACCACCGAGCTCGGAGACATACAACCGCCCGTCCGACCCGAAGGTCATCGCAGTGGGCTGAATGAAATCCACATCTCGCACCTGCCCGGACTCGAACGGGACGTTCGTGAGCGGTGGCGGAGGTGGGTCACAAGCGGCCAGCGTGACGAGCAAGATTGCCACCAACACGCGCTTCATCGATCTGGCCTCGACGACTCGAGGGACACTCCCGCCCGGAGGCTGCGACCGTCTCTATAGATCAACCAAAGGGCAACCATTACACCGATTGACAAGATCACCAAAGTGGCCACAATCTCCCTTCGCACGCCGGCCACCCTAGAGGCGAAGAGGGCCCATGCCAGCTGGCCCAGGACCAGATACGCGGTACGGCTCGCCCGCTCGGCGAGGCGACCGGCGAGAAACGCTGTAGCCAGAATGCCCAACGATGCAAAGACTCCGAGTGCCGCCCCGTGAGCCGTCGCAGCATCGGCCAATGCCACCCAAGCGAAAAGGGCGGGATAGGCGAGGGCACCTGCTCTCCCCAGCCGACGGCGAGACAGGGGGAGAATGGCGAAAGGGATGAGCGAGCCAGCCACGACAAGGGCCCGATTCACCTCTGGGATCCCCACCACGAGGGCTCCCATCGAAGCGACGAACAGCACTGACGTGGGGACTCTCGTATCGAGGGCCTCTTCCGCGGCCGAGACCGAAAAGACCGCTGCCGCCACAGCAAGGAACAGGACGAGACGGAACCCGGTGCTGCCATTTGTCCCCAACGCCAGGGTGCCGGCGCCCCACAAGGCGACGCCAATTCGAAACCATGGCCTTCCCTCCAATAGGCCGGTAGCTCCGATGGTGGCGAAGATTGGGATCATCACAACGACCCCCCAAGGCGCTCGTCCGTTCAAGAACAGCCAAGAAGCCGCTGCTATCGCCGCCAATCCAGGTCCAATTGCATTGAGCCGGCGTCTTGTCAGCAGATCGACCAGCCAGGCGATCGCCGCACACGCAACCCCCGCGCCGAACCCGGTGAGGAATTCGTCACTGACGAGCATTTCGAGTCCGCCCTGCGCGACGTCGGTCAAGCGGTCCACGGCCTGCTCCTGGCTTTCAACGCACCGGTGTTCGCCAACTGCTCCCTCCCACCTGTTTTCACCGCCCCACCGGCCCCCGACTCTCGAGGTCGTCTAAGGCGTCAATACCCCGAGAGCATGCCCATCTTTCGGGCGTACTCCAGGGTCCTCTTGAAGAGGAGAAGCCCTCCACCACCAACGACCACCACGAATCCGGTCAAGGCCCACAAGGCTACATCAAGAGGTATCGTGAAAGTACCGGCGTCACTCATGAGTTGCGCTCTGGCGGCAGTGACCGCATAGGTCTGCGGGATGAACCAACTGAAGAGGCGCAACCACGGAGGAAGCTGGTCGACCGAGAATACCGAACCGGCAAGGATGGTCGCCGCCAGCGTATATAGCCTGATGACTGGCTGCGATTTCTTCGCCAGCACCAAATAGCTAGCCGAGAGGATCCCGATTGCCTGGCTGGCGAGGATGCCGACCGCAATCACCAGAAGGAAGGCAGGGAACCCACTGAGATCATATCTGGCACCGAGAATCCATCCCATGATCATGACGAGGGCTCCGTTCACGACGCCCAACGCCACTCTCCACAGGTTCATGGCCATCGGTAGCGAGGTCCACGGCACGGGCTCCACGAGAAGGGTCTCCAATGTCCCCCGTTCTTGCGCCCGCTGCAAGGCATATCCAAACCCGAATAGAGCACTCTGCATGGTTCCGGCGATAGCCAGCCCGAGGACCGCGAAAGTGAAGTAATCGCTTCCAAAGAACTCAGACGATTCCGAGCCCTGCGTGAGCTCGCCGATGAAGTATGAAGTCACCACCGGGACGAACGTGGCGAGTTCACCCATGAGGAATGATGCCGGATAACTGATTTCATCTATGTAATCAATTCGCCAGAATCCGGCGACCATCGAACTGCTGGAGCGCAGTCTCCTCCTCGCTCGATCCATGAACGCCAAATCCCCTTCAGAATCCGCCCGTCTCATATCGCTATCGGGTATCCATACCTGATCAGGAGCGGGGCGGTGAGAACCGTGACGATGCGGCGGCCCGTGGGATCGAGCTCCCTTCGCCACTCGTCGTCTGATTTCAACTCGACCGGCCCCGACTTGAAGCGGACTCGGGCATTCCCGCTGGCCGTATGGTTCGGGCGAAGGATGGCGGTGGTAGCGCCCTTGAGCGGCAGCGGGCCGGGATCGACGCCCACCATCGTCGAAATGTCGAGCAAAACGCCAGCCGGATTTGCCATGAAGTCCTCGTAGCGAACGCGTGTGGTACGACCGGACTGATGTTTCCTCATGGCCAATTCGGCCAGGAAATTCGTTCTCAGCCAGGAGCCAGCAAAGCGGGTGGCCAGCAAAGCCGAGTCGTCTCCAGATCCGCCGTGAGATTTACGCACTCTCGACCAGAACGCGGCCCGCGGATCGCGCACTACATGGATCAGATGAGACCTGATTCCCGGTATCCGATCGAGCGCTGCGGCGTAGGCGGGGTCCTTCGATGAGTCGATCAATACGGAGCCATTCTTGGCCGCGGCCCTCTTGTACACGAGCTCCATCAGTGAGACATAACGGTCGGCGATCTCTTTCTCGGACCTAGTGCGTGATCCGACTGCAAGTCGTGATCTGCGCCACTGCTGAACCCAATCGGTTCGAAGCCGTTCGACGTCGTGCGGATCCGCTCCACGTTGTCCAGCCAAAGATGGTTGAAGGTCCTCCGTCGCCGGGTCGCCCACAATGTCGCCCCAGAACGGGCAATCGTTCACGCGCAACTGACAACCGCATTTCGGCCATCCCCGGCCACGCTGACCCCAGACATTGTGGACCTCGCCGAGGTCGGTGAACCCATCGATGCTGCCGAGCACCGAGGAGAGAATCGTGGTGCCGCTTTGTCGAAATCCCATGAGAAAGATGACCGACGATAGATCGGGCCCGCGGGGCTCGTTCATGGGTGCAACTCACTACATATGAGCTCAGGCGCCGGCGGCACACGCGCCGTGCCCGATCGGCCCGTAATCAGACCCGTCGAGGACGGCAGGATGAGTTTGGTTGCATTCATAGCTTGGGTCGCAGGCCCCCCCACGCTCTCGGCGACTCCGAAAATCGCAAGCCCGCGGCGCCATACGCTAACAGGCGGGGTGATATCCTCGTCTAGGGTTCCGGACTGGAGGCAGGGGTTTGAGTTCTGGATCATCCAATGAGCGAAAGGTCCTCCGCGTCTTCCTGAAGACAGAACCGGAGCTGGCGAATCTGCTCGCTTCCGAGGGATCGGCTCCGACCGAGTCATCGACACGGCATACCGAAGTGCAACTGGACCATGGGCGGCGCATTCCCCTCGCATTTCGCTGGGAGATGTCGCATGGTGTCGCCACCTGGCTGGAGGAGATGGCCAATGTCGCTTCCCCGAGACCACGTGTTCGTACCGCCGTTTTCGACTTCCAGCCGGACCTGGTGATCACATCGATTGCTCCTGAGGTCGAGTTGTTGGCACCGCCTGAGGCGGAAGCGACCGAAAGGTTCAAGACGAACGCCACGGCACTCATCGAGAAGATCCAGCAGCGATGCGATGCCAGCATCCTGTGGTGCAACACAACGACCGTGGGCCAAGACCTCGAGCCCACCAATCATCACCGGCTAATCGTCGAACCCCGATCGCTCAAGGTCCACCGCCTGTGCCTCGCTCTTGTCGAATTGTCCCTTGAGCTTGGTATCTCCATCATCGATATCGACCGCGTGCTCGGAGAAGGCGGTCTCGGACTCGGTGGGGATATCACTGCGGAAAGCGACCCGCTGCCAGTCTTACGGGAGGAAACCCTTCGGGTGATCGAGGACTACGGGTACTTCGATGATCGCCCGATCACCGCTCAGTTGGGTCGCATCGGGGTTGGGGGAGGAGACTGAAATGCCCTTGCCAGGATTCGTGAGATCCGGCCTCTCGGCGTGGCGGCAGGTAGCCGGGAATGACACGGCCCTCGAACAGTGGGCCAAGAAGCGCTACCTGCACTACGTCTCATCCCAGCTGCGTAGGGACCGGGGCAGGGGGTGGGTGCAGTGGTCGGGAAGGCGTTTTGTCATCATCAGCGAGTCGGACGATCTTCCGGAGCCTCGACGTGGGATCGTGCTCCAAGGTGGCTGTGACCTCCCCTCGATGTTCACCGTGGCTCCCCTGATTCGCCAAGGGATCCGAGGCACGGTTGCCATAGCGAAAGTGACGTCCGGAGGCGCCGGTCGACATCGAATGGATCAGATCGTCCAGACGCTCGATCCGATTCCGGAGGCCCACACAAGGGAGGTGAAGGAGAAGCTGAGATTGCGTCAGGACTACTTCGAGCCCATTCTCTTCAGGGATATGTTCGCCATCCCGGACCAACCTCAGTTCGGCCAGTTCCCCCAGACCGTCGTGGTCATGTCGATAGCAACGGACCTCACGAGGACGGCCTATGCCCATAATCGATACGGCTTCACCGTGGATCCGGGGGGATGGTGGCTCAACCAATCATTGGACCGGGTTTTGGACGATCTATCCGCCGTGGACTGGTTCAGATCCAACTTCCGGTCGGTGGGCAAGCTCACAGTCGAGAAGTTTCAGGAGAGCGTCGCGCTCGTCGTGCCGGAGTTGCGGGAGCGCATCAATTCGAAGGTGATGATCTACAACAGCTTGGTCATCGAGCCCGGCAACCAGACCCACAACTATCAATTGATCAAAAACCCACACAGTGCACGTCGCCGTTCCTTCGCCGTGGCCCTGGCTGAAGCCTCGCGTGCACTCGATTTTCACATCGTGGACGTGGACCGGATCCTCAAGACGGAGGGCGTCAGGGAGCAGATCGACTTCGCTCACTTCCCCGTGGAGCGAATGGCGCCGATTGGGAAGGAGGCCGCGAGGATCCTGGGGGAGATGGAAGTGGCATGAGCGAGGTGTGGGAGTGCAAGGAAGAAGTTGGCACCGTCTTGGGACGGCAATCGTGATCTACCGGGTGGTCTTCCCCGACCAGATCGCCGATCATCGAGGTGGGACTCTGATCCGATGGCACAAGCGCCCTGGGGACACGATCGCCTTCGGGGACGATCTGTTCGACGTAGAGGTGGATCAGATCGCGGTGTTGCAGCGGACAAAACGCGCCACGTTGATTGCCAGATCCGGCCGCGCGCTACGCCGACTCAAGAACGATTACGAGGAAAGAACGGCCCGGCGGTCTGTCGCGGTGACAGTGTCTGCCGCCGAGCCTGCGCATCTGCGGGAACTGTTGACCATCGAGGGAGAGATGGTGCGGGTGGGAGATGCAGTGGCGATCGCAACGACCTCGCCAATGGAGGCCATACCACCCGACGCCGACCCTCTTCTGGGCCCGCCGCTGCGGGCGGTGGTCAACATCCTCGATCCGGCCGAGTGATGCCCAACAGTTCGCCGATCGGCCACGCGTTATCGAGCGCTCGTTTGAAGAATGTCGAAAGCCGGCGGTGAAGTATGGACTTCTCGTGGAGCGATGAGCAATGGGCCTTGCGCAATTCGATCGTTGAGTTTGCTCAGAGGGAGCTCAATGACGATCTCGAGGCCCGCGATGCGGCTTCCAGCTTCTCACGTGAGCTTTGGGACAGATGTGCAGCCTTCGGGATCCAGGGGATGCCCTTTCCCGTGGAACACGGGGGTCAGGGCGCAGACACTCTGACAACGGTATTGGCACTCGAAGCACTTGGATACGGCTGTCGGGACAACGGACTTCTCTTCTCCATCAACGCTCATATGTGGAGTGCCGCCATGCCTGTCTGGCGGTTCGGAACCGACGATCAGAAGCAGCGCTATCTCGAGGGGCTCTGTAACGGAACATTGATAGGCGTCCAGGGCATGACCGAGCCCGACTCGGGATCGGATGCCTTCAGCATGGGCACCATGGCGCGCCTCGACGGAGACCGGTATCTACTCAACGGGTCCAAGACGTTCATCACCAACGCACCGGTCGCCGACGTCTTCGTGGTGTTCGCATCGGTGGATCGAACCAAGGGTTGGGCGGGGCTGGCCGCGTTCCTGGTCGACCGTGGATCACCGGGTCTAGAGGTTGGCGAGCCGTTCCACAAAATGGGTCTGCGAACCTCGCCGATGAGCAGTCTCTTCTTCGCCGACTGTGAAGTCCCTGTCGAGAACGTGCTGGGTACTCCAGGTTCGGGGATGATGATCTTCCAACACTCCATCGAGTGGGAGCGGAGTTTTATCCTCGCCAGCGCCATCGGCTCTCTACATTGGCAGCTGGACACGTCAGTGGACTACGCACGCCAGCGAGAGCAATTCGATCAGCCGATATCGAAGTTCCAGGCCGTGTCTCACCGGCTGGTCGATATGAAGGTACGGCTGGAGGCTGGCCGTCAGCTGCTCTACCGGCTCGCCTGGCTCCGCGACAACGACCTGGCCACACCACTCGACGCCGCCATGGTCAAACTGTTCCTCAGCGAGAACCTGTTGGCGTCCAGCCTCGATGCCCTCCAGACCTACGGCGGCTATGGGTACCTCACAGAGAGCGGTTTCGAGCGCGAGGTTCGCGACGCTGTCGCCAGCCGGATCTACTCGGGCACGTCGGATATCCAGAGAAATGTGATCGCCAGGCATATGGGTCTATGAGCGAGGCATACCTGATTCATCACTTCCTCGAACGCTCGGCCCAATCCGACCCAGATCATCTCGCCGTGGTCGATGACGAGCGGAGCATCAGCTACCTCTCACTTCAGGAGAGAGCCGGGAGGATCGCCTCGGTCCTCGCCAATTGCGGCGTGCGGCCCGGAGACCGGGTGGGCCTCTACATGACGAAATCGATCGAGGCAGTGGCTGCGATCTACGGCACGCTTCGCGCCGGCGCCGTCTATGTGCCCCTCGACGCAGCCGCCCCACCCAAGCGGACCGCGTTCATGGTGCGTGATTGTGGCATCCGCCATCTGATCAGCGATCGACAGAAGCAGCCGCTCTGGGAACAGCTCGTCTCGGATGGCGCCGCGCTCGATCATGTGATAGTGCTCGACAGCGACCAGACGGACGAACGGGTGGCCGGCGCTCTGGTTCATCCGTCGTCGGAGGTGGATCAGGCCCCCGAGGACCCTAACCAGGTCGGGACCATCGAGGACGACCTGGCATTCATCCTCTACACCTCCGGGTCAACCGGTGATCCAAAAGGGGTCATGTTGTCGCATGCAAACTGCCGGTGTTTCGTCGAGTGGGCTGTCGATGAGTTCGCGGTCACTCCCGCAGATCGACTCTCGAGCCACGCCCCGTTTCATTTCGACCTGTCCACCTTCGATCTGTTCGGAGCAGCTGCCGCCGGAGCATCCGTGAGCCTGATGCCTCCGATGCTGTCGGTATTCCCCAACGAGGTGCGGAGATTCATCGAGCAACGCGAGATCACCGTTTGGTATTCGGTTCCGTCGATCCTCACCTTGATGACCGAGCATGCTGGACTGGAACGCGGGGCAATGCCGAGTCTTCGGACAATCCTCTTTGCTGGCGAGGTGTTCCCGACGAAATACCTGGCGCGCATGATGACTCTGCTGCCTCATGTGGAATTCGCCAATCTCTATGGACCGACCGAGACCAACGTTTGCACCTGGTACCGGGTGCCCCATCCGCCCGACGAATCAGAGCCGCCGATACCGATAGGAGGGCCGATCAGCAATGTAGAGACGTTCGTGATAGACCACGAGGGTTTGGAGGCACAGGTCGGCGCCGTCGGTGAGCTACATGTGCGGGGTCCGACGGTGATGAAGGGTTATTGGGGCGACCCCGAGCGGACGGCGGAGAAACTCGTCCGCAGCCCCCTCGATCGACATCTCGGCGATCTCGCCTATAGAACCGGCGACCTCGTGCAGGAAATGAGCGATAAGGAGTATCGCTTCCTCGGTCGCAGCGACAATCAGATCAAGAGCCGGGGGTATCGCGTTGAGCTGGGCGAGGTGGAAACCGTGGTCGCGCAGCACCCGTCGGTGATCGAATGCGCCGTCGTGGCTGTCCCGGACGACATGATCTCCAACCGAATCGTCTGCTTTGTCGCGTCCAGGGACGGGCTAGACCTCGATGACCTGCCCGGTCATTGTGCCGGGGGAATGCCCCGCTACATGATTCCCGAACGGTTCATAGAACTGGACGCCCTCCCCAAGACTTCCACGGGGAAGGTAGACCGACAGGCGCTGGTGACTCGAGCCCGCTTCTGAGCAGCGGACCTCCTGTCCCCTCAAGCAAGCTTCCGCTCCACGAGCGACGATATTGCACCTAGCGTCTGGAAGTTCTCGAGATTCACCTCTTCAGGCGCGACAGTCACTCCGAAGCGATCGTCGATGAAGGCAATCAACGTGAAGATGCCCAGAGAGTCGATGATCTCCTGTTCCAGGAGGTTTGTGGTCTCGTCGATCGTCGATCGATTCCTGACGAATTCGTCGATGATGAACTGGCGAATCTGGGACATCACGTCGGCCACTTGGATCTCCTGTCCGTCTGGCCGACTCTATACGAGTGATAAGCGACGGTTGAAAGCCTCGCAAGATGTCGCGGGTCAGTGCCATGTCGACCTCCCCGACATCGTCCACGCCCGGGACGGTCGTCGATTGCCCACGAGCGTCGCCCTGTTCCGGAGATTTCCAGTGGGGTCGATTTCAGAACGGACAGATTCTGTTCTCGAATGTTCTCAGGGCTCTTACGAGTCAGCAGAGCTGGATAGCGAGTCTCTCAGGTCTCTCAACGCAATCTCGAGTCGAAATCCGCCCCACATCTTGCGTCGAAACAAGAGGTCGCTGTCGCGCGCCATGATCGGTACCCGGTGGAGTGTGTAGACATCGTCACCAGCGTGAATGCTCCGACCACTACCCAACACCGCGCTGTCGTAAAACTCTCTGACCAGGCGGTCTCCTGCGGCACTCCAGTGCCCCCAGGGGTAAGCGAAATGGCGTGGCGTCACACCCAGTCGCGATTCGAGGACGCTATTACATGTGGCCAGGTCATTGCGAAGCCTCTCCTCGTCATGGTGGCGCATGTCGAGATGCTCATGGCTGTGGGCGCCGATAGTCACCAATCCCGATCCCATCATCTCTTCGACCTCACGCCATGAGAGCACCCGCATCCGATCATCGCCATGCAAACTGCCCCCCGCTTCTATGGGGCCGGTCGTCAAATAGAGCGTGAAGGGTAGCCCCCTCCCCGCCAGCAGCGGATAGGCGTGTTCGAAGACACCAGCGTGGCCGTCATCAAAAGTCAGGACGTACATGTCGTTCGAGTGGGGATCCTCGAGGCCACTCAAGGCCGATTCGAGATCCACCACGCGGCCATGACGTTCC
>Ga0299907_10003394_pt1 | contig 10175 bp, 11 predicted proteins | sample RVTome_16_FD_198680 | JGI IMG/M metagenome (GOLD analysis project Ga0299907, IMG submission 198680) | Soil microbial communities from uranium-contaminated site in the Upper Colorado River Basin, Wyoming, United States - RVT152D67 (version 2) ... | reverse complement strand
CGCTTCGTGGGCGCCGACCGCGGCCTGAAGCGCCTGTCGCTGGCCCGCGTCCGCGACCTCGAGCTCAGCGAGCCGGTGGTGGTCCGCGCCGGCGAGGACCGCGCCGCGGTCCGGCGCCGCCTCGAGGGCGCGGGCGACCTCGACTACGCGCTGCTGGTCGATGAGGACGACCGGCCATTGGGCTGGATCGACCACGGTGACCTCGCGGGCTCCGGCCCGATCGATCCCGGCGCGGCCACCCCGGGCGCCCCGACCGTGCAGCCGGAGACCACGCTGCGCGACGCCCTGTCGGCGATGCTCAGCTCGAGCGTGCAGCTCGGCGTCGTGGTCGACGCGCGCGAGCGGGTCATCGGCCTCGTCAGCGTCGACGCCATCGGCGAGCGTCTGCGCGAGCCGGTGCGCGGCGCCGATGGGTCGATCCACGCGGTGGGCGAGCGGGACGCGGCCGTCACATGAGGGAGGGCGATCCGTTCATCCGGTTCGACTGGATTGTCGACAACCTCGACGCGATCGCCCAGCGGCTCGGCGAGCACGTCGTCATGGTCATCGCGTCGGTCGTGATCGGCTTCGCGATCAGCTTCGCGCTGGCCATGGTGGCCCGTCGCTGGCGCTTCACCTACGCGCCGATCCTGGCGGTGACCGGCACGCTCTACGCCGTCCCATCCCTCGCGCTCTTCGTGCTCCTGATCCCGATCACCGGCCTCTCCCTGACCACCGGGATCGTCGCCCTGGTGCTGTACACCCTGCTCATCCTCGTGCGGAATATCGTCGTGGCACTCGACGGCGTGCCGCCCGAGGTCGTCGAGGCGGCCACTGGCATGGGCTTCGGCCCCGCCCAGCGCTTCTGGCGCGTCGAGCTGCCGATCGCCCTGCCGGTGGTCGTCGCCGGCGTGCGGATCGCAACGGTCACGACCGTCGGGCTGGTCGCGATCACGACCTTCATCGGTCTCGGCGGCCTGGGCTACCTCATCATCAACAGCGGGACCCAGCGGTTCTTCCCGACCTCGATCTACGTCGGTGTCCTCCTCTGCGTCGTGCTCGCCGTGGCGGCGGACGTCGGGCTTGAGCGCGTCCAGCGCCGGCTAACGCCGTGGGCCCGCGCCCGCTCCGCAGGTGCCTGACCGATGGAGCTGTTCGGCGAGGGGATCGCATGGTTGCTGGCGGCTGAGAACTGGACCGACCCGCGCAACGGCATCCTCCTGCGGCTGTGGGAGCACGTGTCGCTGTCGGCCGTCGCGATCGTCATGGCGGTCGGCATCGGCCTCCCGCTCGGGCTGTGGATCGGGCACACCGGCCGTGGCGCCGCGGCCGTCATCGCCGTTGCGAACCTGGGTCGTGCGGTCCCCTCGGTCGGCTGGCTCGGCATCGTCTTCCCGCTGACCCTGGTCCTCGGTCGCGCCGGGATCGGCTTCCTGCCGGCGGTGATCGCGCTGACCGCGCTCGGTATCCCGCCGGTCGTCACCAACACTTACGCCGGCATGCGGGAGGTGGACGCCGACCTCGTCGAGGCGGGGCGCGGCATGGGTATGGGCGAGATGGAGCTGGTCCGGGGGGTCGAGGTGCCGGTGGCGCTGCCGGTCATCCTGGCCGGCGTCCGCGTCTCGGCGGTGCAGATCGTCGCCACGGCCACGCTCGCGGCGATCGTTGGCGGCGGCACGCTCGGCCACTTCATCGTGCAGGGGATCTTCGTCCGCGCTCTCGACCGGGTGGTGGGGGCCGCCATCCTCGTCGCCATGCTGGCCATCGGCACCGAGCTGCTCTTCTCGCTCCTCGAGCGACGCGCCGTCTCGCCCGGGATCCGCGGCGAGCCGCGCATGACGCCGATGGACGCGCAGGTAAGGGTCGCGCCGCCGGCGAACTGATCCCGCGTGCCACATCGGCCGTATGGATGACAGGGCCTGTCACGGGTCCTGCGGTAGACTTTGCCGCCCACCGAGCGACCGCCCGCCTTCGGCGCTCGTCATCGCACCAGAAGGAGATGACCCAATGCGGAAGAACCGCACGCTCGTCCTCGGGGCGACGCTGCTCGCGCTGCTCGTCAGCGCCTGCACGTCGGGAGAGGACGGGAGCCCCGACGCCAGCCAGCCGGCCGACCTGCCCGAGGTCTCGGTCGGATCGGCCGGGTTCTCGGAGGCGGCACTCGTTGCCGAGATCTACGCCCAGGCCCTCGAGGCCGAGGGCTTCACCGTCGAGCGCAACCTCGAGCTCGGTGAGCGCGACGCCGTGCGTGCCGCGTTCGACAGCGGCGACATCGACCTCGCGCCCGACTATCTCGGCGGCCTGGCCGGCTTCCTCGAGATCGAGCTCGACTCGGATCCGGATGCGCTCCATGCGGCCATCAGCACGGCGCTGGAGCCGCTGGGCCAGACGATCTTCGACTACTCGCCGGGGACCGATGCGGACGGCTTCGTCGTCCGCCAGGAGACCGCCGATGAGCTCGGCCTGGCCACGATGAGCGACCTGGCCGAGGTGGCCGGTGACCTCGTGTGGGGCCTGGCGCCGGCCTGCGCCGAGAACGCAGCATGCGGCCCGGGCCTCAACGACGTCTACGGCATCGACATCGGCACGCTCGACACCGAGTCGTTCACGCCGTGCAGCGCCGAGATGGCCCAGGCACTGAACAGTGGGGCCATCGACGTGGCCCAGGTGTGCACCACCCAGGCCGAGATCGCCAGCTTCAACTTCGTCCTGCTCACCGACGACCAGGCCCTGGCCCCGGCGCAGAACCTGTCGCCGGTGCTGACCCAGGAGCTGGCCGACGCCGGCGGGGACACGCTGTCCACGACGCTCAACGCGGTGAGCGAGCAGCTGACCACCGAGGAGCTGACGAACCTCAACCTGCTCATCGCCGAGCAGCAGAGCTTCGACGGCATCGCCGACCAGTGGCTGACCGATCAGGGCCTGAAGTAGGCCGAGGGCCGCCTCGAATCCGCCACGGGCGGGCCGGTTCGCCGGTCCGCCCGTTCTCATGCATCATTGGCCGGCGCAGATGACCGCCCCTCGCTCGTCCCACCTTGCCCTTGCCGATTGGCGGCGCCGCGTCGCCGGGCTGTACGGGGCGCTCCGCGCCGACGAGCGGGCACCCTCCATGCGCGCCGTCGCCTTCCGCTCGGCCCGCGATCGACTCTTCGCTGAGCACCCCTCGTCGCCGGTCCCCGCCTCGGAGCGCCACGACTTCCGCGGCCTCGCGTACTTCCGGCATGCTCCCGAGCTGGCGCTCACCGCCCGGCTGGAGCCCGACCCGCAGGCCCAGCCGCTCGACGTTCCGCGATCGGGCGATGGCGCCCAGATGCCGTTCGCGCGCATCGGCTGGGTGCGCTTCGCGATCGACGGGACGCCGTGCCGCCTCTCGGTCTTCTGGCTCGACGAGTACGCCGGCGGGATCTTCATCCCGTTCCGCGACGCGACCAGCGGGAAGGAGACCTACGGCGGCGGCCGGTATCTGTGGGACTCGGCCAAGGGCGCGGACCTCGGGACGAACGGCGACGAGCTCGTCCTCGACTTCAACTACGCCTACCACCCGTCGTGCGTCTACGACGCGGCCTGGTCGTGCCCGCTGGCGCCCCAGGAGAACTGGCTCCCGGCCGCGGTCGAGGCCGGTGAGCGCCTCCCCGGGAAGCGCCGATGAGCCATGGCCCATCGCCGGCCGAGGCGCGGCACTGCATCAAGTGCGGGCGCGAAGTCGGCCCGGACGAGACGATCTGCGAGTTCTGCAACCGTGCGGGCATGGCCACGCCATCCGCGTCGCAGTACCACGGCACCGTGGCCGCGGCCATCGTGCTGGCCGTGATCGGGCTGGCCGTGGCCGCGAGCATCTCGATGCGCGGCGTGGGACCGTACGCCGCCGAGGTCCGCGACGTGAGCCAAGCCGACCCCATCGGGTTCGCGATCACCTACGCCGTGACGAACGAGGGCACGAACCCGGGGCGTGCGAAGTGCCAGCTCATCGCCCTCGGCGCGAGCGGCGAGCGCCTCCGCACGCGTACGACGCTGACCGTGCGCATCGATGGCGGCGCCACGGCCGAGGAGACGGAGGAGATCCCCGGCCTCGATACGGAGCCCGCCCAGGTGACGGTCAGCTGCTCGTAGTGTCGGTGCTCAGCGCTCGAGGATGAGCCGCACCTCGACCAGGCCCTGCGCCAGCGGCGCATCGGTCACGAGCGACCACGCCGAGTGCGACAGGTCGACCACCCGCTGGTCGGCGCCGCCCCAGTAGCACTGGCACCAGTCCACGACCGGCAGCCGGACGCATCGATCTGCGCAGACGGTGACGTAGCCGTTCACCTGGCCGTTGTAGCGACCGCCGAGCGCGCCGGGCAGCGCGACGGTCGCCTGTCCCATCCAGCCGGCGGTGCCCGAGTAGTTGCTGCCGATGCCTGCTACGTCGCCCTGCTCCGCGGGCGGGGCAGGAGCCGGAGTCGGCGTCGCGTCGGGCGTGCCGGACAGGGTCTCGCCGCGCTCGGTCGGGCGCCCGCGAGGCACGTCGGCCTCCGGGCCGGGTGTCTCGGACACGATGACCGGCTCGGGGGTCGGCTTCGGCGGGGAATCGCCGACGGACATGGCGGCCACGCCGGCGGTCGCCGCGGCCATGACGGCCCCAGCGACGATCAGGGCGACGAGCGCCCCGAGGGAAATCTTCACAATTGTCGTCTCCACCAGGGGTCTGCGCGCCGGCCATCGCACGTGGGGCCGGCGTGGCGGCGTGCGGGACGTTCGTCCTCGCGGGGCACTACGCCGCCGGGCTGCGATCCGTCGGATCGCAAGATGAATGCCAGCCAGTATGCTGCAATTCATGCACCGATGGGCTCGCGCGCTCCCGAGCGCGCTCGCGCTCCTCGCCCTGACGACGACCGTCGCGCTGTCGGCGGGACCGCCGTTCCCCGATCCGGTCGATGACCAGGCCGTCTACGACACCGCGGGCGTCCTGGGGACCGACACCGAGCAGCGGCTCGAGTCGACGATCGACGCGATCGAGGCGCGGTCCGGCGCCGAGGTGGTCGTCTACACCCAGCTCGATCCCGGGATCAGCGAGGACGACAACCTCAACAACGCCAAGGCCCTGATCGACCAGTGGGGCATCGGGCGCTCGGGCTTCGACGACGGGCTGGTGCTGATGCTCGGGATGCAGGAGAACCTCGTGAACGGCCGGGTCAGCCTGTACGGCGGCTCCGGCTTCCTCGGCGCCTACGCCGGGGCGGGCGACCTCCAGGCGATCATCGACGGGGAGTTCGTGCCGCTCGCGCGCGCCGGCGACCTGGATGCGGCGAGCCTGGCGGCGATCGACGCGGTCGACGAGCGGGTCACCCCCGGCGGCCGGGACCGGCTCGAGGTCCTGCGCGTGGCGAACGCCGGGCTCGGGGTCATCGGTGCCCCGGTGGCGCTGCTCGGCACGCTCGGGCTGGCCTGGAGCCACTGGCGGCGCGAGGGGGACGACCCGGAGCTGGTCGACTCGCCTTCGATCCTCATGGCCGGGCCGCCGGCCGAGATGACGCCACCCCTGGCGACGGTGATCACGGGGGGCGTCGCGACCCAGCACAGCATCAACACGCTGCTCGCCGAGCTCGCCAGCACCGGCCGGCTGGCCTTCCACAATCTCGACAGCGTGTCGGCGGCGCGGAGCGACGAGGCCCCGGACCCGCTGACGGATCCGGCCATCGAGGTCAACGCCGGGGCGCGCGACGACGACGAGCTGGCGCTGCCACAGCGCGAGGCGTGGTCGAAGGTGCGGTCCCTGGCCGGCACGGATGGCCGCCTCAGCCGGGAACGGCTGTGGCGTGTCAACGGGGAGCTCGGCGCGGTCAGGCGCACGCTCGAGGAGGAGGCGGTGCGAATCGGCTGGCTGGCACGCATGCCCCGCCCGTCGATGAACCGCATGACCGGGCTCGGCATCGGCCTCGCGCTGGTGGGCGCCGGGGTCGTCTGGGCCGGGCTCTCCGTCCCGATGAGCGGGGCGACCCTGCTGGGTGGGGCGCTCGTCCTCGGCGGCCTGGGGACGATCGGCTTCGGGCGCGCGATGAGCCAGCGCACGGGCACCGGAGCCTATGTCGACGCGATGCTCAAGGCCTATCGGCGAACGCTCGCCAAGACGATGGAGCAGGCGCGCAGCATGGGCCAGGTTGTCGAGCAGCCCGAGATCGCGCGCCTGGCCGACACGCCGGACAAGGCCGTGGTCTGGGGCCTGGCGCTCGGCCTGCACGACGAGGTTGCGGCCGTGCTTGCGCGCGGCCTCGAGGCACAGCGAGCCGACACCGGCTCCACCGCCGGCGCCTACTACCCGGTCTGGCTCAGCTCGTCGTCGTCCGGGTCGAGCTGGTCCGGCGCCTCCGCGGCCGACCTCCCCGGCGGCCTCAGCGCGGGCTCGGGCAGCATCTTCTCCGGGTCCGGCATGCCAGACGTCGGCGGCATGTTCGACGCCCTCGGCAGCGTGGGCTCGACGCCGCCATCGCGCTCGTCGGCGAGCGGCGGTGGCGGCGGAGGGTTCGGCGGGGGCGGGGGCGGAGGGGGCGGGGGCGGCTCCGGCTCCTTCTGACCGCTGGCGCGGTTTTCAATTTGCGCGTATCGTTTAACCGATGAGTTTCAACAGACGCGGTCCAGAGCGCCGCCCCGATCGTCCAGGTCGCGACCGATTTGATCGCCCACAGCGCCGTCCCGGCGACTGGCAGCCGCGTGAGCGCGCGGGCGGTCCCGGGGGTGCTCCCGGATCCGGCGGTGGCGGTGGCGATCGCCAGTATCAGCCGCGCGGCGGCGATCGCCCGTATCAGCCGCGCGGCGGCGATCGCCCGTATCAGCCGCGGCCATCCTTCGACCGACCACCCGACGAGGGCGCCATGTCGATCCGCCTCGATCCGCGCAGGGTGAACGCTCTGAAGCACCTTGCGGGTCAGGCCGGCGTGCGTCCCGGCGACCTCGTTCGTCAGTGGGTCGAGGAGCGAATCGACGCCTCCCGGGGCGGCGACGTGGCCGCGCCGGGCGCTCCGAGCCTGGTGAGCGTGGTCGAGGCGCTGACCGCCCGCGTCACCGCCCTGGAGGCGGTCGCCGGCATGCCCACCGCGGAACCATCGGCCCCTCAGGTGGAGGGGGAGGTCGGAGTCGAGACCGCGGGCGAGGCCGCCGTTCCCTCGGAGGCGGAGGCACCGAAACGGCGACGGAAGGGCGTGTCCGCGGCATCGTCGAGCGAGCGGGTGGCGCTCCACGACGAGATGATCGCCGTCCTCCGCGAGCGCGGGCCGATGACCGCCGGCGAGCTGGCCGGCGCGATCGCCGAGCGCGGGCGCTACCTGCCGCCGCGCAGCAACAAGCCGCTCGATGCAGCGATGGTCAGCCAGCGGGTGAGCAACCCGACCTATCGGTCGCGCTTCGTTCGAAGCGAGGGGCGCATCGGCCTGGCCGACTAGGCAGGCGAATCGGCCGGCGCGCGGGCGCCGGCCGCATCGGTCTCGACGTCAGCCCTCGAGGATGAAGGTCACCAGGATGTTGGCCTGGAACTCGACGGTCCCGTCGGCACCAACGTTCACGCGCTGCTCCTTGACCCAGGCGCTCTTCACGCCGCGCAGGGTCTTGCTGGCGCGGGCGATCCCCTGGCGGACTGCGTCCTCGAAGCTCTCGTTCGAGGTGCAGGAAAGCTCGGTCACCTTGGCAACGGACATTCGGCTCGATCCTCAATGCGGGTGGGCGGCGAGTATGCGCCCGCTCTGACCGATGCACGACGCGCGCCAGACCGGGTCAGGCCTCGTGCGCGGCGGTCCAGGCCAGCAGCTCGTCGGCCGCCGTGGCGTTGACGATCATCTCGGGCGTCACGCCGCAGAGATGGGCGCGCTCGCACCCCACGCGAACCCAGGCGAGCTGGCCGGTGTAGTGCGCGTCCGAGTCGATCGAGACCCGGCAACCCGACTCGACGGCGAGGCGGAGGAGCCGCTTGGGCGGGTCGAGCCGGTCGGGCAGGCAGTTGATCTCGATCGCCTTGTCGAACTTCGCGGCCGCGGCAAACACGATCTCCGCATCGAAGGTCGACTCGGGCCGGTTTCTCCGTCGCCGCTTCATCCGGCCGGTGCAATGGCCGAGCACGTCGAGCCGCGGGTTGGCGAGGGCGGTCACCATCCGCCGGGTCATCGGCGCGGAAGGCATGCGCAGGGCGGAGTGGCTGCTGCCGACCACGACGTCGAGCCGGCTCAGCACCTCGTCCGACTGGTCAAGGGATCCGTCCTCGTTGATGTCGACCTCGATGCCGGTGAGCAGGCGGAACGGCGCGAGCTCCCGATTCAGCCGCTCGATCTCGTCGAGCTGGGCCATGAGCCGCTCGGTCGAGAGCCCGTTCGCGATCGTCAGCCTCGGCGAGTGGTCGGTGATCACCAGGTACTCGTGCCCCAGCTCGATCGCGGCCTCCGCCATCTCGGCGATGGTGAAGTGCCCGTCGGAGGCCTCGGTGTGCGCGTGGAGGTCGCCCTTCAGGGCCGCACGCAGCTCGGCGGCGCCCTGGGCCTGCGGCTTGCCCTCGCTCGCCTCGAGCCGCCGCAGATAGACCGGTGTCTCGCCGCGCAGGCTCTCGAGAATCGTCCGCTCGGTGACCTCGCCGATACCCGTCAGCTCGCGGAGGCGGCCGGTCGCGGCCCGCTCGGCGACCTCGTCCGGCCCGAGGCCGGCGAGTGCGGTGGCGGCGCTCCGGAAGGCGCGGACGCGGTATCCGGGCTCCTGCAGCGCCTCCAGCAGGAAGGCGATCCGCTTGAGATCGGCGACGGGTTCGCGCGGTTCGGTCACGTCACGGGATGGTCAGGATCCGTGCCGGGTTCTCGATCGTCATCGTCCGGATCTCGCCCTCACCCACCGCGGCGGTGCGGAGGGTGGGCAGGAAGTGCTGGTGCAGGTAGACGTACCCGTAGCCGCCGTTCGCCTTGAGCTGGCGGTTGTGGCAGACGTCCTGGCTGAGCAGGAGCTGCGGCGCGAAGCCACGCTCCAGGAGCTCGACGATCGTCTCCACCAGCCGCGGCTCGAGCGCCTCCTCGACCCCGAAGCGGTGGCCGAGGAAATCGAACTCCAGGTTGGCGCCCTGGTCGAGCACGGCGAGGTAGAAGTCGAGGTCGTGGTACGAGTCGGCGTGGCCGATGACGACGCGACCCGGATCCACGCCCTCCTCGCTGAAGATCTTCAGCTGCGCCAGCCCGACCGCCGACTGCACGCCGTGCGTCGTGATCGCCATGCCGGTCGCCATGGAGGCGCGCGCCGCGGCGCGATGGGCCCGCTCCTCGGCCGCGCTGACCCACGGCTTGTCGGTGCCGATCTCGCCGATGATCCCCGGCCGCACGCCGGTGTCGGCGACGCCATCGCTGAACTCGTCGACGATCGTCGCCGCGAGCCCGTCGACCGTGCGCCGATCGATGAGCGCCTCGGCGGGGTAGTGCGCGCCGCGATACCAGCCGCAGCCCATGACGATGTTCAGGCCGGTGGCGCTGGCCAGCCGCCGCAGCCGCATCGGATCGCGGCCGACTCCGTCGAGGGTGAGGTCCACGAGGGTGCCGCCGCCCCGCCGGCGGAAGTCGCGCAGCTCCTCGGTGACGAGCTCGTCCTCGGGCGTGAGCTCCCAGTAGTCCCAGCGCTTCTCGATGTGCCACAGCGCGATGGCGGTGTGCTCGTGCGGGAGCGTGAAGCCGAGCCGGTCGGGTGGGATCGGTCCGGAGACGGTCATGACGCGGGGCGCCATCGCGCTCCTCCTCGCGGATGCGGCGAGCGTCGGTCGGGGTCGGGGGAGCCGCCGGCGCACCTGGGGTTGAATGGACCGCATCATCTTGCCACGGCGGCAGGTGGCGACCGCTTGCCTCGGCACGATAGCCTAGGGAACCGATGGCCACCTCACGACGTTCGACCGCGACGACCAACGGGATCTGGGCCACGGCGCAGGGGGAGGTCGACGCCGCGGCTGAGCGCCTCCACCTCGACGACGGCATGCATCGCGTGCTGCGCGTGCCCAAGCGCGAGCTGACGGTGAACTTCCCCGTCACCCACGACGACGGGCATGTCGAGGTCTACACCGGCTTCCGGGTCCACCACAACATCAACCGGGGGCCGACGAGCGGAGGCATCCGCTACGTGCCGAACCTCGACCTCGACGAGGTCCGCGCGCTGGCCATGCTCAACACGTGGAAGGCCGCGCTGGTGAAGATCCCGTTCGGCGGCGCGGCCGG
>Ga0299907_10003393_pt1 | contig 10177 bp, 7 predicted proteins | sample RVTome_16_FD_198680 | JGI IMG/M metagenome (GOLD analysis project Ga0299907, IMG submission 198680) | Soil microbial communities from uranium-contaminated site in the Upper Colorado River Basin, Wyoming, United States - RVT152D67 (version 2) ... | reverse complement strand
GGACAACGGCGACGCGCACCTCAAGAACCTGCTCGTCCACCAGCAGGTCGTCCTGCCGATCACCGGCGGCCGGCTCGACCTCGGCCCCTGGCAGGCGGTCTTCTACACCGAGTTCGACGGGCGCCGCCCGAAGCGGCTGGTCATCAAGGTGATCGGGGATTGAGGGCCGCGGCTAGGGTTCGCCTCGCGTGAAGCGCGCCGCCCTCCCCCTCCTCGCCGTCCTCGCGCTCGCCGGCTGCGGCGGCGACGACGACGACACGACCGCGACCCGGCCGGCGACCACGGCCACGGCGCCGCCCACCGCCACCGCCGAGCGCACCGAGCTGCTGCGCAGCCGCGGGGGGCCGCGGGTGAAGACGGTGGCGCGCGGCCTGGACACGCCGTGGGAGATCGGCTTCCTGCCCGACGGCCGCGCCCTGATCACCGAGCGCCCGGGCACGGTGAAGATGCTGCTGCCCGACGGGGACGTGCGCACGGTGGGCAGCGTGGACGTAGCGGCCAGCGGCGAGGGCGGCCTGCTCGGCCTCGCCGTGGACCCGGACTTCGAGCGCAACTCGTTCGTCTACCTCTACCGCACCACCGAGCGCGGCAACGAGGTCGTGCGCCACCGGCTCGACGGCTCGCGGCTGCGCGAGCAGGAGGTGGTCGTGCAGGACATCCCCGCCGGCCCCAACCACGACGGCGGGCGGATCCGCTTCGGGCCCGACGGCGACCTCTACATCTCCACCGGCGAGGCGGGCGAGGGCTCGCGCGCGCAGGACCCCGACTCGCTCGGCGGCAAGTTCCTGCGGATCGCGCCCGAGCAGCTGCGCTCGGGCGGCGGCGAGCCGCAGGTCTTCTCGCGCGGGCACCGCAACCCGCAGGGCTTCGACTGGGAGCCGGGGACGCGCCGGCTGGTGTCCACCGAGCACGGCCCCTCGGGCGGCGACGGGCCGCGCGGGTTCGACGAGATAAACGTGGTGCGCGAGGGCGCCAACTACGGCTGGCCGGACGTCTACGGCTCCGACCACGGCGCCTTCGTCGCCCCGGTCGTCGTCTACGAGGAGGCGATCGCGCCCTCGGGCGGCTCGTTCGTCACGCTGCCGGACAGCGCCTGGACCGGCGACTTCGTGTTCGGCGCCCTGGTCGGCGAGCAGGTGCGCCGCCTGCGCCTGCGCGGTAACCGCGCGGCGGTCGACGAGCGCGTCGACGAGGTCGACCTGGGCCGCGTGCGCACCGTCGTCGAGGGGCCCGACGGCGCGCTCTACGCCCTGACGTCAAACCGCGACGGCCGCGGCTCGCCGCGCGAGGGCGACGACCGGCTGGTGCGGATCATCCCGCCCGCCGGCTCGTGAGCAGCTCCAGGGGCAGCGGCACGACCACCGTGCTGCCCTGGTTGACGCTCAGGTCGCCCAGGGTCTGGAGGTAGCGCAGCTGCAGCCCGGCGGGGTTGCGGTTGATGACCTCGGCGGCGTCGAAGATGCGCTCGGCGGCCTGGAATTCGCCCTCCGCGTTGATGATCTTCGCGCGGCGGCTGCGCTCGGCCTCGGCCTGGCGCGCCATCGCGCGCTGCATGTCGGCGGGGATCTCGACGTCCTTGATCTCCACCACGCTCACCTTCACGCCCCAGGGCTCGGTCTGCTCGTCGATGATCTTCTGGAGGTCCTCGTTGAGCCGCTCGCGCTCGGCCAGCAGCGTGTCGAGGTCGGCCTTGCCCAGCACCGAGCGCAGCGTGGTCTGGGAGATCTCCGACGTCGCCCGCAGGAACTCCTCGACGTCGACCACCGAGCGCACGGGATCGACCACCCGGAAGTAGGCGACGGCGTTGACCCGCGCGGGCACGTTGTCGCGCGTGATCACCTCCTGGGGCGGGATGTTCAGGGTGACGGTCCGCAGGTCGACGCGGACCATCTTGTCGATGACCGGGATCAGCAGGATCAGGCCCGGCCCCTTCTGGCCGAGCAGCCGGCCGAGGCGGAACACCACCCCGCGCTCGTACTCGCGCAGGATCCGGATCGCCGACGAGAGCAGGATCGCTCCCAGGAAGCCGGCGGCCAGCAGGACGGCGATGGCGACGCTCATGAGTCGCTCCTTTCGGGGGGTCGTACGTGCAGGGTCAGTCCGTCGACGGCCTCGACCACGACCGGCTCGCCGGCCGCGATCGGGCCCTGGTCGCCGGTGACGCGCGCCCGCCACAGCGCCCCGGCGACGAACACCTGGCCCTCGGGGTCCAGCGGCGCGCGCACCTGCGCGCTGCGGCCCACCAGCTCCTCGGGCCCGCCGCGCGGGGGCGCCCGGCGCGCGGCCAGCGCGCGCGAGGTGGCGAACAGGGTGAACACGCCCAGGAGGCCGCCGACGACGACCACCACCGGCGGGGACACGGCCAGCGCGTCGGAGTCGGTGTCGTAGAGCAGCAGCCCGCCGGCGATCAGCGACGCCACGCCGGCGGCGCCCAGCACGCCGGCCGTCGGCGTCTGGGTCTCGGCCACCAGCAGGGCGAGCGCGAGCAGCAGGAGCAGCACGCCGGTGACCGCCAGCGGCAGCTGCGCGGTGCCGTAGAGCCCGAGCAGCAGCGCGATCGCCCCGAACAGGCCGGGGCCGACCAGCCCCGGGCTCAGCACCTCGATGAGGATGCCGATCAGCCCGGCGGTCAGCAGCAGGAAGGAGACGGTGGGGTTGACCAGGAGCTGGCGCGCCTCGTACTCGAAGGGCATGTCGCGGCGCTCCAGGCGCAGGCCGCTCGTCTCCAGCGTGCGCGCGCGTGGGCCGCGCACCCGGAAGCCGTCCAGCCGCCGCAGCAGCGTGCGCTCGTCGGCGGCCACGAGGTCGATCAGGCGCTCGCGTCGCGCGCGGCCCGCGCTCACGTTCACGGCGTCGCGGACCATCCGCTCGGCCAGGTCGGCGTTGCGCCCCCGCGCCTCGGCCAGCGCCCGCACGTAGGCCGCCGCGTCGTTGCGGATCTTGCGGCCCAGCACCTCGTCCTCGTCGTCGCCGCCCCCCAGGGAGATGGGCGTGGCCGAGCCCACGTTGGTCCCCGGGGCCATCGCCGCCACGTCGCCGGCCTGGAGGACGAACAGTCCCGCCGAGGCGGCTCGCGCGCCGCTGGGCGCGACGAAGGTGACCACGGGCATCGGCGCCCGCGTGAGCTCCTTGACGATGTCGCGCATCGAGGTGTCCAGCCCCCCGGGCGTGTCGATGCGGACGATCACCAGGCGCACCCCGTCCTCGCGGGCGTCGTCGATGGCCTCGTCGATCCAGCCGGCGGTGGCCGGATCGATCGTCCCGTTCAGCTCGATCGACCTCGCCACGCCGCCGCGCTCCTGGGCGGGCGCGGGCGCCGCGGCGGCCAGGCAGAGGGCGAGGAGGGCGAGGAGGCCTACGACGAGCCTTCCTCCCCCAGCTCGAGGACGGCCAGGAACGCCTCCTGGGGCACCTCGATGCGGCCCACCTGCTTCATGCGCTTCTTGCCGGCCTTCTGCTTCTCCAGCAGCTTGCGCTTGCGGGTGACGTCGCCGCCGTAGCACTTGGCGATCACGTCCTTGCGGAAGGCCTTGACGGTCTCGCGCGCGATCACGTGCGAGCCGATCGCCGCCTGGATGGGGACGTCGTACTGCTGGCGCGGGATCCGCTGGCGCAGGCGCTCGGCCAGCGCGCGGCCGGCGTCGTAGGCCTTCTCGCGGTGCACGACCATCGACAGCGCGTCCACGGCGTCGCCGCCCAGCAGGATGTCGAGCTTGACCAGCTCGGACGGGCGCAGGCCGATGAGGTCGTAGTCCAGCGAGGCGTAGCCGCGGGTGCGCGACTTCAGCTGGTCGAAGAAGTCCAGGACGATCTCGGCCAGCGGCAGGTCGTAGGTGATCTGCACTCGCTCGGAGGACAGGTAGTGCATGCCGTGGTGCTCGCCCCGGCGCTCCTGGCACAGCTCCATGACCGCGCCCACGAACCCCTTCGGGGTGAGGATCGAAGCCCGGATGAACGGCTCGCGGACCTCCTCGATGTGCGCCGGGTCGGGCATGTCGGTCGGGCTGTGCACCTCGACGACGCCGCCGTCGGTGAGCACTACCTCGTACTCGACGTTGGGCATGGTGGCCAGCAGCTCGAGGTCGTACTCGCGCTCCAGGCGCTCGCGCACGATGTCCATGTGCAGCAGCCCGAGGAAGCCGCAGCGGAAGCCGAAGCCCAGCGCGTCGCTGGTCTCGGGCTCCCAGGACAGCGCGGCGTCGTTGAGGCTCAGCTTCTCCAGGGCGTCGCGCAGCTCGGGGAACCGGTCGGAGTCGATCGGGAACAGGCCGCAGAACACCATCGGCTTGACCTCGCGGTAGCCGGGCAGCGGCTCGGAGGCGGGCCGCGCCGTCGTGGTCAGCGTGTCGCCGACCCGCAGCCGGGTGACGTCCTTGATCCCGGTGATCAGGTAGCCGACCTCGCCCGGGCCCAGGGCCTCCACCGGCGTCATCTGGGGTGTGAAGTAGCCGATGTCGTCGATCTCGGCCTCGGTCCCCGCGGCCATGGCCCGGATCGCGTCGCGTTTGCGGAAGGTGCCGTCCACGACGCGGATGTAGGCCACCACGCCGCGGTACTGGTCGTACTCGGAGTCGAAGATGAGGGCGCGCGGGGGCGCCTCGGGGTCGCCGCCGGGCGGCGGGACCTGGTGGATGAGCTCCTCCAGCACCTCGGTCACGCCGTCGCCGGTCTTGGCGCTGATGCGCCTGACGCTGTCCGGGGGCTCGCCCACCAGGTCCGCGACCTCGGTGGCCACGCGCTCGGGCTCGGCGCCGGGCAGGTCGATCTTGTTCAGGCAGGGGATCAGCTCCAGGCCGGCGTCCACGGCCAGGTAGGTGTTGGCCACGGTCTGCGCCTCCACGCCCTGGGAGGCGTCCACGACCAGCAGCGCTCCCTCGCACGCGGCCAGCGAGCGCGAGACCTCGTAGGTGAAGTCAACGTGCCCGGGCGTGTCGATGAGGTGCAGCTGGTAGGTCTCGCCGTCGCGCGACTCGTAGAACACCCGCACCGCCTGGGCCTTGATGGTGATCCCGCGCTCGCGCTCGAGGTCCATCGAGTCGAGCATCTGCGGCCGGTGGTCGCGGGGGGCGACGGTGTGGGTCAGCTCGAGGATGCGGTCGGCGAGCGTCGACTTCCCGTGGTCGATGTGGGCGATGATCGAGAAGTTGCGGATGTGGGCCTGGTCGGTGGCCATGCGCTGCCTCCAGCTTAGGAGGCGGGGCGCAGGCGGCCCGCGACGAGGCGCCACATCTGGGCGGCCTCGGGGATGCGCAGGGCGGCGACCGCGGCCCCGTAGATCGCCGCGGCGACCGCGCAGGCGGCGCCCACCGAGGCGATCTGGGCGGCCAGCGAGCGTCCGAGCGCCTCGTCGAGGCCCGCCCAGGCGCCGTAGGCGGCGGCTGCCGCGGGCGCGGCGGCCAGGAGCATGCCCGCGGTGGCCGCGAGCGTGCGGCGCCCCTCGAAGCCGTGCAGGCGCCCGCGCAGGTCGAGGACCTGGCCGGCCAGCATCACCGTGTTGCCGGCGATGGTCCCGATCACCACGCCGGCGATGTCGTAGGGCCCGGCGAGCGCGATCGACACCGCCGCGTTGACCACGACGTTCAGCCCCGCCCAGGCGACCGGGCGCCAGGCCTCCTGGAGCGCGAAGAAGGTGCGCGCCAGCAGCAGGTTGACCCCGGTCAGCGTCAGCGCGGGCGCGAACCAGAACAGCGCCTCGCTGACCTGGTCGGTCGACTCGGGGCCGAAGGCGCCGTGCTCGTAGATCACGCGCGTTATCGGCTCGGGGAGGGCCAGGAACAGCGCGCTGGCCGGGATGAGGAGCAGGGCGAGCTGGCGCACGCCGTTGGCCGCCGAGGCGCGCAGGCCCTCGGTGTCGCGCGCGGTCGCGAAGCGGGTCAGGGTGGGGAACAGGACGGTGGCCAGGGCGAGCGCGAACACCCCCTGGGGCAGCTGGAAGATCCGGAAGGCGGCGTCGATGGCGCGCGGCGCCTGCTCGCTGACCGTCGAGCCGACGGCGGAGTTGATCAGCAGGCTGAAGTTGATCAGGCCGGTGGCGAAGGCGATGGGGAGCATCAGCCGCAGGACCCGGCGCACCAGCGGGTCGCGCAGGTCGATCCGCGCGATCAGCCGGAAGCCCAGGCGCCGCAGGCGCGGCAGCGTGATCAGCAGCTGGGCCGCGGTGCCGACCAGGACGGCGATCGCGTAGGCGTAGAGCTGGTCGGGGCCGTCGAAGGCGTGGCGCAGCGGGATCAGCACCGCGAAGATGACGAGGTTCCACACCAGCGGCGCGAGCCCGCCGAGGGTGAAGTCGTCGTAGGCGTAGAGGATCCCCAGCGTCAGGCCGTTGAGCCCGAGCAGGACCACGGTGGGGAACAGGATCTGGGCGAGGCCGACGGTCAGGTCGTCGAGGAAGGGCGTGAAGCTGTTCCCGGTCAGGGCGGGCATGAGCACCGGGGCCAGCGCCACGAAGGCCGCGGTCAGGGCGCCGAGCCCGCCGAGGATCACGAAGAACAGCGTGGAGGCCAGGCGGAAGGCCTCGCGGCGCTTGCCCTGGTCGAGCAGCTCGGTGAACGCGGGGACGAAGGCGGCGCTCACCGCCTGGTCGGCGACGAGCATCCGCAGCAGGTTGGGCAGCTGGAAGGCGAGGGTGAAGGCCGAGAAGGCGCCGCTGGTCGCGAAGTAGCTGGAGGCGAGGATCTCGCGGCCCAGCCCGGCCACGCGCGAGAGGCCGGTGAGCAGGGAGAAGATCGCGGTGTTGACCGCGACCCCGCGGCGTCTCGCGGGCGGCTGGGCGGAGTCGTCGGCCACGGGTTGGCTATCCTAGGCCGCCGCCGATGGCCAACATCGACTCCCAGAAGAAGCGGATCCTGCGCTCCGAGCGCGAGCGCCTGGAGAACCGCCGGTACACCTCGAAGGTCAAGACGCTGTTCCGGCGCCTGGAGGCCGCGGCGGCCGCGGGCGACGCCGAGCGCGCCGAGGCCGAGCGCCGGGAGCTGGTGTCGGCCGTCGACCGCGCCGTCAAGCGCCGCGCGCTGCACGCCAACAACGGCGCGCGCAAGAAGGCGCGGGCGGCGCACCTGCGCGCCGGCGTCTAGCGCGCGGCCGCGACCCGGAGCCGCGTCCGCGGGGGCGTCTAGCGCGCCGCGGCCACGCGCAGCAGCGTCCGCAGGGCGGCCGTGTCCTGCGGGCCCTCGCGCAGCTGCCGGGAGTCGAGCTCGAGGTCGGCGAGGTGCTCGAGCGCGCGGCGCAGCGCGTCGCGGTCGGTGCGCTGGACGTCGGCGACGAAGCGCTCGGCCGCCTTCGGGGGCATCCGCAGGCCGCGCCTGACCTGCGCGGGCGACTCGCCGGCGTCCAGCTTCTCCGCCACGTCGAGGGCGTCGCGCACGCGCCGGGCCATCTGGAAGAGGAGGCCGGTCAGGCGCTCGCCCTGGGCTCTGAGCTCGAGGTAGACGCGGGTGGCGGCCGGACCGTCGCGGGCGACCAGCGCGTCGGCCAGCGTCCACGACCGGCGCTCGGCGGACGAGGCCGTCAGGTGGTCGAGGTCCTCGGCGCCGACCGCGGCGCCGGGGCCGAGGGAGAGCGCGAGCTTCTCGAGCTCGCGCAGCAGGCGCTGCTGGCGCTCGCCGACGCGCGCGACCAGCGCCTTGGCGGCGCCGGCGTCGGGCTCGAGGCCGAGCTCGCGCGCGCGGGCGGCGACCCACCTGGGCAGCTCCCACGGCTTGACGGTGTGCTCGCCGGCCACGTCTCCGCCCGCCCTGGTCACGGCCTCGTGCAGGCGCTGCGGCGCCTTGGCCCGGGCGTCCTCGCGGGCGAAGAAGGCGACCGTGGTCTCGGGCGGCATCCGCGCCAGCGCGGCGTCGAGCTCGTCGAGATCGGCCTCCTTCCAGCGCTCGGCGCCGTCGACGACGACGACGCGGTGACCGGGGGTGAGGGTCATCGCGGACAGCGCCGCCGCGGCCGCGTCGGGAGTCGCCGCCTCGCCCTCCAGCACCTCCACCCCGGCGGCCCCGCTCACCGACTCCGCCAGCGCCCTCAGCCGCGCCCGCCGCTCGGCGATGCGGCCGTGGTCGTCGCCGTGGACGAGGTAGGCGGGCTTGAGCGAGGCCACGCCCGGACTGTACGCGCCGGCGGCGACGGCCCGGGCGGTCGGGGCCTCCTCCCCCCGGCCGGCCCCACCCACCCCGGCCGGCTCACCCCCCGCGGTCGGTCTCGACGGTCATGCGGCCGGCGTGGACGGTGAGGCGGACGGTGCCGTCGCGGTCGGTGCGGCGGACGGCCGGGACGGGGCGCAGGGCGGCGAGCAGGCCGGGCGCCGGGTGGCCGTAGGGGTTCCCGCGGCCCACCTCGATCACCGCCACGCGGGGCCTCAGGCGGGCGAGCAGGTCCGGCGTGCCCGGGTCCTCGCTGCCGTGGTGGGCCACCTTGAGCGCCTCGACCTCCGGGAGGGAGAGGGCGGCGGTCACGCCGGACTCGGCGTCGGCGGGCAGCAGCAGGTCGAACTCGCCGGCCCGCAGGTGCGCCACGATCGCGCGGTCGTTGGGGTCGGCGCCCGGGGTCGGAGGCCCGCGGCGCGGCCACAGGACGCGCAGCTCGAGCGGCCCGGCGCGCACCGACTGGCCGGCGACGGGCAGCGAGCGCGGCACGCGGCGGTCGGCGGCCGCCTCCAGCGCGCGCCGGTGCAGGTCGGTGCGCTGCTCGCCGCCGTCGAGGACGTGTCCGACCGGCAGGCGCCGGATCACGTCCGCGGCCCCGCCGTCGTGGTCGGCCTGGGCGTGGGTGAGCACGAGGAGGTCGATCCGGCGCACGCCCGCCTCGCGCAGGCGGTCCAGCAGCGGCGATCCGGGCGGGCCGGTGTCCACCAGCACCGTCGCCCCGCCGTGCTGGACGAGCGTCGCGTCGCCCTGGCCGACGTCGAGGAAGGAGACGACGACGTCGCGCGGGTCCGGCGGCGCGGGCATCCGCCGCCCCTCCGCGACCGCGACCGCCACCGCGGCCACCGCCACCGCGACGACCGCCCGCCTCACCGCTCTTCCACGCCGGGGCGCCGCCGGCTCGTCCGAGTCGCCCTCCCCGGACGGGGACCGGCCCCGTGACCCGGGGCGGGCGAGGATGGCGAGGGCCTGCCGGGGACGGAGCACGAGGGCCGCTCCCGCGGCGAGGGCGGCGTAGGCGGCGGCGAGGGCGGCGGGGGACGCGATGTGCAGCGGGACGCTGGCGTGGGGAACGCTCGCCGCGGTCTCGGCCAGCCAGCCGAGGTAGGCGAGCGGGTACCGGGCGAGGGCGTTGGGGAGGGCGGCGAGGGGCGGTGCGACGGTGGCCGCGGCGACCGCGAGCATGCCCAGCCACATCGCCGGGGCGACGGCGGCGACGGCCGCGACGTTCGCGGGCAGCGAGACCAGCGAGACGCGCTCGAAGTGGAAGGCGAGGAGCGGCGCGGTCCCGAGGGTCGCGGCGGCGGTGAGGGCGGCGGCCTCGGCGGCGAGGCCGGGCACGCGGCGCGCCCGCAGGCGGGTCGCGAGCGGCGTCGCCAGGGCGAGGATCGCCACCACCGCGGCGAAGGACAGCTGCCAGCCCGGGTCGGCGGCCGCCCGCGGGTCGAAGGCCAGGGTCGCGGCGGCGGCGAGCAGCAGGGCGTACCAGCGCGATGCCGGCCGGCTGGCGAGGACGGCCACCAGGCCCGCCGCGCCCATGACCCCGGCGCGCTGGATCGACGGGCCGGCGCCGGCCAGCGGGACGTACAGCGCGATCAGCGCCAGCGCGCCCGCGAGGCGCCCGCGCAGGCCGAGGCCGAGGGCGGCGAGGGCGGGCAGGGCGAGGGCCACCAGCAGCATCACGTTCTGGCCGCTCGCCGCGAGCAGATGCGCGAGCCCGGAGGCCCGGAAGTCCTCGCGGGTGTCCTCGTCGAGCGCCTCGTCCTGGCCGAGGACCATGCCCCGCGCGAGGGCGGCGCGCGGCGGATCGAGCCCCGACGACACCGCCCGCTCGGCGCTCGCGCGCAGCCGCTCCAGCGCGCCGGCGATCCCGCCGCGCCGCCGTCCCGTGGCCCGGACGCGATCGGCCTCCAGGCGGGCGTGGGCGCCGCGGCGTCGCAGCCAGCCGTCGCGTTCCCCGAGCGCCTCGAGGCGCCCCGCCACCACCACCTCGGCGCCCGGCGAGACCGCGGGCCACCGCCCGGCCCGGACCGCGACCCTCTCCCCCG
>Ga0299907_10003392_pt1 | contig 10180 bp, 6 predicted proteins | sample RVTome_16_FD_198680 | JGI IMG/M metagenome (GOLD analysis project Ga0299907, IMG submission 198680) | Soil microbial communities from uranium-contaminated site in the Upper Colorado River Basin, Wyoming, United States - RVT152D67 (version 2) ... | reverse complement strand
GCCCAGGAAGCCGCCCTGCTCGCCCGCGTTGGTGAAGATCCCGTTGTTGTGCGGGAAGGCGCCGGTCATGATCGCCGCGCGCGAGGGGCAGCACAGCGAGTTGGCCACGAAGTACTGGGAGAAGGTCACGCCGCGGCGCTGCAGGGCGCGGACGCGCGGCATGTGGCGCACGAGGTCCCACGAGAAGTCGTCGGTGAGCACGAACACGATGTTCGGACGCTGGTCGCCGGCGGGCCGGTCGGGCCCGCGGTCGGCGTCGTCGCCGGGGACCGGGGGCCCGCCGGGCACGGGGACGCCGCCGGAGCCCGCCCAGACGATGTTGGTGGCGCCCAGGAGCGCGACCACGACGACGGCGGCCAGAGCCGTGGCCAGGGAGAGGGAGCGAACTTGCTTCAAGAGGACTACCTATCTATCAGAAACTACAGATTCAAGCCAGCGGAGATCAGCGTACCCGTATGGGTATCGACACCCCGAGCTCCCGACTTGAGCCGTCGAGGGCGCGGGCCGCCACGTAGCCGGCTCCGGCCGGCACCGAGGCCGCCGTCTCGAAGCCCGCGCGGGCGACCTCCGTCACCCCTCGCAGGGCGCGCGGATCGCGTCCGGCCAGGATCTGCCAGCGAGCAACCTCCGTGGAACCGTTCCAGCTCATGTGCACGGTAGCGCGTGTGCCCGAGCGTGTCACGGCGGCCGCCGGGCGCCCCCCGGGACGGCCCGTCCACGGGAAGCGGTAGGCGCGGTAGGCGCCCCCCCGCGGCGGCAGCCGCAGGTCGAAGACCTGGCGGCCGTCCGGGGTGTGCTCGGAGACGTAGGGCACGAAGCCCCAGCCCACGAAGAAGTTGCCGTTGGGCAGCCGCTGCCCGTTGGCCTGGCTCATCGACTGAAAGCGCGGCGAGTGGACGACCCTCCGCTCCAGCGAGGCCGTCCGGCGCGCCTCGTCGAGGCCGAACACCATCACGCTGGACTCCCGCTGGGGCCCGCGGGCCCCGTCGCCCGCGGCGTTGTCGAAGACGCTGATCGTCCCGTCCGGGAGGAAGCGGGCGTCGTGGGGCCACGAGAACCTGCCCGCCCGCGGGACCGCGAAGCTGCTGCGCTTGCCCCCCAGGCGCCAGAGCACGCGGCCGGTGCGCCCGTCGATCTTGTAGACGCCCCAGGTGTGGCGCGCCGTGACCAGCAGGTCGCCGTCGTCGTCCACGTCGACGGCGTTGATGTGGAAGAAGTCGATCGGCTGGCCGGGGCGTCGCGGCCGCGGCGAGTACGTCTCGGCGAAGGCGATCCGCTGGAGCGCGCTCCAGCGGAAGAGCACGCGCCCCGTGCCGATCTCGACCTCCATGACCACCCCGTCGTAGACGCGCTTGCCCCGGTACCGCGCGGTCGGGTAGGCGACCATCAGCGCCGTGCCCCGCGGGGTGATGAGGAACTCGTGCAGGTCCGCGCAGGACGCGTTGCGCCCGCGCGGTCGCACGGTGGCGATCGTCCGGTAGGAGGTGTCGGCGATCACTCCCACGCCGCAGCCGTGCCCCGACCGGTAGCGCCCCTGCCACCAGGTGATCACCGGCCGGCCGCGGTAGGTCTGCACCCGCACGTCCGTGGCCACGACCCCCCGCGGCATGCGCTTGAACCACACGACGTCCCCGCGCTCGTCGACGATCAGCGGCCCGCGCTGGCCCGGGCCGAGGATCGTCCCCAGGAAGATGTGGCCCGGCGCCGTCGCGGGCGACGCCGGCTGGCGCACCTTCACGGCCGGGGGCCGCAGGTCGGGCCGCGAGCGGAACGAGCGCACCCAGGCGCCGGCCGGCGTCCGGGCCGCCTGGCGTGGCTGCGCCCGGTCGTCGCCCCCCTCGGCGGAGCAGGCGACGGGCGCCAGCGCGCCCGCGAGGACGGTGGCGAGCAGCGCGATCGTGGTCGGCGGTCGGGCGGGTCGGCGTCCCATGCGGCGATCCGGCTTCAGCGGAGGGTCACGAGCCGGAGGCCGCGGTGCTGCGCGCGCTGCGCACCACCCGTCCGCTGGCGTCCAGCGCGCGGGCGGCGAAGTAGCGCGCGGGGGTGCGCACCCGGTAGGCGGTCTGGAAGCCGGTGCTGTCCACGGTGGCCACCGGGCGCATCCCGCCGCGGGTGTTGCCCGCCAGCACCTGCCAGCGGCGCAGCTCCGTGGAGCCGTTCCAGCTCATGTACACGACCACGCCGCCCCGCCGCGAGCGCATCGCCCGCACGCGCGGCGCCTCGGCCGGGCGCGCGGTCCACTGGTACCGGTAGGCGCGGTAGGACCCCGCGTCCGGCGGGAGCTGGAGGTCGAGGCGCAGCCGCCCGTCCGGGCCGAACTCCGAGACCGTGGGCTCCTGGCCCCAGCCGACGAAGTAGTTGCCGTTGGGCAGCAGCTGGAAGTTGCCCTGGCTGCGCGACAGGATCGTCCGCGGGTGGCGCACCTCGCGCACCCGCGAGACCGTGCGCGCCGCCTCGTCCACGCGCAGGAGGAGGCCCGAGGAGTAGTTGCGGGACCTGCCCTTCCCTTGCGCGGCCGCATTGTCGTACAGCGAGATGGCGCCGCCGGGCAGGAACCGGGCGTCGTGCTGCCACGCGAAGCGCGCGTCGCGCGGGACCGGGAAGTCGCTGCGCTTGCCGCCCAGGCGCCAGACGATGCTGCCGCTGGGGCTGAGCTTGTAGATCGCCCACGTGTGCCGGGCCGAGATCAGCAGGTTGCCCTGCGCGTCCATGTCCACGGAGTTGATGTGGAAGAAGTCCCACGGCCGCGAGCGGTTCTTGAACGGCGGCACGTAGGAGTCGGCGACGCTGACGTGGTGCGCGGCGCTCCAGCGCAGGCGCACCTTCCCCGTACGCACGTCGACCTCCTCGACGATGTTGTCCAGCAGCGTGCGGCCGCCCATGCGCACCCGCCGGTAGAACATCAGCAGGGCGGTCCCGCGCGGGGTGAGGACGACGTCGTGCAGGTCCGGGCAGTAGCGGCCCTGGTCGCTGGGCCGGACCGTGGCGATGGTCCGGTAGGAGGTGTCGGCGATCACGCCCACGCCGCAGCCGTAGCCGCCGGGGATGAAGCGTCCCTGCCACCACGTGAGCACGGGCCGGCCCTGGTAGGTCTGCACGCGCAGGTCGGCGGCGACCTGGCCCTGGGGGAGGCGCTTGAACCACACCAGCCGCCCCTGGTTGTCGACGATCATCGGCCCGCGCTGGCTGGGGCCGGGGATCGCGGCGAGGAAGACGTAGCCGGAGGAGACGCCCGAGGTGGCGGTGCGGACCCGCACCTTCGGGGGACGCAGGTCCGGACGCGAGCGGAACCACTCGTACCACAGGGTCCTGCCGCTGGCCTGCGCGCGCGGGTCGTCGCTCGCGGCGACGGCCACGCCGGCCGACGTCAGGCCGGTCGCCAGCATCGCGCCCGCGACCGCGAGCACACTCCACGTACGGCCACTGCCAAGCGACTTCCTCATTCCACGCCTTTCGGTTAGCCGGCAACCCCCCGCGATCTGCAACCCGCCCCGCGCGGCAGAGTTTCGCAGCCCGCCGGCCAGGCTGTCCTCTAGGGTCAGCCCCCCGACATGAACGTGCTGGAAGCCATCCTGCTCGGGGTGGTGCAGGGCCTGACGGAGTTCCTCCCGATCTCCTCCTCGGGCCATCTGATCCTGGTCCCGTGGCTCGCGGACATCCGCTACCTCCAGGACCACCCCGAGTTCAACAAGACCTTCGACGTCGCCCTGCACCTCGGCACGCTGTTCGGCGTGGTCGTGTACTTCCGCGCCGAGGTGCGCATGATGGTCGAGGGCCTGGCGGGGCTCGCGCGCCATCGCGCGGTCACCAACCCGTCCGAGCGCCTCGCCCTCATCGTGGCGCTGGCCACGATCCCCGCGGTGATCGTCGGCGGCCTGGGGGAGGACTGGATCGACGAGCAGCTCGGCGAGCCGTGGCAGATCGCCATCCTGCTGGCCGTCTTCGGCCTCCTGCTGGCCTGGGCCGACCGCCTGCCCCAGCGACGCGGCATGGACGCGATCGGCCCGGCCGACGCGCTGAAGATCGGCGTCGCGCAGGCCGCCGCCCTCGCGCCGGGCGTCTCGCGCTCGGGCGTCACGATCACCGCGGGCCGCGCCCTGGGGCTCGACCGCGACTCCGCCGCGCGCTTCTCGTTCCTGCTGCTGATCCCGGCCGTGGCGGGGGCCGTCGCGCTCAAGGGCGCGGGCGTCGTCCAGGACGGCCTGCCCGAGGGCGCCGCGGGGCCCATGCTGGCGGGGATCGCCGCGGCGGCGGTCTCCTCCTACGCCGCGATCGCCTGGATGCTCGCCTACGTGCGCCGGCGCTCCTACGATGTCTTCGTCGTGTACCGATTGATCGCGGCCGCGGTGGTCCTGGCGCTGATCGCCAGCGGCGTCAAGGCGGCGACCTTCTGATGGCGCTCGCCGCCCCCGAGCCCGTCACCTTCAACCCGTGGAAGCGGCTGGCCGGCGACCTGCGGATCGAGCGCTCGTGGGACGGCCCGCTGCCGCCGGGCCCCACGCGCTTCTCGATCCGGCGCACCCGCCGGGTGGCCCACGACCCGCTGCCGCTGCTGCTCGACTGCTACCGCGAGCTGGGCCCGATCTTCTCGATGCGGATCCTGCACGCGTCCGGCCTGTTCATGATCGGCCCCGAGGCCAACCACCACATCCTGGTGGAGAACGCGCCCAACTTCCGCTGGCGCGACGGAGGCTTCGTCGACCTCATCCCGCTGCTGGGCGACGGGATGCTGACCATCGACGGCGACTACCACCGGCGGGCGCGGCGGATCATGCTCCCCGCCTTCCACCGCGATCGCGTCGCCGCCGCCCAGGAGACGATGGTGGAGGAGACGCTGCGCGCGCTGGAGGGCCACGCCCCCGGCGGGGAGCTGGACATCTACCACTGGGCCCGCTCGCTCGCCCTGCGCATCGCGATGCGCGCGCTGTTCGGGTTCGACCTCGACCGCGGCGGCGGGATCGACGTGGCCGAGGAGTTCGAGCGCGCGCTGAGCTACTACGGGACCGACTACGCGGCGCGCAGCCTGCGCGGGCCGCGCACGCCCTGGCGCCGCATGCACGAGTCGCGGCGCCTGCTCGACCGCGTCATCTACGCCGAGATCGCCCGCCGCCGCGAGGAGGAGGACTTCGGGGACGACATCCTCTCCCTGCTCATGCAGGCGCGCGACGAGGACGGGGGCGGCTACACCGACCGCGAGCTGCGCGACCAGCTGATGACGCTGCTGTTCGCCGGCCACGACACCACCACCTCGACGGTGTCGTTCCTGTTCTACGAGCTGGCCCGCCACCCCCGCGCGCTGGCCGGGCTGCTCGAGGAGCAGGACGCGGTGCTCGGCGGGCGCGCGCCCGAGGCGGCCGACGTGACCGGCGAGGCGCTGCCGAAGCTCGAGATGGCGATCGACGAGACGCTGCGGCTGTACCCGCCGGCGTGGATCGGCCCTCGCCGCTGCGTCGAGCCCTTCGAGTTCGGCGGACACCGGATCCCCGGCGGGGTGCCGGTCAGCTACTGCTCGTGGGCCTCGCACCGGCTGCCCGAGGTGTTCCCCGAGCCCGAGGCCTTCGTGCCCGAGCGCTTCGCGCCGGAGGCCAGGGCCAAGCTGCCCAAGGGCGCGTACGTGCCCTTCGGCGGCGGGTCGCGCACCTGCATCGGCATGCGCTTCGGCCAGATGGAGATTCGCACGATCGCCACCCTGATCCTCCAGCGGGTGCGCCCGGGGCTCCTGCCAGGCCACACGATGCGCGTCCGCCAGATGCCCACCCTCTCGCCCGACGGTGGCCTGCCGATGCTCCTCCAGGAGCGCGAGGCCCCGCTGCCGGCCGGCTAGCGGCCGCCGGCTGTAGCGTTCGCGCCCGCCGTGCCCCGCGCCTCCGTCCCGCTGCTCGCGTGCCTGCTCGCCCTCGCCGGCTGCGGCGGCGACGGCAACAAGGACGACGACCCGCGCAACCGCGGGGGCCTCGCGCGCTCCGCCGACCCCGAGCCCGCGGAGTCGGTCGGCGACGCCGTCGACCGGATCCGGGGCGCCGTCACCGCCACCGGGTGCGAGGCGGTCAAGGGCCTGCTGCACTCGACCTACGGCGACGTCTCCGAGGACGCCTGCCGGGCCGTCAAAGCCGAGCTGGGCGCGTTCCGCGACCCGCGCGGGGCGGAGTACGACACCGGGGCGGCGATCGACTTCCGCACCGCGGGCGGCCGCCACCGCACGGTGGCGCTGGCGCTGGACGCCGACCGCACGTATCGCATCGTCTTCGTGATGGACGTCCCGGGGCGCACCGTGGGGACGCCGGCGCCCGCCGCCTTCGACCGCAACGCGCTGGCCGTCGTGCGCGCGATGCAGTCGGGCGACTGCGACGCCTTCCTGCGCCTGGTCGCGCGCACCGCCGGGCTCGGGGTGGGCCCCGACGCCGAGGTCTGCGGCCGGGTGTCCGACGTGCCCTTCCGTCGCGAGCTGGTCGCCAACCGCGCCGCGCGGCCGGTCCCCCTCGGCGGCAACGCCTGGCTGGCCTTCTACAAGCTGCGCCCGCGGCGCGACGCCTACTACACGATGGTCATGGCCCGCGAGGACCCGGCCCGCGGCGGCGGGTCGCCGCGCTACGTGCTGGTCACCGCGCTGCCGGCGACCTGAGCCGCAGCTCGCGCTTGAGCGCGAGCACGCGCGCCGCCGCCTCGCGCACCCGCGCGCGGAACGCCCGGTCGCGCCGGGCGCGGCGCACGAAGGCCTGGGAGATGGGGCGGAAGGAGCCGTCGCCGGTCATCAGGATCAGGTCGGCGCCGGCCGTCATCGCCCGCTGCGACGCGACCACGACCGAGCCGCGCGAGATCACGGCCTCGGCCTCGATGGAGTCGGTGATCACCACCCCGCGGTAACCGAGCCGCCCACGCAGCAGGTCGCCGAGCAGCACGGGCGACTGGGAGGCCACCCGGGCGCGGTCGACGTTCGGGTAGGTCGCGTGCGAGGCCATGATCAGCGGGACGCGCGCCCCGATCGCGGCGCGGAAGGGGACGAGGTCGGCGGCGGCCAGCGGCATCGTCGCCGGGGCGTCGTCGGTGTTCGCGGCCGCCGCGCCCATGCCGGGGAAGTGCTTGGCGGTGGCGCCGACGCCGCCGGCCCGGTAGGCGCGCACGGCCGCGGCCACCGCGGCCGCCGTCGCGCGCGGGCCGCCGGGGAAGGTGCGCGCCGCGAGCGCGGATCCCGGCCGGCCGACGTCGGCCACCGGCGCCAGGGTGACGTTCACCCCGACCGCGCGCAGGTCGCGCGCCGCCGCCCGGGCCTGCGCGGCCGCCTGCTCCGGGGTGCGCTGCCGGGCCTGGCCGATGCGCGGGGCCGCCCAGGGGAGGATGTGGAAGTCGCCGCCCTCCTGGTCGGTCATGACCAGCGCCCGGCGCCCCGACGCGCGCTGGAGCGAGCGGGTCAGCGCCCGCAGCTGCGCCGGGCCCTCGACGTTGCCGCCGAACAGGATCGTCCCGGACACCCGTCCCTCTCGCAGGGCGCGGCGCACGTACTCGGGCGCGGCCGTCCCCGCGAAGGCGAGGACCAGCACCTCGCCCACCTGCTGGCGCAGGCTCAGCCGGTCCACGGCGGGGACCGCCGGCGGCGCGGTGACCGTCGGGTCGGTCGCGCCGCCGCCGCAGCCGGCGAGCGCGAGGGTCGCGAGGAGGGCGCCGGCCGCGCGCACGCCCGCTCAGGACGCCAGCTCGCGCACGCGCTGCGCCTGGTGCGCGACGCCCAGCCGCTCCCACTCCGCCCGGGCCTCCTCCAGCGCGGCGGCGGCGGCGTCCGCGTCGACGGCGCGCAGCGCGCGCCCGGCGAGCATCGCGCAGCGCGCGGCGTCCAGCGGGCGGCCGAGCTGCGCCCAGTGGTCGCGGGCCTCGCGCAGGCGCTCCACGCCCTCGCCGGGCGGCGCGGTGGCGCCGTCGGCCTCCAGGGCCGCGGCGCGCCCGGTCGGGTAGTGCAGGCGCTCGGAGAGCGTCACCGCCTCCTCGGCCGCCTCGCGCGCCGGCTCGTCGCGCCCGGCCAGGGCCAGCGTGACCGCGCGCGCGGAGGTGGCCTGGATCGACTGGGCGATGAGCCCCGCGCGCTCGCACACGTCCTGCGCCTGGCCCAGGGCGGTGACCGCGCCGTTGACGTCGCCGCGGTCGCGCAGGGTCACGGCCAGGCCGAACAGCGCCGAGAACGCCACCTCCGACCATCCCACCTGCTCGGCCAGCTCGTGCGAGCGGCGGAACAGCCGCTCGGCGTCGTCCCACGCGGCCTCGCGCCAGTGCAGCAGCCCGCGCAGCGCGTAGGGGAGGCACAGCTTGCCGACCAGGCCCTCGCGCTCGGCCAGCTCGGCGGCGGCGTCGCTGGCCCGCGCCACTCCCTCCCAGTCGGCCCCGTAGACCGCGAGCTGGGCCAGCGCCGACTGGAGCTCGACCGCGGCCGGGACGTCGCCCAGCCGCTCGGCCTGGGCCAGCGCGTCCGCGTAGGCCTCCTGGGCGGCCGGGTAGTCGGCCTCGAAGACCTCGAGGTGGTGGCCGAGGGCCAGCAGGGCGAGGATCGTCTCGGACTCGTCCGAGCCGCGGGCCAGCTCGACCGCCCGCTCGAGGTTCTCGCGGGCCTTGGCGGCGTCGCCGATGCGCCCGAACACGCGGCCGAAGATCCCGTGCGCGCGGCTGGCGGCCCGGGTCTCGCCCAGGCGCTCGGCCAGGCGCAGCGACTTCTCGGCCGCGTAGATGGCCAGCATGTTGTCGCCCGTCTGCATGTACAGCCAGGCGGCCTCCTCGTACAGGCGCACCAGCTCGATCACCGGCGGGCCGTCCTTGAGCAGGTTGATGCCCTTCTGGTGGTGCTCGATCGCCTGCTTGCGCTCGCCCTTGTGCCACAGGCCGGCGCCGATCTTGCGGTGCAGGTCGGCGATGTGCTGGAGGTCCTCGCGCCCGCGGTGGTGGCCCAGGCAGTCCTCCCACACGGCGATCGCGGCGTCCACCCGGCCCAGGCGCAGCGCCACGTCGCCCTGCTTCTCGCCGATGCGCGCGCGCACCGCCCCCTCGGCGCGCCCGTCGCCCAGGTCCAGGGCCGACTGGTAGTGCGAGAAGGCCTCGCGGTTGGAGTACAGGGTCGCGGCGGCGTCGCCCGCCGCCTCCAGGAACCGCACGGCCTTGTCGCGGATCGGCGACAGCTCGTCGGCGGGCAGGCGGGCCTCGCCGGCCAGCGAGGCGGCGCGACCGTAGTGCTCGGCGAGCAGGGCGACGACCTCGTCGGAGCGGTCGCCGGCGCGCTGCTCGATGAAGTCCCCGACCTCGACGTGCTTGCGCGCCCGCACCGACTTGGGAAGCATCTGGTAGGCCACGTCGCGGATCAGGACGTGCTTGAAGGCCAGCTCGGGCTCGCCGGCCAGGCGCCGGCTGGCCTCGGGCACGACGATGTCCTTCTCCTGGAGGGAGACCAGCGCCTCGCGCAGGTCGCACCCCTCCTGCGAGGCCAGCGGCTCCAGCGCCTCCTCCCAGAACGTGCGCCCCACCACCGACGCCTGCTGGACCAGGCGCCGCTCGAACGGCTCCAGCGAGTCCAGGCGCGCGGCCAGCAGCGCCTGCACGGTGTCGGGCAGCTCGTCGGCGTCGCCCGCGCCCTCCTCGTCGAGCAGGCGCACGATCTCCTCGGCGAAGAACGGGTTGCCGCCCGCCCGCTCGGCCACCGCGGGCGGCAGGCTCGCCCCCACGCCCGGCATCAGCGCCTCCACCAGGTCCTCGGTCTGCTCGCGGGTGAGCGGGTCCAGGAAGATCGACGTGGCCCGCCGGCGCCCGCCGCCCCAGCTGGGCCGGCGGTCGAGCAGGTCGTCGCGGGCCAGGCACACGATCAGCAGCGGCGCGCGCACCCACTGCGCGAGGTACTCGACGAGGTCGAGCATCCCCGAGTCGGCCCAGTGGATGTCCTCGAACACCAGCACCAGCTCCCCGCGCTGGGCCATGGCCTCGATGACCGAGCGCACCGCCGAGAAGAAGTTCTCGCGCGCGCGCTGGGGGTCGGGGGACTCGCCCGGCGCCTCCGGCGGCGGCGCCCCGATGCCCAGCAGCCGGGCGATCAGCGCGGCCTTGCGCTCGGCCGGCTCGCCCCCCGGCTCGCCCGGCGCGTCGGCCAGCAGGTCGACCAGGTGGTCGGAGAGTTTCGCCCACGCCACGTCGGCCGGGTCGCCGTCGGCGACCT
>Ga0299907_10003391_pt1 | contig 10182 bp, 12 predicted proteins | sample RVTome_16_FD_198680 | JGI IMG/M metagenome (GOLD analysis project Ga0299907, IMG submission 198680) | Soil microbial communities from uranium-contaminated site in the Upper Colorado River Basin, Wyoming, United States - RVT152D67 (version 2) ... | reverse complement strand
TACTTCCACGTCGCCAACGTCGCCGAGCCCGCCGACCTCGACGATGACCTGCGCGACCTCCTCACCGAGGCGTACGACGAGGCCGCGAGCTGACGACCACCCGGAGGGCATGGCGAGCGGCACACGCTGACGCCCCCACCCAGGGCGCCGTCAGCCGCACGTCCGCCAGAGGTCGAGGGCGCGTGATCGGCGACCCCCAAGCGGAACTCGCTCCATGGACGTGGCGGCGTGTTCGATCTCCATTGCGCCAGCTGTGACGTCTCGTTCCCCGTCCGGACACGCAGCCTCGTTGCGTTGCACAACTCGGTTCCCGACCGAAATGACGCGGCGCCGGCGCCGCCGCATGATCCGGAGAGCGCAGCGGCGGGCGGCAGGCCGCTGATCGCGCGGGACGTGGTGCCTCACCTCCACGCACCGGCAGGATCCGTATGCGCCCGAGTATCGGCTCCGCGTCGTGCCGATCGTGAGCTGCCAGGATGTCGCATGCGCTTCGCCGCCGAGCATCGGTTCGCCGCACCGGTCGACGCCGTCATCGCGGGACTGACCGACCCGGCGTTCCACCGCGGGCTGCAGCTACCGGACCTGAAGCTGCTCGACGTCGACGTGCACCCCAACCAGTCCGAGACCGTGTTGCGGCTGCGCTACGACTTCGTCGGCCACCTCGACGCCCTCGCGCGCCGCCTCCTCGGTGGCCGCCGGCTGACGTGGCTGCAGGAGCTGCGCCTCGACCGGGCGAGCGGCGCCGGACGGCTCACGTTCGCGGCCGAGGCCGACCCCCGGCGCCTCCACGGCCGCGCCGACGTCGTCATCGAGCCCGACGACGGCGGCACGCGGCGCACGCTGGACGGCGAGCTGGTGGTGGAGGTGCCCGTCGTGGGCAGCAACGCCGAACGCCGCATCGTTCCGGGGCTGCTCCGGCGCCTGGACATCGAGGCCGCGGCACTGGACCAGCGCCTCCGATCCGGATGACATCGCCGGAACGGGCTGCTTGGATGGCCCCAGGGAGGTAAGCACCTCCCGATGAGGAGGCAACGCCGATGGATCGCCTGAGCCCCCTGGACGCGTCGTTCCTCCATATCGAGGACGACGTGAACCACATGCACATCGGTTCCGTCGGGATCTTCGAGGGCCCGCCCCCCTCGTACGAGGAGCTCGCGAGCACCGTGGGCGGCCGGCTGGCGCTCGTGCCGCGCTATCGCCAGAAGGTGGCGATGGTCCCGCTGTCGCTGGGCCGCCCGGTGTGGGTCGACGACCCGCACTTCAACATCGAGTACCACGTGCGGCACACGGCGCTCCCCGAGCCCGGTGGCGAGGCCGAGTTGCGACGCCTCGTCGGCCGGGTCATGTCACAGCGGCTCGACCGCAGCAAGCCGCTGTGGGAGATCTGGATGGCCGAGGGGCTGGAGGACCGCCGCTGGGCGATGGTGTCGAAGGTCCACCACTGCCTCGTGGACGGCGTGTCGGGGGCCGAGCTGCTGGCGGTGTTGCTCGACCTCTCGCCCGAGGTGCCCGAGCCGGTCGCCGACGGATGGCGGCCGAGGCCCGAGCCCAGCCCCGTCCGGCTGGCCCGGGACGCCGTCGTTGACCTGCTCACGAGCCCCTACGAGCAGGTGCGGGCGGCGGGGTCGGTCGTCCGTCGCCCGAGGCACACCCTCGACGCGGTACGGGAGCTGGCCACGGGATCGGTGGCGCTGTCCCGGATCGTCAAGCCGACCCCGCCGAGCAGCCTCAACGGGCCCATCGGGCCCCATCGCCGCTACGCCTGGACGGTCGCCGACCTGGCGGACATCAAGCGGATCAGGGCCGCCCACGGCGGGACGGTCAACGACGTGGTCCTGGCGCTGATCACCCGCGGGTTCCGCGACCTGTTGAGCTCGCGTGGTGAGGCGACCGATGGCAGGGTGATCCGGACCCTGGTGCCGGTCTCGGTGCGCGCCCGCTCCGCGGCGGGCCCTGCCCACGGCGACGGCACCATGGAGAACCGGGTCTCGGCGATGTTCGCCGAGCTGCCGGTCGGCGTCGACGATCCCGTCGCACGGCTCGCGGCCATCAGCACGCAGCTCGACGACCTCAAGCAGTCCAAGCAGGCTGTGGCCGGGGAGGCGCTCACGTCGTTGTCGGGCTTCGCCCCGCCGATGCTGCTGACGCTCGGCGCCCGCGTCGCCACCCGCGCCGCCCGCCGGATGGGCCAGCTCGACACGGTCACGACCAACGTGCCCGGCCCCCAGTTCCCCCTGTACCTGTGCGGACGCCGGATGGTGCGCACCTGCCCGTACGTGCCGCTCGCCGCGCCCCTCCGCGTGGGCGTAGCGATCTTCTCCTACGACGGCGAGCTCGTCTTCGGCGTGACCGGCGACTACGACTGCGCGCCCGACATCGACGTGCTCGTCAACGGCATCTCCAACGGCCTGACCGAGCTGCTGCCGACAAACGGGGATCGCACCAACGGCGCACGCCGGAAGCGCGCGAAGCGCCCGGCCGCTCCGGCGGCGCACTCCAGCCGCCGCAAGCGCAGGCCAAGTGCCGCCGGCGGGGGCGCCGACGGGCGCTAGTGGGCCGGCTCCACTAGGCCGCGCCCGCCCCTTCGGCGGTGGCGCGCCACCACGTCGGAGGCGGGTACAGCGCGGCAGCAGTGCGTGGCGGGCGGAACCGGTGGAACGATCCCTCCGGCTGCGCCAGCCGGTCGGCGATGGCCAGGATGACCGCCGGGTTGTGGCCGAGCCCGCAGTGGCTGCCCCTCACCTCGATGTTCTCGGCTCGAGGGTGCTCGGCCTCGATGCACAGGTGCCAGCGGGCCACACCGTCGGTGCGCGTGTAGATGGCGGTCGACGGCACGGGGAGTGGCTGCTCCTCGATCGCCGCAGGATGGGGCCGTCCGGGACCCGGGTTGAGCCGGTCGAACAGGCGGGAGGCATGGCTGCGGTCGCCGGGCCGCATGCGGAACGGGCTGCCGAGGGTGATCACGCGCCGCACGGCCTGTGGCCGCCAGCGCGCCAGGGCGCGGGCGTAGATGCCGCCGAGGCTCCAGCCCACCAGGCTGACCGGGCGACCACCGTCGCGGTGGATGGCGTCGAGCCGGCCTACGAGCCCGTCCACCGTGGCGGCCCGGGGGCCGAGGTTCCTGCCGAGGCCCCAGCGGTGGACCTGGTAGCCGCGGGACTGCAGGACCGAGCGCAGAGCCACGGTCGACCAGTCGTCCGCCATGAAGCCGGGGAGGACGAGCACCGGATGCCCGTGGCCGGCCGGCATCAGGCGAAACAGGGGGAGCGACACGCCGAATCCGACCAGCTCGGCCAAGGCCCGCTGCTGCTCCAGAGCGCCCAGCAGCAACGACGGTGGCCGGACCGCCGGTCGGGCCCGGCCGGTCGTGCGTGGCTCGGATCTGTCGGTCATTCGGAGTCGGCCGTGACGCTGGCGGCATTGACGATACCGGCCCCGCCGTCCCTGCGGCCGGAGCCCATCGGTGGGCGCGGTCGGCGCTGGCTGGCGCGAAACGCACGCCGCCGGGATGGAACCCAGCAGCGTGCGCCAATGGCTCGGGGCGCTCCCCGACCGGACCTGGCCGGCCGGGGAGATGCCTCGAGTCTCGGGAGCTCGGGGCTATGCCCGCCTGGTCGCCCGGAGCTGGTACAGCACGCCGATGAAGAAGCCCCAGATCAGGTGCCACAGCAGCACCGCCGCTGGCAGCTTCCAGCCGTCCGGTCCATAGAAGGTGAAGAGGCCGAAGCCCTGCCTGGGCACGTAGGCATACGGCACCAGGACACCGAGGCTGATGATCGTCAGAACGACGCTGTACAGGAGCCCCTTGAGGATGTTGCCGCCGTGCGTGTTGCGGAACGGCAGCACGTGAAGTGCCAGCGCCGCGTAGAGGATCGTAAAGATGACCCCGTTCACGAAGTGGATCGACTGGCCCACGAAGTACGAGGCGGGCGTGCCGAACTCCTCCACCGGCGCACCCAGGACGCCGTTGAAGAGCGGCCACGGCACAGTCGGCAGGCCAATCGCCGGGAAGACGTAGCCAAAGTACGTTGCGATCTGCGTGGCGATCACGCCCACGAGGGCGGCGGCGCCCACGCGGTGCAGGTTGACCCAGTCGTACCACCAGGCGGAGGCCTCGGCGATCCCTACTCGCGCCGGCTCGGCGACCGCTTGCTCGCTCTGAGTGGTCGGATATGTCGGAGCTGCCATGTGTTCCCCCTCTTGGCCCCGTTCACGTCGGCTGCGATGTCCGACAGGCGGTCAAGCTACCACAGAGCGGTCGCGATAACGGGTTGTGTCAGGGCCGATAATCGAGGTTGCGGTCGACGCTCAGATAGATGTCCATGCCCACCGGATCGGCCTGCTCTTCGGCCAGGTGGCCGAGGATCCCGGCACAGCGGGCCAACAGGGCGACTCCCCGCATGACCGACACGGGCAGGCCGAGGTCGGCGAGGACCGCACCACAGGCACCGGCGCCGTTCAACGGCAGCGTCCTGCCCAGGATCTCGGGATGCACCCTCCCGATCGCCGCGAACAGCTGGAGGTGATCCCCGTAGCGGTCGTGGCGCTGCGCGAGCTCGAAGAGCACCGGCACGCGCGGGTCCTCGACCTTGTGGACCGGGTGCCCGAGTCCGGGGACGAACCGGCCGGCCGCCGTCGTCGCGGCGGTGACGGCGGCGGCCAGCTGGTCCCAGCCCGCTTCGTCCTCGGGTCGCGGGGACTGCCCGGCGAGGGCGTCGGACAGGAAGCGGGCTGCGTCCTCGGTCACCCCGAGGAACCTCGATCCGCCGCCGAGCAGTCCGGCGGCGACAGCGCCCTGCAACGCCTCCGGGGCGCTGGTGTAGGTAAGGCGGGCGGCGATCGCGGTGGGCGTGAACCCGTGGTCGGCGAGCGAGACGAGCACCGCCTCGAACATGGCCGACTCCGGCGGCGTGGGGCGGCGCTTGGTGAGCAGCCAGAACGCCAGCTCGCCGAAACTGACCTGGCCGATCAGGTCCCGGGCGAGATCGTGGCCGAGCAGCGTGATCGTGTCGGCCGTGGACGTGCCGATGCCGGTGCGGAAGGACGCGCCGTCGAGCGTGCTCACTCGGCGTCCCGGTGCTCGAGGCTCGTGCGCAACCAGGACTTGATCTCGTCGCTGTGCTCCCCGAGCTCGGGCGGCGGAAGGTCATAGCTGAGGTCGGCGGCGCCGAACCCGATGGGGTTGCGCACGAGCGATACGGCCCGGTCACCGGTGCCGAGCTCGACGCGGGGCGCCAGCCCGAGGGACTCGGCCAGCTCGACGCCCTCCCCGATCGTGTTGATCGGCCCGCAGGGCACACCCGCCTTGTTCAGCGCCATGAACAGTTCGTCGGCCTCCCACTTCGCGAGCTCGGCGACGAGGATGGCCCGCAGTGGCTCGCGGTTGCGGGTGCGATCGGCGTTGCTCGCGAACTGCGGGTCGTCGGGCACCTCGGGGATCCCGAGCACCTCGCAGAGCGCCCGGAACTGCCGGTCGTTGCCGGCCGTGATGATCATGTCCCGGTCGGCGGTGGGCATCGTCTCGTACGGGAACAGGCTCGGATGGGCGTTGCCCATCCTCATCGGCACGACGCCGCCGGCGGTGTAGGCGGCCGTCTGGTTGACGAGGCCCGACATCGCCGACGACAGCAGGTTCACTTCCACGTGCTGACCGCGGCTCGTCTCCTCGCGCTGGTGCAGCGCGGCCAGGATGCCGATCAACCCGTGCAGGCCGGCCATGACGTCGAACACCGAGATGCCGGCCCGGAAGGCCGGCCCGTCAGGGTCGCCCGTCAGGCTCATCAGCCCGGAGACGGCCTGGACCATCAGGTCGTATCCGGGCAGCCACGCCCCCTCGCCGGTCCCGAACCCCGTGATCGACAGGTAGATGAGCCGGGGGTTGCGCTCGGCGGCGGTTTCGTAGTCGAGCCCGAACTTCTGGAGGCCGCCGGGCTTGAAGTTCTCGATGGCGATGTCGGCGAGCCGCAGCAGCTCGCCCGCGAGGGCGCGGTCGTGGGGGTCCCGGAAGTCGAGCACGACGGACCGCTTGTTGCGCCCGATGGACAGGTAGTAGGTCGACACCCCGTCCTTCACCGGGGGCATCCACGTGCGCGTGTCATCGCCCGCAGGACCCTCCACCTTGATGACGGTGGCGCCCATGTCACCGAGGAGCATCGAGCAGTAGGGCCCGGCGAGCACGCGGGACAGGTCGGCGACGACCAGGCCCGCGAGCGGGCCGCGGGGCGAGTCCGTCGGTGCGTCTCGAGTCATGGCGCTCGACCTTCCTTCATCGTCGATCGACGGCGGTCCGGGTGCTTGGTGCGGTCGCGTCTCCATGGGAGGATGCGCCCATGCCGAGCGCGTCGAACTCCGACTTCGTCGAAGCGCTCGCCCGGGGGCTGGCCATCATCACGGCGTTCAGTCCCACCGCCACGACGCTGTCGGTGACGGACGCCGCCGATCGGACGTCGTTGCCGCGACCGACGGCCCGGCGCCTGCTGATGACGCTCGAGCAGCTGGGGTACGTGCGGTCCAACGACGGCCTGTACACGCTCACGACGAAGGTGCTCGAGCTGGGGACGGGGTACATCGCCGCCCTCGGCATCTGGGAGCTGGCCCGGCCGCACCTCGAGGCGCTGGTGGCGCAGACCGGGGAATCGAGCTCGATGTCGCAGCTCGACGGCAGCGACATCGTGTACGTGGCCCGGGTGGCCGTCCCGAAGATCATCGCCCTGTCCGTCCACATCGGCACCCGGTTCCCGGCCGTCGCGACGTCGATGGGCCACGTGCTGCTGGCCGACCTGCCCCGGTCCGAGCTGCTCCGGGTGCTCAGGACGCCATCGCAGTCGGGCATCATCCCCCGCATCAGGCCGTCGCGACGCGACCTCGAGCGTGAGCTCGCCACCGTCCGGGGGCGGGGATGGGCGTTGTCAGACCAGCGGCTGTCGCTCGGCATCCGGTCGATCGCCGCACCCGTCCGCGACGCGACCGGCGCGACGGCCGCGGCGGTGAACGTCACCGTGCACGCCGCAGAGACGTCGGTAAACGAGCTCAAGCGCCGGCACCTGCCGTTGCTGTTGTCGACGGCCGAGGCCATCACGCAGGAATTCATGAACCTGGCCCGCCTGCCGGTGCCCGACCCCCTCGGCCCGACGTAGCTGCGACGCCGACCCGTCCCCTCGTCCGCCTCGGGTCGACGCCGGGGCGGCACTACCGGTAGACGTTGTTGCTCGTGTGGTCCCCGCCGAGCCAGCGCTTCAGCGTCTCGTGGGCATCCGCCCGGCGGTCGGTGGCGATCTCGTCGGCGTTCGGCACATCCACGGTGAACTCGAGGAGCAGGCCGTTCGGGTCCTCGGTGTACAGCGACCGGCAGTAGCCGTGCTCGAGGACATAGGTGCCGTCCGGCTTCCATCCTGCCGCGGTCAAACGGTCGTGGATCTGCTGCTGCACATCGGCCGTCACCCTCAGCGCGATGTGACGGAACGGCGACGGCGTCAGCTCCGGATCGAACAGGTCCTGGTCTTCCTGGTTCGCGAACTGGAAGAAAGCGAGCGCGCTCCCGTCCCCGAGACCGAAGAACGTGTGGCAGTACACGCGCACGGCCCCGAACAGCTCGTCGGCCTCGGACCACGTGGCCACCAGGGGCAGGCCGATCAGGTCCTCGTAGAAGGCCCGCGTCGCCTCCTGGTCCTTCGTGATGTAGGCGTTGTGGTGCAATCTGCTCGGAAGATCTTGTGTGGTCACGACCCCTCCCTTCAATGGGAACGCCACGCTCGATGCCCACTACACGGACACCTTACCGCATACCGGTCACGCCGAACTGGTCGGAGTACCGTGGGTCGACGGTAGCCGGAGCGGGGTCGTACGGACCACGGCCCGGCAGGGGAGGACCTCGATGAGCATCGGTGCAGGACGCATCCTGACGACCCATACCGGGAGCCTGCCCCGGCCCGACGACCTGATCCAGATGATGTGGGCCAAGGGCGACGGCATCCCCGTCGACGCCGTTGCGCTGTCCGATCGCATCGCCGCTGCGGTACGGCAGGTCGTCGACCGCCAGGCCGAGGCCGGCGTGAGCATCGTCAACGACGGGGAGATGTCCAAGCCGAGCTACGCGACCTACGTCAAGGACCGGCTCCACGGCTTCGGTGGCGAGTCGGTGCAGGACTACTTCTTCGCCGACCTCGTCGACTACCCGCGCAGCGCCGAGCTGGTCGCCACCAACCCCGGCCGGCGCAAGCGCACCGCGCCGGCCTGCAACGGCCCGGTCTCGGTCAAGGACCGCGACGCCATCACTCAGGATATGGCCAACCTCAACAAGGCGGTCGCCGGCTCCACCGTCGACGGCACCTTCTCGAGCGCGGCGTCGCCCGGCGTCGTGTCGCTGTTCTTCGCCAACGAGTACTACGCCACCGACGAGGAGTACCTCCTCGCCATCGCCGAGGCGATGCGCTACGAGTACGAGACCATCGCCGCCGGCGGGGCCGCGGTCCAGGTCGATTGCCCGGACCTGGCGATGGGGCGGCATTCCGCATACGCCGACATGGACCTCACCCAGTTCCGTCGCCGGGTCGCCCTGAACATCGAGGCGCTCAACCACGCGTTGCGCGACATCCCGGCCGACCGGCTCCGGATGCACGTCTGCTGGGGGAACTACCCGGGCCCGCACCATCGTGACGTCGACTTGGCCGACATCATCGACCTGATCTGGACCGCGAGGCCGCGGACCGTCCTCTTCGAGGCCGCGAACCCGCGCCATGCCCATGAGTGGACGCTGTTCGAGGACACCAGGGTGCCGGACGACAAGATCCTGTGCCCCGGCGTGATCGAGCCCCAGTCCAACTACATCGAGCACCCCGAGCTCGTCGCGCAGCGGATCGAGCGCTACGCCCGGCTGGTCGGCCGCGACCGCCTGATGGCGGGCGTCGACTGCGGATTCAGCGTCCACGTCGGCACGCAGGGCATCGATCCCGACGTCACGTGGGGCAAGCTGCGCGTGTTGGCCGAAGGCGCCGCGATCGCGTCCGACCGGCTCTGGCGCTGACACGACGACGGCGCCTCGCCCTGCGATCATCGGTGGGCATGAGCGAGCGCATCGATTACGTGGAGCTGCCTGCAGGCGATCTGGCCGCGACCAAGTCGTTCTACGCCGCCGCCTTCGGCTGGGGCTTCACGGACTACGGGCCGACCTACGCCGGGTTCGAAGGCGCGGGACTGGATGGCGGTCTCGCAAGTGGCGACGCCGCGAGCACGACGGTGCCGCTGGTGATCCTGAAGGCCGACGACCTCGAAGCCGCCCTGGAGCGCGTCGAGGCCGCGGGCGGCGCGATCACTGCACCGATCTTCGACTTCCCCGGAGGTCGGCGATTCCACTTCCGCGACCCGGCGGGCAACGAGCTGGGGGTGTGGGGCGCCTGACGCCCGGCACGTCCCTGCCGACGGGGCACACTGCGGCGTGGCCACCTGGACTCAGTTCGAACGTGAGGCTCCCGAGGCCGCCGAGGTTGCTGGGCGCCTGTGGCCGGGCCCGCTGGCGTTGCACCGCAACGGATCATTGCCCGAGGGCGCGTCCTGGTTCGCCATCAGCTATCTCGGGACCGTGCGGCGCGACGGCGGCCCACGCGTGCACCCGTTCTGCCCGCTCCTGGCGGACGGGCGGTTGTTCGCGGCGATCCCGCGGTCGTCGCCCAAGGGCTGGGACCTCCGGCGAGATCCCCGCTGCGTGATCCATGCCCTGCCGGGTGCCGACGACGACGAGCTGTGCATCCGTGCCCTCGCCCGGGAGGTCTCCTCTGACGAGTCGCTCCGCGCCTCGATCGGTGCCGTCGTCGCGCGGACCGAGGTCGGGGGAATGATCGAATCGGTCGCGCACGATCCGCTGTTCGAGTTCGACCTCCGACAGGTCGACGTGGCGCGCTGGGTGGACATCGGCCAGCCGGGCACCCACGTCGTCCGCCGTCAGTGGCGCGCCATGTAGCGCCCGAGTTCCCGGCGTTGCGCACTCCTGCCCATGGTGCGCCCGGCGGCCAGCCGGATCGCCGCTCACCGTTCCTGACGCAGGATGGTTCCTGGGCAACCGTTCGCCACCAGGCTGCCATGCGGTCCATGTCCTGGTCAGCGGCCATGTTCGCGACACCTGCCGGCGGGCCATGACACACACACATGACACACGAATCCTCAGCCAGTACGCGGAGCGGCCCCCAC
>Ga0299907_10003390_pt1 | contig 10183 bp, 9 predicted proteins | sample RVTome_16_FD_198680 | JGI IMG/M metagenome (GOLD analysis project Ga0299907, IMG submission 198680) | Soil microbial communities from uranium-contaminated site in the Upper Colorado River Basin, Wyoming, United States - RVT152D67 (version 2) ... | reverse complement strand
TCCGACTGGAGATCCTCGGTGTCGCTGCTGAGGTACTCCCACTCCATGACGAGGACTTCCCATGTCTTCGTTCCAGATCCACATGCCCTGGCTTCTGGACAGACGAGGTCAACAAGAATTCCAAAGTCGTCATCCGTGGTGGCTGCGATCACGCAGTATTGGCGGGCTGACCGACCTCGACCCAGTGGCGGCGTTATTGAATGTGCATCCCGGAGATCGCCCGGGAGATCACGAGCTGCTGGATCTGCTCGGTGCCCTCGAAGATGTCGAAGATCTTGGCGTCGCGATGCCAGCGCTCGACCGGGTACTCGCGCACGTAGCCGTAGCCGCCGAGGATCTGGATCGCCCGCTCCGTCGCCCACACCGCGGTGCGGCCCGCCTTGAGCTTGGACATCGAGCCCTCGCCGTTCTCGAAGCTCTTGCCCGCCTTCGCCATCCACGCGGCCCGCCACACGAGCAGCCGGGCCGCGTCGATCTCGGTCTTCATGTCGGCGAGCATGAACGCGATCGACTGGTTCTCGATGATCGGCCGGCCGAACTGCTTGCGTTCCTTCGCGTACTCCAACGCGTACTCGTACGCAGCACGCGCGATGCCAATCGCTTGCGCACCCACGGCGGGCCGCGACGCCTCGAACGTCGCCATCGCCGCCTGCACGCGCGACGACTTGCCTTCGCGCGCACGCGCCAACCGCTCGTCGAGCTTCTCCTTGCCGCCGAGCAAGCAGCGACCGGGAACGCGCACGTCGTCCAACACGACCTCGGCCGTGTGCGACGCGCGGATGCCCATCTTCTTGAACTTCTGGCCCTGTGACAGCCCCGGCGTACCCGGCGGCACGACGAACGACGCTTGGCCGCGCCCCTTCAACGACGGATCGATCGACGCGACGACGACGTGCACGTCGGCGATGCCGCCGTTGGTGATCCACGTCTTCGCGCCGTTGATGACCCACTCGTCCTTGGCCTCGTCGTAGACGGCGCGCGTGCGCAACGACGACACGTCGGAGCCGGCGTCGGGTTCGGACACGCAGAACGCGGCCAGCGACACCGAGTCGTCTTCCTTGCGGAAACAGCGCGGCACCCACTCAATCACCTGCTCGGGCGTGCCGTTGGCGGTGATGCCGATCACGCCGAGCGTGGTGCCGACGATCGCCAACGCGATGCCCGCGTCACCCCACGCCAGCTCCTCCAGCGCGACGGGCAGCTGCACGCCGGTGGGATCGGAGAAGGCGCTCATGAAGAAGTCGAGGCTGTACAACCCGACCTCCGCCGCCTGCTCGATCACCGGCCACGGCGTCTCCTCGCGCTCGTCCCACTCGTGGGCGACGGGGCGGACGACGTTCTCCGCGAAGTCGTGGACCCACTTCTGTATCTGAATCGTGTCCTCGTTCAACTCGAGCGAGAAGTCGGCCATGACCTCGGTACCTCCGTGGCTCCGTGAATTGCGTCACCAACCCCCGCTCCAATGCGGGTTACTCGACGGTAACAAAGACAAACCGCCTGCGCCATGGTGCCAGGCGCAGGTACCGTCGCCCGCCTATGCCGAAGGCGGAGTACACCATCACGCTGCACGACCCGAAGAAGGACACCGACGAAGAGGTGGCCGAGCGGGTCGAGTTCTCGAATGCCTACCAGGCAGAGATCCTCCCGGACGAGGAGCCGACGCCCGTGGAGGAGGCCATCGCGGGGCTCCGAGCGTCCCCCGAGCGGTTCAAGCGGTGGTCGTTCCGCGCCCGCGACGCCGAAGGCAACCTCGCCGGCATCGGGTCCACCACGATCGACCCGGACGAGCGCGACAACCCCGACATCCTCTCGTTCAGCATCACGGTGGGGTCCGCCCACCGCCGCAACGGGCTCGGTACACGCCTGCTCGACGAGCTCGTGCGCGTTGCCCAGGCCGAGGGCAAGACGCGCATCCTCCTCAACACCAACGGCCTCGTTCCCGCGGGGGAGGAGTTCGCCAGAGCCGTTGGCGCGGAGTCCAAGAACGCGATGCACATGAACCGGGTCAAGGTGTCGAACATTGACCGGCCCATGCTCGAGAAGTGGGTCGCCGAGGGTCCGGCCCGCGCCCAGGGCTACGAGCTGTTCGGCTGGGACGACAACGTGGCCGACGAGCATATGGAGCAGTACATCGGCATCGTGCTCGTCATGAACACCGCGCCGCGCGACGACCTGGAGATCAACGACTTCACGATCACACCCGACGAGATCCGCGAGCAGGAGAAGGTGGCGCGGGCCCAGGGCGTCGAGTCGTGGACGCTCGTCGCCCGCCACATCGAGAGTGGTGAGTGGGCCGGCTACCACGACGTCCATTGGTCGCCCAGCGACCCGAAGAAGGTGTACGTCGGCGCGACCGGCGTCCGCCCCGAGAACCGCGGCCACGCTCTCGGCAAGTGGCTCAAGGCCCAGATGCAGCTGCGCATCCTCGACGAGCGGCCGCAGGTCGACGAGGTCCGCACGGGCAACGCCGACTCCAACGACGCGATGCTCGGCATCAACAAGCAGATGGGCTACGAGCACTGGATCGCCGCCAGCACGTGGGAGGTCAGCGTCGAGCAGGCGGCGAAGTGGCTGGCGTCGCGAGGGATGCAGACGGCCTGAGCCCGCGGGTCAACACGGCGGCCACGACCACGAGGACGGCACCGGCGACGTAGGGCGAGCCGGTGCCAACGTGACCGAACAGCGCGCCTGCCGCGGCGGGGCCGACCACGCGGGCGAGGCTTCCGGCCGACTGCTGCGCTCCGAGCGCGCGTCCCCTGCGGTCGTGACCGGCCCGACCGGCGACGACGGAGGACATCGCCGGCGTCACCAAGCCCTGCCCCACGGTGAGCAGGGCGACGGCGGGCACGAGCGCCAACCACGACCGCACCGCGGGCAACAACAGGAGCCCGGTGGCGTTCAGCACGAGGCCGACCCGCAACGTCCCCACCTCGCCGATGCGGCCGACCACCCGCCCCACCATGCCCGCGTTGACCGCGGCCAGCAGCAGGCCGATGGCGGCGAACACGGCGCCCGCCGACGCCAGCCCGAGGCCGAGCCGGCGCTCGCCGAACAAGGCGAACGTGGCCTCGAAGCCGCTGAAGGCCACCAGGCTGGTGAACGCGACCGCCACGAGCACCCGCAGCTCGCCCCGCACCTCCCCGTTTTGTCCCGTGGAACGTGGCGCCTCCTGCCACGTCCCACGGGACAAAACGTTGGGGTTGGTCTCCGGCAACCGCCGCCAAGCGACGACGGCGTTGACCCCGGCGATGGCGGCGGCCAGAAGGAAGGGCACGTGCGGCCCGCCCAGCGCAGCCAGCCCGCCGAGCGCAGGACCGGCCACGAACCCGAGCCCGAAGGCGGCGCCCAGCAGCCCGAGCAGGCGGGCCCGCTGCGCAGGCGGGGCGATGTCGGCCACCGCGGCCTGCGCCACCGACACGCTCGCGCCTGACACGCCGTCCACCACCCGGCCCACGAACAGCAGGGCGAGGTTCCCCGCCAGCCCCGTGAGCAACGAGCCCACCGCCGTCCCCACGAGCGACACCAGCAGCACGGGCTTGCGGCCCACCCGGTCGGACAGCCGGCCGAGGAACGGCGCGCACACGAACTGCGCGAGCGAGAACGACGCCACCAGCAGCCCCACGACCAGAGGCGACGCGTCGAAGCGCTCGGCGTAGAGCGGCAGGATCGGCAGCACGATCCCGAAGCCGACGAGGTCGAGCGCGACGGCTGTCCAGATCGTCCCGAAACCGGCAGGTAGCGACCTCTCTCGGCGCACGCCACATCACACCACGGGGCCGCACCGGGGCAGGGAATCGAGCGCCGTTTGCCGAACCCTCAACGTATGGGAGCGCGTGCAGCAAGGTTGGCAACAGCGGACCCGCGGACCGACGCCGAGCTGGCGTCCGAGGCGGGCGAGGGAGGCACCGCCGCCTTCGAAGCGCTCTACCGCCGCCATGCGGACACCGCGTGGCGCGTGGCGTACGCGGTCACCGGCAACGCCGACGACGCGTCCGACGCGGTGGCCGAGGCGTTCACCCGCGTGATGCAGTCGCTCACGTCCGGCCGCCTCGCCGACGCCGCGCTCTTCCGCTCGTACCTCATGGCGGCGACGCGCAACGCGGCGATCGACGTGTCCCGCCGCGCCGGGCGCGTCCGCCACACCGATCGGATCGACCAGCTCGACGACGACGCCCGCGTGACGACCGCGACGCCGGGCGACCGGGTCAACGACGCCGCCGACCTGTCGTTCGTGGCCCAGGCCTTCCGCTCGCTGCCCGAGCGGTGGCGGTCGGTGCTGTGGCTCACCGAGGTCGAGGGCATCCCGCCGAAGGAAGCCGCTGCGCTCCTCGGGGTCACCCCGAACAACGCGGCCCAGCTCGCGGTGCGGGCTCGTGCGGGGCTGCGCGAGCGCTTCGTGCAGGCCCACCTGCAGGGTACCGAGCCGGTGCCGCAGGCGTGCCGGTTCACGGTCGAGCGTCTCGGTGGCTACGTCACCGGCCGCCTCGCGCCGCGTGAGTTGGCCAAGGTCGACCAGCACCTCGCCGCCTGCGACGGCTGCCGTCGCCGCCACGACGAGCTCGAGGAGGTGGGCGGCTCGCTGCGCCGCATCGTCGTCCCCGTGCCGATGCTGCTCGGGTCCACCGTGGTCGCCAAGTGGCAGCTCGCCGGCGCCGGCACCGTGGCCGACGTCGTGTCGAAGACCGCGGCCGCCGCGTCGAACGCGTCGTCCGCGGCCACCCACGCCGTCACCCGGACCACCGAACGGTCGTTCGACGTCCTCACCAAGCTCCAGAAGCCGCTCCTCGCCGCGTCCACCGGCATCTTCGCCCTCGGCGTGATCTCGGCGAGCGTGATGGGCTTCCCTCGGACGACGGGCGGCGGCATCGGCGGCGACGGCCGCCAGGCGCCGATCGCACTCCCCCTGCCGGCGAACGCGCCGGTGGTGAACGAGGTGGTCGAGTTCGTGCCCGCGGTCTCGCAGCGGCCCGACGGCCTGCGCTTCGGCGGCAGGGACGGCGGGGCGCCCGCTGCTGGCACGCTTCCTCCCACGCAGGCCGACCTGCCTGCGTCCACGGCGACACCGAGGCCTCTCCCCGGCGGGGCCCAGCCCCAGCCGCCCGCGGGGCCGGCCGGTCAGCCCATCCCGCCGCCGGACGACGCTGCGCCGGCCGCTGTCGCCCAGGTGGGGGTTGCTGGCCGGCTTGGCCCGCTGGAGGGTGGGCTCACCGCCAGCGACCAGTGCCAGGGCGGGTCGCTCAACGGTCAGGGCATGGGATGCGAGCCCCCCGCACCGGAGGCCCCGGTTGCCGGCATCACGGTCGAGACCGACGGCTCCGGCCCCGGTGCGCCGCTCGCAGATCAGAGCGAGACGCTCGGCGCCTGAAGCTCTGCCTCCTGAAGCTCCGCCGCTGAGCTCCGTCTCTGAAGCGCTGCTGAACACCGTACGTGGTCGCTTGACGGTCACCCGGCGTGAGGTACAGTTCCACCACCTGTCTGAACCCGCCGGGGGGCACAAAAATGAACGTACGCCGAGTGCTGGTCGGAGCTGCGATCGCGTTTGGCGCGCTCGCGCCACAGGCGGCCGTTGCGCAGACCGACCCCTACGAGCGGGAGACCGCTGAGGTCGAGGCCGTGAGCTTCGAGACGCGGCCCACCGAGGTCAAGGGCGTCCAGGTGCAGCAGGGTCTTGCGGTCACCGGTGGCGACGTCGTGCAGCTCACGATCATCGGCCTCGGTCTCGTCGGGGCCGGCGCCGTCATGGTGCGCCGCAGCCGCAGCCGCACCGTCAGCGCCCAGGCGTAGCCCTCAGCCGCCGGGCGCGCCCGGCGGCGGGCTCGGCGACGGACCGCCGCGTTCGTCCCATGCGCGCTGCATGAGCAGGTTGGCGTCTCTGATCCCTTCGAGGACCGACGCGCGCGCCTGCTCGCGGAACTCGGCCGCTTCCTTGCGTACCTCGCCCGCCCGGCGCGTCGCGTCGTCGAGGATGCGCTCGGCCTCCTCGCGCGCGGCGCGCACGATCCGCTCCGCCTCGTCCTCCGCCGTCGCGATGCGGCGGGTGCGGGTGGCGTCGTTCGCGGCCGCGAGCGCACCGCTGACCGAGCCTTGCGTGAGCGCCCGGATCTGCGTGACCGCCTCGGCCAGGAGCGCGTGTACCTCGCGGGGCTCGAAGCCGCGGAACGCGGTGGTGAACCTGACGTGCTCGAGCCGCTCGGCGAGCTCGGCCAACTCGGCCAGGTCGTCCGGGTCGCCCGAGCCGCCGGCGTCGTCGTGGCCGGCGCTGGTTCCGGGTTGCACCACGGCCGGATGGTACCGTCCGGCGCGTGGCCGACCCGGCGACGCTGCGTGGCGGCACGCCCGCCGCGGCCGCCAGAACGTCGCTCCCGACGCGCCCGCTCGTGCTCGCGGCCGGCGCTGCCGCGGTCACCGCCGCGGTGCTCACCGGGCCGGCACCGGGGTTGGTGCTGGTCGGCGCGGCCGGTGCAGTCGTTCTGCTCGTCACCGCCGCCCGCCCGCAGGTGGCGCTGCTGCTGCTCGTAGCCGCGGGCACGCTCGAGTCGTTCGTGCCGGAGGTGCTCGGGCCGCAGCTCACGGCCGTGAAGGTGACGGGCGCGCTGGCGTTCGCCACGTTCCTGCTGGAAGCCGCGATCACGCGCCGGCCGCTGCGCCTCGACCGCTCCCACGCCCTCCTCGGGCTGCTGCTCGCGCTCGCGCTCGTGTCGACGCTCGGCGCCCGCTCCCCGGTGGACGCGCTGAGCGTCACGCTGCGGTACGCCAGCTTCGCCGGGCTGTACCTGGTGGCGACGCAGCACGCCGGCGACGAGCGTTTCCCCGAGCGGGTGGCGTGGGTCGCGTCGGCGGCCGCTTCGCTGGCTGGACTGCTCGCCATCCGCAACTTCGCGGCGGGAACGACGTCGCTCGCCGCCCCCACCTACGGCGACTCGAACGACCTCGCGTTCCTGTTGGTCACCGCGTTGCCGCTGGCTGCGTGGCTGCTGTGGACCCCTGGCACTCGGCGGGTGCTTGCCGGGGCGATGGTCACGCTGATCGGCGTGGCCGCCGTGCTCACCTTGTCCCGGGGAGCGCTGCTCGCGCTGGCCGTCGGCGTGGCATGGCACGCGGCAACCGAGCGCCGGCACATCCCCACGCTGTTGCTCGCCGCCGTGGTCACCGCGTCGGTCGGGTTGCTGGCCGTGCAGCAGAACCCCGACCGCGTCGCCCTCAGCCTCGAGCAGAAGCGCAACATCGCGCAAGAGAACGTGGAGACCCGGCTCGACGCGTGGCGGGCCGCGGCGGAGCTGGCGGCCGATCGCCCGCTGACCGGCGTGGGGCCCGGCAACTTCGGTTTGTACTACTTCGAGCGCACCGGTCGTCCTCCGGGCACGTTCGGGCTGCGCGTGGTGCACGACGCGTACCTCGACGTCGCCGCCGAGCTCGGCGTCACCGGGCTCGTGCTGTTCGTCGGCTTCCTCGGCGTCGTGTTCTTTCGCGCCTCGGTGGCTCGGCGGGAGCGCCGCGGGCCACCGGGTTTGGCCGCCGCCGTGCGCACCGCGTTGCTGATCGCGATGGTGGGCGGCATCACGCTGTCCGAGCAGTACTACCCGCCGTTCTGGGTGCTCGGCGCCCTCGCCACCGTGCTCGTCGCCATGCCACCGCGGCGCGCTTGATGCCGACGGATCGGATGCGCGTCATCTACGTGTCGACCCTCGAACACGGCGGGCCCGTGTCGCACATGCACGCGCTGGCGGAGCGGGTCTCCGCGCTCGGGGTCGACGTGCGCATCGTCGGCCCACACGACGTCGGTGTCCGCAGCAAGTGGGACGTACGTGGCGCGCTCGGGCTCTGGCCACTGCTCGCCGGCGCCGACGTGGTGCACACGCACGACCGCCGCGCCGGCTTGTTCGCCCGGGTGCTGGCCAAGGCGCGGGGAGCCAAGGTCGTGCACACGTACCACGGCCTGCCCGAGGAGATCGCGGTCGAGTTGGGTCGCGACGACGGCTACCGCGACCCGTCCGTCTCCCCGCTGCGCCGCACCTGGCTGCGCGGCGGCTACCTGCGCATCGAGGCCGCGCTCGCCTTGCTCGGTGCCGTCGTCGTGCCGAGTGAGGCGATGGCGTCGTACCTCGCCGCCTGCGGGGTGCCGAGGTCGCGGTTGCGGGTGATCCCGTCCGGCGTCGACGTCGTGCGCGCCGCCCCGTCTCCCACACTCCACGACCCGCCCGTCGTCGCGGTCATGGCCAACCTCGAGCGGTGGAAGGGCGTCGACGTCCTGTTGGATGCGTGCGGCACGCATTTACATGCAGGCCGCACGCATCTACATGCAGGCGGCATGCATGTGGACGTGTACGGAGACGGCCGGGAGCGGGACGCGCTGGAGGCTCAGGCCGCGCGGCTCGGGAGCGCGGGGGTCGACGTGACGTTCCACGGCCACGTGCCGGGCGCGCGCGAGCGGGTGGCCGCGACCGCCGACGTCGTCGTCGTGCCGTCGCGAGCGGAGAACTTGCCGATGGCCGCGCTGGAGGCCATGGCTGCGGCCCTGCCGGTCGTCGGCACCCGCGTGGGTGGCATGCCGGAGCTCGTGGAGGACGGCGTCACCGGGATCGTGGTGCCGCCCGACGACCCGGGGGCGATGGCGGCGGCGATCGACAAGGTGCTGTCCGACGACACCCTGCGGGTGGCGATGGGCACGGCCGGCGCGGCGCGTGTCGCGGCGCGCTTCAGCGCCGGCGGCGTGGCGCGGCAGCTGGTCGACCTGTACGAAGAGCTGTGCGGGACCGCCAGGTGATCCGGTGCGCGTCCTCCAGGTGATCCAGCAGCTCGAGCCGGGCGGCGCGGAGCGGCTGGTGTTGACGTTGGCCGAGCGGCTCGAAGCGGACGGCCACGCCATCGACATCGCGTCCGAGCCGGGGCCGCGGGCCGAGTCCCTCGGGCTGCCCGACCATGCGCTGCCGCGGCGGATCCAGCGGCGGCCGCACCGCCTGCCCGGTGCAGCGATGGCAATACGGCGAGCGGCGCGGCGGTCGCAGGCGAACGTTGTGCACGCGCACAACCCGGGCATGGCCGCGGCCGTGGCGCTGGCAACACGGCGGGGGCGGCGCCCGCCTGCGCTCGTGACCGCGCACGGCGTGCCGCCCGAGGACGACACCATGACCGCCCGCGTGCTGCGGCTGGCGGGGTTGCCCGTGGTGGCGTGCGGTCCCGGTGTCGCTGCTGGCTTGGCGAGTGGCGGCGTCGAGGTACGGGCCACGATCTGCAACGCGGTGAGCCCACCGCCGCCGCCGGCTGATCGTGCCGCGCTGCTGCGCGAGCTGGGGCTCGACCCGGCGCTGCGGCTGGTGGTGTCGGTCGGCCGGTTGGTGCACCAGAAGCACCACGACTTGGCCATCGGCGCGTTCGGTGACGTACCGGGGGCCGCGCTGGTGATCGTCGGGGGCGGGCCTGACGCGGGCGCGCTCGACGAGCAAGTGGCGGCGAGCGGGCTGCGCGACCGCGTCCGCCTCACGGGCCCGCGCGACGACGCGCGCGCGGTCATGGGCGCGGCCGACATGCTGCTGTTGCCGTCGCGCTGGGAGGGGCTGCCGCTCGTGGCGCTCGAAGCGGCGAGCGCCGGTGTACCGATCGTGGCGACGGCCGTGCGCGGTGTGCAGGAGCTCTTCCACAACGGCAAGGCGGCGCGGCTCGCGCCTCCGGACGACGCGCCCGCGCTCGCAGCCGCCGTACGCGACGTGCTCGGCAACGATGCGCTCGCAACGCGCCTCGTAGAAGGGGCGCGCCGCGTCGCGAGCGAGAACGACGAGGACCAGATGGTGCAGTCGTACCTCGCGCTGTACGAGGAGCTGGCGTGCCGCCGCGGGTGAGCGTCGTGATGCCGGCGCGCAACGCGGTGCCGCACGCCGGCGGCGCGATCGCGTCGGTGCTCGCACAGACGTTCGATGACTTCGAGCTGGTCGTGGTGGACGACGCGTCGACCGACGCGACGCGCGCCATCGTCGAGTCGTTCGCGACGGCGGACGAGCGCGTGCGCGTAGTGGACGGGCCGGGCTCGGGAGTGGCTGCGGCGCGCAACCGCGGCATCGTCGCTGCCGGCGCGCCGCTGATCGCGTTCTGCGACGCCGACGACGTGCTGCTGCCGCCCCACCTCGCCGCCCTCGTCGAGGCGGCGGGCGACGTCTGCGACGACGTGATCGTGACGGCCAACGCGTAC
>Ga0299907_10003389_pt1 | contig 10183 bp, 8 predicted proteins | sample RVTome_16_FD_198680 | JGI IMG/M metagenome (GOLD analysis project Ga0299907, IMG submission 198680) | Soil microbial communities from uranium-contaminated site in the Upper Colorado River Basin, Wyoming, United States - RVT152D67 (version 2) ... | reverse complement strand
CGAGATCCCTCCCGGACACGACGCCTGGGTGCTGGCCGACGAGCCGTTTGTAACCGTCGAGTGGACGAGTGCTCGCGACGTCGGGCTCTCAGCAGGTCCGAGCGAACGGGTGCTCGCAACCGTCCTCTTTACTGATCTCGCCAACTCGACCGCTCTCCTCGAGCAGATGGGCGATGCACCCTGGCGGGATCTGCTCATCCGGCACAACACGAGGCTGCGCGCTGACCTGAACGCCTACCACGGGCGGGAGGTGACGACGACGGGGGACGGGTTCCTGGCAACGTTCGGAAGTGCCACCAGTGCCGTCCGCTGCGGGCTAGCCATGGTGAAATCGGCCGAGGCGCTGGGGCTCAGCATCCGCGTGGGGATGCACAGCGGTGAGGTGGAATTCGTGGGCGGTAACGCCCGCGGGTGACCGTCCACACGGCGGCCAGAGTCATGGCAGTGGCGAATGGGGGGACGTGCTTGTCTCTTCGACGACTCATGACCTGCTCGAGGGGTCGGGCATCAGCCTTGTCCACGTCGGGACGCACGAGCTGAAGGGCCTCTCCGGGCCGCGCGATCTCTACCGCGTCGCCTAGCGGTCCACGCCTGAGGCCCGGGTTGCTGGCCCTGGTCACCTATCAGCGAGGCTGTTCTGGTCCTCGCTGGATGCGAGCGCGGATGTCGTCCAATGACATTTCCGGGGAAGAACTTTCCAGCCACCAGGTGATACCGGCATTCCGATATTCCTCCAGCTGACCTTCGCGCAGGTCCCCCGACCGCCCGCCGATGACCACATCGAAGGGTCCCGCCGCAGCGCGGTGCTCCCTGATGTAGCCGAGGAGCTCGGTAACCCGCGCGGGCGTCAGGCGTCCACCCTTCACGAGCTCCGGAAAGACGCCGTCCCAGCGCGCTGCCCGGCGCAATGGGCGTGGCGCGAGGCGATCGTCCGGCAGGTGCGCGGCGACCCAGACTGGAGGATGCGGCCGCTGGACCGGAGTCGGCAGGAAGACTGTCTCCCGGATCTTGTAATGCTCACCCTCGAACGCGAACGGCTCACCGCTCCACAGGCCCTTCAAGATCTCGAGTCCCTCATCCAGCCGACGGGCGTGCACCTTGCGATCTCCGTCCTCGCCGAAGTGCTCGAACTCCGCCTCGGGCGGGAAGCCCATGCCCACCCCGACCACCAGGCGGCCGTCGGATAGCCGGTCGAGCGTGGTGGTCTCCCGGGCAAGCTGCCAGGGTCGGCGGCGCGGGACCGCCGTGACCAATGCGCCCAGGCGAATCCGCTCCGTGGCCGTGGCGATCGCGGCGAGCGAGACCCAGGGATCGACCATCGGCGCACGCCAGGTGGGATCGCCAAGGATGTGGTCCCAGATGAAGAACCCGTCCCAGCCGGCGGCCTCCGCATCGGCCGCGAGTCCGGCGAGTGTCGTGGGGTCACCGACCGCGCCGAAGTTGGGAAGGTGGAGGCCGAACCTCATGCCTCGCGGCTGGGCTTGATGTTCTGATTGAATCGGAACATGTTGTTGGGGTCGTATCGGTCCTTGAGCGCCACCAGCCTTCGGTAACGGCGCTCGCCGTAGGCATTGGCCACGTCATCGGTGGTGGCATCGTCGCCGAGGTAATTGACGTAGCCGCCGCTTGCGAACGGTGCGACGGCATCGGCATACGACCGCGTCCAGGCGACGTGCCGATCCGGATCCTCGGTGGGCTCCCAGATCGCGAGGGCGCTGGCGTTGTAGCGGGCGTCGCGCTGGCCAAACGCGGTGTCGTCGGCGCCGACCTGGTGGACGGCGCCGTGGGGTGCCTCGATCAGGATGGCGGAGTGCTCCGAGGTCATCGACTCGAAGGCGTCCATGGTCGCGTCGACCACCTCATCGGGCATCTCGCGAATGAAGTGGCCCTTCCAGTAGTTGTGCAGGCCAAACGGCACCTCGGCGAACGTGCGCTGGACCTCCGGGTAGCGCATCGGCCGGATTCCGTCGTCGATGGGCGGGCCGAGCTCGCGCAGGGGACGTACGAGCTTCTCGCCGTCAGCCAGCAGACCGTTGTAGCAGGCGGCGATCGCGGCCACCCTCGATTCATCGGGCATCATCAGCATCGCGAAGGCGCACGTCAGCTCGTCGGGCGCCTCTGACGTCACCTCGCGGAAGATCTTGAGCGCGTCGCGGGCTGCATCGGCCGAGTACAGGACCAGGCCAGCCAGCAGCTCCCGCACGGGATGCAGCCGGTACTCGAACGAGGTCACCACCCCGAAGTTGCCGCCGCCCCCGCGCAGGCCCCAGAAGAGGTCCGGGTTCTCGTCACTGCTGGCCGTCAGCAGCTCACCCGATGCCGTGACCAAGTCCGCGGAGAGCAGGTTGTCACAGGTGAGCCCGTAGGAGCCCATAAGGAAGCCGACTCCTCCGCCCAGGGTCAGCCCGGCGATGCCCGTGCTGCCGACGGTGCCACCCGTGGTTGCCAGGTCATGGGCCGATGTCTCCGTGTCGAAATCGGTCCAGCTACAGCCGGGATCGGCGCGCACGGTCCTTGCCGCCACATCGACGCGGGCCGTGCGCATGGCGGAGAAGTCGATCAGCACACCTCCGTCGCACGTGCCGTTGCCCGCCACGTTGTGGCCGCCGCCGCGCACCGCGACCGGAAGCTCATAGGCGCGGGCGTAGTCCACGGCCGCTTTCACGTCGGCCGCTCCGCGGACCTGGACGATCAACGAAGGGCGCCGGTCGATCATGCCGTTGAAGACGCGGCGCGCTGTTTCGTACGCCTCCGTGCCGGGCTGAAGGGCCAGACCGCGCAGCTCCTGGGAAAGCGTCTCGACGTCGGTGCTGTTGGCCACTATCGACATGCGATCGTCCTCGTGTGGCGATCCGGACTTGTACTGTATGCGTTGACCCCAGCGGGCACAATGCATATCGTACGTGACACTCGCGTAAGCGGGCCGGGGGGACGATTGGGAGACGTTGTGACCGATTCCCAAGGGCCGCGATGAACGGGGAATTGCTTCCCGCAGGTTCCTGGGTCGAGATCCGGCAGGTCGTCCTGCCGGCCGGTGAGCGCGCCCCGAACGTCCCGCCCGACACGACCGCCGTCGATTTCGTCGCCCGCATCCGAGGCTTCCTCGAGACCGATGCAGCGGTCGGCGACGAGGCAACGGTCCGCACTCTGGTGGGCCGGTCGGTGAGCGGCACGCTGGTGGCCCTGAACCCACGCAACCCGGCCGATTTCGGGGACCCGGTCCCCGAGCTCTTGCGGGTCGGAGCCGATGCGCGCCGGGCGCTCGACGGGCGGAGCTCATGACCGCGGCTTCGACCTACCAGGCGCTCATGGACCGGCGCGGCGAGATCATGCGCCGCGCGGCGGGGATCGACTACCGGCAGTACGAGCAGCCGGGCGGCATCGCTTTCGACTACGAGGGGCTGGTGACCAGCCCGCCGTACACCCTGGACGACGTCCGTCGCATCCAGGCCTCGCACAAGGTCGGTGACACGCCCCTCTGGGAGCTGCCCCGCCTGAGCGAGCTCGTCCGCCGCACCGCACCGGCCGGACGCGGGGCGCGCATCTTCGTCAAGGACGAGGCAGGCAACGCGGCCGGGAGCTTCAAGGCCCGACGCGCGTCGGTCTGCCTGGCGCAGGCCGCGGAGGAGGGATTCGAGGGCGTCATCGCCGCAACCTCGGGCAACTACGGAGCCGCCGTTGCCTCGCAGGCTGCCATCTACGGGCTGAAGGCGCTCATTCTCCAGGAGGTCTTCGATTCCCAGGGCCGTGGGCAGCCGGAGGTGCTCGAGAAGACTCGCGCCTGCGAGGCCTATGGCGCCGAGGTCTGGCAGCTCACGGTGGGGCCGGAGCTGTTCTACCTGCAGCTGCTCCTCCTGGAGGAGACCGGCTACTTCAACGCGAGCCTCTACACCCCGTACGCCACGCTCGGCATCGAGACGCTGGGGCACGAGATCGCGATCGAATGCCGGGAACGCCTGGGTCGTGCCCCGGCTGCCGCCGTCATCACGCACTCCGGGGGCGGCAACGTGACCGGCACAGCGCGGGGTCTCCGGCGGGGCGGAGCAACGGAGACTGCCGTAATCGGTGCCAGCGTGGACCTCACCGGTCTGCACATGGCAAGCGACAAGGACTTCAACCGGAAGTCCTTCACGACGGGTCATACCGGCTTCGGTTTTCCCTTCAGCGTGGACCCCGATCGCGTGGACGTCCCGCGCAATGCCGCCCGCGGCCTTCGGTACCTGGACCGATACGTGACCGTCACCCAGGGTGAGGTCTTCTTCGCGACCCAGGTGCTGGCCGACCTGGAAGGGCTCGAGCGCGGTCCGGCCGGCAACACCTCACTGGCTGCTGCCATGGTCCTCGCACGGGAGTATGGCGTGGACGAGATCGTCGTGGTCCAGGAGACCGAGTACACCGGTGCCGGCAAGCATCCGACCGCGCAGCTGACCCTGGCGCGTGAGATGGGCGTGGAGGTCACCATAGGCGGCCGCGAGCTCGATCGGCCCGGGGAGCGCATCGCGATTCCATCCGGGGTGGACGAGATGGGCATCACCGAGGTGGACCTGGGCCTGCTGCGCCGCTCCTACCTGCGCCGGATCGCCGCCCGCGCCGGGCATCGACTCTTGGAGTCCCACGAGGTCGCCTACCTGGCCGATGACCTGCACACGTCCGGCGAGTGGGTGGAGGAGGCATGGGGCAGCCTGCCCGCCGGACGAGACGCAGTCCTCACCAGCCCGGGAGCGGCTGGTGGCTGAGGTTCGTCTGGACGGCGTCAACAAGCGCTACCGCGGGCTCGCCGACGATGCGCTGTATCCGACGTCCGCCACGTTCAAGGACGGCCTGTTCACCTGCATCCTCGGTCCCTCCGGCTCTGGCAAGAGCACGATCCTGAAGCTGCTTGCCGGCATCGAGGAGGTCACGGCGGGACGGATCCTGTTCGACGGTCGGGACGTGACGCACGTCACCCCGGAGCGGCGAGACGTGGCCATGGTCTTCCAGTCGTACGCCCTCTACCCGAACATGACTGCCCGCGACAACATCGCCTTCCCGCTCCAACTGCGCGGCATCGGACGCGCCGAGCGCCACCGGCGCGTGGACGAGGTCGCCGCCATGCTGGGCATTCGCTCCACGCTGGACCGGCACCCGCGCCAGCTGAGCGGTGGCGAGCGGCAGCGCGTCGCGCTGGGTCGCGCGATCGTCCGCGATCCCAAGGTCTTCCTGCTCGACGAGCCGATCAGCAACCTCGACGCCAACCTGCGGATGCAGACCCGCGAGGAGCTGAAGCGGATCCACGCGGAGCTGAAGGCGACATTCATCTATGTGACCCACGACCAGGACGACGCCTCCGCCATGGGCGACGAGGTCGTTGTGATGGCAGCTGGTCGAATCCACCAGGCTGCGTCGCCTACTGAGGTCTACCGCCGGCCGGCAGACCGCTTCGTGGCCTCCTTCCTCGGACGCCTGCCAATGAACTTCATGGACGGCGATGTTTCCGTCCGTGACGGGTCCGTAATGATCACCGGCGGCAAGGGGCCAGAGCTGGTTCTCGGACCTGCGACCGATGCCTTCCACGCACCATCCGGCCGGGTCATTGTCGGCATCCGTCCCGAGTCTGTCACCGCAGTGACCCGCGATAGAGGGGCCGCGGGAGGCGTCGAGGGCACCGTCACGCTCACGGAGGTCGTGCCGCCCGATAGCTACATCACCGCAGATGTCAACGGCTGGACCATCCGCGCGCGCGCGGCAGAGGTGGATCAGCTGCAGCCGGGAGATACGGTAGGGCTGCGGTTCTCGCTGCCAGGACTCCTGTTCTTCGACCCCGACTCGGAGCGGCGCCTGGAGCCCAGCGCCGAGGATGGGGCCTCGCCAAAGCCGGAGGTGGCGGCGTGACGGCACGGACCACGGCCGCAAACCGGGGCAGTTGGTTCAGCCGCCTCCCCATCCGCGCCGAGAATCGGGCCTACGCAGGCCTGTTCCTTGGGCCGACCTTCCTGCTCATGGCGGCCCTGATCCTCTATCCACTCGTGTTCTCGGTCTTCCTGACCGTCACGGGGCCTTCCCCGACGCCCGGCGAACGCAGGCTCGTGGGTCTGGACAACTGGGCTCGGCTTGGGAATGACCCGCTGTTCATGCAGTCACTCACGCAGACCGTGATGTACGTCGTGCCTGCCTGCATCCTCGCCGTGGCCATCGGCCTGGCCGTAGCGCTGGTGCTCAACCAGGAGTTCCCCGGCCGCCTGCTGGTGAGGGCCTCGTTGCTCATCCCCTGGGCGCTGCCACCTGTGGTGGTGGCCGCCATGTTCCAGTGGTTCCTCGACGGTCGTCGTGGCCTGCTGAGCCCGTGGCTGGTTCAGCTGGGAGTCGTGGACCAGGCGCCAAGCTTCTTCAGCGGCGTCCCAGGCACTCTCTTCACCCTGGTTGGCATCCACGTGTGGAAGACGTTTCCACTCATTGCGCTCATCTTCCTGGTCAGCCTCCAGTACTTGCCGCGCGAGACGGTCCACGCTGCCCAGATCGATGGCGCCGGCCCGTGGCGCCGGTTCCGCTACGTGGCCTTCCCGTTCCTGCTCCCCACCATCGGGGTGGCGCTGATCATCCAGCTGCTGTTGACCATCCAGCTGTTCGACCTGATCTTCGCGCTGACCGGCGGCGGGCCCGGCGCCTACTCGACCTACAACCTGTACTTCTACGCCTTCAAGACCAGCTTCGAGCACACGAACCTGAGCTACGGGGCGGTCCTGGCCTACGTCGTCACCGTCATCGCCATCGTCTTCGGGCTGATCCTGACCCGGGGCGGGCGCTCGTTGAGGCTGTCGTGAGCCCGCGGCTGCTGGCGTGGTCAGGGGCGGCGGTGGTGCTGATCGCGACCGTCCTGGAGTTCAGCCAGCTGTTCGTGGACTGGCCATTCCCGTTCTGGCTGTGGGTGGTCGCCATGGTCGTGGGCCTGGCGCTGCTGTGGGTCGGCCTGAACCGGCTCCACATCGGAATGGGCGCGCGCGCCGTGGCGGCGGCCCTCGCCTTCCTGGTGATCATGGTCATCTTCCTGCCCTTCGCCGTCGTCATCGTTCTTGGGTCGCTGCAACGTCCCGTGGACCTGCTCAGCGGGCCGCACGCGCTGCCGCCCGATCCGACGCTCGACCAGTTCGGACGCCTGTTCCGCATCGCCTACTGGTCCGAAGGGCTGCGCAACAGCCTCATCGTGTCCACCACCGCCGCTGTGATCTGCACGCTGCTGGCTCTGCTGGGCGCCTATGCGATCGCCTCGTTGCGCTTCCCCGGCCGGCGAGCCGTCTACACCAGCGTGATGCTCATCTACATGCTGCCCGGCATCGCCCTGCTGGTGCCGCTGGTGGCGATCTTCAGGGGGCTGGGCATGATCGACACGCTGCCGGGCATGGTGCTGGGTCACATGGCTTTGATCCTGCCCCTGGTCACCTGGCTCCTGGTCAGCGCCTTCGAGGGCGTCCAGCCGGAGCTGGAGCAGGCGGCCCGCATCGACGGCGCCGGTCGGTTCGACGCGCTCCGTCGCGTCGTGATCCCGCTGACCGTGCCCAGCATTGCGACCACGGCGGTCTTCGCGTTCGTGCTGTCTTGGAATGAGCTGCTCGTGTCGCGGGTGCTCTCGATCAGCAGCACCCCGATGCTGGCCCCCAGCATCGTGAACCTGATGGACCCGATCAACCGGGTGGAGCCGCAGCTCTCCGCGGCCGGCTTGATCGCCTCGCTTCCCGTCCTGGTGCTCGCGCTGGTGATGCAGCGCTACCTGATTCGGGGGATAGGGGAGGGGGCCGTGATCTGACAGCGTCCGTTCTCGGTGTGCGCCGTTGTGTAGCGATGAGGAGAACCCGATGAGCCAACTGGATCCGAGCAAGATCGTGAAGCGGTCCCTGGTGACCCCGTACTCGCGCCGCTCATTCCTGAAGCGCTCAGCGCAGGTGAGCGGCGGGCTGGTCGGGGCGTTGGGAATCGGGCCCCTGCTGGCAGCCTGCGGCATCGGCCAGAGCGCCTCGCCTGGCGCCAGTGGCGGCGGTGCCGGCCAGTCTCTGAAGGTGCTGCTCGCCAACCACACAGGCTTCTACGCCATGAAGACGCCGGAGTTCGAGCAGTCCAGCGGCGCCACTATCGAGTTCACGCGAGAGGCGTTCGGCGCCCTTCCATCGGTCCTTACGCCGGCGTTTGAGGCTGGCGGCGAGTCGTGGGACGTCGTCTATCTGTGGCGAGCCTGGGTGGACCAGTACGAGGAGTTCCTGACCCCCCTCACGGAGATCAGCGGCTATCAGCCGCCCGACGAGGCAGGCCTCCGCTGGGAGGCGATCGAGGCCGCCAAGTCGAGCAGCGGAGCCTGGATCGGCGGGCCGAGCAACATCTATACCTACGTCCTCTACTGCAACCGCCAGACGTTCGAGGATGCCGGCGTGGCCATCCCGACGACGTACGAGGAGTTCGTGTCGGCGGCAGAGGCCCTGACCACAGGCGGCAAGTTCGGTTACGTGGACGGCTGGGCGCCGCTCTATCTGTTCCCGAAGTGGTGCGTCTGGTACCACCTCAACGGCGGCGAGTTCTACGGTGAGGACGGCAGCGTGAACTTCGACACGCCCGAGGCGCATGCGGCAACGCAGGACATGATCGACCTGCTGCCGACCATGCCTGCCGACAGCATCGAGTCGCCGTGGGGGATCTACGACGTCGAGGCCAAGAAGGTGTTCCTGGCCGGCGACGCCGCGATGATGATCGATTACCAGCACCTGTGGTACCAGTCGCGCGACCCCGATCTGTCCGCGCTGGGGGAGGATCCCGTGCGGGTGGCCATCATCCCCGGCAAGAGCGGCGGCCCGGCATCGGGCGGTCAGTCCGTGGGTGAGTGCTTCGCGATCCCGAAGACGAGCCAGAAGAAGGACCTGGCGCTGCAGCTCGTGAACTACTACGCCAGTGCGGCCACGCAGCTCGGGCTGCTGACCGAGCGCGAGGCGCTGCACGACTTCGACCCGGCCGACGAGAGCGGCTATCCGTCGTTCACCGACCCCTACGAGGATGGGTCAATCCCGGCCGAGGACGCCGAGATCGTGCAGGTCACCTTCGACCAGGCGGCTCCGGAGATCAACAACAAGCGCTATGGCACTCGGGCCGGCTACCAGCGCATCTCTGAGATCGTGGAGGCGGCCGTGTCGGCAGCGCTGCACGGTGGCGACGTCGCGGCCGAGCACGCGCGCGCCCAGGGCGAGATCGACCAGTTCCTGACCGACAACCCCGGCATGTGACGGGCGCAGGGGATGTTTGACCTCGTCATCTCAGGCGGCCGCGTCATCGACGGATCGGGCGGTCCGGGTCTCGCGGCCGATGTCAGCGTGTCCGGTGGCCGGATCACGGCGATCGGGGACCTGGGCCAGGTAGATGGCGCTGAGCGGGTGGACGCGAGTGGCCTGATCGTTGCGCCGGGCTTCATCGACATCCACTCCCACAGTGACTTCCTCGTGCCGGCGCCCGAGCACGGGGAGGTCCTGTCGCCATTCCTGGCACAGGGCATCACGACCATCGTGACCGGCAACTGCGGGTATTCGCCCGCACCGGTCAACCCAGCCACGGCCGACGCGCTGGACAGCTACACCACCTTCCTGCGAGGCCCCGATCTGCCTCGGGCGTGGGACACGTTCGGCGCGTACCTCGGCTACCTCGACGAGGCGGGAGTCGCCCTCAACGTGGTCCCGCTGGTGGCCCACGGGGCGCTCCGCATCGAGCAGGTGGGATTCCAGGGGCGCGACCTGGAGCCTGAGGAGCAGGCCGCCATGAAGCTCAGCCTTCAGCAGTCGATGGAGGATGGCGCCTTCGGGCTGTCCAGCGGGCTCCTCTACGCCCCGGGAATCTTCGCGCCGCCGGAGGAGATCGAGGAGCTGGCGTCCGGCCTCAAGGGCTACGACGGCATCTACACCAGCCACATCCGTGGCTCAAGCGAGACCCTGCTGTCCGCCACCAAGGAGGTGATCCGGGTCGGGGAGCTGAACGGGATCCGCACGCAGCACTCGCACATCGAGGCCTTCGGCAAGCCCCACTGGCCGAAGATTGAGACCATCGTGGGCTTGCACGAAGCGGCCAGGGAGCGAGGGGTTGACACCGGTTTTGACGTGATCCCCTATGTGGCGGCCAACACCACGCTCCTGGCCATCTTTCCGCCGTGGTCGCTGGCAGGTGGCGTCGATGCGCTGCT
>Ga0299907_10003388_pt1 | contig 10184 bp, 7 predicted proteins | sample RVTome_16_FD_198680 | JGI IMG/M metagenome (GOLD analysis project Ga0299907, IMG submission 198680) | Soil microbial communities from uranium-contaminated site in the Upper Colorado River Basin, Wyoming, United States - RVT152D67 (version 2) ... | reverse complement strand
TGCGACGGCGTCTCCTTCACCGTGCGGCTCGCCGCCGCGGAGGCCGCCGAGGCCGAGGTGCTCCTTCCCGATCGACGCGTCACGCTGCCCCGCGTCCCCGCGGCCTCGGGGACGAGATACGAGGGCGAGGGCATGGTGTTCTGGTCGCGCGGCGACGAGGCGCGGCTCGAGCTTCCCGAGGGCGGCGACACGGACTGCGCCCGTGACCGCGTGGCCGAGACCTTCGAGGCGGCCCGGCTCGAGGGCGCCCGGTTCCGCGCCCTGGGTCAGGAGCCGGGGTGGGTCCTCGACATCTTCCCCGCCCCACCCCTGTTGCGGCTGGTGGCCGATTATGGCGAGGTCGAGGTCCGCGGTCCGACAACCGCGCCGCGCGTGGACGCCGACGCGGGGACGCGCACGGTCGAGACGGTCACGGACGCGCACCGCGTGCGGGTCGAGATCGCGGACCGCGCGTGCTCCGATGCGATGAGCGGCCTCGCGTTCCCGAACACCGTCACGGTGACCCTCGACGGGCGCGCCCTGGAGGGGTGCGGCCGCCCCCTCGGTCCGGCGTTCGTGGGCGCGTGGAGCCTGGTACGCTTCGGCCAAGGCGCGGATGCCACCGGGCCCGTGGCGAGCACGTCCCCGGGGCTCGACATCGATGCCTGGGGGCGCGTCGCCGTGACCACCGGCTGCAACGGCCTGTCCGGCGAGTGGATGTCGGATGCGCCGGGGCGGTTGTCCTTCGGCCCGCTCGCGGGCACGAAAATGGCCTGCGCGGAGCCGCGCATGACGCAGGAGACTCGCTTCTGGCGAGCGCTGGACGCGACGCGGGGCTACCGGCTCGCGGCCGACACGCTCAGGCTCGTGGGCGCCGGCGGGGACACGCTGGCCAGCTTCCACGGCGGCGCCGCCCGCTGACCCCGCCCTTCCCGCCCGGCGTGCGGCGCCGTAATATATGAATATATGCTCATATATCGACTCCAGATCGCTCGCAGGCGGCCGGGGGCCGAGGGAGAGGCGGCCCGCGAAACCGCTCGCCGCGAGCCCCGCGAGAGGCGGAGGGATGCCCGAAGACCTGTGCGACGTCCAGGTGCTGCACGAGGCGGCGGTCCGCGCCGCGCGGAGGACGCGCTCCGATCCCGAGGCCCTCATGGTCCTGGCGGACACCTTCCAGATCCTCGCCAGCCCGACGCGGCTCCAGATCGTCGAGGCGCTCGCCGCGCGCGAGCTCTGCGTCTGCGACCTCGCGGCGGTGGTGGGCGCGAGCCAGTCCGCGGTCAGCCACCACCTGCGCCAGCTCCGCCAGATGAAGATCGTCCGCTACCGGCGCGACGGTCGCATGGCGTACTACCGGCTCGACGACGAGCACATCGCCCAGCTCTTCCGGATCGGGCTCGCGCACGTCCGTGAGTGACCCCGTGAGCCGGCCCGCGCCCCCCCGCGACCGTGTGCTGTTCCGGATCCAGGGGATGGACTGCCCCGATTGTGCCCGCCGGATCCAGGACCGCCTGCGGACGCTGGACGGCGTCGTCGACGTCGACGGGAATCCCGTCCTGCGGGAGCTGAGGGTGGACTTCGACCCCGCCCGGATGGAGACGGGCACGCTCCAGTCGGAGATCGGGAAGCTCGGGTACGCGGCCGTCCCGGACCGACCGGATCGCGGGCCGGCCCTCATCGAGGAGCGGAGCGTCTGGCGCGGGCCCGCGGCGGCGCGGACCTACGCCTCGGGGGCCCTCTTCGCGGCGGCCCTCCTCCTCGAGGCGCTCGGCATCGCCGTCGGGCGGCCGCTCCTCCCGATCGCCGGCGCGACGCTCCCCGCCCTCCTGTTCGTGACGGCGGCCGCGGTGGGCGGGTGGAACTTCTTCCCGAAAGGAATCCGGGCCGCCCGCTCGCTCTCGCTCGACATGAACTTCCTCATGACGGTGGCGATACTCGGCGCCGTGGCGGTGGGGGAGTACCTCGAGGCGGGCGCGATCGCCTTCCTGTTCTCCCTCGCCGAGCTCCTCGAGTCGCACTCGGTCGATCGCGCCCGCGGCGCGATCCGCGCCCTCATGGAGCTCGCGCCGGCGACCGCGGTCGTCGTGCGCGACGGCGAGGAAACGACGCTCCCGGCCGGGGAGCTCGTTCCGGGCGACACGGTCGTGGTCCGGCCAGGCGCCCGCGTCCCGGCCGACGGAACGGTCCTGGATGGGAGGTCGGCGGTGGACCAGTCGACCATCACCGGCGAGTCGATGCCCGTGGAGGTCGGGCCGGGCGACGAGGTGTTCGCCAGCACGGTCAACCGGGGCGGCTGGCTCGAGCTGCGGGTGGACCGCGCCGCGAGCGACACCACCTTCGCGCGCATCGTGCGGCTGGTGGGCGAGGCCGAAGCGCGCAAGGCGCCGAGCGAGCGCTTCGTGCACCGCTTCGCCCGCGTCTACACGCCGGCGGTCGCCATCGCCGCCCTCCTCGTCATGCTGCTCCCGCCGCTCCTGCTCGGCGCGGCGTTCGAGACCTGGTTCGTGCGCGGGCTCACGCTGCTCGTCATCGCGTGTCCGTGCGCGCTCGTGATCTCGACGCCCGTGGCCGTGGTGAGCGGCATCACGGCCGCCGCCCGACGCGGCGTCCTCATCAAGGGCGGCGTGCACCTCGAAGCGATGGGCGACATCCACGTGGTCGCGTTCGACAAGACCGGCACGCTCACCGCCGGCCACCCGGAGCTGACCGATGTCGTCGCCGTGGACGGCTCGGACCCCGGCGCCGTCCTCGAGCTGGCGGCGGCCCTCGAGGCCCGCTCGGAGCACCCCGTCGCGCAGGCGATCGTGGCCGGGGCGAGGGCGCGCGGCCTCTTCACGCCGGCTCGCCGCGTCCGCGACTTCCGCGCCGAGCCCGGACGCGGCGTCCGCGCCCTTGTGGACGATGTCGAGCACCTCGTCGGGCGCCCGGACCTCTATCCGGACGAGCGGCTCACGCCCGACACGCGGGCCGCGCTCCGCCGTCTGCGGAGCGAAGGCAAGACCGCGGTCGTGGTCGGAACGTCCGAGCGGCCCCTGGGCGTGCTCGCGGTCGGCGATCGCGCCCGCCCCGGAGCCGCCGCGGCGATCCGGCGGCTCCGCGAGGCGGGGGTGAAGCGGATCGTGATGCTGACGGGGGACAACCGGGAGACCGCCGCGGCGATCGCGGACGAGCTCGGGATCGACGAGGTGTACGCGGAGCTCCACCCCGAGGACAAGGTCGACCGTGTCCGCCGGCTCGAGGCCGAGCACGGCGCCGTCGCCATGGTCGGCGACGGCGTGAACGACGGGCCGGCGCTGGCCGCGGCCACGGTGGGGGTGGCGATGGGGGTCGCGGGAAGCGACGTGGCGCTCGAGACCGCCGACGTGGCGCTCATGGGCGACGACCTGTCCCGCCTCTCGTACCTCTACCGCGTGTCGCACGCGGCTCGGGCGGTCATCCGGCAGAACATCGCGGCGGCGTTGGCCCTCAAGCTCGCGCTCGCCGTCGGCGTCCCCCTCGGTCTGGTGTCGCTCATCGTCGCGGTGCTCGTGGGCGACATGGGGGCCTCGCTCGCCGTCACCCTGAACTCGCTGAGGCTCGCCCGCCTCGAGCCCTGACGGAGGCCCGTGGACGCTCGCTCATCGGCGGGCTCGCGGGTCTGACGATCCCGGTGTGGAAGCGCCGCTTTCCATGACCGATCGGCGAGCCGCCGCGCGGCCCGCCGGGAGCGTCGGTCCCCGGCGGACGCCGGGCGCCCGCGCTCGTCGCCCGGACGTGAGGGCGTCAGCTCCCGATCTCGAAGCCCACCGTCGCGCCCCACGCCCCTTCGAACCCCTCGGTCGCCACGTCGACCACGAGGGGCTCGAACGCGTCGTCGGGGAACCAGAAGACGTTGAAGCCCGTGCCGAGCCGCACGGCGGCGCTCCCGCCGAGCGGCACCCGGACGACGATCTGCGCGGGGAACGAGAAGCTCGAGAAGTTGTCGAAGTCGCCGCCGGTGAACACGTGGCCGGCGAAACCGATCACGCCGATGAGCTGCGCCGAGCGCCGGGACCCACCCGCGAGCGGCGCCTCGAGGGTCGCCTGGAGCGTGTACATCCCCATCCCCGCGTCCTCCGCATCGCTCCCCTCCTCCGCCGATACCTTCCAACCCGCGAGCGCGGTCAGCCGGAGCGAGGATTCGGTCCCCGCCAGCCCCGGCCCGAACGCGTAGTGCGGGCCGACGCGCACGAAGCCGGGCCCCGACAGCTTGTTGATCCAGTCGAGGACCATCCCCCACTGCCCGTGGAGCGGCGCGGCCGACGCGCCGCTCAGCAGGACCACCGCACACGCCGCCTGGATGAGTCTCTTCTTCACTGGGCCTCCTGAGTGTTCGACGGTTCGTCCATGACCGACGTGCATTCTCGCTCGCCGCTCGCGAAGACCTCGGGCTCCTCGAACAGGTAGCCGATCGCTCCCAACCGCTCGGTGCCGTCGCCCGGCTCGCCGGGGATCGCGCGGGCCGCGTGCCGCCGCGGCTCGAACACGACGTACTCCGATGGCGTCTCGCGCAACAGGTACGCGCGCTCCCCATCGATCCGCAGGCGCTCCGCAGACGCGTCCCACAACAGACGCCACGGGACCGCCGTCAGGAGCACCACCAGGACGATCCACGCGAGGCTCGCCCCACGCGCGATGCCTACGCGGCGGTCGCCGGCCGAGTGGACGTCGATCCAGCGGAACACGCCGAACCACGCGAACCCGAGCGTCGCCACGAGCACGGCCATGGCGACGGGATAGGCGCGGTGGAGCGAGCGAGCGCCGCACGCCAGCACGGCCTCGTCGTAGCCCACGACCGCGAACAGCAGGTCCATGAACGGGGCGAGGACCAGCGCGGACAGGGCCACCGCCCCGACCAGGAACAGGTCCGAGACGGTCCGCGCCCGCGCACGGGACGTCGTCCGGCGCCACCAGCCCGAGAGACGCGTGACGCCGGTCTCCGTCCACTCCCCCATACCGGGGATCTTCGGGACGATCCCGAACACCTGGCGGAGGATGAACTGGGCGCCCACGAACAGCGCGAGCGCCACGAGGCCGTAGATCACCGACGGGATCAGGGCCCGGAAGCCGACCACCAGGAAGTCCGTTCGGGAAGGCGTGTGCGCCGGCGGCATCTGAAGCCGGAAATCGAACGCCCGCGTGCTGACGAGACCGGCGAGGAAAAGGACGACCAGCGTCCCGCCGAGCCCGACGATCCCCCGGAAGGCGAGATCCGCCGCCGTGCGCCGCCGGGGGACGGGGGTGCGGACCGGCCCCGGCGCGGCGGGGCCGGCACGGGGTGCGCCTGACACCGCCGCCAGGGCCTCCGACAGCTCCCGCGCCGACCGGTAGCGGTCCGCCGGGACGCGGGCGAGCGCCCGGTCGATCGCGGCCTCGAGGCCCTCGGGCACGCGGTCGCGCACGACCCGGAGCAGGGGCAGGGGGTCGACGAGCTTGCGCGCGAAGATCGCCCGGCGGTTGCTCCCCGTGTAGGGCGGATCCCCCGCGAGGGCCTCGTAGAGCACGCAGCCGAGCGAGTAGATGTCGGTGCGGTGGTCGATGTCGGGCTCGCCCGTCACCTGCTCGGGGCTCATGTAGAGCGGCGTGCCCACAGACACGCCCGTCCCGGTCAGCCGCCCCGACTCGATGGACTGCATGACGCGCGCGATCCCGAAGTCGCTCACCACCGCGTGCCCGGAGTCGAGCAGGATGTTCTCGGGCTTGATGTCCCGGTGCACGACTCCGCTCGCGTGCGCGTAGGCGAGCGCGCTCGCCACCTCGCGCCCGATCTGGATCGCGTCCTCGATGGGGAGCGCTCCCTCGCGCTCGAAGCGCCGCCGGAGGGAGTCCCCCTCGACGAACGGCATGACGAAGTACAGGAAGCCGTCGGCGCTTCCGGAGTCGTGGAGCGGGAGGATGTTCGGGTGCCTGAGCGCGGCCACCACCTCGATCTCGCGCTCGAAGCGCTCGCCGCCCACCGCCGAGGCGAGCTCGGGGCGAAGCACCTTGATCGCGACCTTCCGGCGGTGTTTCAGGTCCTCGGCCAGATAGACGACCGCCCAGCCGCCCGAGCCGATCTCGCGCTCGACGCGGAAGCGACCGGCGAGCGCGCGGGCGAGGGAGTCCTGCGTGAGAGACATGGGCGGCCCCGGCCAGGAAGAGGTGCGCGTGTGTCATTATAGGGAGTGTGGCACGCGGCGGAAGGGCGTACCCGCGGGCCGTGCGCCCGCGCGCGCGTGCCCTCCGGTCGACTGGCGTGGGTCCGTCCGCTCCATCTAGCTTGGCCCTCTACCCCGACGCGAGGAGCCCGCATGGATCGGCGTCACCTCCTGCGCCTCATGGGGGCGGGCGCCGCGGCCCTCGGCCTCTCCCCGACCGACGCGCGCGCGCTGCTGGCTCCCGGGGCGCCCCGGCGGGCGAGCCGTCCCTTCTTCACCGAGGAGGAGCGCGAGGCCGTCACCGTCCTTTCGGATCTCGTCATCCCCGCGACCGACACGCCCGGAGCCGTCGAGGCCGGCGTGGTGGACTACCTCGAGATGATCGTGTCGGAATGGATGAACGCCGAGGAGCGCGAGCGGTTCATGCGGGGGCTCCGGCACCTGGACACGCACGCCGAGGCCGTCGGCGGGGTCCGCTTCGCCCACGCGGGCGAGGTTCGCCAGACCGCGATCCTCTCCGGTCTCGAGGCCGAGGGACGCACGCTCCGCGAGCGCGACCCGGATGGGCCGACGCCGTTCTTCCACCAGACGCGCGCCCTCGTCCTGCACGGGTACTACACCTCCGAGATCGGGATGATGGAGGAGCTCCGTTACCAGCCCGTGCCGGGCCGCTTCGACGGCTGCGTGGAAGTCGGCGAGGTGACGCGCGCCACCCGGGAGCCGGGGCGATGAGACGCCAGGAGGCGTACGACGCCATCGTCGTGGGATCGGGCATCAGCGGCGGCTGGGCGGCGAAGGAGCTCACCGAGCGCGGGCTGCGCACGCTGGTCCTCGAAGCGGGTGGTCCGATCGACCCCGCCGCCGACTACACGATGACCGTACAGCCCTGGGAGCTCCCGCACCGTGGGCGGCGGGACCGGGAGCGCCAGGAGCGCGAGCGGCCCGTCCAGCGCGAGTGCTACGCCTGCGACGCGTGGAGCGAGCGGTTCTTCGTCCGCGACGACGAGAACCCGTACACGACGGCTCCGGACACCGATTTCCTGTGGATCCGGTCTCGCCAGGTGGGGGGTCGCTCCATCGTGTGGGGGCGACAGGTGTATCGCTGGAGCGACCTCGACTTCGAGGCGAACGCCAGGGACGGGTTCGGGGTCGACTGGCCCATCCGCTACGCCGATCTGGAGCCGTGGTACGATCACGTCGAGCGCTTCATCGGGGTGAGCGGCCAGCCCGAGGGGCTCCCGCAGCTGCCCGACTCGCGCTTCCTCCCGCCCATGGAGCTCAACTGCGCCGAGCGCTTCGTGAAGGACGGGCTCGCGCGCCGGTACGATGACCGGGTGCTCACGATCGGACGCTGCGCGATCCTCACCGCGGCGCACAACGGCCGCGCCCCGTGCCACTACTGCGGGACGTGCGAGCGGGGGTGCACCACGCACTCCTACTTCAGCTCGCTCGCCGCCACGCTGCCCGCGGCGCGGGCCACGGGACGCATGACGCTCCGCCCGCACAGCGTCGTCCACCGCGTGCTCCACGACCCCGCCACGGGACGGGCGCGCGGCGTGGCCGCCATCGACGCCGAGACCGGAGAGGACCTCGAGTTCGAAGCGCGCGTGGTGTTCCTGTGCGCTTCGGCGCTCGAGTCGACCCGGCTCCTCCTCCTTTCCACCTCCGAGCGCTGGCCCGCCGGGCTCGCGAACTCGTCGGGCCAGGTGGGGAAGAACCTCATGGACCACACCATGGGCGGCGGCGCGCGGGCGACCATCCCCGGTCTGGAGGACAAATGGGTCTACGGCCGGCGGCCCAACGGGATCTACCTGCCGCGCTTCCGCAACGTGGCCGACGCGCACCCGGACTACCTGCGCGGCTACGCGTACCAGGGCGGCGCGGGCCGCGGCGGCTGGGGACGTGGGAACGACATGGAGGGGTTCGGCGCCGACTTCAAGCACGCGCTCCGGGAGCCGGGCCCCTGGGAGTTCACGTTCTACGGGTTCGGCGCCTGTCTGCCGCGCGAATCGAACTTCGCGACGCTCGATCCGGAGCGCATCGACCGCTGGGGGATCCCGGCGCTCCGCATCCACTGTCAGTGGAGCGAGAACGAGCACGCGATGCTCGAGGACATGTCCGTCCAGGCGGCGGAGATGCTCGAGGCCGTGGGGGCCCGCGACGTGTCTCCGTTCGTGGAGGAGAACCCGCCCGGGCTCACGATCCACGAGATGGGCACCGCGCGCATGGGTCGGGATCCCGCCACGTCGGTCCTCAACGGCTTCAACCAGGCGTGGGACGTGCCCAACCTGTTCATCACGGACGGCGCGGCGATGACATCCAGCGCCAACCAGAACCCGAGCCTCACGTACATGGCGCTCACGGCGCGAGCCGCGAGCCACGCCGTGGAGCTCCTCGACCGCGGCGAGCTGTGAGACCCGGGCGGGGCGGCGCGCCGCGGAAGGGTCGCGTGGACCGGCGGACGTTCCTGGCCACCGCGGGCGGCGCGGCCGGGCTGGCAGCGCTCGGCCGACCGCTGTCCGCGGCGAGCCCCCGGCCCGACCCGTCGGCGAGCCGCGGGCCGGTCCCCGGGCGACTGCGCCAGTCGGTCTGCCGGTGGCCGTTCTCCTCGATCCCGCTCGACGAGTTCTGCGCCGGGGCGCGCGACATCGGGCTCGAGGCGATCGATCTCCTCTACCCGGACGAGTGGGAGGTCGCCCGTGAGCACGGCCTGATGGTGTCGACCGGGTACGCCTCGCGGCGCGAACGGTTCATCGCCGAGGGGTTCAACGATCCGGCCCTGCACGACACGCTGGTCGCGGAGCTCGAGGCGGCGCTCCCGCGGGCCGCCGCCGCCGGCGTCCCCAACCTGATCGTGATGAGCGGCGACCGCCGGCGCGGCGGCGAGACCGAGGGGATCGAGGCGTGCGCGCGCGGGCTCCGGCGGGTCGCGCCGCTCGCCGAGCGCCACGGGGTGACGCTCGTGCTCGAGATGCTGAACAGCCTGGTCGACCATGCCGGCTACGACGCCGATTCCACGCGCTACGGGCTCGAGGTCGTCGAGCGCGTGGGCTCCCCGCGCTTCCGGCTCCTGTACGACATCTACCATATGCAGGTGATGGAGGGGAACGTGATCGCGACGATCCGGGCCCATCACGGGGCCATCGCCCATTTCCACACCGCGGGCGTGCCCGGGCGCCACGAGCTCGACGACACGCAGGAGCTCGCCTATCCGGCGATCGCGCGCGCCATCGCGGACCTCGAGTTCGACGGGTTCGTGGCGCACGAGTTCATCCCCACGCGCGACCCGCTCGGCTCCCTCCGCGAGGCCGCCGAGATCTGCCGGGTCTGACACGGACGCACCGCGCGCCCGAGGCGCCGGGCGCCCGCGTCACTCGAAGGCCTGGAGCCGCTCCTCGACGCGCTCCCATTCCTCGACGAGCGTCTCCGCCTCGAGACGGAGCCCGTCACGCTCGGTCTGGAGCTCGCGGATCGACTCGGCCGCGGTCCCCTCGTAGAACCGCGGATCGCCGAAGCGCGCGTCGATCTCGGCGATCCGCGTCTCCACCTGCTCTACACGGCTCGTGATCTCGTCGCGGCGTCTGGCGAGCGAGCGTCGCTCCGCGCTGGCGGACCCCGCGTCCCCGCCCTCGGGCCCCCGTTTCGGGCGTGGCCGCCCGCCACCCGCCGCGGGGCGCTCCCCGTCGTCTCCGGCCCGCGCGCGGCGTTTGTCCCGACGCGCCTTCAGCACCACCTGGTCGACGTCCAGGTGATCGTCGCCGCAGAAGTGGACGTAGTCCTCGTACGTGCCGGCGAAGTCGCGGATGCCGTCGGGCCGGATCTCGACGATGCGGTCGGCGAGCCGGCCGACGAACCAGCGGTCGTGCGACACGAGGAGGAGCGTCCCCTCGAAGTCCGCCAGCGCCTCGACGAGCGCCTCGATCGATTCGAGGTCGAGGTGGTTCGTGGGCTCGTCCAGCACGAGGACGTTCGGGCGCTCGATCGCGATCTTGCAGAAGACGAGCCGCGCGGCCTCGCCACCCGACAACGTCCCGAGACGCTTCTCCCCAT
>Ga0299907_10003387_pt1 | contig 10185 bp, 9 predicted proteins | sample RVTome_16_FD_198680 | JGI IMG/M metagenome (GOLD analysis project Ga0299907, IMG submission 198680) | Soil microbial communities from uranium-contaminated site in the Upper Colorado River Basin, Wyoming, United States - RVT152D67 (version 2) ... | reverse complement strand
GGTCGACTTCTCAGACGGTTACTACGACGTCAACCAGGCCCTGCTCGGCTTCACCGACTCCGAGATCGCTGCGGCGACCACCATCGACGAGCTCAAGGCATTTCGGCTCGGGGCCCAGGTGGGCACGACCAGCCTGGACTTCATCACCGACGTCATCCAGCCCGACACCGAGCCCCTGGTCTACGACACCAACGCCGACGCCAAGGCGGCCTTCGACGCCGGCCAACTCGACGGTCTGATACTCGATCTGCCCACCGCGTACATCGTGGCGGCGGTCGAGATCGAGGGATCGACGGTCGTCGCCCAGTTCCCCTCGGCGGGGGAGCCGGAGCAGTTCGGCATGCTCTTCGAAGAGGGCAACCCGCTGCGTGACTGCGTCAACGAGGCCTTGGCCAACATCGACCTCGACGCCCTCCAGCAGGAGTGGCTCTCCGAGGTGGTCGACGCACCGGTCATCGAAACCGGCTAGCCGACTCACCGATGACCGAGGCCGAGGCGCCGCAGCGGAGCCGGGGGGTGTCCCCGGGCCGAGCGCGGCGTCTCGCCTTCCACAAGCGCCAGCGCCGTCGCTCGCTGGCCATCGGTGCCATCAGCACCATCGTGGTGTTCGGGACAGTTGCCCTGGTGGTGTTCAACTCCCCGGGGTGGCCCGCGGTCCAGGAGTCGTTCTTCAGCTGGGAGCACTTCAAGGCGTCGTTCCCCGACATCCTCTCCGGTTTTCGGCGGAACGTCCGGATCTTCCTCATCGCCGAGGTCCTGATCCTCATCGTCGCCCTGGTGGTGGCGGTGATCCGCAGCAGCCGGTCCCCGGTGCTCACCCCGTTGCGGCTGGCGGCCACCGCCTACGTCGACCTGATCCGGGGAATACCAACCATCATCCTTCTCTTCCTCCTCGGTTTCGGAGTACCGGCGCTTCGTCTGCAGGGAGTCCCCAACAGCCAGGAGTTCTGGGCCATCACCACCCTGGTCATCTCCTATTCGGCGTATGTGGCCGAGGTCTACCGGGCGGGGATCGAGTCGGTGCACGAGAGCCAGACCGCCGCCGCCCGCTCGCTCGGGCTCAGCTCTGCCCAGAGCATGCGCTGGGTGGTGCTCCCCCAGGCGGTGCGGCGGGTGATCCCCCCTCTGCTCAATGACTTCGTCGCCCTGCAGAAGGACTCGGCCCTGCTCGCCTTGCTCGGGGTCCAGGAGGCGTTCCGCCGGGCGCAGATCTACGTCTTCGGCACTTTCAACTTCACCGCCTACCTGGCGGCGGCGCTGCTCTTCCTCATCCTCACCATCCCTCTGGCTCGCTACACCGACTTTCTGATCCGACGGCAGCGGGAGCGGGTCGGAGGGAGCCCGCTATGAGCGACCGTCTCCTCGAGGTGCGCGGGATCTGGAAGGAGTTCGGATCCCTGACCGTGCTCGCCGACGTCAGCCTCGACCTGGGCACGCACGAGGTGATGGCGATCGTCGGACCGTCGGGGTCGGGAAAGTCGACTCTCCTCCGCTGCATCAACCTGCTGGAGCCGATCGACGACGGGGAGATCCTCCTCGACGGAGTGGACATCGCCGACCCCGAGTTCGACGCCGACTCGGTGCGTCGCCGGATCGGCATCGTGTTTCAGGCGTTCAATCTCTTTCCCCACCTCTCGGTCCTGGACAACATCACCCTGGCCCCGCGCAAGGTGCTCAAGATGCCCGAGAAGGAGGCCAGGGTGGCTGCCGACCGGCTTCTGGCCAGGTTCGGCCTGGCCGACAAGCGACACGAATACCCGGACCGTCTCTCTGGCGGCCAGCAACAGCGGGCGGCCATCATCCGCGCTTTGGCGATGAGCCCGGACCTGATCCTCCTCGATGAGCCGACCTCGGCGCTCGACCCGGAGCTGGTGGGAGAGGTGCTGGAGGTGATCGAGGCCCTAGCTCAGGACGGGATGACGATGATCGTCGTCTCCCATGAGCTCACCTTTGCCCGGGCCGTGGCCGATCGGGTCCTGTTCATGGACGAGGGCCGGGTTGTTGAGCAGGGTCCTCCCGAACAAGTGCTCTCCAGCCCCATCACGGAGCGCGCCCGGCGCTTCTTGCGTCTCATGGCCGGGCCCGTGTAGCCGGCTTTTGGTCCCCTCGCCTGACGAGCTCCCACTATGGTCGCTCTCATGCAACACGTCGGCGATGGCGGGCGTGAAGCGATCAAACGGAGGAAAAAATGAAAGCAAGCAAGCTACTGGCGGCACTGACCGCCTTGTTATTGGTGCTCGCGGCTTGTACCACCGGTGGTGAGGACACCACCACGACAACGGCCGCAGGCGGCACGGAGACCACCGAGGGAGGCGAAGAGCCAACGACGACGGCAGCCGGTGGCGAGGAGACCACGACCACGGCCGCAGAAACCGAGGAACCCGCAGGTGAGAGTCTTCTGGAGACGGTCAGAGCGAGAGGCAGCCTGCTCTGCGGCGTGAATGACGTTCTACCCGGGTTTGGGGTAGTGAACGAGGACGGTACCTATTCCGGTTTCGACGTTGACCTCTGTCGGGCCGTCGCTGCCGGTGTGCTCGGAGACTCCGAGGCAGTCGAGTATGTCCCATTGGTGGCCGACGCCCGGTTCACCGCTCTGCAGTCGGGTGAGATCGACGTGCTGATCAGGAACACCACCTGGACCTCGACACGTGACGGTCAGGAAGGCGCCACCTTCCTCTTCACCACCTTCTACGACGGGCAGGGGATGATGGTCCCGGCTTCGACCGGGTTCACCACCCTCGAGGAGCTGGCCGACGCCAACATCTGCGTCCTCTCCGGGACGACCACAGAGCTCAACCTGACCGCAGTGTTCGGGGCGCGTGGCATAGCGTTCAACCCGCAGGTGTTCCCCGACAACGAGCAACTGAGACCTGCCTACGAGGCGGGTCAGTGTGAAGCATGGACCTCGGACGCCAGCCAGCTCGGAGCTTGGAAGGCCACCATCGAGGGCGAGGGTGGTGAGGAGCAGCTCATCATGGAAGAGATCTTCTCCAAGGAGCCTCTCGGGCCTGCGGTGCGTGACGGTGACAGCGCATGGGCCCAGGCGGTGGAGTGGTCGATCATGGCCACCGTGCAGGCCTGGGAGTTCGGGCTCGACTCGACGAACGTCGGCTCCTATGCCGGTGACGATCCGAACATCCTCAACTTCGTCGGAGCGGATGGATTCGACCCCGGTCTCGGTCTCGATCCCGAGTTCGCGATCACCATCATCGAGTCGGTGGGCAACTACCAGGAGATGTATGAGCGGAACCTGGGGCCGATCGCTCTCGTGATCGAGGGAAGCCTCAACGACCTGTGGACCAACGGCGGGCTGATGTACGTCCCGCCTTACCGCTGATCGACTGATGCGATGGGGGAGGCCGTCCATGGCTTCCCCCATCGTGATTAGAACGGGTCGGATTCGACTTTGACCAGCCCTCCACCCCCGGCGAGCCGCGTCCCACCATGGCGCAACATCCGCTTTCTTCGGATACTGGGCCAGGTCCTGGCTGTTGTCCTCGCCTTCTTGGTCCTTCGCTGGCTGGCGGGCAATCTGACCGGCAACCTCGACCGACTCAACATGGGACTCGACTTCGGGTTCCTGTCCAGACCCACCCAGTTTCAGATCCCCTATCGCCCTTCGTTCGACCCCCGATCCCCGGTGACCAGCATGGTCCTGGTCGGGGTCCTGAACACCTTTCTCGCCGGCTTCTTCGGGATCCTGATCGCCCTCGCCCTGGGTCTGGTGGTCGGCGTGTCCCGACTCTCCGCCAACTGGCTGGTCGCGAAGTTAGCGACGGTCTACGTCGAGTTCTTCCGCAACATCCCGCCGCTGGTGATCATTATTTTCTTCGCCGCCGCCCTCTTCACCTACGGGCCCTTTCCCAATCTCCGTGAGGCGATCCTGGTCGGTCTTCCCGGGTCCGACTCGAAGCTGCTCATCCTGAGCAACGACCAGTGGGGGATTCCCGGTTTTACGGGGGGTCGGAACTGGGTCGCATTCGCGGTGATCCTCGGCGTGGGCTTTGTGCTGGCGGTGGTTGTGTGGGCATGGCGGACGTCGGTGAACGACCGCACCGGGAAACCCCATCACCGACTCGCCTGGTTCCTAGGGGTTTTGACCGGGATCGCGATCATCGGCTATCTCGCTTTGGGGGGCCCGTTTTCGATGTCATGGCCGGCGCAGAGCGAGAACCGTCGGCTCATCGTCGGCGGTTTCGCCATGAACTGGGGCTTCATGTCGTTGACCGCCGCCCTCGGTCTTTACACCGCCAGCCATGTCGGCGAGATCGTCCGGGGCTCGATCCTGGCCGTCCCCAGGGGTCAGAACGAGGCCTCGAGTGCCCTGGCCCTGAGCGGGTTCCAGCGCTACCGGTTCGTCGTGCTACCCCAGGCGTTGCGAATCGCCATCCCGCCGATCATCAATCAATGCCTCAACCTGGTCAAGAACACCTCGCTGGGTACCGCGGTGGCCTATGCCGAGATCACCGCCTTGACCCAAACCTCGATCGGAAACGGCCGCCCCGCCCTGCAGTCCATAGTGGTGATGATGGTCGTCTATCTCGCTTTCTCGCTGACCATCTCCCTCCTGCTCAATGTGGTGAATCGTCGGCTCCAGTTGGTGACCCGATGACAGTCGCCACCCCCCCACCCCCGAGCACTGGTCTCAGTGGGGCCGCATGGATCCGGGCCAAGCTCTTTCCCAACATCTGGTCGGGGATCCTCACCGTCGTGCTCGTTCCGATCCTGCTGTATCTCGTCTATCGGACCGCTCTTTTCGTCTTCGTCAATGCCGACTGGGAAGCGGTCGAGCGCAACCTGACCTTGTTCATGCAGGGAACGTTTCCCCGGGATCAACAATGGCGTCTAGTTGCCCAGATATTCCTCTTCGCCCTCGCCCTGGGGGTGGGGGCGGGAACTGCGTCCGCCACCGCTCGTGACCGAGCACTCCAGGCCGGGCTCGCTTATCGACCCCGCACCCTGGGCAGTGTCCTCCGTCGCTTCTGGTCGCTGATCGCTTTCGTGCTGATCCTCCTTTACTTCGCATCCACCGTCACCCCCTGGCTGGTGGTCCTCGGAGCTGTTGCCCTTGCCATCATCGGGCTCCAGTCATACCGGCTTCCGACGTCGTTCCGGCTCTACGGCTGGCTCCTGATGGCCCTGCTCCTGGTCGCCGGGTTCCAGGTGGTTTCGGGAACCACGGGGCGGGCATGGTTGGTCATGGCCATGGTGGTTGGCGTCGGGGCGTGGTCGTTGACCGAGAGCTCGCGAATCGCTCCGGGTTGGGGGACCTGGGCCTTGAAGACAGTTGCGGTGGTGGTGAGCACCATCGTTGTGTTCCTCGTCTACTCGGTAGTCACGGTTCCCGGCGTCGGGTGGGACAAGTGGTCCGGCCTCCACCTCACCCTCTGGGTGTCGGCCCTGGCCATCGTCCTCTCCTTTCCGATCGGGCTGTTCTTGGCCTTGGCCCGCCGTTCGACTCTGCCCGCCCTGCGCTGGCTCGCTACCACCTACATCGAGTTGATTCGTGGCGTTCCTCTCATCTCCCTCTTGTTTCTCGGCCAGTACGTGCTCGGGTTCATGCTGCCGGCCGGGACCACGCTGTCCAGCATCTCGAGGGCGATCGCAGCCATGACCCTGTTCACCGCGGCGTATGTCGCCGAAATCGTGCGTGGGGGGCTGCAGTCACTGCCGGTAGGTCAAATCGAGGCCGGTCAGGCGCTCGGTCTGTCGACGCCTTCCGTGATGCGGCTCATCGTTCTCCCCCAGGCGCTGCGCGCAGTGATACCGGCGATGGTCGGCCAGTTCATCTCGTTGTTCAAGGACTCCAGCCTGCTTTCGATCATCGCCATTCTCGAGTTTCTCGGAGTACGGTCGTTGATCCATGCCCAGCCCGACTTCAGGGTGACCGCCCACGCCGAGACCCTGGTCTTCGTCGCCGTCGGATACTGGGCATTCGCCTATGCCATGTCGCGGGAGAGCCAGCGGTTGGAGGGTCGATTGAGAGTGGGATACGGATGAGCAGCTCCGAGTCGATGCGAGGCGTCTTTGCCGACGCAACCCGGGCCGAAGGCGATGTGATCATCGAGGTCGAGGGTGTGGACAAGTACTTCGGGGACTTCCAGGCCCTGAAGGACATCAACATGGCCGTTGGTCGCCGCGAGGTGGTGGTGGTGATCGGCCCATCGGGTTCGGGCAAATCGACCCTGATCCGTTGCATCAACCGTCTGGAGAGCCATGACCGGGGACGGATCGTGGTCGACGACATCGAATTGTCGGGGGACATCAGAAACATCCAGGAGATCCGGCGGGAGACCGGGATGGTGTTCCAGTCGTTCAACCTCTTCCCTCATCTCACCGTGCTCGACAATGTCACCCTGGCCCCACGCCAGGTGCGGAACATGGCGAAGGACGAGGCCGAACAGCTCGCGATGCAGCAGCTGACCCGGGTCAAGATCCCGGAGCAAGCCCGCAAATATCCCGGCCAGCTGTCCGGCGGTCAGCAGCAGCGAGTAGCCATCGCTCGTGCCCTAGCCATGCAGCCGAAGGTGATGCTCTTCGACGAGCCGACCTCGGCACTCGATCCGGAGATGATCAAAGAGGTGCTCGACGTCATGATTGAGCTGGCCCAGGGTGGGATGACGATGATCGTGGTCACCCACGAGATGGGTTTCGCCCGGGCGGTGGCCAACCGGGTCGTGTTCATGGCCGAGGGGGAGATCGTCGAGGTGGGGACCCCCGAGCACTTCTTCACCGACCCGCAGGAGACACGGACCAAGCTGTTCTTGAGTCAGATCCTCTGACTCCGCTCTACGTTCTACGTCTTGCGAGCGAGCCCTCCCTAATCTGAGAGTGCGTGTCCCGTCCCCTTCGTGTGTTCATTGTCCTCATTCTCGGCGCCGTCATTGGCGGTGCCGCCTTCACCATTTGGGCGATGACAGACGTCGATGCCGGTACCACGGCCAACAGCGAGGTGACCGCGGTCGAAGCCCCGGCCACCACGACCACCCCCAGCACATCGGTGACCTCGACCACGACCACAACCGTCCCGCCGACCACCACCACGACTCTTCCTGCAAAGGGATATCTGGTCATCCAGGGGACCGGCGACGTGGCCGTGGATCCCGATTACATCCCGGCCCTGGCCGCCGAGGGTTGGGACCACGCCTGGTCCGGCTTGAACGGTCTTTTCCTCGAGGACGACCTCACTGTCATCAACCTGGAGTGTGTGCCATCCGACATCGGGGCGCCCCTGGACAAGGCCTTCGTGTTCCGTTGCCCGACCGAGGCCCTTCCCTCGATCAAGGCCAACGGCATCGACGTGGCCAATCTGGGCAACAACCACTCCCAAGACTTCGGGAAGGAGGCCCTCGTGGACGGTCGCGCCAATCTGATCGAGGCCGGGATCGGGGCGGTCGGGGCGGGAGAGAATGCGGCGGTTGCCGGGGAGCCGGCATTGTTCGAGGTCAACGGGTGGAAGATCGCAGTCGTCGGGTTCGGCGGGGTGGCTCCCGGTGACTCCTGGTATGCGACCGCCGACTCGGCCGGCATGCGCAACGGAGACCACACCGCTTCGATGGTGGAGGCGGTGAGTGCCGCCGACGCGGTTGCCGACCTGGTGGTGGTCACCGTCCACTGGGGGATGGAGTTGGACACCACTCCCCGTCAGGACGACATCGAGCGGGCACGGGCCGTGATCGCGGCCGGAGCCGACATCATCTTCGGGCACCACTCACACCGGATGCAGCCGTTGGAGATGGTCGACGGTGCCGCGGTGTTCTGGTCCCTGGGCAACTTCGTCTGGCCCCACAACTCCGTCGCCAGCGCCACCACCGCGGTGGCCCGGGCCGTGGTGGCCCCGGACGGGGCGATCGAGGCGTGTTTGATACCGGCATATATCGAGACACACGGCCATCCTGTGCTCACCGGTGAGGCCACCTGCGCTCCGCCGGGCTAGGAGGATCGAGAGATATGAACGAAAGAGGATGAACGAAAGAGCGGGCCGGGTGATCATGATCGTCGCCGCCGGGTTCATCCTCGGCCTGGCCGTCTTTTTCGTGACCCGGGACGACGACCCGTCGACGAACACCACCGCAAACCTCGCCGCGGGGGCTCCGACGACCATGGCCGCGAATCCCTCGAACGCAGATCCCTCGAACGCAGATCCCGGCGCGACCACCACGACCACAATTGCTCCCACTACCACGACCACCGCCGTCCCTGAGGTGCGTGCCGCGGGCACGGTCCCCGGGTTCACCGTCGGACAACCCTGGGGGACCACGGTCGGGATGACCATGTTCCGGGGCAACCCGACCCGATCCTTCTACGGGCTGGGCCCGGTGCCCGACAATCCGACGGTCGCATGGCGCTACCCCGACGAGCAGATGTGCAGCCCCTCTTCGGAGGGCGGCGTGAGCAGGATCTGGTGCGGGATGGGCTGGACCGGCCAACCCGCTCTGTGGGAGCGCCCCGACGGTGTGACTGAGTTGATCTTCGGCGCCTATGACTCGGCGGTCCATTTCGTCGACGCCGCCACCGGTCAGGATCTCAGGCCTGAGTTCCAGACCGGGGACATCATCAAGGGCTCGGTCACTCTCGATCCTGACGGGTTCCCTCTGCTCTACTTTGGATCCCGGGACAACAAGCTGCGCATCCTGGCCCTCGACCGCGAGGAGCCGACCGAGATCTGGTCGATGGACGCCAACGAGGTCGACGGGATCTGGAACGACGACTGGGACTCCAACCCGGCCATCGTCGACGACGTCATGTACGAAGGCGGGGAGAACGGCTGGTTCTTCGCCATCAAGCTCAACCGGGGATACGACGCCGAGGGCAATGTGGTCGTGGACCCGGTGAAACTGGTCCAACAGCCGGGATACAACGAAGCCTTGCTGGCCAATTCCGGTCGTAACGTCTCCATCGAGAGCTCAGTCCTGGTCTTCGACCAGCGGGTCTATTTCTCCAACTCGGGGGGCCGCATCGTGGGGATGGATGTCTCCAATGTGCTCGATGGTGAGGCGCCGATCGTCTTCGACTATTACGCCGGGGGGGACATCGACGCAACGATGGTGGCCGACGCCGAAGGCATGATCTATGCCTCCATCGAGCATGAGCCCTCCCAGATGGGGGCGGCCGAGAGCGAGCGGAATCGTGCGGTTGGCCAGTTGATCAAGCTCGACCCCTACATCGATGGGGAGCCCAGGTTGTGGGGCCTCGATCTGACCGCCGGAAGCTCAGATGCCGGCTCGTGGGCGACACCGGCGGTTCATGGAGGAGTGGTCTATCTGAATACCCACCAGGGGTCGCTCATCGCAGTCGACGCCGGCAACGGCGAGTTGCTCTGGTCGGACGAGGTGGGCTTCCACTCCTGGTCATCGCCGGCCATCGTCGACGACACCCTGGTCACGGCGACCTGTCTCGGCGACGTGCGCGCCTATTCGCTGCAGGACCCGCTTGCACCGTTCCAGCTCTGGTCGCTCAACCTCGGCGGCGCCTGTCTCGAGGCCACCCCGGTGATCTGGAAGGGCACCATCTACCTCGGCTCCCGAGACGGGCACATGAGGGCGTTGCGCTAGGAGCCAGGTTCTCCTGGATCTGAACTGATTAGGTATCCGGTTAGGCGGCGTGGGCCCGGGCCAGACGCCACAGGGCGAGGGCGCCGAGAAGAAGGCCGAAGTCGCGCAGGGCGATGTCCCAGAACCCTCCGGCGATGATCAGGGTTACGATGATCAGGCCGAGCCAGGCGGCCACCACAGGGGCGAAGATCTTGGGCCGGAGCCACACTCCGATGCCGGCGACGATCTCGATCACACCCACCATCCACATGACCACCGACCCGCTGACAACGTCGGTGACGAAGGCGGGCAGGAACTCCACCCAGTCGGTCATGAGGTTGAAGAACTTGTCCAGACCGAAGAGGATTGGTGCCACGGTGAAGCCGAGATGGAGGATCCGATAGGCGAGCCGGGACTCCTCGAGTGTCGCCGCACTGCTGATCTCGGTGGTGGTGACGGTGGTCAATCTGCTCCTCTCTAATATCGAACAGTCTCATTTTTACAAGAGAAGTATGTAGTGTCAAAGTGAGGCTCTTTTAGAGTGTGATCATGGATGAGAATCGGCTCGATCGCGGCGATCTCTCCCGGCTCAGTGCCCTTGCCGATAACACCAGACGTCGGCTGTACGACTTCGTCACCACCTCGGCCGGGG
>Ga0299907_10003386_pt1 | contig 10186 bp, 9 predicted proteins | sample RVTome_16_FD_198680 | JGI IMG/M metagenome (GOLD analysis project Ga0299907, IMG submission 198680) | Soil microbial communities from uranium-contaminated site in the Upper Colorado River Basin, Wyoming, United States - RVT152D67 (version 2) ... | reverse complement strand
TCAGCCGGGTCGTCGTGGCATCTAGAGGGACCCAACTCCGGCTCTGGTATCCCGCAAGGCGGATGTCGAGCCCGACACTCGTCGTCCGTTAGCTCGAGACCGAGACGCCGATCCCGAGCGCGCGGGGGATGAGTTCGGCCGCGCGCTCGATGTCCGCGTCGGTGATCTCGAGGTGCGTGACGGCGCGAACGACGTTCGGATGGATCGTCGCGGAGAGACCGACGCCCACGTCGCTCAGCGACGTCAGAGCGCTCGCGCGATCGAGGCCGAGGGGCCCGAGGTCGACCTGGACGAAGTTCGTCTCGACTTGCTCGAGGTCGACCGGGACACCCCCGCTCGCAAGGGCCTCGGCGAGTCGTCGCGCCCGCGCGTGATCGTCGGCGAGTCGCTCGACGTGATGGTCGAGTGCATACACGCCGGCTGCCGCCACGACTCCCGCCTGGCGCATGGCGCCACCGAAGAGGTGCTTCTCCCGCCAGGCGCGCTCGATGAGCTCCCGCGATCCGGCAAGCAGTGCGCCGAGCGGGCAGCCGAGGCCTTTCGAGAGGCAGAGCGTGACGGTGTCGAAGCGGGAGGAGACCGTCGCGGGCTCGACGCCGAGCGCCGTCGAGGCATTGAGCAGGCGCGCGCCGTCGAGGTGCACCGCCAGGTTGAGGTCGCGCGCTGTCGCCACCACGTCCTCGAGCTCGACGAGCGGCCACACCCGGCCGCCCGCGTTGTTGTGCGTGTTCTCGAGGGAGAGCACCGCCGCGCGCTGGTCGGCGACCTTCGTGCTCGGCGCTGCGGCGTGCCTGATCTGCTCCGGCGCCACGCGCCCGGCGTCTCCCCTGAGGCCGAGGGTCATCAGGCCTGCGTGTGCGGCCGCGCCCCCGTACTCGTATACGACGACGTGTGAGGTCTCCTCGGCCAGCAGCACGTCTCCGGGGCGACTGTGGAGCTTCAGGGCGATTTGGTTCGCCATCGTGGCCGTGGGCACGAAGAGAGCCGCCTCCTGGCCCAGCAGCTCCGCGACGCGGCGCTGGAGCTCGTCGACGGTCGGGTCCTCGCGCTTCTGCTCATCGCCGACAGCGGCGTCCGCGAGCGCGCGGCGCATCTCGGGTGTTGGCTGCGTGACGGTGTCGGAACGGAGGTCGATCACCCTGCTCACGCTACCGTCACGAAATGGATCTCGCGCTCCTCCAATGCACCCTCGCCGACCGCGGCGAGCCCGCCTACAGGACGAAGCAGGTCTGGGAGTGGGTCGCGCGCGGCTCGGGCTCCTACGAGGAGATGACCACGCTGGGGAAGCCGCTCCGCGCGGCGCTCGCCGACGAGGTGCCGTTCTCGACGCTCGAGGTGATCGCCGAGCGCGAGGCGCGCGACGGGACCGTCAAGGTGCTCTTCCACACGCAGGACGAGCACCCGGTCGAGGCCGTTCTGATGCGGTACCGGGACGGGCGGCGCTCGCTGTGCCTGTCCGCGCAGTCCGGCTGCCCGCTGACCTGCACGTTCTGCGCGACGGGCGCAATGCGGTTCGGTCGCAACTTGACCGCGTCCGAGATCCTCGACCAGGCGCTCCACTTCCGGAGGATGGGGCCCGTCAACCATGCCGTCTACATGGGCATGGGAGAGCCGTTTCTCAACTACGAAGGGGTGCTCGAGTCCGCTCGGCGCCTTCCCGACCTCGGGATCACGCCTCGGCGCACGACGATCTCGACCGTCGGCTGGATGCCCGGCTTGCGGCGCTTCGTCGACGAGGTGGAGGAGCCGATCCGGCTCGCGCTCTCGATTCACGCTGCCGACGCCGCGCTGCGTTCGCACCTGATGCCGGTGAACGACCGCTATCCCCTGGGCGAGGTGCTCTCCGAGTGTCGCCGCTACTTCGAGCTGCGCAGGCGCAAGGTCTTCGTCGAGTACGTCATGCTCGCGGGCGTGAACGACTCACCGGCTGCGGCACGAGCGCTCGCTGCGCTCCTCGACCCGAGGACGTTCAAGGTCAATCTGATCCCCTACAACCCGACGGGAATGTTCGAGGGCTCTTCTCGCGAAGCAATCGAGTCATTCAGGCGGGAGCTCGAACGGGCGCGCATCCCCGCCACCGTGCGGCTCACCCGAGGACGCGACATCGAGGCCGCGTGCGGGCAGCTCGCGACAAGCTCACACCGGGATCAGGCAGAAGGCTGACCCCACGCGGTGGCGTCAGCCGACGAGCGCGGGGTGCTCGTCGAACAGGTAGCGCACAACCGGCTGCTTCGCCGCGCGCACCTCGTCGAGGCGGCGCACCGGTCTCGCTCGCGGCGCGTCCTTCAACTTCTCGGGCGACTCCGCGGCCTCCTTCGCGATCGCGCGCATCGCGTCCACGAAATCGTCGAGCCGCTCCTTCGGCTCGGTCTCGGTCGGCTCGATCATCAGCGCCTCCGAGACAACGAGCGGGAAGTAGATCGTGGGCGGATGGATGCCGTAGTCCATGAGCCGCTTCGCGACGTCGAGCGCAGTGATCCCGTGCTCGCGCTTCAGGTTGCGAGCCGAGAGGACGAACTCGTGCATGCACAGGCGGTCGTACGGGAGGTCGTAGACGTCCTTGAGCCGCGCCAGGAGGTAGTTCGCGTTGAGCACCGCCACCTCCGACATCTCCTCGAGGTCGGGCCCGTAGGCACGCATGAACGCGTAGGAGCGGACGAAGACCCCGAACGGCCCGGCGAACCCGCGCACACGGCCGATCGACTTCGGATGGTCCGAGTCGAGGCGGAACGCGTCGCCGTCCCGCACGACGCGCGGCACCGGCAGGAACGGCTCCAGCCGTTCCCGCACCGCCACCGGCCCACCGCCCGGACCTCCCCCACCGTGCGGCTGCGAGAAGGTCTTGTGCAGGTTGTAGTGGACGATGTCGAAGCCCATGTCGCCCGGGCGCGAGATCCCAACCACGGCGTTGAGGTTCGCGCCGTCGTAGTAGAGGAGCGCGCCGGCGTCGTGGAAGATCCGCGCGACGTCCTCGATGCCCTCGTCGAAGAGGCCGAGCGTCGACGGGTTCGTGAGCATGAGGCCCGCCGTGCGGTCGTTCACCTTCCCCCGCAGGTCGTCCAGGTCGAGGTTGCCGCGCGCGTCGGTCTCGACCCGTTCGAGCTTGTACCCGGCCATCGTCACGCTCGCGGGGTTGGTGCCGTGCGCCGTGTCGGCGGTGATGATCGTGTCGCGCTCCTCCCCGCGGTCCGCGAAGTACGCGCGCATGAGCATCAGCCCGGTCAGCTCGCCCTGCGAACCGGCGGCCGGCTGCAGCGTGACCGCTGGAAGCCCGGCGATCTCGGCCAGCATGCCCTGCAGGCGCCACATCAGCTCGAGCGCGCCCTGCGCGCCCTCGTCCTCCTGGTGCGGGTGCAGGTCGCGAAACCCGGGTAGCCCGGCCAGGCGCTCGTGCACGCGAGGGTTGTGCTTCATCGTGCAGGAGCCGAGCGGGTAGAAGCCGGTGTCGACGCCGAAGGTGCGGTCCGCGAGCGTCGTGAAGTGCCTGACGAGCTCCGGCTCGGACAGCTCAGGAAGGCGCGGTGGGCTCGACCGCGCCAACGAGCTCGGCAGCTCCGGAACGGGGAGGTCCGGCCGTGGCGGCCGTCCCGCACGTCGTCCCGTTCGCGAGCGCTCGAAGACGAGCGGCGCGTCGGGCCAGGCACTTCCCGGCTCGCCCCTCACCGGCACACCTCCTCGAGCACCTTCGCGAGCCGGTCGACGTCCTCGACGGTGCGCTTCTCCGTGACGGAGACCAGGAGGACGTCGTCCATACCCTCGTAGTCGCGTCCGAGCGCGTAGCCCGGGTGCACTCCGCGGTCGCGCGCCCGACGGATGACCTCTCGCGCGGGACGCGGCGTCCGGAAGGCAACCTCCTTGAAGGCAGGGGCGTCGAAGGCCGGCTCGAGCGGTACTCGCTCGCGGGCGTATTGCGCGAGCGCGAGACAGGACTCCCCCACCTCGCGCAGCCCCTGCGGTCCGAGCCACGACAGCGTCGCCAGGCCCGCTAGCGCGAGCAGTGTCTGGTTGGTCGTGATGTTCGACGTGGCCTTTTCGCGCCGGATGTGCTGCTCGCGCGTCTGGAGCGTGAGGACGAACGCGCGCCGGCCGTCGGCGTCGACCGTCTCGCCGACGATGCGGCCGGGCATGCGCCTGATGAAGTCGCTCCGCGCCGCGAGGAACCCGTAGTGCGGTCCGCCGTACGACGGCCAGTTGCCCGCAGCCTGACCCTCGCCGATCGCCATCGCGCACCCGTACGCACCGGGCGCCTCGAGCACGCCGAGGGACATGGGATCGACGTGCGCGATCGCCAGCGCGCCTGCGTCGCTCGCCGCCTGCGCGAGCTCCCGTGCGGGCTCGAACACGCCGAGGAAATTCGGCTGCTGGAAGAGAGCAGCAGCCGCGTCCTGAGACGCGGCTGCCAAGTCCTCTGGATCGGTTGTGCCGTTCCGATGGGGGACCTCGACGACGTCGAGCCCGAAACCAGGGGCATACGTCTTCACCACTTGGCGCACCTGCGGGTTGAGCGCCTCCGCCAGGACGATCTTGGTGCGGTCCGGGACCGCGTGCTTGGCGACGAAGCACGCATCTGCGGCAACGGTCGTGCCGTCGTAGCCGGACGCGTTGGACACGTCCATCCCGGTCAGCTCGCAGATGACGGTCTGGTACTCGAAGATCGCCTGCAGCACGCCCTGGCTCATCTCCGGCTGGTACGGCGTGTACGCCGTGAGGAACTCCCCGCGGGAGAGGACGACGTCCACGACGGAGGGAACGTAGTGGTCGTAGATCCCCGCCCCCAGGAACGAGAGCTCGGCGCCGGTGTGGGCGTTCCGTGCCGCCAGCTCCTCCATGTGACGCACGAGCTCCGCCTCGCCGAGCGCGGGCGGGACGTCGAGCTCGCGGTCGAGGCGGAGTCCGGCGGGCACCTGCTCGAAGAGCTCCTCGACGGACGAGACGCCGATCGCCGCGAGCATCTCCCCGCGGTCGGCGTCCGTGAGCGACAGGTAGCCCGAGCTCACTGCTCTGCGGTGTGGGCCCGGTATGCCTCGGCGTCCAGCAGCGAATCGGCCTCTGAGGAGTCGGAGACGCGAATGCGGATCAGCCAGCCCTCGCCGTACGGATCCTCGTTGACGATCTCGGGCTCGTCGACGGCCTTCTGGTTGACGTCGAGCACCTCGCCCGAGAGCGGCGAGACCACGTCCGAGACAGCCTTCACCGACTCGACCTCACCGCACGACTGGCCCTGGGTCACCGTCGCTCCCATCTCGGGCGCCTCGTAGTGGACGAGCTCGCCGAGCGCGTCCTGGGCGAACCACGTGATGCCAAGCGTCGCCTGGTCGCCCTCGAGTCGCGCCCAGTCGTGCTCGGGGTGGTACTTGAGGTCGTCTGGGTAGCTCTCTGCGGCCGGCACTTGGTTCAGGTCTCCTTCCGGTAGATCGGCTTCTTCACGACACGCGCGCGGCGCAGCTTGCCGCGGACGTCGATCTCGAGCTCGGTGTCCGCCGCGGCGCTGGCGCTGGGCACGTAGCCCATCCCGATCCCGCGGTCGAGCATCGGGGAGTGCGTCCCGGAGGTGACCTCGCCGCCTCCCTGGATCGGCATCCCCTGCCGCGGGACCGCCTTCTCCTCCATGACGAACGGGACCAGCTTGCGCTCCGGGCCCTGCTCCTTGATCCGGCGCAGCGTCTCGACGCCGGTGAACTCCGTCCGGAGCGCGCAGGCCCAGCCGAGCCCGGCGGAGATCGCGTCGGTCTCCGGCGTGATGTCGTTCCCGTGCAGCGGGTAGCAGACCTCGAGGCGCAGCGTGTCGCGCGCGCCGAGGCCGCACGGGACGGCTCCCCGCCCGAGCGCCGCGTCCCAGAGGGCTTCCGCGTCCTCCTCGGCGCAGCAGAGCTCGACTCCGGGCTCGCCCGTGTAGCCGGTGCGCGAGATCATGACCTCGATCCCGTCGAGCTCCCCCAGCTCGTGCGTGAACGCCGGCTTGTCGGGCAATCCGAGGCGCTCGATGGAGCGCGGGCCCTGGACGGCGATCAGCCCGTACTCGTCAGACGTGTCCCGAACCTCCGAGCCGCGCGGCTCGCGCTCCTTGAGCCAGTCGTAGACCGGCCGGCGGTTGGAGGCGTTGACGACGAGGAGGTACTCCCCGTGCGCGAGGCGGTAGACGATGAGGTCGTCGCCGATCCCGCCCTGCTCGTTCGTGAGCAGCGTGTACTGCGCCTCGCCGTCCGCGACCTTGTCGAGGTCGTTCGAGAGCATCTCCTGCAGGAATGCGTGCGCCGAGGGCCCGTCGACGTGGATCTCCCCCATGTGGGACACGTCGAACGCTCCGCAGTCCGTCCGCACGGCGCGGTGCTCTTCGATGACGCCCGCGTATTGCACAGGCATCTCGTAGCCCGCGAAGGGCACCATCCGCGCGCCCAGCTCGACATGGCGCGCGTAGAGAGGCGTGCGCTCGAGCGACGTGGCCTCCACGGCCGCGACTCTATCGAGGGCGAGGCTCGGTGCGCCCCGCGTCGCGTGTCGGTCAGTCTTCCTTGAGGAAGCTCGGGATGTCGATCTCGACGTCCGTGACGCTCGGCGCCTGGAACGCAGGGCGCACCGGCTCGACGGCGGCGCCGACTCCGGCCTCGATCCGCCGGCGGCGCGGACGTCCACCGAAGCCCGTCGCGATCGCGGTGACGCGCACCGAGTCGCCCATCGACTCGTCGATCACTGCTCCGAAGATGACGTTCGCGTTCGCATCGGCCGCAGCAGTGACGACCTGAGCGGCCTCGTCGACCTCGGCGAGCCCGAGATCCGGGCCACCGGTGATGCTGAGCAGGATTCCCGTCGCGCCGTCGAGTGACGTCTCCAGCAGCGGAGACGAGATTGCCGCGCGTGCGGCCTCCATCGCCCGGTTCTCGCCCTGGGCGACGCCGATGCCCATCAGTGCGGAACCCGCCTCGCGCATGATCGTCCGTACGTCTGCGAAGTCGAGGTTGATCAGCCCGGGGACGGTGATGAGATCGGTGATCCCCTGTACGCCCTGACGGAGGATATCGTCCACCATGCGAAAGGCGTCCGTAACCGGTGTCGACCGCTCGACGACCTGCAGCAGACGGTCGTTCTCGATGACGATCAAGGTGTCGACGTTTTCGCGCAGCGTCTGCGCACCCTGCTCCGCTTGCTCGGCGCGCAGCCGGCCTTCGAACGCGAAGGGCTTGGTGACGACGCCGACCGTCAGGGCACCGAGCTCGCGCCCGATCTCGGCAACGACGGGGGCGCCTCCGGTGCCGGTTCCGCCGCCTTCACCGGCCGTCACGAAGATCATATCCGCGCCCTTCAAGGCTTCCTTCAACTCGTCCCGACTCTCCTGCGCGGCGGCAAGGCCCATCTTCGGGTCCGCGCCTGCGCCGAGGCCGCGGGTTGACTGCGAGCCGATGTGGATCTTCACGTCGGCCTCGGTCATCAGCAGCGCCTGCGCGTCGGTGTTCACCGCGACGAACTCGACGCCGGACATGCCGGCCTCGACCATGCGGCTGACCGCGTTCGACCCGCCGCCGCCGACCCCGACGACCTTGATCACGGCGAGATAACTACCGGATTGATTGCTCATCTCTCGACCACCTCGAGCTGAAGCTCTCGTTGAACGTGCGACACCTAGCACGTGTTTCGTCTCCGAGGGTACGGCTCCTTCCGCTGACTGTCAACGTCTAAACTCTAACCCTCAACCTGAGAGTTGAAGTAGCGCGACGCGACCGGGCGCTCCGGAACGCTCACGTCCAGGTAGAGCATCCCGCTTTCGAGAAGCGGGAAGACACGCGCGGCGACGGTGAGCTTGAGCAGGACGTCGGCGGGCTCGCCTAGCCTGAGCTCCGGGCCTCGCCGCAGGACCAGCGTCAGCTGCCCGCCCTCGAAGCGCACCGCCTTCACCCGGCGGCGCAGGCGCACGTCGCGTGCAGCTGCGAGTGCTCGCGTCGCCGCCGTCAGGTTCGCCGGCAGCGACCCGCCGATGCGCACGGTCGTGCGACGCGTCAGCCAGAGGCGTGGAAAACCGCGTTCGGTGCCGACCTCGATCTCGCGAATGACCTTGCCCGCCCCGGTGACGAGCCAGGCCGTGTGACCGCGACGCACGACGGCGACCGGCCTCTTCGCTGCGACCTTTACGACGAGCGTGTTCGGGAAGGCGCGGTCGACCGACACACCCGCGACCGACGGGAGCGCGCGCAGAGTTCCCTCCAGCGTCCCGGCGTCGATCGAGAGCAGGCTCGTGCCGACGGCGTCCCTGGCCGCAGCCTTGACGTCCCGCGCGACCGCAGGCGGCGCGCCTACGACCTCGATGCGCTCGACGTCGAAGACGGGCGAGACCTTCGCCCCCCAGTAGCCGCCGAGGACGCAGGCGACGAGCGCGAACCCGACGAGAAGCGATCGACCGGAAGGGACGAGCCGAGCGAGATCCAGGCGATCGTCGGCCTCGCCGCGCGGAAACGGGACGACAGCGCTTGCCGCGCGCGTTCGCCGACGCGATCCGCGCTCGGTCCGTCCCCCGGCCATAGGGCGGGATTCGCCGTGCCTCGCGCTGCTCCTACGTGGGCTGATCCGGCAGGTCGAGTCCGCCGACCAGCGCGACCTCGCGTTCCAGGAGGGCCCCGAACTGCTCGAGCGCCCGCCTGCGCGCCTCGACCATCAGCGCGATGCAGTCGCCGCTCGTCGCGCCACCCGCGTTCTCGATGAAGTTCGCGTGCTTGGGCGAGATCACCGCCCCGCCGATCCGATACCCCTTGAGGCCGCAGAGCTCGAGCATGCGGCCCGCTCCGATCTCGCCGGGCGAATTCTTGAAGACACTCCCGAACGTGCGCTTGTTGGTCGGCTGGGTCGCCTTTCTCTGCGCGATCAGCTCCGCGACCGTCGCCCTGATCGCGTCTCGCGGGCGGGGCTCGAGCCGGAGCTCCACACGCGCGACGACCTCGCCCGGGCGGAGCGCGGAGCTGCGATACGAGAGCTCGAGCTCGCTGAGCGCTCTCCATTCCGCACCGTCGGCGGTGGCGACGAGAGCCCTTGCCACGAGCTCCGACCAGTCGCGCCCGTACGCGCCGGCGTTCATCTTGACGCCTCCGCCGACCGTGCCGGGGATCGCGCAGGCGAACTCGAAACCGCCGAGCCCCGCATCGCGGGCGCGGTGCAGGCAGACGGCGTTCGTCGCCCCTCCCCCTGCGACGACACCTGCCCCCTCGACTTCGACCTCGGCCAGCTCGCCCTCGAGCCGGACGACGAGCGCCTCCACGCCGTCGTCGGCGGCGAGCAGGTTCGAGCCGAGACCGACGACGACGACCGCGAGCCCGCCGTCCGCTGCGAACCGGAGCGCTTCCTCCAGCTCGTCAAGTGAGCGCGGGCGAGCGAACGCCTTCGCCGGCCCTCCCGTGCCGATCGTCGTCATCTTCGCGAGCGGGACGGCGGTCTCGATGTTCATCCGGGCAGGCCTTCGGCGACTGCACGAGCGATCTTCCACGGCTCCCCCACGCCGAGCGTGACCACGACATCGCCCGGTCGCGCCCAGGCCAGCGTGATCCGGGCGGCGTCGTCGAGCGTCGGCGCCCAGCCCCGCCGAACAGCCGGCGGCACGCGGTCGAGCACCAGCTTCCCGGTGACGCCCGATCGGGGCGGATCACGTCCTCCGATGACGTCGGTCACCACGGCCGAGTCAGCCAGCCCGAGCGCTTCGCCCAGTTCGTGGGAGAGGTGGCGCGTGCGCTCGTGAACGTGGGGCTGGTAGACGGCGATCAGCCGTCCCTCGGTGTGCTCACGCGCAGTCCGGAGCGTGGCCGCGATCTCGGTCGGGTTGTGGCCGTAGTCGTCGTAGACACGGACGCCTCCGCGCTCGCCGACCAGCTCGAACCGTCGTCCTACACCCTCGAAGCGCGCGAGGACGTTCTCGGAGTCCTCTCTCGAGACGCCGGCGAGCTCGAGCGCTGCGAGCGCGGCAGCTGCATTCATCCGGTTGTGCGTGCCGGGAACCGAGAGCTCGAACGCCACCGGTTCGAGGTCCCAGCCGCGAACGACATTCGGCGCTCCGACCGTCCACTCGGCGAAGAACGCATTCAGCTCGGCCGTCGACGCGAAGGCGGCGTGATGATCGAGCTCGACGTTGGTGAGGATGGCGATCTCGGGGCGCAGGAGACCGATCGACCGATCCGACTCGTCACCCTCGACCACGAGCCACCCCTCCCCG
>Ga0299907_10003383_pt1 | contig 10190 bp, 7 predicted proteins | sample RVTome_16_FD_198680 | JGI IMG/M metagenome (GOLD analysis project Ga0299907, IMG submission 198680) | Soil microbial communities from uranium-contaminated site in the Upper Colorado River Basin, Wyoming, United States - RVT152D67 (version 2) ... | reverse complement strand
GCCACGAAGAAGCCGATGAGCGCGCCCACGAGGCCGATGCCGCCGAGCGTGATCGAGCGCGAGCGCAGGGCCGCGATCTCCGTCGTCGGCCGCGCCATCAACGCCGCGTCGTCAAGGTGTCCGTTCATAGGTTCAGTCCCGATCGCCGCCGCCCTCGCCGCCCGTCCCGGCCGGCTGGCTCCCGCCGCGGCTCGACGGCAGTTGCTGTCGCTCGCCCACCGGCACGTCGTCGACCGTCGCGTTGTGGCTGAGCTGCAGCGCCCGGATGTAGGCGACGATGCGCCACCGGTCCTCCGGCGCGACCTGGCTGCGGTAGTCCGCCATCGCGCCGAAGCCGTTGGTGATCACGTCGAAGAAGTAGCCGACCGGCATCTCGCGCAGGCGATCGATGTGGTACGACGCGGCCACGCGGTGACCGCGCTGGACGACCATGCCGTCGCCGGCGCCGGTCTGCCCGTGGCAGGGCGCGCAGTAGATGTTGAACCGTTCCTGGCCGCGATCCAGGTCCTCACGCGTGATCGGGAACGGGAAGACCGCCGACGGCTCGCCGTCGATCGCGCCGGTGTACAGCAGCTCGTCCTCGCGGAGCTGGCCGCGGGCGACGGTGCCCGGCACCAGCGGCTGCGCGCCGGCCCCGCCGGGCAGCACGGTGCTGGCCTCGAGCGGGTCGTAGCGCGGGGCGTCGTGCATGTCCTGCCGGCAGCCGGCGAGGGCGACGACCGCGGCGAGGCACGCGGCCGCGAGTGACCTACTCATCGAGCGCCTCCACTGAGCTCGCGCCAAGGCCGGCGAGGAACGCCCGCGTCTCGTCGACCTGGAACTTCGCGTCGGTCGCCTCGATGACGAGGAAGAACCGGTCCTGGCTCGCGCGTTCGAACCGCTCGGAGTTGAACACCGGGTGATGGGGCCGCGGCAGGCCGTTCAGCGCGACCATCGAGATGCCGGCCGTGAAGGCCGCGAAGAGGATCGTCATCTCGAACGTCGGCGGGATGAACGACACCCACGAGTGGAGCGGCCGTCCGCCGATGTTGAGCGGGTAGGCGAACACCGACGTCCAGTACTGGAGGCCGTAGCCGGCCACCGCGCCCGTGATGCCGCCGAGCAGCACGAGGGTGGAGATGCGCCGGTCCTTGAAGCCGAGCGCCTCGGCCAGCCCGTGAATCGGGTAGGGCGAGAATGCGTCGGTGTCCGTGTAGCCGGCGCGGTGCACCGCGTGCACGGCGTCCATCAGCGTCCGGGGCGTCTCGAACTCCGCCAGCAGGCCGTACAGGCCGGCGTCGGACGTGGCAGCATGCGCCATCAGTGCGATCCTCCCTCCGACGACGAGTCCTTCGGCGTCGCGTCAGGCAGCAGCGTGCGCACCTCGAAGATCGAGATCAGCGGCAGGACGCGGACGAACAGGAACATCAAGGACACGAACAGGCCGATCGTGCCGAAGAACGTCATGAAGTCCCAGATGGTCGGGTAGAACATCTCCCACGACGACGGCAGGAAGTCGCGGTGCAGGCTCGTGACGATGATGACGAAGCGCTCGAGCCACATGCCGACGTTCACGAACATCGACACGACGAACACGGCCAGCAGGTTGCGCCGCATCCGCTTCGACCACATCAACTGCGGCACCAGGAAGTTGCACAGCAGCAGCATCCAGTACGTCCAGGCGTACGGGCCGACCATCGTGCGGTTCAGCAGCATGAACCGCTCGAACGGGTTCGCGCTGTACCAGCCGAAGAAGAGCTCGCACGCGTAGCCGTAGACGACGACCAGGCCCGTGACGAGCATGACCTTCGCCATGTTGTCGATGTGCCGGAGCGTGATGAAGTCGTGCAGCTTGAACATCGCCCGGATCGGGATGACGAGCGTCAGCACCATCGCGAAGCCGGCGTAGATGGCGCCGGCGACGAAGTAGGGCGGGAAGATCGTCGCGTGCCAGCCCGGCAGCACCGACACCGAGAAGTCGAAGCTCACGATGGTGTGCACTGAGAGCACGAGCGGCGTCGACAGTCCGGCGAGCAGCAGGTAGGCGTGCTCGTAGCGGTACCAGTGGCGGGCCGACCCGCGCCAGCCCAGCGCGAGCACGCCGTACACCCGCTTGAGCACCGGGTGCTCGGCCTTGTCACGGAACGACGCCAGGTCCGGGATGAGGCCGATGAACCAGAAAAGCAGCGAGACCGAACCGTACGTTCCGACCGCGAACACGTCCCAGATGAGCGGACTGCGGAAGTTCGGCCACAGCGACATGGCGTTCGGATAGGGCAGCAGCCAGTAGAGCGCCAGCCACGGCCGGCCCGTGTGGAACAGCGGGAAGATCGCCGCGCAGGCCACCGCGAACAGCGTCATCGCCTCGGCGAAGCGGTTGATCGAGGTGCGCCAGTCCTGCTTGAAGAGGAGCAGGATGGCCGAGATCAGCGTGCCGGCATGGCCGATGCCGATCCACCAGACGAAGTTGATGATCGGAAACGCCCAGCCCACCGGCTGGTTGTTGCCCCAGATGCCGACGCCCCTGACCAGCAGGTAGGTCAGCGAGATCAGCAGGCCCTGCAGGAACATGAACGCGACGAGGAACACCAGGAACCACGTGAACGGGGTCTGCTTCGACAGCACGACCGAGGCCAGCTTGTCGGTGATGCTCCGGTACGTATGCCCGGGAGCCAGGACGTCGACCGGTGCGCGGTAATCGCCTTCGGGGTACTGACTGACTGGCACGAACGTCTCCGTTGCTGTCCCGCGCGACCTACAGCAGCGCCGGGTTCGGGTTGCGCACCACGGCGAGATAGGTCGTGCGCGGCCGGGTGCCGAGGTCCTCGAGCAGCCCGTAGTTGCGCTGCTGCGCCTTCTGCGCCGTCACACGGCTCGACGCGTCGTTCAGATCGCCGAACACGATCGCGTCCGCCGGGCACGCCTGCTCGCACGCCGTCTGAATCTCACCGTCCGCGATCCGGCGGCCTGCCGTCTTCGCGTCGATGCGCGCGACGTTGATCCGCTGCACGCAGTACGTGCACTTCTCCATGACGCCCCGGCTCCGGATCGTCACGTCCGGATTGCGCTGCGCCATCAGCTCGGGCGTCGAGAAGTCCGAATACAGCATGAAGTTGAACCGACGCACCTTGTAGGGGCAGTTGTTCGAGCAGTACCGCGTGCCGACGCACCGGTTGTAGACCATGTCGTTCAGGCCCTCGTCGCTGTGCGTCGTCGCGGCCACCGGGCACACCACCTCGCAGGGCGCGTTCTCGCACTGCATGCACGGCACCGGCTGATGGTAGATGCCGCCCGGATGCGCGGGGTCGCCTTCGTAGTAGGTGTCCACGCGGATCCAGTGCATCTCCCGGCTCCGCATCACCTGTTCCTTGCCGACGACCGGGATGTTGTTCTCCGCCACGCACGCCGCCACGCACACGCCGCACCCCGTGCACGCGTTGAGGTCGATCGTCATGCCCCACTTGTAGCCGGTGTACTCGACGGGCGGGTACAGCGACAGCTCCGGGCCCGGCGGCGCATGGCCCTGCTCGGCGACCGCGGCGGGATTGGCGCGGTACTCCTCGAGCTCCACCACCCGCACCGCGTGGCGGCCTTCCATCGAGAAATGGTTCTGCGTGGACGCAATCGGATACCCGTCGCCCGTCACGCGAACCTCGGCGCCGCCGTCGAACCACGGCGCCGCCGACGTGCGGAGCCCGAGCGGGTCCACGCCCAGGCCGGTGCCGACGCGCCCCGTTCGCCTGCGGCCGTAGCCGAAGTGCACGACGACGGTGTCCTCCGCGGTGCCGGGCAGCACCCAGACGGGCATCTGCACCGCGCGGTCCTGATAGGTGATCTCGATGATCGGCTGCTCCCCGTTGCCAACGCGCGTCGCGGGAATTCCCAGACGCTCGGCCGTCTCGAGGCCCACGTACGCGACGTTGTCCCACGTGACCTTCGAGAGCGGCTTCGGCAGCTCCTGCAGCCAGCCGTTGTTCACGAAGCGGCCGTCGAGCACCATCGGGTCGGGCCGGAAGACGATTTCCATGCCGTCCGCCGGCGCCGGCGCCGATGCGATATCGGCTTCTGCCGGAGCGTCCGGAACGACCGCGCCGTCGAGCATCGACGTGCCGCGGAGGAAGCCGTCGTGCAGCGCGGCACGCCAGAAGGCTTCGAAACGCGGATACGGCGCGCCCTGGGCGTCCCGGATCGTCCAGGGCGCCCGGGTCTGACCCGCGAACGCCCGGCTCCAGTACTCCCGCACGAGCTCGGCCCCGGTCGCCTCTTCCTCGCCGTTCATCACGGCCAGCACCTCGAGCGCCGAATGCGAGTCGTAGAGCGGCGCGATGAGCGGCTGAATCAGCGACACCGTGCCGTCGAAGGCCCGGACGTCGCCCCACGCCTCGAGGTAGTGCGCCTCGGGCACGTGCCAGTGCGAGACCTCGGCCGTCTCGTCCTGATACAGGCCGAGGTGGATGCGGTTGCCCACTCGATCGAGGGCGTCGGCAAAGCCGAGGTCGGCCGGCGCCGTGAAGACCGGGTTCGCGCCGATCATCACGAGCACGTCGACGGCGCCCGCCCGCATGTCGGCGACCAGCTCGGCCATCGACGCCGAGCCGTCGGCCGGTGAGGCCGTCACGGGCTGCGTGTAGACAACCGTGCGATCGACGTTGCCGAGCGCTTCGTTGATGGACCGGGCCAGCGCGTGAACGGCGGCGGGCTGCTGCGGTCCGGCGACCACGACGCACGCGGCCCGATGGGCCTGCAGATCTCGCGCGATCTCGGGCACCCACCGGCGCCGCACCTCGTCGGGCAGATCGCCACCGGACGCGTCGCCGCCGGCGCCGACCGCCGCCGCCACGGCCGCGGCGAAGGCCCGGACGTGCCGGGCCTGCAGGGCAAGGCGATGGTCCGCCTTGGCGCCGGTAATCGTCGGCACCGGCTCGACCACGTAGAGCCGGTTGAGCTCGTCCTCCGGGGTGCCGATCCGCCGGCGGGAGGAGAAGTCCTTCGTGTACCGAACGGCTGCGGGCCCGAAGCCCAGGAAGTCCGCGTCGAGCGCGAGCACCACGTCGGCACGGTCGAAGCGGCAGATCGGCGCGGCCGCCGGCGCGCCATCCTGGGTGGCGCCGAAGACCGGATCCCATTGATGCCACTTGGCTTGCGGCATCGATTCGAGCAGTGTCCGAATCTGGTCCACGAGCGACGGCGAGCTCACCGGCTCGGTCAGGATGCGAAGGCCGGCGCCGCCCAGCGCGCGCTGCGCGACCATGGTCGCCTGAATCGCCGTCGCGAACCGGTTGAACGTCTCGACCTCACCGCGGTGGATCACGGTGCGCGACCGGTCCGGATCGTAGAGGCCCAGCACCGACGCCTGGCTGTGGATGTCGGTGGCGCCGAGGCTGGCGGGATGCTCGGGGTTGCCTTCGAGCTTGGTCGGGCGTCCCAGGTGGTTCTCGGCGAGCAGGCCCTGGCCGAAACCGCCCATGGGCATGGCCGTGGCAAAGAAGAGCGGCCGCCCGGGCACGACTTCTTCGGGCTGGCGCACGTACGGCACCAGCTTCTCGTAGGGCTGGCGCGTGCAGGCACTGACGCCAGCGAGCGCAAGCGAGGCGCCCATCAGCTTCAGGAACGCCCGGCGGCCCGCCGGATCGGTGAGCTCCGAGGCCCGGGCCGGGAACTCGCGGTGGACGTAGTCCTGGAACTCGGATGTGTCGGCCAGCTCCTCGAGGCTGCGCCAGTAGGCGCGTCCCTCGAGTCCAGCCAGGCGCGAACGGATGTCAGCGAGGTTCATCGTGTGTCCAGCAGCTCGGTTCGTGGCCGTCGGCTCAGCGGTGACAGACGGAGCAGCTCGTCATGTGCCCGGAATCGCTGATGTCGTACTCGCGCTTCAGCCGCAGCCCCAGTTCGAGCTGGTCCGGAGGCTGCCGGTAAGCCATGTTGAAGACCTCCTCGCGCGGCCTCAGGTACTGCTCGGGCGCCCGGTGGCAGTCGAGGCACCACTCCATCTGCAGGGTCGTAGCCTGGTATGTCAGCGGCATCTGGTCGACGGGGCCGTGGCACGTGGCACAACCCACGCCTTGCCGGACATGAATCTGGTGGTTGAAATACACGAAATCCGGCAGGTCGTTGACCCTGATCCACTCCAGATTCGTCGAGTTCCTGAAGCTGGCCCGCACCGGTTCGAGAATCGGCGCGTTGGTCCAGATCTCCGAGTGGCAGTTCATGCACGTGCGGGTCGGCGGGATGCCGGCAAACGACGAGTTCTCGACCGAGGTGTGGCAGTACCGGCAGTCGATGCCGATGCCGCCCACGTGGTGCGCGTGGCTGAACTGGACGGGCTGCTCGACGAGCTCGTACTGTCCGGTGACCCAGGACGACCGCATGAGCGTGAAGACGACCCAGGCGCCGACCACGGCGAGGGTGAGGACGCCAGCCAGGCTCATCCGGACGAGGGCATTGGCACTTCGGGGGAAAATCTGACTCATAGCAGGGTGCGAGCGCCCAGAGCCTACATTGATCCAGGACCAGGTCGCTCACGAGGATCGCCGCCGCAATGCGGCGCCACGTGCTGGGACTCCGGGCCGGGTGAAGGCGAGAAAGCACGCCGCGCGGGGACGGACCCGGAGCGGCGTCTATATAATGTGAAATGTTTCACAATCTTGTCAAATCGCTCGTACTTTCCGCTGGAACAGGGGATTCCGTGTCCATGAGCGACCACTCCGCCGCGTACCATCCCGTACCGCTGGCGTTCGCGCAACTCCCGATCGACGAGCAGCGCGCGCGGGCCCGGACCTTTCGCGACGCGATGCGCACGCGGCGTTCCGTCCGCGATTTCTCGCCCGATCCGATTCCCGATGACGTGCTCGACATGGCGCTCGAAGTGGCCGGCTCGGCGCCATCCGGCGCCAACATGCAGCCCTGGCGGTTCGTCGTCGTACGCGACCCCGGCGTGAAGCGGCAGATACGCGAGGCGGCCGAAGCGGAGGAGCGCGAGAGCTACGCCCGGCGCATGCCGGACGAGTGGCTGCGGGCGCTCGCGCCGCTCGGCACGGACTGGCACAAGCCCTTTCTGGAAACCGCGCCGGCGCTGGTCGTCGTGTTCAGGATCGACTACGGGGTCGTGCGCGATCCGGACGGCTCGGCACGCCGCATCAAGCATTACTACGTCGGCGAATCGGTCGGCATCGCCTGCGGCATGCTGCTGGCGGCCCTGCACTGGTCGGGCCTGGCCACCCTGACGCACACGCCGAGCCCGATGGGCTTCCTGTCGGCGATCCTGGAGCGGCCGCCGAACGAGAAGCCCTATCTGTTGATTCCAGTCGGCTATCCCGCGAAGAATGCGATGGTGCCCGACATCCGGCGAAAGCCCATCTCCGACATCCGGATCGAGTGCTGACGTGGGAGACCGGAACCCCTCGTCCTTCGACGCCGACGTCATCGTCGCGGGCGCAGGGCCCGCCGGTTCGACGGCGGCGCGCACGCTGGCCTCGCTCGGCGTGGACACGCTGCTGGTCGATCGCGCGGAGTTTCCGCGCAACAAGCCGTGCGGGGGCGGCATCAGCCTGCGCGCCCTCAGCCGGTTCCCGTGGCTCGAGCGGGCGCTGGACGGGATCGACGTGCACCGGCTGTCGCGCCTGCATCTGGAGGGGCCGCACGGCGCGGTGATGGATCTGGACTACCGGGAGCCGTGCGTGCTGATGGTGCGGCGCGTCGAGTTCGACGCGGCGCTGGCCGCCGCCGCGCGCGGGGCGGGCGCGCGCGTCGCGCGGTTCGAGATCACGCAGGCGGCGCAGGACGCGCACGGCGTGACGCTGCGCGCGCGCGACGGCCGATCCCTGCGCGCGCGGGTCGTCGTCGCCGCCGACGGCGCGCACAGCGTCCTGGCCAAGCGGCTCGGGGTGATGGCGCGCTGGCCGCGGACGAGCGTCGCCCTCGACATGATGGAGGAGACGCCCGACGAGACGCTGCGGGCCGCGGCGCGCGACGTGCTGTGGGTGGCCTACGCCTACGGGGGACTCGACGGCTACAGCTACATCTTCCCGAAACGCCGGCACGTGAACGTGGGCATTGGATGCCTGCTGTCGTACTACGACGCCGAAGTGGAGCGGCATCCCTACGCGATGCAGCGCGAGTTCGTCGACGACCTCGTCGCGCGCGGCGCGCTGCACGGGCGATCGGACCGCGGGCACTTCACGCCCTCGCTGATCCCGGTGGGCGGCCCGATGTCGGAGACCTGGGCCGGCCGGGTGCTGTTCGCGGGCGACGCCGGCGGCTTCGTCAACGCCATCACCGCTGAGGGCATCTACTACGCGATGGTCTCGGGCGAGCTGGCCGGCCGGGCCGTGTCGGCCGCCGGCCAGGCCTCGGCGGGGCGCGGCTACCAGCGCCTGTGGCAGCGCGAGATCGGGGCGGAGCTGCGCGACGCCGTGCTCGTCCAGCGCTATCTGTTCCGCGACCACGAGCGGGTGGCGCGCGTCATCCGCGGCGCGCCCGCGCAGCCGGGCCTGATCGATATGATCCTGGAGTACTTCATCGGCCGCCTGCCGTACGGTGCCCTGCGCCGCCGCCTGCTCTTCCGGTTTCCGATGACGATCCTGCGGGTGGCGCGGTCGCACGGCCCGGCGCGCCGGGCGTCCTGATTGCCCCTCCGAAGCTGGAGCGCAACGATGTCACGTCACCTGAAGTCGAAGCTGGCCGGCCGCGTGTTCGCTGTCGCAGCCCTCTGCGTCCTGGCCCAGCCCGCCGTCGCGTCGGCCCAGACGCCCATCCAGTATCGGGTGTCGTTTCCCGAGCCCGAGCACCACTGGCTGCAGGTCGAGCTGACCGTGGCCGAACTGGGCGCCCAGCCGCTGCGCGCGCGCATGAGCCGGTCGTCGCCCGGCCGGTACGCCGTGCACGAGTTCGCGAAGAACATCTTCCGCCTCGAGGCGTACGATGGTCAGGGCCGGCCGCTGGTCGCCCGGCGGTCGCACGTGGACGAGTGGGAGGTAGCCGGGCACGACGGCACGGTGCGTGTCGTCTATCGCATCTTCGGCGACACGCCCGACGGCACCTACATGGGTGTGGACACCACGCACGCGCACATGAACATGCCGGCGACGTTCCTGTGGGTGCGGGGACACGAGACGCGGCCGATTCGCGTCGAGTTCGTGCCGCCCGACGGATCGGGCTGGACCGTCGGCACCCAGCTCTATCCGACGCCAGACCCGTTTGTCTACACCGCGCCGAACCTGCAGTACTTCCTCGACAGTCCGACCGAACTGGCCAACTGGCTGACCACGTCGTTCACGCTGCCGTACGCCGACGGCTCGAACGCCACCGTCCGCGTCTTCGTGCACGCGCAGGTCTCCCAGGTCGACGTGGACGCGCTCGCGCGGATGGTCGAACGCCTCGCGCGCGAGCACGTCGCCGTGTGGCACGAGCTGCCGCGGTTCGAGCCCGGACACTACACGTTCCTCCTCGACTACGTGCCATGGGCCGATGGCGACGGCATGGAGCACCGCAACAGCACGTCGATCTCCGATCCGGGCGTCCGGCTCGACACCGACGCGGGGCGCCTCGACGCCCTCGGCACGATCTCGCACGAGTTCTTCCACACGTGGAACGTCGAGCGCATCCGGCCGGTGGGGCTGGAGCCGTTCGACTTTACGCAGGAGAACGTCACGTGCTGCCTGTGGCTGGCTGAGGGATTCACCAGCTATTACGGGCCGCTGCTGATCACGCGGGCCGGGTTCATCGATGGCCCGCCGGCCGGCTCGGCACTCACGGTGATGGCCGGGACGTCCGCGCGAGAGGTGCGATCGGCCGTCGAGATGAGCGAGCACGCGCCCTTCAACGACGCCGCGACGTCGGTGGATGCCCACGACCGCGGCCGCACGTTCATTTCGTACTACACCTACGGCGCGGCCGTGGCGCTCGCGCTCGACCTGTCGCTGCGCGAGCTCACGGGCGGTGCCACGACGCTCGACGACTACATGCGGCTGTTGTGGGAGCGCCACGGCCGGCCCGGCGGCGCGCAGCCCGGCCACGTGGACCGGCCGTACTCGCTCGGCGACCTGCGCGCGCTGCTGGCCGAGCTGACCGGCGACCAGGCGTTCGCCGACGACTTCTTCGATCGCTACGTCGAGGGCCGCGAGGCGGCCGACTACGCCCGGCTCCTCGCGCAGGCCGGCTACGTCGTCCGCGAGCGCGCTGCCGGCGCCGGCTGGATCGGCAACGTGCCGGTCCAG
>Ga0299907_10003382_pt1 | contig 10190 bp, 8 predicted proteins | sample RVTome_16_FD_198680 | JGI IMG/M metagenome (GOLD analysis project Ga0299907, IMG submission 198680) | Soil microbial communities from uranium-contaminated site in the Upper Colorado River Basin, Wyoming, United States - RVT152D67 (version 2) ... | reverse complement strand
CGGAACCAATTGGAAGGCCCCTGACTCCGCCCGCCTCTAGTTGGTACCAGCGCCCGGGGGGCTCGCAATGAACCAGGACCGGACCAGCGAGACGGCTGGGTATCACCGGCCGGTTCTGGTGGATGAGGTCGTCGAGTTGCTGGCACCCGTGTTGCCCGGAGTGGTGGTCGACGCCACGTTCGGGGGCGGGGGCCACACGAGGCGCATGCTGGATGAGTTTGGAGATGACGTGAGTGTCATAGGCATCGATCGCGACCCGGACGCGGTGGCCAACGCCACCGGGCTGGCCGCCACCGTCATCCAGGGCAACTTCGCAGAGCTCGAGGTTCTGGTGCGATCCGTGACCGCCGAGCCCGTACGTGGCGTCCTCTTCGACTTCGGCGTCTCCTCCCATCAGCTCGAGGAGGCACAGCGTGGCTTCTCCTATCGACTGGATGGCCCGCTCGACATGCGGATGGGGCCAGATGCAGCCCTCACCGCCCATCAGATAGTCAACGATCACGACGAGGCAGAGCTGGCGCGAATCATCCGTGCATACGGGGAGGAGCCCCTCGCCCGCCGCATCGCCCGGGCGATTGTCGCCGCCCGACCCATCGAATCCACCGCCACGCTGTCCACCGTCATCGCAGAGGCGATGCCTGCGGCCCGGCGTCGGGCAGGTCATCCTGCCCGACGCACCTTCCAGGCGATCAGGATCGCGGTGAACGCCGAGCTCGCGTCGATCGAATCGGGGATCGATCAGGCCATCGACCTGGTTGACCTGGGCGGGCGAGTCATCGCCATCTCGTATCACTCTCTGGAGGACCGGATCGTCAAGACCGAGTTCAAAGAGAGGTCCAGGGGATGCACGTGCCCTCCCGACTTGCCGGTGTGCGGATGTGGGAACACCAGCGAGGTGAGGCTCCTCACCCGCAAGCCGGTCCGGGCCTCTTCTGAAGAGATCGCGGCCAACAACCGGGCTCGCTCTGCGGTTTTGCGGGCCGTCGAGAAGGTGGCGTCGTGACCGCGCAGCCGGTTTCCCGGCCCCGACGATCAGCGGGTCTGCGGGTCCTACGCGGCCGCAAGCTGCACCGACCGTCGTTGGCGCCGTGGATGATCATGGTGATCATCGCGGTGGTCGCCTTCCTCGGTCTCGGATTCGCCCGGACCAGTCTGGACAGGTCGGCGTTCGAGCTGGCCGAGCTGACCCGTGCCATCGATGAGCAGGCAGCGATCAACCAACAGCTCCGGCTCGAGGTGGCCAGGCTCGAGAACCCAGCACGCATCGCCCCTCTGGCCGAGGAGCTGGGGCTGGTGATCCCCGACACGACCAATCCACTGCTGGTGAATCTGGACGCTCCATTGCCAGTGGTCGCCGAAGCCGAGCATGACGGAGCCAACCAATGATTACCCGAGGACGCGCTGGAACCGGGATGATGTGTGGGGCCCCGCCCCTCCGGGCATCCAGCCGGAGCGGTGGTGGCCATGGCATCCGCTAGCCGCCGCCGACTCGATCCAGCCCGGGCCCGGGTGGCCCTGATCGGGTTGGCAGTGGTGGCTGCCTGGCTCGGCATCGGCTACCGCCTCTTCGAGATCCAGGTGGTCCGGGCAGCCGAGCTCGCCGAGAAGGGCCTCAGCCAGCGTCTGGTCACCAGGGAGATGGCTCCGCAGCGGGGAAAGATCTTCGACCGCAACATGAACATCATCGCGATGACAGTCGACTCGAAGAGCCTGTTCGCCGTTCCCGACCAGGTCGAAGAGCCGTTGTGGGTCGCCCAGCAGATCGGGGGCTTGCTCGGTGTCGACTCCGACGTGCTCTTCGATCGACTCACCAGCGACAAGGACTTCGTCTACATCAAACGACAGGTCGACGGGGTCCTGGCCGAGAAGGTCCTGTCTCTCGACATGGCCGGTGTCTTCGCTCATCCCGAGCCGTCGCGGATCTACCCGGCCGGGCCGGTGGCCGCCCATGTCACCGGGTTCGTCAACATCGACGGGGACGGGCAGGAGGGCATCGAGCTGGTCTACGACGAGGAGCTGAGGGGCGTGCCCGGGAGCGCGGTCTACGAACGTGACCGGGCGGGGCGGGTGATACCTCAGGGCAACTCGAACATCGTACCCGCCATCCCCGGCATGGACCTGATCACCACCATCGACCTCCCGCTGCAATATCAGGCGCAGCAGGCGTGTGTGGAGGCGGTGAAGCGAACCTCGGCCCGATCGTGCTGGGCCGTGGCCCTGGCCGTGGAGACCGGGGAGGTATTGGCGATGGTAGGGGCACCGGTGTTCGACCCGCAGACCCGCCAGACCCTTGATCCTCTTTGTGATCGTGTCGAGGACCCGGCCGCATGTCGGCTCTTCTCGAACTTCGTGGTCAGGGGGATCTTCGAGCCGGGGTCGACCCAGAAGATGATCACCGTCGCAGCCGCCCTCGAGGAATCGGAGGTCGAGGTGGGGACGGTCATCGAGGACGTGGACGACGAGTTCGAACTTCTCGACGATGCCTGTCGTTCCGGTGATGACGACGTCCACGGCTGCTACCGGGATTTCGACGTGCACGAGACCAAGGACATGTCGGTGGCGGAGATCTTCACCCGCTCCTCCAACATCGGGACCATCAAGATCGCCCAGAAGATGGGTGAGTCCAAGCTGGTCGAGTACATCCAGGCGTTCGGGCTCGGGGACAAGACCGGAGTCGACTATTCGGTCGAGGCGCCGGGGATCCTGCGTTTCGACGCGGGCTGTCAGACCTGCTGGGCATCTGCGGCCATCGGTTACTCCGTGGCTGCGACACCTCTGCAAATGGCAGCGGCGTATGCGGCGATCGGAAACGACGGGGTATGGAACACGCCTCACATCGTGCGCACCAAGGTCGACTCGTCCGGCGAGACCGAGGTGGCAGCCGTGCAGAGCAGGCAGGTCGTCTCGCCCGGGACCGCCCGGCTGATGCGGGAGCTGCTCGCTTCGGTGGTCGAAGAGGGGACTGGCCACAGCGCGGCGGTCGAGGGGTATCGGGTCGGAGGCAAGACGGGTACGGCAAACAGGCTGGGCGAGGACGGGCGGTACACGGACGCCACCAATGCGTCATTCGTCGGTCTGGCGCCGATAGACGACCCCAAGGTGGTGGTCGCAGTAGTCATCGACTCACCGGCCTTCGAGTACCGGACCGGGGGGCTGTCCGCGGCGCCGGTGTTCGCCGAGATCATGGAGTATGCCCTGCACAGCCTGGCGGTGAGCCCTGATGGCACGAGCCGGTAAGAGGCTGATGCAGCTGGCCGGCCTGGTCGGTGGGGTGGTGGCTGGGGCCGACCCGGTGATCGAGGACGTGACCCACGACTCCCGATCGGTCACCCCTAACAGCCTGTTCGTCGCCATCAGGGGGGCTGCGAGGGATGGTCACGACTTCGTCGACGAGGCCGTCGCCTCCGGTGCCGTGGCGGTCTGTGTCGACCATGGCCTCTCCATCGGCTCCCCGCAGTTGATCGTCGCCGACCCGCGCCGGGCACTTGGACCGCTGGCGGACGCCGTTCATGGGTCGCCATCCTCGGCGGTGAAGGTGATCGGAGTCACCGGCACCAACGGGAAGACCACCGTGACCCACTACATAGAGTCGATTGCCACGACGGCAGGTCTCATTCCCGGGCTGATCGGCACCATCGAGACCAGGGTGGGTGGGGTCGGGGTCCCGGCGACCCGCACCACGCCAGAGGCTTCCGATTTCCAACGCCTGCTGGCAGACATGCGCGACCGTGGCGCCGACCTGGTGGCGGCGGAGGTCTCTTCCCATGCCCTCCACTTCGGACGGGTGAGGGCGACCCGCTTCGCCGTGGCGGCATTCACCAACCTCACGCAGGACCATCTCGACTTCCACGGCGACATGGCCTCCTATCGAGCGGCGAAGACGCTTCTCTTCACCGACTACGACGTCGGAACCGCGGTGGTCAACATCGACGACCCGGTCGGGGCCGAGATCGCCGCCGGATATCGGGGGGAGATCCTCACCGTCGGCTCCGGTGGCCACCTCACCACCGAGGGAATCGACCCGGGGAGTAGGTCGTCACGATTCAAGCTGGACTCGCCGTGGGGGGTCGCCGACATCGAAGCCCCGGTGGTCGGCCGGTTCAACGTGGCCAACCTGGCGATGGCGGCCGGATGCTGTCTCGCCACAGGGATTCGCTTCGAGGACGTCGTCTCCGGCATGGGCACGGTCGCAGGAGTGCCCGGGCGCTTCGAGGTCGTCTCCGGTGACGACCCGGTGACAGTCATCGTGGACTATGCCCACACCCCCGAGAGCGTCGCCGAGGCGGTCGGAGCCGCCAGGGCCCTCGGCGGTCGGGTGATCGGTCTCGTAGGTGCCGGTGGTGACCGCGATCGAGCCAAGCGACCGGCGATGGGAGCCGCCATCTCCACTGCCGACCTGGCCATCGTCACCAGCGACAACCCTCGATCAGAGGATCCCGAGGCGATCATCGCCGCCGTGGCCTCCGGGCTCGCCCCCAACACCAGCCATGCCGTGGAAGCCGACAGGCGGCGCGCCATCGAGTTGGCGATTTCCGAGGCCAATCCCGGCGACGTCGTGCTCATACTCGGACGTGGACACGAGCCGGAGCAGGAGATCGCCGGCGAGCGCCTCCCGTTCGACGACCGGGTCGTGGCCGCAGAGACTCTCAGGTGGCTGCGGAGATCCCCCGATTCGGACACCCGATCAGGGAGCATGTCTCCGTGATTGGGCTCCTGGTGGCGGCTGCGCTCGGTCTGCTCCTCTCGATATTCGGGACCCCTTACGCCATCCGCGCCCTCCGTCGGCGTCAGATCGGCCAATTCATCCAGGAGGACATCCAGGGCCAGCATGCCCACAAGCAAGGGACCCCGACCATGGGAGGGGTGGTGTTCGTGGCCGCCACCGTGGTTGGCTGGATCATCTCTCACGTCCGGGTGTGGGGGCCGGAGACCGGGCTCACCCTCGGGCTCAGCCCGTTCGGGTACGGAGGCTGGCTGGCGGTCCTCGCTCTGGTCGGCATGGCGACCGTGGGCTTCCTCGACGACCTGGTCAAGTACACACGGCAACGGAGCCTCGGTCTCTCCAAGTTGGCCAAATTCGGTGGCCAGCTCGGCATCGCCGCTCTCTTCGCGTGGGGAGCGACCGAGGCCGGCATCGTCACCGAGATCTCGTTCGTCAGGCCTCTCGGGATCGACCTCGGGGTGTTCTTCGTCGTCTGGGTGCTTCTCATGCTCACGGGAGCTGCCAACGGGGTGAATCTCGCCGATGGGATGGACGGGCTCGCCGCCGGCGCCTCGGCCCTCGTGATCGGTGCCTACACGATCATCGCCTTCTGGCAGTTCAGGAACTCCGACGCTTTCCGGCCCGATGCGATCTACGAGGCGGTGTCACCACTCGAGTTGGCAACGGTGGCGGCGGCGATGTTCGGGGCCCTGCTCGGGTTCCTCTGGTGGAACGCGCCACCCGCCAAGATCTTCATGGGAGATGTCGGCAGCCAGGGCATCGGTGGCCTGCTGGCGGCGCTGGCCCTGCTGACCAACACCCATCTGCTGCTGGTGCTGCTCGGTGCGATCTTCGTGGCGGAGACGCTGTCCGTGATCCTCCAGGTGGCCAGTTTCAAGCTCACCGGCAACCGGGTCCTCCGAATGTCCCCGCTGCACTTCCACTTCGATCTCGAAGGCTGGCCAGAGACGACCATCGTCATCCGATTCTGGATACTCACCGGGATCGGGGTGGCGCTCGGTCTCGGGTTCTTCTACGCGGACTTCCTTCGCCTCGAGGGCATCCTGTGAGCCGGGTGCTCATCCTCGGTGCCGGGGTCTCGGGCGTCGCCGCGGCACGTCTCGCCCAACGGCTGGGCATGTCGGTCACGGTCTTCGACGAGCAACCCTCCGACCAGCTCGCCGAGCTCGGTGTGGGGGCCGCGATCGGGGGGTGGGACCCGCTCCTGCTCAACGGGATCGACCTGGTCGTGGCCAGCCCGGGGTTCTCGGAGCGGTCGGGCCCGGTCGTCGACGTCCTGGAGAGCGGCCTCCCGATCTGGAGCGAGGTGGAGCTGGCCTATCGGCACCTGAAGGGCCCGGTGGCCGCGGTGACAGGCACCAATGGCAAGACGACGGTTACGGAGGCGACGGCCGCCATGCTCGACGCCTCGGGGCTGGACGCCCCGGCGACCGGAAACATCGGGGCACCCCTGTCGGACTTCGCCGACACTCCCTACGACGCCCTGGTCGTGGAGGTGTCCAGCTTCCAGCTTCGCTTCATCGAACAGTTCCATCCGACGGCTGCGGCGATAACCAACGTCGCACTCGACCATCTCGACTGGCATGGCTCCGCCCACTCCTATCGGGATGCCAAGGCACGGATCTATCTCAACCAGACGCCGGACGACCTGTTGGTATACGACGCCGACGACCTAGGTGCGTCAGATCTCGCCGCCGAGGCAGCTGCGGAGCTCTACCCGGTCTCGGGCACCCATGTCCCCGACGGTGGGGGTGGTTTCGACGGACGCAACCTGGTGATTGGCGAGGTCGTGATCGACGTCGCCGATCTCTGGTCCGACGACCCCACCCACCTGGTCAACCTGGCCGGCGCCGGCGCCCTCGCCCTTCGCATGGGAGCCTCGCCGGAAGGAGTCGCCACGGGGGCGATCAGGTACCGGCCCGGCGCCCATCGCCGCTCGGTGGTCGCGGCCGAGGGCGGGGTCACATGGGTGAACGACTCGAAGGCCACGAACCCTCACGCCGCGATCGCCTCGATCAGGGCCCATGGCCCGGTGATCCTGATCGCCGGCGGTCTGGCCAAGGGCATCGACCTCACCCCGATCGCCGAAGAGCCCAATGTTCGCCTCTTGATCGGGATTGGCGAAGCGGGGCCCACCCTGGTGGCGGCAGCGGGGGAGAAGGGCCGTCTGGCCGGCACACTGGAGATCGCGGTCGAAGTGGCCGCCAACGCCGCGGAAGAGGGTGACATCGTCCTCCTGGCTCCGGGCTGTGCGTCGTTCGATCAATTCGAGTCGTACGGGGCCCGCGGAGATCGGTTCACCGAGCTGGTGCGCATCAGGTTGGCAGGAGCCACGAGATGACGGCAAATGTGACGTCTCTGGCCAGGGTCCGAGCCGCCGCCCGGGACAAGTTGGCACGGCAGAAGGTGAATGACCGGGCGACCACCACCTTGCTCATACTGGTGGTCGTCCTGGTCGTGGTAGGGCTCGGGGTCACCATGTCGGCGTCATCGGCTGTGGCCCTGCAGACGACCGGCAACGAGGACCAGTACTTCTTCTTCAAACGGCAGCTGGTCGGGGTGGGGCTGGGGGCATTGGCGCTGCTCGTGGGCTCCCGGATCCCCTACCGCATCTACCGAAAGCTGGCCTTCCCCGCCTTCCTGGCCACCGTCGGCCTGCTGGTGGCAGTCGACATGTACGGGATCACCGAGGGAGGGGCCACCCGCTGGCTCAAAGTGCCCGGGCTCAGGTCGTTCCAGCCATCCGAGCTGGCGAAGGTGTCGGTGGTCTTCGTGCTCGCCTATCTCCTCGAGCGGAAGCACAAGCTCCTCACCACCTTCGGGCATTTCGTGATCCCGGTGGTCGCCACGGTGGGTGTGGTCGGGCTCCTGGTGATGCGTCAGCCAGATCTTGGCACTCTGGTCATCATCGGCGCCGCAGCCATGGCAGTGATCATGGCGAGTGACACGCCGATGAGGTTCGTCCTGCTGCTGGGGGTGGTCGCCATCCTGGCCTTCACTTACCTCTCCTTCGACGCCGACTACCGCAGCACCAGGATCGAATCGTTCCTCGACCCCTACGCCGACCCCTCGGGCGACGGGTACCAGCTCATCCAGGGCTACTACGCCCTGGGAAATGGGGGGATCTTCGGAGTCGGGCTCGGCGCATCACGGGCACGCTGGTTCTACCTTCCCAACGCCCATACCGACTTCATCTTCGCCATCATCGGAGAGGAGACCGGCCTCCTTGGCGGTCTGACCGTCATCGCGCTCTTCATCGCCCTGGCCGTGACCGGCTGGGTGGTGGCGGCACGGGCCCCCGACCGGTTCTCCCGGATGGTGGCCGCAGGCATCACCGTCTGGCTCTCATTCCAGGCCCTGGTCAACATCGGCGGTGTGCTCGGCGTGGTGCCGATCACGGGCATCGCCCTCCCCTTCGTCTCGTTCGGCTCCACCGCCCTGGCCGTATCGATGGGTGCGGTTGGGATACTGGTCAACATCGCCCAATCCGGAGTAGACCCGGAATGGGCCAAGCCCAATCCGCCATGACCTTCCTCATCGCTGCTGCGGGCACGGGTGGACATGTGTTTCCCGGGCTGGCAGTCGGCGAGGCGCTGGTGGAGCTCGGTGTGGGCAGGGGCGACGTCCACTTCGTCGGGGGGTCCCGGCTCGAGGCCGGTATCTACCCCAAGGAGGGCTTTCCCTTCCTCGAGGTCGAGCTGGCCGGACTGAGGCGATCACTCACTACAGCCAACTTGAGGATCCCGGCAATCGTTGCCCGCGCCCGGCGGCGCATCCGATCGGCCATGGCGGACGAGGGGATCAGGGTGGCCCTCGCCATGGGGGGCTATGTCACGGTTCCCACGGTCCTCGCCGCCCGGAGCGAAGGGATCCCCTTCTTCACCGCCGAGCAGAACGCAGAGGCGGGCCTGGCCAACAGGATCGCGTCCAGATGGGCCAGCCGAACGTTCATCTCCTTCCCTGAGACCAAGGGGCTTCCCGGGGGCGAGTGGGTGGGAAACCCGGTGAGGAGGATGTTTCGTGAGTTCGATCGCCCCAGTCTTCGGGATCAGGCGAGAGCCCGCTTCGGGCTGGCGGCGGGGGTTCCGACCCTCGGGGTGTTCGGTGGTTCCCTCGGCGCAGGCGTGGTCAATGAGTCGGTGGCCGCGATGCTCCGCCATTGGGAGGGGAGAGCCATGCAAGTGGTCCATCTCACCGGACAGTCGCAGTTCGATGACATGATGGGACGTTCCGGGAAGGTGAGCTGGGTCAGACGACCGTTCGAGGACCGCATGGACCTCTTCTATGCGGCATCGGACTTGGTCATCGCCAGGGCCGGTGGCGCCGTGGCCGAGTTGACGGCCACCGGTACCCCTGCCGTTCTGGTCCCGGGCCGGTTCGGGTCTTCCGGCCACCAGAGCGCCAACGCCCGTCATTTGGAGCGGGCCGGCGCAGCGGTCGTCATGGACGAAGGGGACCTCGGCGCCCTCGGCTCCCAGGTGGATCAGGTCATCTTCGATCCAGGCAGGCTCGAGGTGATGACGGCGGCCGCGGTTGCCATCGCCAAACCCGACGCCGCACTTACCATCGCTCGAGCGATGATCGAGGCCGCACCATGACGATCCCCGAGGGTCGTATCCACATCATCGGCGCCGGCGGCGCCGGGATGAGCGCCCTGGCCAAGCTGCTCATCGCCAGGGGCCACCACCTCTCCGGCTCCGACCTGCGTGGCTGCACCGCCCTCGCCGCCCTGGCCGATCTGGGCATCGAGGTGACCACGGGCCATCACCCCGAGGTCGTGGAGGGCGCGGCTCTCGTGGTCGCCTCTTCGGCCGTGCCGGAGTACGACGAGGAGCTCGAGGCCGCGCGGAGGTCCGGAATCCCCACCTGGCGACGACCCGAGCTCCTGGCTGCGTTGACCGCGGAGATGCCGACCATCGCGGCCACGGGGACCCACGGCAAGACGACCACCACTGCTTTGCTGGTGACCGCCCTGCGCGGATTGGGCGAGGACCCGTCGTTCGTCGTGGGAGGCGATCTGGTCGAGCTCTCGACCAATGGCCATCTCGGGGAGACCGACCTGCTCGTACTGGAGGCGGACGAGGCCTTCCGCACCTTCGAGAGCCTCCGTCTCGAGGGTCTGGTCGTGACCAACGTCGAAGAAGAGCACGTCGACCATTTCGGGACGTTCGAGCAGCTCCTGGACAGCTTCACCACAGTGGCCAGCCGCGTCTCCGGGCCTGTCCTCAGTTGCCGCGACGATGAAGGCTCCAGTCGGGTCGCCGCGGCCGCATCCACCCTCACCTATGGCTTCTCGGAAGACTCCGACTGGAAGATCCGTGATTGGACCGCCGCTGCCGGAGGGACCTCGTTCATGCTGGAAGGGCCGGCGGGATCGGCCCGGGTGGCACTCTCACAACCCGGACGTCACGTGGCGTCGAACGCGGCCGGTGCCCTGGCTCTCCTCGCCGAGCTGGGAAGAGACCTC
>Ga0299907_10003381_pt1 | contig 10190 bp, 10 predicted proteins | sample RVTome_16_FD_198680 | JGI IMG/M metagenome (GOLD analysis project Ga0299907, IMG submission 198680) | Soil microbial communities from uranium-contaminated site in the Upper Colorado River Basin, Wyoming, United States - RVT152D67 (version 2) ... | reverse complement strand
CATCCCCAAGGCCTACGTGGCGGAGTCGCAGGACTTCGAGGACTACCTCGTGCAGCCGGCGGTGGACGCGATCGTGAAGCTGGCGCGGGAGCACGAGCCCGCGGTGATCCTGTTCGCGAGCGTCCCGCTGGGGAAGGACGTCGCTTCGGGCGTGGCGGCCAAGCTCGAAAGCGGCGTGCTGGCCGACGTCACCGATCTCGAGGCCGACGGCGACCGCCTCACGTGCAGGATGGACGTCTTCGGCGGCGCCACGATCACGAAGTGCCAGGTCGTGGGCGACCCGCAGGTGATCGCGGTGAAGCCGAACTCGTTCGTGGCCGAGGAGGGGCCGACCGAGCTGGCCGAGGAACGGTTCGAGGCCGAGGTCTCCGACGATGCCAAGGCCGCCAGGATCGTGGAGCGCGTCCAGGAGGAGGCGGGGGGCCGGCCGAGCGTGGAGGAGGCCGCGATCATCGTCTCGGGCGGACGCGGCCTGGGCGGGCCCGAGCACTTCTCGCTCGTCGAGGACCTGGCCGACGTCATGGGTGCGGGCGTCGGCGCCTCGCGCGCGGCGGTCGACGCGGGGTGGTATCCGCACCAGAACCAGGTCGGTCAGACGGGGAAGACGGTCTCGCCCCAGCTCTACATCGCGGTGGGGATCTCGGGCGCGATCCAGCACCGCGCGGGGATGCAGACCTCCAAGACGATCGTCGCGATCAACAAGGACGCGGAGGCCCCCATCTTCAACCTCTCCGACTTCGGCGTCGTGGGCGACCTGTTCGAGGTCGTCCCGAAGCTCACGGAGGAGCTGAAGAAGCGCAAGGGGGGGTGAGGCGATGGCCCGTCCTTGGGACCGGCTGCCTCCCAAGGACCAGGCGCGCCTCCAGGCGGCCCTCCTGCACAACCTCCTGACCCGCTACGTCTACCCGTTCAGCCCCTTCTACCGGCGGCTGCTCGATCAGCGGGGCATCAAGCCGGGCGGCATCAAGCGCCTGCGGGACCTCGAGCGCGTGCCCATGGTCTCGCGATGGGACTTCGCGGCCACCGAGGAGGATCGGTGGCGGCCGTTCCGGGCGATGCTGCGCCCCGACGAGCGCAGCCTGAAGCGGTGGGCGCATCGGCGGACCCTCCGCCGGGTCGCGCTCGAGAAGCTGCTCCGCGGCGACCTCGCGGCCGAGCGGCTGCTCGCCGAGGAGTTCAAGCCGGTGCACCTCAACGTCCCCGACCGGGCCGGCCCGGTGATGGGCTACACGATGCGCGACCTCTCGGCGCTTTCCCAGGCGGGCGCCCGCAGCCTCGTCGTGATGGGCGCCGACCGGTCGGACGTGCTCGTCTCGACCCTTCCCTACGGGCCCACGCTGCCGTTCTGGCACGTCCACTACGCCGCGCAGGGTGGCGGGCTGGCCTCGCTGCACCTCGGGGCCGGGGAGTCGGTCCGGCCCGCCCGCGCCGCCCACTGGATGCACCGGGCGGCAGCCTCGATCCTCACCTCGCAGCCCGGGTACGCGGAGGGCTTCCTGCGGGGGGCGCCGCCGGAGACCTTCGCCAGGCTGCGGGTCCTCGCGCTGTGGGGGCAGGGAGGGATGCAGGGCGCGCGCGAGCGCTTCACGGCCCGCCTGCGGGCCGGGGGGGCGCCCGACGCCTACGTCGTGTCGATGCTGGGGATCCCGGAGGCTCGCGTCGCGTGGGCCGAGTGTCCTCCGCCGGCGAACCGGCCGGAGGCCTCGCACGGCTACCACACGTACCCGGACCTCGAGTACCTCCAGGTGATCGACCCGTCGAGCGGCAAGGTCCAGGACGAGGAGCGCGGCGGCGAGCTCGTCTACACGTCGCTCGACTGGCGAGGGTCCGTCCTGATCCGCTACCGGACGGGGGTGATGGCGAAGCGGGGGATCACGACGAAACCCTGCCCGGGGTGCGGCAGGACGGTGCCAAGGATCCTCCCGGAGCTGTCGTTCACCGACTGGCTCGTCCGGACGGTCGGGTCCCAGGGCGAGGTGCGCGTGGACCTGGCCGAGGTGCTCCCGGTCCTGTGGGAGGCGCGCGGCGTCCCGCTGTGGCAGATCGAGGTGGCGCGCGGGGCGGGCCCCGACCGCACCGATCTCGTCACCGCCTACGTGGGGGGAGCGTCCGAGCGCGACGTGCCGACGATCGAGACGGCGCTGCGTCCGTTCGGCGTCCGGGCTCGATCGGTGCCGCTCCAGGACCTGGGCCGGCGCATGGGCATGGGCACCGAGCGGCTCGAGGAGCGGGTCGTGATCCGGCACGAGCCGTCGTCGGCGCCGCCACCCTAGGGGATCTCGGCGAACGCCCGCACGGGGAACGAGGCGGCGCCGACGACGGCCACCGGCGCGGCCGTGAACCGGAAGTCCTCGCGGGGGAGCGGCCCCAGGCCACGGAGGTTCTCCACGATCAGCACGCCCGCTTCGAGAAGGCGGGTGTGGGCGGGCCTCGACGGGTCCTCGATGTCGTCCACGTTCCCGAAATCCACGCCCACCAGGGCGGCGCCCTCCCCGAGCAGGGCCCCGATCGCCCGCTCGCTCAGGTAGGGGCCACGGCTCCAGTACTCGTCGCTCGGCCACAGCTCGTCGCGCCCCGTCCGCACGAGGACCGCCCGCCCCTCCAGGTGCCCGGCCTCGATCTCCACCGGCCCCGGCTCGGCCGACGCGTCCACCACGAGCCCGGGGAGCGCCGTGACGCGGTCCAGGGAGATCCCCGCGATGTCCTCACGATCCCGGAACCGATGGAACGGCGCGTCGAGGTAGGTGGCGGTGTTCGTCGCGATCTCCGCGTGCCCGAGGAAGAACTCGGCCTTGCCCTGGTAGCGCTCGCGCGAGGCGTCGTGGTCGAGGATCGGGCCGATGCGTGGGGGCGGGAGGCCGGGGAAGGCCCCGCGCCCATCCTCGATCGGGTGGCTGAGGTCGACCAGCATGCGTGGATGCTACCGCGTTCGTGCCGCGGCACCCGTTCGGGTATACCTGCTCCATGGGGGAGCGCAGGCGCGACGAGGACCGCCGGGTGATCGATCCGTCGCGCGACCTCGTCGCCGAGGGGCTCCCCGATCGACAGGCGTGGGAGATCCGGAGGCGCGGGACGCTGGCCGGCATCGTCTGGAGGGAGTCTCGCGCCTCGTTCCGCGCCGCCTACGAGCGGGAGGGGCGCATGACCCAGATCCCCCGGACGTTCCCCTCGATCGAGGAGGCCGCCCGCGCCCTCGACCGCGCCGTCCGCTGACGCGGGCACGTCGCGGCTCGGTGCTACCCTCGACCGATGGCCAGCGTCCTCGTCGCGATGTCCGGAGGGGTGGACTCCTCGGTCGCGGCCTGCCTCCTCGCCGAGGCGGGCCACGAGGTGCTGGGCTCCCACATGAAGCTCGTCCACACGGACGGCGTCGAGCACGGCTGCTGCGGCCCGCAGGCCGAGGCCGACGCCCGCGCGGTGGCCGAGCACGCCGGGTTCGCCTTCGAGGTCGCCGACCTCTCGGACGTCTTCGAGGAGCGGGTGATCGCCGACTACGTGAGCGAGCACCAGCTCGGCCGCACCCCCAACCCGTGCGTCCGGTGCAACGAGCGGATCAAGTTCGGGGCGTTCCTCGATCGGGCCCGCTCGCTCGGGTTCGACCTCGTGGCCACGGGGCACTACGCGAGGCGGGTCCGGGGCGCGGACGGTCGCTGGCGACTCCTCCGGGGGATCGACCGCGCCAAGGATCAGTCGTACATGCTGCATACCCTGGGGCAGGAGGAGCTCGAGCGGTCCCTCTTCCCGATCGGGGAGCAGACGAAGGAGGAGACGCGCGCGCACGCCAGGCAGCTGGGCCTCCCGGTCGCGGGGAAGCCCGACTCGCAGGAGCTGTGCTTCGTCCCGCGGGCCGACGGCGGCGCGTTCCTCGAGGAGCGCGCGCCGCACCTGGTCCGCGAGGGCGAAGTGGTGGACCCCGACGGACGCGTGCTCGGCGCGCACGCCGGCGCGCACCGGTTCACGATCGGCCAGCGCCGCGGGCTGGGTGTCTCGACGGGGGAGCGCTCCTACGTCGTCGACGTGGATCCCGCCGCGAACCGGGTCGTCGTGGGTCCCGGCGAGCTGCTGGCGAGGCGAGGGCTGGTCGCCGAGTCGGTGACCTGGGTCCTCGAGCCGCCGAGCGGTCCGGTCGAGGCCGAGGTGCAGATCCGCTACAACGCGGACGCCGTCCCCGCGATCGTCGAGCCGCTGCCCGGCGACGCGGCTCACATCACCTTCCGCGCGCCCCAGCGCGCGATCGCCCCCGGCCAGAGCGCGGTCTTCTACGCGGGCGACGAGGTGCTCGGCGGCGGGACGATCGCCCGGGCCCTCCGCTGAGGCGAAGCGACCCGCGGGATGCTACATTGCGCCCTCGGGGACCGGCGCTTTGGCCGGCAGGAAGAGGGGGAGACGCTCGATGCGCAAGATCGTTGCCGTCCTGATGGTCTCGGGGCTCGTTCTCGCGGCCTGCGCGCCCGAGGAGGAGGAGACGCCGGAGGCCGCTCCCACCACCTCGCCCGAGGCCGAGGTCGACGAGTGCGCCACCGAGAGCCTCAACCTCGTCACCCCGGACCAGCTCACCGTGGGCACCGACAACCCCGCGTTCCCGCCGTGGTTCGAGGGGGGCACGCCCGACGGCTCCTCCTGGGAGATCAACGACCCCTCCACCGGTGAGGGCTTCGAGAGCGCGGTGGCCTACGCGGTCGCCGGCGAGCTCGGCTTCACCGAGGACCAGGTCGTCTGGACCGAGGTGCCGTTCAACCAGTCGTTCCGGCCCGGGCCGAAGGACTTCGACTTCGACATCAACCAGATCTCGTACCGACCCCAGCGGGACCAGGCGGTGGACTTCAGCGACTCGTACTACGACGTGAACCAGGCTCTGGTGGCGGTCGCCGGCAGCCCGATCGCCGAGGCGACCACGCTCGAGGAGCTGAAGCAGTACACGCTGGGCGCGCCGGTGGGGACGACCAGCTTCGAGTACATCGAGCAGAACATCCAGCCCGATGGCGACCCTCGGGTCTACGACACGCTGAACGACTCGATCAGCGGCCTGGAGAACGGCCAGGTGGACGGCATCGTCGTGGACCTGCCCACGGCGTTCTTCATCGTCGCGGTCCAGCTCGACGACGGCACGATCGTGGGGCAGTTCCCCACGGTCGGGGCGCAGGAGTACTTCGGCATGGTGTTCGAGGACGGCAACCCGCTCGTGGACTGCGTCAACCAGGCCCTGGACACGCTCCGGGAGGACGGGACGCTGGCGTCGATCCAGCAGGAGTGGCTGGCCGACAGGACCGACGCGCCGGTCCTCGAGTAGGCCCCGGGCGGGGAGATGAGCATCGCGACCCCGCCCGGCAGCCCGTCGCCGCCGCTGCCCCCGGGCGATCGCCGCTCCCGGATCCTCGGAGGCAGGCAGTGGGAGGGGCGCTACAGCGTCCCCATCGCGGTGGCCAGCACCGTGATCTTCTTCACCGTGCTCATCCTGCTGGTTATCAACTCGCCCGGTTGGCCGGAGGTCAAGCGCTCGTTTTTCAACGTGCAGGTCTTCCGCGAGTCGTTCCCGGACATCTCCCGGAAGTTCCTGAAGAACGTCGGGGCGTTCATGATCGCGGAGGTCTTCATCCTCGTGCTGGCGCTGTTCATCGCGGTACTGCGGAGCCTCCCGGGGCCGGTCTTCTTCCCCATCCGCGCGCTCGCGCTCGGCTACACCGATCTGTTCCGAGGCATCCCCACGATCCTCGTGATCTACATCCTGGGGTTCGGCGCCCCCGCGCTGCAGCTTCAGGGCGTGCCGAGATCGCCGTTCTTCTGGGGCGTCGTGGCGCTGGTCCTCGTGTACTCGGCGTACGTCGCCGAGGTCTACCGGGCCGGGATCGACTCGGTCCATCCCAGCCAGGTCGCGGCCGCCCGCTCGCTCGGGCTGACCAGGTGGCAAGGCCTGCGGTTCGTCGTGCTGCCGCAGGCCGTTCGCCGCGTCGTGCCTCCGCTGCTGAACGACTTCATCGGGCTCCAGAAGGACACCGCGCTGCTCGCGCTGGTCGGCGTGCTTGAGACATTCCGGCAGTCGCAGGTGGACGTCGCCGGGTCGTTCAACTACACGCCCTACCTGGCGACGGCGCTGCTGTTCGTGCTGATCACGATCCCGCTCGCCAGGTTCACGGACTGGCTGGTCGCCCGGGAGCGACGTCGCCACCAGGCGGGGAGCGCGTTGTGACCCGGGCGGTCGCGATCGAGGGGGTCCACAAGGCGTTCGGACGCGTCGAGGTGCTGCGCGGCGTCGACCTCGAGGTGGCGCGCCACGAGGTGATCGCGCTCATCGGCGCGTCGGGGTCGGGCAAGTCCACGCTGCTCCGATGCGTGAACCTCCTCGAACCGATCGACGCGGGGCGGGTCGTCCTCGGCGACGAGGACATCACCGCTCGTCGGGTCGACGAGAACGAGGTGCGGAAACGCATCGGGATCGTCTTCCAGGCGTTCAACCTCTTCCCTCACATGACGGTCCTCCGGAACATCACGCTGGGGCCGGTCGAGGCGCTCGGGCTGTCGCGTGGCGAGGCCGCGGAGCGGGCCGACGAGCTCCTCCGTCGGTTCGGCCTCCTCGACAAGCGCGACGAGTACCCCGACCGGCTCAGCGGCGGACAGCAGCAGCGGGCGGCGATCGTCCGGGCGATGGCGATGCAGCCCGACCTCCTGCTCCTCGACGAGGTGACCAGCGCGCTCGACCCCGAGCTGATCGCCGAGGTCCTGGACGTGATCCGCGAGCTCGCGGAGGCCGGGATGACGATGGTACTGGCGACCCACGAGATGGGGTTCGCCAAGGACATCGCGGATCGCGTCAGCTTCCTGGACGAGGGCGTGATCCTCGAGGAGGGGCCGCCCGACAAGATGTTCTCGGAGCCCGAGCACCCGCGCACGCGCACGTTCCTCCAGCGCATCATCGCCGCCGGCCGGCTCTGACTATCCTGTGCCCCGATGAGCGAGGATCGGCGCAAGAAGGAGGAGCGACGCCGCTCGGAGGTCCGGCAGCGGATCGAGGAGCTGCGGGAGGGGATCCGCCACCACCAGTACCGCTACTACGTCGAGGACGACCCCGAGGTCTCCGACGCCGAGTACGACGAGATGGTCCGCGAGCTGGAGGCGCTGGAGGCGGAGTTCCCCGAGTTCGTCACCCCCGACAGCCCCACCCAGCGGGTGGGCGGCCAGGTCTCGGAGCTCTTCGCGCCCGTCGAGCACCGCACCCCGATGCTCTCGCTCGACAACGCCTTCACCTGGGAGGAGCTGAGCGAGTGGGGGAGACGGGTCGAGCGCGCCCTCGGAAGGCAGGCCGACTTCGTGTGCGAGCTGAAGATCGACGGCGTGGCGGTGGCTTTGACCTACGAGGACGGTCGCTACATGCGCGGGGCCACGCGCGGGGACGGCTACACGGGCGAGGACATCACGGCGAACATCCGCACGGTGGCGGGGGTGCCCATGCGCCTGCGGGGGGAGCACACCGGCGTGCTCGAGGTGCGGGGCGAGGTCTACCTCCCCATCAAGGCCTTCGAGGAGATGAACCGGGAGCTCCAGGAGGCGGGTGGGCGCGCGTTCGCGAACCCGCGGAACGCCGCGGCCGGCTCGCTCCGCCAGAAGGACCCGGGGGTCACGGCGAAGCGACCGCTGAGGCTGTGGGTCCACGGGCTCGGATACGCGGAGGGCAGGCGCTTCTCGAGGCACTCCGAGGCGCTCGACCACCTACGCGCGGGGGGGCTTCCCGTGAACCCGGCCACCGAGGTCGTGGGCTCGCTCGAGGAGGTCTTCGAGGTCTGCGAGCGATGGCAGGAGGGACGCCACGACGTGGACTACGAGATCGACGGTGTCGTGGTGAAGGTCGACCAGATCGCGCTCCAGGAGGAGCTGGGGGCGACGTCGAAGGCCCCGCGGTGGGCGATCGCCTACAAGTTCCCCCCCGAGGAGCGGACGACGGTGCTGCGCGGGATCTTCACCCACACGGGCCGGACCGGGAAGGTGACGCCCTTCGCCCAGCTCGAGCCGGTCTTCGTGGGCGGGGTGACGGTGACCACCGCGACCCTCCACAACGAGGACGAGGTCGCGCGAAAGGACGTGCGGCCCGGCGACCACGTGATCGTCAGGCGGGCGGGCGACGTGATCCCCGAGGTGGTCGGGCCGGTGATGCAGAAGCGGAAGCGGGGGGCCCGGAGATGGAGGTTCCCCAAGGAGTGCACCTCGTGCGGGACGCCGCTCGTCCGCGAGGAGGGGGAGGCCGACTGGCGCTGCCCGAACCGCGAGGGCTGCCCGTCGCAGAACATCGAGTGGCTGTTCCACTTCGCGGGACGGGGAGCGATGGACATCGAGCACCTCGGCTACAAGACCGGCTTGGCGCTGATGGATCGGGGCTGGGTGTCGGACCCCGCCGACGTCTACTTCCTCACCGAGAAGCAGCTCGCGCAGCTGCCCGGGTTCAAGGAGAGGTCGATCGCGAACCTGCTCGGGGCGATCGAGGCGTCGAGGGACCGGCCGATCTGGCGCCTGCTCGTGGGGCTGAACATCCGCCACGTCGGCTCGACCGTGGCCAGGCTGCTGGCGCGGGACTTCCCCTCGATCGACCGGCTGGCCAAGGCCTCCGTGGAGGAGCTCGAGGCGGTCGAGGGCGTGGGCCCGGAGATCGCGCGCAGCGTGCACGAGTGGTTCCGTAGGCCCGAGTCGAGAAAGCTGCTGAGGAAGCTCCGGAAGGCCGGCGTGCGGATGGAGGACCCCGAGCCGGAGGGGCCGGCCGAGGACGGGCCGCTGGTCGGGAAGACCATCGTCCTGACGGGGGGCCTGGAGTCGATGAGCCGCGACGAGGCGATCAAGGCGGCGGAGGTGGCCGGCGCGCGGGTGACCTCGAGCGTCTCGAAGAAGACCGACTTCGTGGTGGCGGGGACCGACCCCGGGTCGAAGTACGACAAGGCCGGGTCGCTCGGGGTCGAGATCATCGACGAGGAAGAGTTCCGTAGCCGCCTCGGCGGCTGAGGCGCCGGGGGACGGCCCAGGAGGGCGGCCCTCGTCGGCGGACGACGGCCATGCGGGCGGCGGCGTCGAGATCCTGCGGCCGGGCTCGGGCTCTGCGGATCGCGATCAGGTGGTCGGCGCAGGCGACGAAGAGCAGCCCCGAGGCGATCCTGAGGAGCTCTGCCGCATCGTGGAGCTCGTCGAAGCTGGGGATCGGCCGCGGGGGAGCAAGGCGGACGCTGAGCGCGCCGGTCCGGCCCTTGCGGCGAGCGATCGTGCGGCGGACCTGATCGAGCCGCCTGCGGTTGAGGAGGTCGGGTCGGGCGCAGATCTCGACGGCTCGCGCCTCGACGTCGGAGCCGTGGAGGCGCTCGGCCAGCGCGCCGATCAGGACGCAGCGGACCCGGCGACGGGCGATGAAGCGCATCACCTCGTACTGGCGAGCGGTGGCGAGTCCGGATGGAGCGGGCACATCGGGCTCGACCGCGGACCGCCGCTCGACGATGAGGTCGGCGCCGCACGAGTCGAGCAGGCGGACGAGCGTGTCGGCTCGCGGAGCCTGCTCGCCCCGCTCGATGCGGGCCACGTTGGCCTGGTCGGTCCCGGCGCGTCTCGCGAGTTCGGCCTGGGTGATACCGGCCAGCTTGCGGTGCCGCCTGAGCGTCCGGCCGACGTCCATCCTCGAGTGGGCCCTTCTCCCGCCGGTACCTCACGGGAACATGGCGAAGTCGCCATATTCTCCTAAGGGTCTGACATGGGGAGACCTGGGGCTCCCAGGGTCGCCGGCGGTGGGCGGCGGTCGCTCGTTCGCTAGACTCGGCGGCGTGCCGGTCGAGATCGACATCGAGCATGTGGCGCGCTTGGCGCGCCTCGCCCTGACCCCCGACGAGCTGGAGCGGTTCCGCGAGCAGCTCGGGGTCATCCTGGAGCATGCGGAACGGGTGACCGAGGTCGCGGCCGAGGCCGTCCCGCCGACCGCCCACCCACTCCCGTCGTCCAACGTCTTCCGGCCGGACGAGCCGCGGGACGGCCTCGGCCACGAGGAAGCGCTCGCCAACGCCCCCGACCGCGAGGGCGACTTCTTCAAGGTCCCGCCGATCGTCGAGGAGTCCGAGTGACCGAGCTCTGCGACCTCAGCGGCCACGAGCTCGCCGCCAGACTGCGCTCGGGGGAGGCGTCCGCCCTGGACGCCGTCGAGTCCTCGCTGGCTCGCCTCGAGGCGGTGGAGC
>Ga0299907_10003379_pt1 | contig 10192 bp, 14 predicted proteins | sample RVTome_16_FD_198680 | JGI IMG/M metagenome (GOLD analysis project Ga0299907, IMG submission 198680) | Soil microbial communities from uranium-contaminated site in the Upper Colorado River Basin, Wyoming, United States - RVT152D67 (version 2) ... | reverse complement strand
ACTGCCAGCACTTGACGTTCGATCGGCACCGAGGCCGACGATCCCGCCGGTGAGCGCATGATCGGGTTCCCGCCCGCCATGGGCGCCCCCGGCACGCTCAACGACCTGGCGGCCATGCACGTGCTCACCACCAGCACCCTCGCCACCCTCGCCGCCGAGCACCCCGGCGGGCAGTGGGACGCCCGCCGCTTCCGGCCCAACATCCTCTTCGACGACGGAGACCAGGCCGGCGCCAACGGCGAGGACAGCTGGATCGGCCAGGATCTCCAGATCGGTGGCGGGCCGCGGATCCACATCGTGGCCTCGACCCCGCGCTGCATCATGACCACGCTCGGACAGGCTGACCTGTCCCGTGATCCCGAGGTGCTCCGCACCATGGCTCGTGCCAACCGCCGCCCGCTCGGCGAGTTCGGCCTCTTCGCGGCGGCCGGCGCCTACGCCGAGGTCGTCGCCCCCGGCACCGTCCGGGTCGGTGACCCCGTCGCCGTCGAGCCGTCGACGGCCACGGACGGCCCGCTGGCCAACGTCATGACGGCGATGGCGTTGGCGCTGCAGTCCGAAGCCCGCGGCTGACGGCCCGTGCCACCGAGCGGGTACTGCTGGCCGAGGGCGAGGAACCGCTCGAGCAGACCGCGCTGGTCCATGATCTCGACGCTGCGGGTGCAGGCCGAGCGGACAACTCTGGTCGGCTCCGGCTCCTTCTCCAGCACGACGGCGTGCACACCGTGCAGCCGCAACTCGCTGGCCAGCATCACCCCGGTCGGTCCACCGCCGGCCACGATCACGTCGATCATCAACAACCCCATTTCCGCAGGTTCTGGCTTCGGCCTGCGATTGTGCGGCACGACCCGGGTCTTGTCGCAAGCCCCCCGGTGCGCTCTACACTGAGAATGGCAAGGAGTGGGTACCCCTCCTTGCCTCCGCCTCCGCAGAGGACGATGGGCTCCCAGCCCGCCTCGGAGCGCTCGGTCCTGCTCCACGCAGTCACCGTCGCGAAAGGGGAATGCGCCATATAGTTCCCGGGATGACCGATCGAGCCATACTGGCCGAGTGGGTTCGAGACGCCCGCGACCGGACGATCGACCTGGTGGGCGACCTCAGCGATGATCACCTGGTCGGCCCGCTGGTCGACGTGGTGAACCCATTGATCTGGGAGATCGGCCACCTCGCCTGGTTCCAGGAGAAGTTCGTCCTCCGGCAGGCGCTCGGGGAGCCACCGCTGCTGTCATACGGCGATTCGATCTGGGATTCGGGGGCCATCCCCCACGACACCCGCTGGAGGCTGGTGCTTCCATCCCGGAGCGAGACGATCGCCTACATGCACGAGATCGGCGAGCGGGTGGCGGAGCACGTGCTGCACGACGAGGCGAACGATGTCGTCGTGCACTTCGCCCTGTACTCGGTCTTCCACTACGACTGGCACACCGAGGCGATCACCTACACCCGCCAGACGCGTGCCCTGCCCCCGCCCAAGATCTCAGCTTCCCCTGTCGAGGACACTGGCGGCGCAGTGAACTCCAACGGCGGCGCAGTCGCGGGGGACGTCCACGTGCCCGCCACCCGGTTCCTGCTGGGGGCGATGAGAAGCCAGCCTTTCGTCTACGACAACGAGAAATGGGCCCACGCTGTCGAAGTGCCCAGCTTTGCCATCGCCCGCGCCCCGGTGACCCAGACCGGATACCGCGACTTCGTGGAAGACGGCGGGTACCAACGGCGAGAGTTGTGGCGGAGCGACGGCTGGGAATGGCGGGAGGCGGTCGGGGCTGAACATCCTCTCTACTGGCGCGCCTCGGATGGCGCCTGGCATCGTCGCCATTTCGACGCCTGGGTCCCGCTCGAGCCCCACCGACCAGTGGTTCACGTGAACTGGTACGAGGCCGACGCCTACGCCCGCTGGTCAGGCCGCCGGCTCCCGACCGAGGCGGAGTGGGAGCTCGCCGCCACCGGCGCTCCCACCCCGGCCGGACGGGCCAACGTGGACTGGGAGGCCATGGACACGGTCGATGTCGGCGACTACGCGTCGGCCGACAGCGCGTTCGGATGCCGCCAGATGTTCGGCAACGTCTGGGAGTGGACCGCCACCACCTTCGACGCCTACCCGAACTTCGAGCGCGACGCCTACTGGGAGAATTCGCAACAGTTCTTCGGGAGCCGGAAGGTGCTGCGGGGTGGTTCGTGGGCGACGCGCTCACGGCTGTTGCGCCCCACGCTGCGCAACTACTTCACCTGTGAGCGGCGCGACCCCTTCACCGGCTTCCGAACGTGCCCGCTCGAGCCCTGAGGATCCGGCTCGTAACCCCAGCCCCGTCCGGGGCGCGCTCGGGCAATCGGATCACCGCACGACGCTGGGCGACAATGTTGCGGGAGTTGGGGCACCGGGTGGTGGTCGAGCAGAGCTACGACGGCGGGTCGGGTGACCTGCTGGTGGCCCTCCACGCCCGGAGGAGTGCACCGTCAGTGGAGCGGTTCGGGGCTGAGCATCCCAAGGCTCCGATCGTGCTCGCCCTCACAGGGACCGATGTCTACGGAGACATCCGGGTGTGCGCCGCAGCCCAGAAGGCGCTCGAGCAGGCAAGTTGCTTCGTGGTGCTGCAGCGGCTCGCGGTCGACGAGCTTCCCGAGCCCTTCCGGAGCCGCTGCCACGTCATCTACCAGTCGGCCGTCTGCCCGCCCGGCGACCACCGCCCGCGCCCGAATGTCTTCGACGTGGCCGTGCTCGGCCATCTCCGTCAGGTCAAGGATCCCTTCCGCGCCGCGGCGGCCGCTCGGCTGCTCGACGGGACGTCGCCCGTGCGCATCCTCCACGCCGGTGCCGCCCCGGACGACGAGATGGCCGCCGAGGCCCGAGCCGAGGCCGGGTCCAACCCGCGCTACCGGTGGCTCGGCGATCTTCCCCGCTGGAAAGCGCTGCGGCTGCTCGCCCGGTCCCGCCTCCTGGCGCTCACCTCAGTGGCGGAAGGCGGAGCCAATGTGGTCTCCGAAGCGCTCGCCTGCTCCGTGCCGGTCGTCTCCTCGGGGATCCCAGGTTCGGTCGGCATCCTCGGCGCTGACTACCAGGGCTACTTCCCCGTCGGCGACACCGAAGCGCTGGCCTCCCTCCTGGAGCGGGCGGCGGGCGACGCCCGCTTCTACGACAAGTTGCGCGAGGCGTGCCGGGGCCTCAGGATGCTGGTCGATCCCATCCAGGAGCGCCGCAGTTGGAGGGACCTGCTTCGATCACTGTGACGCCGGCCGGATGGCGGCCCGCAGAAAGGACTGGAGATGGCCTCCGAGACCACACGTCTGACCCGTTACAGCCACGGCGCGGGCTGAGCCTGCAAGCTCGGCCCGAGCGACCTGGCGCAGGTCCTGCGCCGCCTGAACATCACCACCCACGCCGACCTCATCGTCGGCACCGAAACCGGAGACGACGCCCTGGTGTGGCGGCGGGAAGGCGGCCGCGCCCTGGTGGCGACCGTCGACTTCTTCACCCCCATCGTCGATGATGCCCGCACCTGGGGCCGCATTGCCGCCACCAATGCCGCCAGCGACGTCTACGCCATGGGCGGCAAGCCCATGTTCGCCCTCAACCTCGCGGCCTGGCCCCGGGACCAACTGTCCCTCGACCTGTTGGGCGAAGTCCTCCTCGGCGGGGCGGAGGCGGCCGAGGCGGGAGGCTGGGTCGTCGGCGGAGGCCACACCGTGGACGGACCCGAACCCATGTACGGGCAAGCCGTGGTGGGTGAAGTCGATCTCGAATCTTTGCTCACCAACGCCGGAGGCCGACCCGGCGACACGCTCGTTCTGACCAAGGCGATCGGCTCAGGTCTCGTCGCCACCGCCGTGAAACGCTGCAACCCTGCGGATACGGCAGCGGGCGGGAGCCTGAGTGAGGCCTACGACGCGGCCGTGACCAGCATGAGCCGGCTCAACGCTGAGGCGTCGGTGATCGCCGGGTCGAGCGGGGCTACGGCTGCCACCGACGTGACCGGCTTCGGCTTGCTCGGGCACCTCCACAAGCTGGCGCTGGCCAGCCAGCTCGCCGCCATTATCGACGTCGGTTCCGTCCCGGTGCTGCCCGGAGCATGGGGATTGCTCGATGCCGGGTTCGTGCCCGGCGGGACGTTGCGCAACCGCGAGTTCCTGGAGCCGTGGGTGGAGAAAACCGCCGGCGAGCGGGTCTGCACCATGCTCTGCGATGCCCAGACCTCCGGTGGTCTGCTGTTCGCTTGCCGGGCGGAAGCGGCCGCCGACGCCGTGACCGAACTGCGCCGCACCGGCCACGCCGCCGCCGTCGTCGGGCAGCTCATCGACGGCCGGGCCGGGACCATCCGGCTGCTCGACTCCTGACGTCCGGCGATATCGTCGGAGGCCTCCTGCGACGCCGCCGGAGGTGTGGAGATGAACCACAACTGATCGTGAGGTGACACGTGGCATCACTTTTTCCGGTGACGACGGTGGGGAGCTGGTCTCGCTCACCTGAGTTGCTCAACGCGCTGCGTCAGCGCGAGGCCGGGCAACTGAGCGAGGAGGAGTTCCAGGCGACCGCCGACGAGGCGGTCGTCGAGTGCCTCCGACTCCAGGACGAGGCCGGCGTGGACATCGTGACCGACGGTGAGCAGCGCCGGGACAACTTCTACTCCTTCGTGGTCGACAAGCTTGACGGCGTCCGGCTCGTGTCGATGCGGGAGATGTTGGAGTACATGCCCGACCCGGTCTTCTTCGAGCAGGTCATGAAGAATTCCGATGTCGTCCCCGAAGAGATCAACAACGCCATCTTCGTCGACAAGATGCACCTCAAGGGGCCCGGTCTGGCGGTCGACGAGACGGCGTTCGTCAAGCGCCAGATCGACAAGCCCGTCAAGGTGGCGTTGCCCGGTCCGTACCACCTCACCCGCTCCGGTTGGACCGAGGCGCTGTCGGAGGACGCGTATCCGACCCGGGAGGACCTCGCCGAGGACGTCGTGGCCCTGCTCCGGGGGGAACTCGTCGCCCTGCGCGACGCCGGGGTGGCTTTCGTGCAGTTCGACGAGCCGTCCCTGTCGGAGGTGGTCTATTCGGCGGAGACGGAGGGGACGTTCTATTGAGCGGCTCTGGGGTCGCGTCGTGACGCGACAGCGGAGCTGGACTGGGCCGTCGACCTGATGAACCGGGTGGTGGGCGGGATCGAAGGCGTCCGACGGGGGGTGCATGTCTGCCGGGGCAACTGGTCTCGGCGGGAGGACGTGCATCTCCAGGGCAACTACGGCCCGATGCTTCCCCATCTGGTCCAGATGGACGTCGATCAGCTGGTGCTGGAGATGGCGACGCCCCGGGCCGGGGAGATCGAGGTCTTCAAGGAGTACGGGAACGAGAAGGAGATCGGCGTCGGGGTCGTGAACCCTCGCAGCGACGACGTCGAGGATCCGGCGACGATCGTCGGTCGTATCGAGCAGTTCCTGCGGTACTTCGACCCCGACAAGATCTTCCTCAATCCCGACTGTGGTTTCGGGACCTTCGCGGAGCGGAGTCTGAACCCGCCCGAGGTCATCACCGCCAAGTTGAGATCCATCAGTGCCGCGGCCCAAGAGTTGCGGGCCAGGCACGGATAGCCAGGAGAGGAAGGCGTCCGGGCGTGATCCGGGGAGTCGACGCGTCGTGGCTGCGGGATCGGTTGGGTGAGGACGGGCTCACGGTGATCGACCCACGGTCGCGGATCCGCTACCTCTCGGGTCACGTGTCCCGGGCGCTGTCCGTGCCCACCCAGGACGCCTTCGCCGCAGACGGCCGGCTGTCGAGTGACGAGGAACTGGCTCGCCGGCGCGCCGGTGACCCTCTCCGACGGGTCGTTTCTTGACTGGACGAGTCAGGCTGACCTGGCCCGCCCCCTATGACGTCTCTTCTTCGTGAACCTGCTCAGTTCCCTGCCGGCGCTTCGGCCCCGATCATCCACGGTGTGCCGAACCGATCGACGCACATGCCGAACATGGGCGACCAGAAGGTCTCGCCGATCGGCGCCGTCACCGTTCCGCCCTCGGCGAGCGCCTCGAAGGCGCGCTTGGCCTCGCCAGGGTCGGCGACGCTGTAGTTGACCGCCATCCCATGTACCGGCCCGAAGCTGTCGGTGGTGGGGTCGTCGGACGCCATGAGCAGGTTGCCGTCGAACGTCAAGGCGGCATGCATGACGAGCTCAGCCTGGTCGGCCCCCACCTCCTGGTCCGAAGGCATGTCCTTCATCGCCATGATGACCAGCTCGCCGCCGAAGATCTCCTGGTACCGGGTGAACGCCTCGCGGCAGTTGCCACCGAAGAACAGGTACGGATGAAAGGCCACGCTTCCTCCTCTGTGCGGACCAGCGATGTTCTCCCATCTGACGACCGGGGCCCCGAAAACTCATCGCCTCCCGGGGGGTGGCGGCTACGTCACCTTCACGGTGCCGGCCATGCCGGGGTGGAGGACGCAGACGTAGTCGTAGTTCCCGGCCTTGGGGAAGCGGAGCGAGAACGTATCCGTCGGGAAGGGCTTCGGGCCGATGAAGCCCGAGTTCGTGAATCCGGCGGTGTAGTTCCCGCCGGTCCTGGTGCCGGCGGGGGGCACGGCGCGGGGGTCCTCCGGGTTGGTGAACGGCGGCTCGAAGGTGATCGTGTGGGGTTCGTAATCGCTGGTGCCCTTCCAGGTCACCGTGTCGCCCGCCTTGATCTCGGCGACGCCGGGGAAGAACCGGTTGATGGCGGCGAGGCTGCTGCTCCAGCCGGCGACGACGTTGCCAGGCGCGGGGACGGCCGGGTCGGGGATGGCGGCGGCTGCGGCGGCCGCGTCGGCGGCGGCCTTGGCGCCCGAGGTGGCCGCGGCCTCGGGTGTGTCACGGGAATCCTCGGCGCTGACCACGGTGATGCTGCCGCCCATCAGGGCATGGAGGATGCAGGCGTAGGTGTAGCTGCCGGGCGCGACCGACTCGTCGAACTTGACCGACACCTGCTTGGCCCCTGCGGGCGCCACCGCCGGCGCCAGCGCGCCGGAGTTCCAGTAGCCCTTCCCGGTGTAGGGGGGCAGCTGGGCCGCAGGTGGTTCGGGACAGGCTTCGAGATCGGGGGTCGGGTCGGCCGCGGTCACGCACGGCCCGAAGACGGCCGGGTTGAAGGTGGCCATCTTCGTCAACGGCGCGGGGCTGTTGGAGCGGGCGGAGTTGATACCGAAGCTGATCGTGTGGGGTGCCTGGGTGGACTTGTTGTCGAACACCACGGTGTCGCCGGCGTGCACCTTCAGGAGGCCGGGGAAATATGCGCTCAGCTGGATGTTCTTGCCCTCGGGAGAGGGACCGTCGACCACCACCGTGAAGGTCAGGGGGCCCCTCTCGGCCGCCGCCTCCGTGGCCTGCGGGCCGGTGTCGCCGGCGTTCTCGTCGTCGCCGCCGCAGGCACCCGCCAGCAGTGTGAGGACCGCGATGAGTCCCACGATTCGTTTCATGACTCTCCCCTCGTCGGCCCGCATTGTGGGCCATCGCTAACGGTGCCGCCAAACGGCGAGCTCAGCCGGTCTGTACAGACAGCGGCGCGAGGTGGCGGTCGGGGTCTATCGAGTCGATGTCCTCGACAGGGTCTCGTGGCCGGGCATGGCGTCACTCCTCCTCTGCTGGCAATTGATCGATGTTGCGCCGCGGTGCAGCTTGACCGAGATTCGGCGCGATGAGTTCGCACCACGGGGAATGTCTACATCGTGACGATCGACATCTCACCTGCCGCTGTATCCAGATCTCAGCTACGGTGACCGACCGCTGAAAAGGAGTTCACCGTGGGGCAACCAGTTGTGCACTTCGAGATCATCGGCCGGGATCCGGCAGGGCTCAGGACCTACTACGGCGAGCTGTTCGGGTGGGAGTTTCAAACTGGTGACGCCGCCAGCGAAGCGGTCTCCGAGGCGGGCAACTACGGGTTCGTGGACGGGAGCACGACCGGTGGTGGGATCAACGGCGGCGTCGGCGGCGGCGAGGGCTACGAGGGTCGAGCCCTCTTCTACGTGAGCGTCCCCAACGTCGAGGCCGCGCTGCGGCAGGCTGAGAACCTCGGAGGAAAGCGCCAGATGGGTCCCGAGGGCACTCCAGGATCCATCGTGGTCGGGCAGTTCACTGACCCGCAGGGGAATCTCATCGGCGTAGCCGGCGTCGAGTAGCGACGCGGCGGCGAGCCTCGGGTTGTGGGAGTGTTCCCCGATGGCGATCTCCTTCGGTTTGGCGGTCGATGTGGACGCTGCCTTCCCCGAACTGATCGAGCGGGCCAGAACCGGCGAGGCGCTGGGGTTCGGCACCATATATGTCCCCGATCATGCTCGGCCATGGCGGCAAGACCCGATCCCGGGAGGGATCTGGTTCGACGGGTGGACCGTCCTTTCGGCGTTCGCCATGGCAACGTCGAGCGCCCGCGTCGGGACGCTGGTGACCAACCCGGTGTTGCGTCCACCGGGCCTGGTCGTGCGCGAGGCGCTGGCCGTCGATCATCTGTCGTCAGGGCGGCTCCAGCTCGGGATCGGCACCGGCATCGCTGGCTTCGACCACGAGGCGGCCGGCATCGAGTATTGGTCACTGGAGGAGCGGCTGGCCCGCTTTGGCGACTACGTCACCTTTGTGGATGAGGCGCTTCGGTCAACGGGTGAGTCCTTTAGCGCCGGAGGACGGTTCTTCGCGGGCCGGCTCACCGGCCTCCCCCCGCCGGTGCAGTCACCCCGACCACCGATCACCGTGGCCGGTGCCTCGAAGGGAGTCCGGGCCGTGGCAGTCGAGCGAGCCGAATGCTGGAACACCCACGGCGCCTTCGGTGTCGCCCCCGAAGATCTGGTCACGCACCTGGCGTCGCTCAACGCCGACGTCTCGTCCCGCTGCGAAGCGAGCGGACGCGACCCCAGTGACCTGCGCCGTTCGGTGCTGCTTTTCGGGTCGCTGTCCCCGTGGACCCGGCGCGGTCGGCTGGCGGAACTCGTCACCGCGATGAGCGCCATCGGGTTCGAGGAGCTCGTCGTCTTCTGGCCCTGGAACGACGAAGACCGGTCTGTGTTCGAACACGACACCGGCGACCTCACGACGTTCGCGCCCTGACGCGTCCCCGACGACCGTCGCCTCCCGGGGGCTGCCCGCCCTGACGGGGCTAGCAAGCCAGGGAGCGGCTGGATCGCATAGACCTCGAGGGAACCGCGCCCGAACCTCGAGTGCTTATCCAAATTTGGATGTAGTCCAGTAATGGGCTAGAACTACGGCAATGTCCATGGGGTCGTCCGTTGACGCTGCTGATCTTCTCCGCCGGCACGGGGTGCAGGTCACGGCCCAGCGTCTGGCTGTTCTGCGGGCGGTGTGCGACCGACCGCACAGCACCGCGGACGACATCGACAAGGTCGTCCGGGCCGAGATCGGTGCCATCTCACGTCAGGCCGTGTACGACGCCCTCGGGGCCCTCACCGACAAAGGCCTCCTGCGGCGCATCCAGCCCGCCGGGTCGCCGGCCCGCTACGAGGGCCGGGTCGGTGACAACCACCACCACCTCATCTGCCGGACCTGCAGCCGGATGGTCGACGTCGACTGTGCGGTCGGCGACACCCCGTGCCTGACGGCCGCCGACGACTCGGGCTACGAGATCGACGAAGCCCAGGTCATCTACTGGGGCCGATGCCCCGACTGTGCCGTAGCAATTTCGTGAATCGGTCATCAGCAGGAACGAGAGGAGAGCACCGCCGTGCCTGACAACGAACCCACGCAGAGCGTGAGCGAGAGCGAAAACCCGGCAATCCCGTCCCCCGAACCCCAGGGAGCGAGCCGGCCCAGATCGAACCGGGACTGGTGGCCGAACCAGCTGGACCTGTCGATCCTCCACCGGAACTCCCCGCTGTCCAACCCGATGGGGGCGGACTTCGACTACATCGAAGAGCTCAAGACCCTCGACGTCGAGGGGCTGAAGCGCGACGTGATCCAGGTGCTGACGACGTCGCAGGACTGGTGGCCGGCCGACTGGGGGCACTACGGCGGGCTCATGATCCGGATGACGTGGCACGCCGCCGGGACGTACCGCATCGAGGACGGCCGGGGCGGTGCGGGCAGCGGCCAGCAGCGCTTCGCCCCCCTCAACAGCTGGCCCGACAACGCCAACCTCGACAAGGCCCGCCGGCTGCTCGAGCCGATCAAGCTGAAGTACGGCAACAAGATCTCCATGGCCGACCTGATCGCTCTCGCCGGCAACGTCGCCATGGAGTC
>Ga0299907_10003378_pt1 | contig 10194 bp, 6 predicted proteins | sample RVTome_16_FD_198680 | JGI IMG/M metagenome (GOLD analysis project Ga0299907, IMG submission 198680) | Soil microbial communities from uranium-contaminated site in the Upper Colorado River Basin, Wyoming, United States - RVT152D67 (version 2) ... | reverse complement strand
GCGCGATGTACTCCGCCCGAGTCGCCCCCACGGACCTCGCCATCTCGAGCGCTGCTTCGGTGACGGGCCGGGCCTCCTCATAGCGGCCGAGGACCATGAGGTGGCCACCCAGCCCGGCCAGCACGTCTGCTCGCTCAACAGATGGGTCGGCGGGCACCAATTCGGCCGCGCGACGATAGACCTCCAACGCCTCGTACTGGTCGCTGGTATTCCACATGTACCGGCCTAGGCGCTCATGAAGCAGCCCCGCCATCGGCTCGGCCGCGGCGTCCACCCGGGCAATGGCCAAACGGGCGAGCTCCACCGCCCGGGCCGGCGAGTCGCCGAGAAACGCGTCCTCCGCGGCGCGTCGGAGCAGATCCACCGTGGACACCCCCACAAACGCCTCGACATCGGGAACGGTCTCCCAGAGCTCGAGCGCGTGCTCCAGGTCCGCCAGCGCCTCGGAGAAAGCGAGCATCGACTCAGCTGCGGCGGCTGCATCGATCCACGCCGTCAGCGCGCGAGGTCGATCTCCGGCTTCTTGCCAGTGGTATGCGAGCTCGGCGGTGGCAGCGGCAGAGCCCGACTGGCCGAAATCGTGACGCTCACCGAGCACCTGGGCGTACGCCCGGTGGGTCGCCCTCCGCTCGAGCGGAGTCAAGTCATCGTGGAGCGCCTCGCGCAAGAGGGCGTGGTGGAAGCGGTATCCCTCGCCGTCGACGACTAACAGCCGGCCGCCAACGAGTCGCCGGAGCGCCTCGCCGACGTCCTCCGGCGACAATCCGATAACCGACGCGAGCGTTACTTCGTCCACTCGACCGCCCGCGGCCGACGCGACCCGGAGGACGCGCCGGGCGGAAGCATCGGCAGATGCAGCGCGAACAAGCAAGAGCTCGCGCAGGGATTCCGGCACGGAACCACCATCGATCGATCGCGCTGCGACAAGTTCCTCGATGAAAAACGCGTTGCCCTCGGTTCGACGGACGATCGCCTCGACCAAAGCCGTGTCGGCCCGCTCACCCAAGAGATCCTCCAGATGCTCGGCCGTCTCGAGCGGATCGAAGGGCGCGAGATTGATCCGGTGGACGTTTGGGTTGCGGCGCCATTCGGCCAGCTGGGGCAACAGCGGGTGGTCAGAGTGCAGGTCGTCGGCCCGGAACGACCCCAGTACCAGTAACCGCTGGCCTCGGAGGTTGTAAGCGATGAAGGACAGCAACTCGCGGGTCGAGCGGTCCGCCCAGTGCATATCGTCGATCACGAGCAGGGCCGTACGCTCGCGAGCAAGCTGCTCCAGGAGCTCATCAAAGGCCTGGAACACACGAACCCGTCCCGCTGATTGGGCGGACGACGTCGCCGCCGATAGCGGCATCAGACGTTCGAGCGCTGGGGGCACGGGCTCGGGCAGCAAACCGCGTTCATCGAGATCGCGGAGCACCTGGATGACGGGAGCGAGCGGAAGACCCCGCTCCCCAAGCGGTATGCAGCCGCCCCACATCGCGGTGACGTCCCTATCGACGCCCGCAGCGACCTCCCTCAGAAGACGGGTCTTTCCGACGCCTGCGTCGCCCCCGACGATCATGACCGACGGCCGCCCATCTCTCGCTGCGGCCAGCGCTTCATTCAGACGCTGCAGCTCCTCGGCGCGCCCGATAAAAGGCGTGGTTTCTGCTACATGAACCATCCCTCAGGAGTATGACCTTCGGGGTGACCGAGCCGCTAGCGGGTCGCGCTCCCGGGACCGGAATCGGCGCCAAGACGGCTCATGTCACACCGCGTGATGGTGTGGGGCTGGGCCTCCCAGAGGTTTGCACTACGGCCCCCTAACCCCGCGCGAACGGGTGACGCTTGCCCGTCGCGACGATTGTGTCCAGTGGGAAGTCCGCAATGAGTTTCTCGGTGAAAGCGCCGATACTTCTTGGTTACATCCGCTCGCTGCGACTCCAGGTACACAACCCGGCTACAAGCACGAACTCGACGGCGGCAGCACCACTTTGGCCGCCGCGGGCGCGCCTCAACCGTGGGTAAAGTTTCATGTTCGGGTCCGAGCTCTAGTAAGTCTCCTTAGGAACTGCCCTTGCTCTGGTCGTGAGCCGACCGAGAGAGGGGGCTTACCCTCCGCCCCCTCCGGGGAACAGATCCAGGAGGTCCTGAAAGCCTGGTTGATCGTGGTCCCAAGGGTTGCCACAGTGGCCACAATCACCGCTGCGATCAGCGCCACCAGTAGTCCGTATTCCACCCCCGACGCGCCTCTCTCGTTCCGCAACGCAGATACGCGCGCGTACATCATTTGCATTGCTGTAAGCATCACAACATCCACCTCCCATCCAACGATGCCTTGAGGTGACGGTGGTTATTGGAAGTAGGCAGTACATTGCCTGTTCGACGGAGTTCGGCTACGCCAGCGACGTACCGGTCAGGCCGCGGAGTGAGGTCGGGCCGCAAGGCCCATAACGCTCCGTTATCCGCCGTTTGTGGTCGATGGCTAACTAAAGGGGTGAGAGATGTCTTTCAGACATTCCGTCATAAAGATTGCCAACCAGGTTGCCGTCAGAGCTTGTCGATAACGGTCTGAAAGCCTTCTATCAGCGACTGACCAAGGGCTGCAACCGCCGAAATGATCACGACGGCAATGAGAGCCACCAGTAACCCATATTCGACGCCGGTCGCGCCGCCCTCATCGTGAATGAACGCGAAACTCCTTCTCCTCTTACGATTGATGCTCGGCAACCGATCGTCTCCTCCGCATTGTCCGCTCCGACGATAGTTGGATTGTTTGCCCAAGCCATTCCGTCTTCGACGCATTTCACGTACGTCGAGCGAACCATGAGGGGACGCGGCGGCAACCCTTGAGAGCCAGAAAACGACCTCTTAATCCGTAGGGCTCAATTCCCTGGCGACCCACAGGACATGATCCCCGGCAGAACCTTCCTTTCCGACCGGCATCAAGCAAAGCAACCAAACTCAGGTGCTTTCCACTAACGTGAGCGGTCCGGGCCAGTCATGGGCAGATTGGCCACGACGACGGGGGGTTGTCAATGCGGATGATCCGACCGGCCGCGCCGGATTCCGGGAGATCCCGAAAACTCTTTCGAATCCTGTTGGGGCCGACTGCGCTAAACAAGCGCAAGAGGCTGGCACGAATCACCCTTGCCGCGATCCTCACTGCGGTGAGCCTTCCGCTAGTGATGCCGGGCGGAGTGCTTGCGCAGGAGCCGGGCCAAGTAACGGGCCTGGGCGCGGTCCAGGATGAGGGCTTCACGACGCTGAGCTGGGACCCAGTCGACGGGGCGATCGGCTACGAGATCGAGCGGACGCCCGTGGACGAGGCCAATCAACCCACCGGCGATGAACGGATCGTCGGCATCTGGCAGCCAACTCGGACGGTCACGCCCGACGAGCCGACGTTCGCCGATTCTGGTTTCGTTCTCGGCGAGCGCTTCCGGTGGCGGGTGCGAGCTTCCTTCAGTGAGTTTCCGAATCAGGTGACGATCGACGAGCCGTCGTCCGCCGCCGGCACCTATGAGGCTCAGGGCGCAAGCTTTGGACCTCCGCTCGACGAGGCGGGCGTTGATGGAGATGTCGTTCTGGTCAACGACGGCAGCGCCGACCCGACGCTGGGCTGTGATCCATTCGTCGGATTCCCGGCCGGTTCAATCGCGCTGCTGGATCGAGGTGAGTGCACCTTTGTGCAGAAGGTGCGCAACGCCCAGGCCGCCGGTGCAACAGCAGTAATAGTCGTGAACAACTTGTCCAGCGCGCCGATCAACATGACCGGGACCGCGCCGGATGTCACCATTCCGTCGGTGATGGTGTGGCAGTCCGACGGCGACACGATGAAGGCCGGACTTCCCGCGACCGGGACGGTTCAGGCTGCCCCCGGCGGGGCCTTCTCCGAACCAGTCTTTGGAACGACGCAGCCCCAGTGGGGGGACGGACCCGGCGCCTCGCTGAGAACTGAGTTCGAGCAAACCAACGGAGAGTCGTACACAAGCGATGTAAACGAGTACGCATATACGGCAGCCATCGACGAGGCCAGCAACCGCGTGCGCGTGGTGGAGATCGGCCGCACGCTCCTGGACAGGCCGATCAACATGTTCATATTCGGCTATCCGGAACCGCCCCCCAACCCGGCGCAGGTTTCGGAGACCCCAACGATCCTTATCCAGTGTCACGTGCACGGCAACGAGCCGTCGATGCGCGAGTCATGCCTGATCCTTGCTCGCGAGCTCGCCTTCACCGACGACCCGGATCTGATCCAGATCATGGAGCGATCGACGCTGCTCATTATTCCGACGCTTAACGGTGACGGCCGCGCAGCCAACACGCGCGGAAGTTCGACGGGCCAGGACCTCAACCGGGACCACTCGCTGCTCCGCGAGCCGGAGACAAAGGCCTTTTCCGGGATGCTCCGCGACTACACACCCGACGTTGCCGTCGACGGTCACAACGGCGACTCTGAGGACCTGCCGGTCCTCGGACCACGCCACCTCAATATCTACGAGGGCATCTATTCCGAAGCAAAGAACGGTCTGATCGAAAGCTGGATCTACGACAACGCCGCGGCGAGCGGCTGGTATGCCGGCCCGTACAGCAACGGTGGGGCTAGCCAGGAAACGATCTTGCGCAACACCTTCGGGCTCAAGAGCATCGTCGGGATTCTGTCGGAGAACCGAGGCGGCGCCGGACCAACGCGCCCGAATGCGACGTCGGCGGAGAACGAGCACCGCAAGTCGTACGGCCAGCTCTGGCTGATTAAGCAGGTGTTGAACTACCACTACGAGAACCACGCAGCGATTCGGAATCTGATCACGCAGTCCACCACGTTCCAGAGATCGAACGTGGGACCGATCGTGTTCCGCGGCTCGTACCCGTGGCCACTCTTCCCACCGCTGCCGAGCACTCCCGACGTAGATTCTCCGGACCCGGAGGACATCCTCGAAGATCCGCCATGCGGGTACTTCCTCACGGAGGAGCAGTTCTGGGGTGACAATCCAGACGGGACCGTGGCGGAGCGCCTCATCCTCCACGGAATCCAGGTGCATCCGGCACCGGGCCACCTCGAGCGCGATCTAGGACCGGGTTACTTCGTCCGGATGACTCAGCCGCTCCGGGGGCTGATCCCGCTGATCCTCGACGCGCAGGCCGCCGAACCCATGGTCGACGGCACGCGGCTGCAAGAGGAGGGCGGACCGCCCGGGCCGGTCCGGTGCAGCCGGGTGGAGGAACCGTCGAACGGGTTCACCAGCATGTTCTTCTCCGACTACACCTCGGACTAGACGCAACTACGCGGGGCGCCACCGGCCGTGGTTTCAGGGCCGGTGGCGACTACCCGCGATGCCCAGCCTCGTCTCTGCCAAGGGCAAGCCTTTGGGCCGGGCTGCGCTCAAACTGGCACATCGGGCGCTGGTGCGCGCGCCGAGGGCGTGGCGAGCTCCGACTGGGCCGCCGGCTATGGCGGCACCCGGGAAGTACTCGCCCTGCGAGCTGAGGACGGATCGCCGATCAGGGCATGACCACCGTTGTGTTGAACGGGAGCACGAAGAAGGGCCCAAACACCGTCGACATATCCGTGCCCGGACCGAGGTTCAGATCGGCCGTCTGGTGGCAGGTGCCGCGATCAACGATCTTGTGCACGGCCTCGCCCGTAGTCCGGTCGATGTTGACCCGCCCGATCAACGACGCCCGATCGCGAACGCGGCCCTTGGAGTCAACGAAGAACGCGTGGATCGGATTCGTCGAGGCGAACGTCTCCGGCGTAATCACTTCGTGCGCGAGGTCCGAGATCAGCACCCGCAGCTCCTCGCCTTCTTCGTTAGTCACTACGCCGTCGAGCGTGCCCACGAACGTCAGGATCTCCGGAAAGCCCTCGTTGAAGGCCGGGGTGTAGGGCAGCGGCCGGTCCTCGCTGCTCGAAGCGCGCAATGTGGTCTCGAAGATCCCCTCCGTGAGTTGGTAGGTCCCGTTCTCGCACTCGAATTGCCGCAGACCCGGCACCGCGCCGAGATCGGACTGCGATTCCACGATCGGGAAACCCGCTTCGGGGATCCCGAACCGGTCCTCGTTGATGCGCGTGCGGATGGCGTGCTTGGTCAGCATGACCCGGAACCCGGGGCCGTCCGCCTTGACGAGCGCGCGGTTCTCCTTGACCTCGAGCTCGGTCGCGCCCTGCTGGGCGAACGCCGGCGCGGTGAACAGCGCGGTGAGCATCACCACGACGACGGCGATTCCTGTAATGCGATGCACGATGGCTCCCTCCCTCTCATATCGGCGATGACGCCTTTCGGTCGATCAGAACGCCATTCGGTCGATCAGAATCACATAGCCTCACCCCTCCATGTTCTCGAGCTGCGCCAGCGTGCTGGCATGGCATGACGCGGCCGTCGATCTATTACGACCAGCGCCAAGGGGGAAAAACTCATCGCGCGCGTCAGCAGCTGAAGTCGAAGTCGAGTGGGTCGACTCCAGAGCGGTTTCCCGCCTCGTCGACCGCCCGGATTGCCCTCGGATCGAAGTTCTCCATTGGGCCGGCGCTCGAAATGTCGTAAGCGACCACGAACGGCTCACCGGAGATCGGGTCGAAACCGAGCGCCTCGTAGCGGATCTCTGATGCCGGCGTGGTGTCGTCGGTCGACTCCTCATCGAACTCGACAACCAACGACATGCACTCCTCGTCGAACCCGATGTTCGCCTTCGGCGTCGTCGGCGGGGTGGTGTCCTGCGACGGTGACACCGTTACCACCGCCGGGTCGCTGGCCGGCGCCCTCGCTACCTGGATGGTGTACTCGTGCGTGGTGCCCGGATTCACTCGCGGGATGCTCACCTGCACCACATCGCCATTGCTGGTCGCCATCCGTTCGAGCGCGCCGTTCAGGCGGACCGAGTAGATGGTGAGCGCGCCGGGCTCTCGCTCGACGGGACGCTCCCAGCTCACCCTGACGACGTCCCCGTCCAGTACGGCCTGAACGTTCACTGGCGGCCCGAGCGGAGGGATCGTCACACTCACCCGGTTGCTCGGCGCCGACTCGTTTCCGTGGGCATCGATTGCGGTGACCTCGAACGTGTACGTCTTGCCGGTATCGAGACCGCCCGAGTTAACGCCATGCCCCCACCGACCGGAGGTCCCGGTGCGGTCGCTCGTCCACCCCAGCGTGAGGTTGTACATCCGGTACGTCACGCCCGGCTCGTCAGAGCCCGGCTCCCACTTCAGGTGCACGACCCTCGAGTACGCCGTCGCCTCGAGGTTGGTCGGCGCCGACGGCTTCCTCGCGCCGGCGGTCGCGGAGCCGCCGACGCCGGCCGTCATCCCCGCCGCCAGCAGCACTGCTGCCCCCGAGATCCAGCGCAATCGCCGTCTGCTCATGGGTGCCTTTCTCCCATTCCCCGCAGACGCACCCTAGTCATCCGTCCGAGGTAGATACGGGGTTGCCGCCTGGGACGTTCACCATAGTTTGTTGGTATTTGTCGCAACCATGCGGTCGGCTGAGCAAGTCGTCGAACGTCCTTCCTGCCGTCTCCGTCATACGGCTCGCAGCCGCCCCGCAGCCAGTTGGACGGCCTCACACATTGACGAAGAGCACCTCATCCCGCGACGCTCCGAGGCATCCGTTCCCGCGCAACTGGGCAGCGCCGCTCGAATCGACGCCGAAAAAGAGGGCGGACGAGTCATTAGCGACGATGTTGCCGAGGCTTGCGCGCAGATGGTCAGCGATCGCACGACGCCGCTTTTGAAGAACATGTCTCCAGCCTAGGTTTGTTTGCGATGCTCGAACGAGCAGATTCGACGTTCGCTCCGCATGCCTGAGCCCTGGTTCTCGAGCTATCTCCTTGATCGACCAAGATCTATCGCGCGAATGTCCGCAGGAAGGGCATGACGGCGGCTTCAAGGATCTCGGGCTGTTCGAAGTGGACGAAGTGACTCATGCCGTTTAGATACTGGTATTCCGCGGATGCGATCTTGTCGGCCAGAAGTCGGCTGAAGCCCTCCGGCAGTGGGTCGTTTTCGGAATGCACGATCAGGGTCGGGCAGTCGATGTCACCGAGCGACCCGATCGGGTCGAGACCGGGGAGATCCCTGAACATCCGCCCTATAGCCCCGACGTTGGCGGCCGTGATCGCGGTGAACCCCAACTCGCATGCATCGCGATGCGCACGATTGCCGAAGAACGGCGTGTACGTGACGAGCAGATGCCTCTCGAGCGTAGCCGGATCAGCGCTTGCGAACCCCGGTGACTTCTCGAGCGAAAGTCTCTCCTCCTCATCCTGTGGAGTGAATCGCGCGCCCATGTTCTTTTGAAAGACCTCCATCAGATCCGGGATGAATGGAGGCCCTGGATTGAGGGCCACGAGCGAGCTGATGTGCTCGGGACGCTTCGCTGCGTACACGACTGCGAGATCCGCGCCCAGCGAGTGGCCGACGAGGTTCAGCTTGTCGATGCCGAGATGGGCCCTGAGACCGTCGAGGTCTTGGATCGCTCCCGAGAACGTGACCCGGTCGGGATCGCCCAACTCGGTGTGACCGCTCCCCCGCGGATCCCAGTAGATGAGTTCGTAGCCCTTGGGAGCCCAAGCGTCGAGCGGCCGCATGTACGTGTGGCCGAGGTGGGGACCGCCCACTACCACCAGCGGAATGCCGCTTCCGAACCTCCAGTAGGCGATCTCGATGTCGTCGACAGGTGCTCTTTGCAGCTCTACGTCCATGGTGAATCTCCTCTTCCTCGACGGACCGAGGGCCATGGTGGTCCTAAAGGATCTCGTGAGGATCGGGAAGATTCCCTATTTCTCGGGCCGGGGCAGTTGTCAGCATTCGGCGGTCCCGCCATGCTCCCCTAGATGGGCGAGTCACATGACCTCCTTCGTGCGGGGACCGATGCCCTCGAGTGCGCCGACTGGCCCGCCGCGCGGTCGGCCTTCGAAGCTGCTATCGCGATCGAGGTCACCGCCGAGGGTCTCGACGGTCTGGCGAGAAGTCTGTGGTGGCTCGGGCGTCCGGACGAAGCCCTCACCGTTCGAGAACGTGCCTTCAGCGCGTTCCGCGACGACGACCCGCGCCGCGCCGCGAGAATCGCGCTGTGGCTCGCCGGTGAGTACGAAGTCAGCGGCAACCTGTCTGCTGCCAACGGATGGCTAGCGCGCGCCGAACGTCTACTAGAAGACGTGCCGGAAGCTCCGGAACACGGGTGGGCCGCACTCGCCAACGCGAGCCAAACCGGCGATCCGACGCGAGCCGAACAACGCTCTCGGGAAGCGCTGGCCGTGGCCCGAGCCCATGGCGACAGCGACCTTGAGATCAGGAGTCTCGCCCGAACCGGGCTACTGCTGGTGACTTCCGGACAGGTCGAAGAAGGGATCAAGCATCTGGATGAGGCGATGGCGGCCGCTACGGCCGGGGAGGGGCGCGACCTGGAGACCGTCGGTGAAACATGTTGCGATCTCATTCTCGCCCTCGAAATCGTTGGGGACTTCCAGCGATTCGCACAATGGAACGACGTCGTTATGGGTTTCATGCGACGCCATGGCTATGGCCCACTGGTAGCGTTCTGTAGCACATGCTGCGCGGAGATCTTCGCGGCGACGGGTGACGTCGAGGGGGCCGAGAGAGAACTCACCACCGCTCTGCGAACACTGCAGGAGAGGGGTGAATCCTTCCGCTGCGCCCATCCTGCAGCCAAGCTCGCTGAACTAAGGGTGCTGCAAGGTCGCTTTGAAGAAGCCGAACGACTTCTGTCGGCTTACTCGGACCATCCGGCGATCCTTCGGGCGCAGATCGATCTCGCGATCGCCCGTGGCGAGAATCGCCTAGCAGTCTCGCTGCTGCAACTAGCTCTCGATCGACTCCCCCCAAGAACGCTTCTCGCAGTGCCCTATCTGGCGCGGTTCATACGGGTCGCGGGCGGTATCGAAGACACGTCGTTGCAGGAAGCGCGGGATTCCCTGCGAGAGATCGCCAATATCACTCGAGATCCGCGGGCCGAAGCAGAAGCCCAGCTCGCCGACGCGCGCATCGCGATCGCTCAAGCAGATCCCGACGCGCTGAACCTTATCCATGCGGCGATCACAGCCCTCGAGGGGCTAAGGCTATCCCTGGAAGCGGCACGCGCCCGACTCCTTTTGGTCGAGCTGGTCATAGAGTCCCAGCCAGAACTTGCGGCTCTGGAAGCGCGATCGGCCCTTCGCTCACTTGAGAGTTCCGGGACGAACCGGGAAGCTGATCGC
>Ga0299907_10003376_pt1 | contig 10194 bp, 9 predicted proteins | sample RVTome_16_FD_198680 | JGI IMG/M metagenome (GOLD analysis project Ga0299907, IMG submission 198680) | Soil microbial communities from uranium-contaminated site in the Upper Colorado River Basin, Wyoming, United States - RVT152D67 (version 2) ... | reverse complement strand
CCTGCGGTGTCGGTCAACAGAGCCAGCTCACCGAGGGAGCGCTCCTCCACCTCGGCGGTCATCCCGGGGAGCTGGACTCCGACCAGGAAGGCTCGTTGGACCGCGACCTCGAGGTCGGTGACGGTGGCGGTGAGACGGCGTCCAGAACGCGGTTGATTCTCAGAAGTCATAGATGAAACCCGGCTCGGGGTGAGCCATGATCGCTTGAATGAGCAAGAAAAGCGGCGTGATTATTCCCCCTGGCCGGTGGCCGGCGGAGCCTTCGACTGAACGGTGAACCTCGGTGTCCTGGCTCAGAGATATTGGCCCTCGTCGCCGACGTGCTCGAGCTCTTCCTCTGCGATTATCTGAGACTCACGCACCGCGATGACGGGCTTGCCCGTCGGGGGCCAGATGAATCGCCAGGCACCAGTGGGGACAGCCCAGAAACGCTGCCCTGTCTCCACGTCGAGCAGGGCGAGGGCGTCGTTGCCGTCTTTGGTGCCGATCGGGACGAGGAGACCGGACTTGGTCGTCGTGTCCTCGGGGGCATGGCCCACTCTCCAGCCACCCATGACTTTGTATCCGTTGTCCACTGCAATCGGCAGGTCGGTCTCGATCACACCATCAATTGTCGCAGGAAGCCTTTGAAACCGAAACCCCGGTGGAAGAGCCCGACCCGAGAAACCGGAGCGGCGCAGACAGATAAGGTTCACATATGCCGTCCAAGCCGAAATTCTCCGAAGCTCTCGAATATCACGAGAAACCACGGCCGGGCAAGCTCGAGGTTCGCGCCACGAAACCAACCGCTACCCAGTCGGACCTCAGTCTCGCCTACACCCCCGGTGTGGCCGACCCCTGCCTGGTCATCGCCAATGACCCCGACGCCGCGTTCCGATACACCAACCGGGGCAACCTCGTGGCGGTTGTCTCCAACGGCAGCGCCGTGTTGGGTCTGGGAAACATCGGTGCCCTCGCCAGCAAGCCGGTGATGGAGGGCAAAGCCGTCCTCTTCAAGCGTTTCGCCGACATCGACGTCTTCGATCTCGAGATCTCTGCTACCGACCCTGATGACGTGGTCAAATTCTGCGAGCTGCTCGCCCCCACCGTGGGAGGGATAAACCTCGAGGACATCAAGGCACCTGAGTGCTTCTACATCGAGTCAACACTGCGTGAGCGTCTCGATATCCCAGTGTTTCATGATGATCAGCACGGAACGGCCATCATCAGTGGGGCTGCGTTCATCAATGCTCTCGAGATCACCGCACGTGATGTCTCGAAGACCAAAGTCGTGGTGGCCGGGGCTGGTGCGGCCGGGGTGGCCTGTGCCCGGTTCTTCATCGGGCTGGGTGTGGACCCGGTGAATCTCTTGATGACCGATCAGAAGGGGGTGATCCATTCCGGTCGTGAGGACCTCACCGACGTCAAGAAGGAGTTCGCCGTCGACACCGCGGCTCGGACTCTGGAGGATGCCATGGTTGGCGCCGACGCTTTCATTGGCGTTTCGGCGGCCGGGATCGTCACCAAGGAGATGGTGCAGTCTATGGCATCCGATCCGATCGTGTTCGCTCTCGCCAACCCCGATCCCGAGATCACCTATCCCGACGCCAAAGCGGCCCGCGACGACGTGATCATGGCAACGGGTCGGTCCGACTACCCCAACCAGGTCAACAATGTTCTCGGCTTTCCCTTCATTTTCAGGGGCGCGCTGGACGTGAGGTCCAAGGGTGTGTCCGAGGGAATGAAGATCGCAGCGGCCAACGCGTTGGCCCAGCTCGCCCGGGAGCCTGTGCCCGACGCGGTGCTGCGCGCGTACGACCTCGACCACCTCGCATTCGGGCCCGATTACCTGATCCCCAAGCCCTTTGATCCCCGGGTTTTGTGGACCGTGGCACCGGCCGTGGCCCAGGCCGCAATCGATGAGGGTTTGGCCAGGGTCACCATCGACGACATGGGGGTCTACAAGAGCGAGCTTCAATCCCGGTTCAGCGCCTCTTATGGTCTGATCAACGCCATCACCACCAAGGCGATGGAGCAGCCCAAACGGGTCGCTTATCCCCATGCCGACGACCTTCGCATCATCCGCGCCGCCCGACGCATCAACGATGAGGGTATCGGCAGACCCGTCCTGATCGGTCCGGCCGACAAGATCATCCAGTTGGCCGAGGGGACCGGGATCTCTCTCGACGGGATGGAGGTCATCGACCCGTCGACCGAGAACTCGGAGCGGTCGAGATATGCGCGAGTTTTGGAGGAACTACGGCGTGACCGCGGGCTGTCCCTCTATGAGGCCGAGCGGCAGGTCCGAGACCCCAATATGTACGCTTGTCTCATGGTGCGAGAGGGAGCCGCCGACGCGGTGTTGGGTGGCCTCACCACCTTCTATCCGGAGACGATCAGACCGGCGTTGCAGGTGATCCAGGTCGAAGACAGCCGATCGATCGTGTCCTCGGTTTACATCGTGGTCGTCGACGGTCGTTCCTATTTCCTCACCGACTGTGCGGTGAACATCGAGCCGACCGCAGAGCAACTCGCCGAGATCGCCCTGGCGGCGACCAAGACCGCCGAGGAGGACTTCGACCGGGAGCCCCGGGTGGCGTTCATCAGCTACTCCGACTTCGGCTCGGCCGGGGGCGAAGAGCCGGCAAGGGTGCGTCGGGCCCTGGAGATCTTCAAGGCGGCCCGCCCCGATGTGGCCGCCGATGGGGAGATGCAGGCAGACTCGGCGGTTGTGCCCGAGCTGATGGCATCCCGGAGTCCCAACGGGTCGCTGGGACGAGCAGCCAATGTGTTGGTCTTCCCCAATCTCACCTCGGCCAACGCGTCGTACAAGTTGCTCAACCGACTGGGTGGTGCCGAGGTGATCGGACCGATCCTCAGTGGCCTCTCCAAACCAGTCCATGTCCTCCAGCGAGACGCATCCGTAACAGACGTGGTCAACCTCACCGCCATCGCGGTGGCAGAGGCCCAACGACGGGAGCGCGCATAACGAGGATGGGTGGCATCGAGTGACGTCTATGAGCGCGGTTGGCGGCTTGCTTGGCGCCCGCAATGGTTCGTCGGGACGACGCCGTCGGTTGCCGATGGCTGCTCGGAGGTGGACTCGGTCTTTCCCGCGGGTCCCGGGCGCCGTGGCGCGCCACAGCCGACGAGATCAGCTGGCCTTCTCCGCAGCGGGCTCGACATCTACCGGATGCAGACCTGTTTCCGCATATCGGCTCAGCCCCCAGGCAACCAACCCGAGGATGAGAAAAGAGAAGATCAGCGGAGTCACCGTTCCGTCGTAGGCCCGGTCGATCACCGCTCCCAGCAGGGCTCCGCCTGCCGTGGCGACAGTGCCGATGATCGCCGAGGCCGTCCCGGCCACTGGTGCCATAGGGATCATCGCCGCCGAGTTCATGTTGGGTATCAGCAAGGCGTGCATGGAGAGCAGGGTCGCCATCAGGATCGCGAACGCCCAGAACGGCGGCACACCTCGGGTGGCGACTGAGAGCAGAACAAGTCCGGCCGCAGCCACGAGGTATCCAGCCATGACCAAATTGATCAGCCGACGCAGCCCGACACGCTCTACGAGAAACCCGTTGATCAGGGCGGCGACACCCATGACAACGGCCAGGGCTCCGAAGATCAGTGGGAACTCGTCGGCCAGCCCGAATACGTCGGCGAAGATCAGTTCCGAGCTGGCCAGATAGGAGGCAAAGCCGCCGAACAAAGCTGCGAATGACAACATGTAGCCAACTGTCATCCGGTTGGTGAGGACGATTCGGCCGGCCCGGGCCATGTCGGCCCAGGATAGATCGAGGCGATTCTCGGGGTTCATCGTCTCTGGGAGACGAAGGGTCCACGACCCGACCAGCAGTGCGACCAGGACAGTGGAGAAAATCACGCCCCGCCAGCCCACCCAGTCGGTGATGACGGCACCAATCGAAGGGGCTACCACCGGTATCAGGATGAAGATCGCCATCACAAACGACATGGCCCGAGCCATCCGCTCACCCGAATAGACGTCACGCAGGACGGAGAGTGTCAGGATGCGAGGTGAGGCGGCACCGACGCCCCACAAGAATCTGGCCGCCAGCAACCAGCCCAGTCCAGGGGCGAGGGCGGAGGCGAGGGCACCGACGATGTAGAGGCCGATGCCGGCGTAGAGAACCGGTTTTCTTCCGAATCGATCGGCTAGCACCCCGAAGACGAGTTGGCTCACGGCGAGGCCGAGGAGGTAGGTCGTGATCAGACCGGCTGCCGCAGTCGAGTCCGCGGCCAGCCCAAACTCGGCCCGGATGTCGGCGAAGGCGGGGAGCATGATGTCGACAGCTAGGGCGACGATCGACATAACCAGGGCGAGCACGGCGATCAACCTCCCGGCCGCCCATCGTTCGGCGCCCGTCGGACACCGCAATGGCTTCTGGCCTCACCCGGTCGGGGTGGGGCGACACGGATCCCATCTGGGACCACCTCATGATTCTCCTGACTGGTTGATTACACCTTCCAGGGAGGCTGTCCTGGAAGCCATGACGATTGGCTGGACCGACACGGTACGACCTCAACCACCCTTCAAGTCAAGTGGTTTTGCAAGCTCGACCGACTCTCAGCGTTCTTTCCAGTACTCCTCGTAGTGGACCTGGCCCCGTTCGCGGAGATGGTCGATCTTGAAGCCTCTCTCGTGGAGGATCTCACACGCGCCCCGTGGCTCGGGGAAGTGCATGGTGCCGTCGTCGTCCCATTTGGGAAGACCGATCATCGCCGGGTTTCCGCAAAGAAAGACATGGGTCGTCTCCGGGTCGAGGGGTGCGCCCAGCTCCTTTTCCACCTCACCAGACTCCAACATGTCCTGTATGTAGACCTTCTCGCCCTCGTTCTCAGGCTCCCGGGTGGTGAGCGTGACATACCGGTAATTAGAGAAGCGCTCTTCGACAATGGCTTGTTGCTCGGTGTAGGCGAGATCCTTCCGATAGCGGACACAGACCACCTGCAGGATGCGGCCCTGGTGCTCGTTGCGGAGTAGGTCGGCAGTCATCAGGTTCTGTGGGGCCTCCCCGGTGCCGGTGCTGAGAAACACGACGTTGTCGTCGGACTCGACTCCGTCGAGTGTGTACCGGCCCGTGAACTTGCTGCTCATGAAGATGCGGTCGCCCACCCCTTTGGTGAATATGCGTGGGGTGAGGGCGGGAACCTCTGCCTGGTCGGGCGGCACCTGAACGATGTAAAACTCGATCTCCTCAGGATGAGCCTCGACGAGGTTGCGGTCTTCGTCGACAATCGAGCTGGACACGGAATAGGAGCGACGCGCCATCTTCTCGATCTGTTCCGGTTTCTCCTCGAAGTCCTCGAGGGCATCGTCGGCGCGCGGTTCCCAATATCCCAGACCGAGTGTCGTGTACTGACCCGCCTTGAATGGTTCCACCGGTTCGTCCGGCTTGATCCTCATCACCCACAGGTCGGGGTTGTGCTCTCTGATCCCGGTGATGGTTGCGTTGTAATTCTCGGCCCGGAGGCGTTCGTTGCGCTCCTCTTCGGTCTCGACCTCCCAGTGGATGAAGAGGTTGGCGATGATGTCGGCAGCGGCGTCGACATCGTCCTCCCTCCAATCCGCCTCCCGACGCACCGAAACAGTGTTGGAAAGGACATAGACGCTCTGCAATCCATCGTCTGACTCCCAGAGACGACGGGCCAGTGTCTCCGGAGGGGTGCTGCCTGGCGGAGGCTTGAAAAAGGTCCTCCCATCCTGTCCTGTCAAGGATCGGTCGAGGTCGAACAGTGCAACGTCTCCGATCCGGGTTGCCGACACGGCGATTCTCTGACCCATCGAGTGTGAACCTACCCGGGAACACTGGCCTATTCGTCGTGGTTGGGGAGAGCATGGATCAAGCAGTCAAGGAGGCGATGGACCGCGGCGGCATCGCCGACATCACAACCATCGGTCGTAGGACCGGCAATCCCCGCCGAATCGAGATCTACTTCCACCAGTTCGATGGTGAGTATTACCTGACCGGTCGTCACGGACCCAAGCGCGACTGGGAGGCGAACATCATCGCCAATCCGGAGTTCACGTTGCACTTGAAGCGGGGCATCACCGCCGATGTCCCCGTGGTCGGAGAGCCCGAACCCGACCCTGAGGAAAGGGGGCGGATCCTCCGGCGCGCCCTGATCGAAAGCTGGGATTCGCCACCCGACAGGGTCGAGGCGAGCCTGCACAAGTGGGTGGAAGGCTCGCCTTTCATCAGGTTCAAGCCGGTCTGAATCGGTTCAAAGCTCGCCGGCCTTCTCACCCACGTCCCGCATCCCGAGACCGATCAGGACGAACACGATTCCCATGAGCACTGCCATGCCGGCGACGCCGAAGGCGACTACTGAAGTGAACAAGGAGGCACGGAGGAACGAGGCGTCCATTGCGGTTGTTCGAAGCGGGTCTTCGCGATCCAATTCGGCATAGGTGAGGCCGCCCGTTGACTCGAGGGCATGCTGTTCGATGATCTGTGCCTCGCAGTATGCGCTCAGCGGCCCGTTTACTTCGTCACCGGCGAGACAACTCGCGTCGTCGGCCACGGTGATGTTCTGGGCCGCCAGCTCGGAGCTGACGATGATCCATGTAGTGGCTCCCCCGAGGATCAGAATGATCCCCAAGATCACCGATGTGATGTATGCGGCCTTCCTCATTGCATGCCTTTCAATTGCGTACTTTGGACAATATGCGCCCTCATCGGATCGAGTGATGGCCGAGAGTCCTGATCACAAAGGTCTAAAGGCACAGTCGGGGAACCGGGGTGGGCGAATTCCCGGGATAGCACGCCCACCATCGATCGGGCGAGGTTTGCAGCGATCTAGGCGGCCTTTGGCCTGTTCTCGGCCAGGCTCTCGCCCTGAGCGATCAGCCAGAGCCCGAGTCTCTGTTTGAGCGGATCGCTCGATCGCTTGCTCAGTTCTCTCTGTCGTATTTGTTGTGCTTGTTCAATTCGGATGTCGCTCAGGATCTTGCTGAGCCTGTGGTCTACGTAGTACATCGCGTGTCATCCCTTTTCCTCGTTCGATGTGGTGATGTCGCCGTATATGCCGGTCGGGGCAAACGCCACACTGAAGGACAACGTGAACGCCCAGGCAGACGTGGGGAGTGCCGATCCCAACCAGGCGACGTCGGTTGAGGGTCAGCCGAGGAGCCCGACTGGAAGCCAGACGCGGCCGATCGACATATCGGTAAGGAAGCAGCTGGTCATGTCGATCACCTCCAATCGGTGTGTAGTGCCGTTATGGCTACGGAAGCTAGGAGCGGCGACGACCGGGTGTCAAGGGAATTAACACCTAACGGGGAGGCCAGATTCTCCACTGATCTCTCCTCGGGAAATCGCTCTTACCTGCAGGTACTGGGACGCAGCCACCGCAGTCAGATCAGAAAGGTCGATCTCATACCGGAGCTTCTGTGGCACAGGTGGAAGCGTATCCTTGCGCTGGCCACTCGATCAACAGGCAGTCCTACCTGAGTTCCCGAGCAGGAAGTGCCGTAAATGTGCGGCTTGAGCCGAGGCTAGATTCGGCTGGATGGAAGACTCGTTCGTACCGCCGAGCTTCGAAGTCCCGCATGCGTACGCCTGGTCTGAGTTTCACTTGGAGCCGTTGGGAGAGCAACACAACGACCGTGACCACGCTGCATGGATGTCGAGCATCGACCACATCCGATCGACTCCCGGATTCAGTCCACAAGAAGAGCCGAACTGGCCGGTAGCCATGACGCTGGAAGAGAACTTGGAGGATCTGGTGCGACACGCCAAGGACTTCCATGAGCGTAGGGGCTTCACGTACTCGATCCTCGAAGATGACGATGTCATCGGCTGTATTTACATCTATCCGGGTCGCCTCCCGGGCCACGATGCCGAAATCAGCTCATGGGTGCGCCAGAGCCGTGCTGAATTGGATACGGCGGTACGGGAGGCATTGGCCATGTGGATCGATGAGGCATGGCCTTTCTCGAACCCGCTGTATGCAGGGAGAGCCTAAGGCGCCACAACCGTCATTCCCGGACAGGTGTCTAGGCCACGGTGGCGTGACGGCGGGAGACAGGTGATTCTCGCTGCACCGACCACTCGACTCTGAGATGGATCGCCGATCTGAGGCGGACTCTTGAGGGACCCATGGCGGTGGTGGAACCGCACTCACGATCGGGCTCCAGCTGTTGGCTAGGCACCGGAAAAACCCGACTGACACCAGGGGAAATCGGGCAGTGGCGGAGGCGGACGGGAATCGAACCCGCCAGAGACCGTGTCGGCCTCTCACCGGTTTTGAAGACCGGGGGACCCACCAGGCGTCCGGACGCCTCCATGGTTGGGCGCGACCCAGGGTAAGAGGTGACGGTCATCTACTGGACGCTCAGCAACCGTCGGCGCACAAGGGCGCACAACACATGCAGCCGGTCATCATCACGAACTCGAAATCGTTTGGGGAACCTCTCCGGGGGTATGTACGCTCTTATGTACATGCCGGAAAGAACCTTCGGGCGAACCGTGCGGTATCGAAGGACCAAGCTCGGCATGAGTCAGACGCAGCTGGCCGAGCTGGTGGGGCGCTCCACTTCGACGATCCGTTCCTGGGAGCGGGACAAGAGCCGGCCCAACGACCCGCAGATTCTCTCCGCACTCGCAGCCATCCTTGGGGTCGACGAACGACAGCTCTTCGAAAAGGCAGAGGTCGATCCTCCCAGTGTGGTTGAGGCCACTCCAACCGTCGAACAGGCATTGGCCACGCTCTCCATGGAAGAAGTGCCTGTTGATGACGATGAGCCGGTCGTTGCAGTGGACCCGGATCCGGCCCAGCGCCCCACGGTTGTTGCCGTGGAGCAGTTCCGCCTCGATCTCGTCGAGGTCGCTGACCGCTCGGAGGAGGATGGCTTGAGAAAGGTCGAGGCCGTGAGAGAGAAAGTCCTGGTCAGTTCCGTCGAGGGTCCCGGCTTTGTCGCGCCGCCCGATCCCTACGTGCAGACGCCGTTGACCCCGACCGTGGTTGATTTGTCATATGTGGAGGACGAGTCCCAGCGCCAGCTGTACCGCGTGCGCAACCTGGCCACACTCGTGGCTGTCGTCGCCCTGGTCATCACCCTCATCTGGGCGTTTGGAGAAGGCTTGGGGGCACTCGGCGATTGGTGGGACGACTTCTTTGGGAACCTCCGCATCTGAGGCCCGCTGCCGCACCACACAAAATCCACTTCCTCATCGCGGGATCTGTGGCACAATTGCGCTACCAGAGAAAGGAGGTGGTCCGAACTTGTATGAATGTTTTAGGACTCTGGAGGTGGCCAAGCGCTGAGCGGCGCTGACCGCTGATGCGCTGCTCGTTCCTCGGAACAGGTGGCGACTCCAAACTTGGACCACCCGGCCCCGGCTACCGCGGAATTTGTCCACCCGCGGCACCATTGGAGAGAAATGCCCGGGCTGACCTAGTCGAGTGACCCCGCCCCTCGTGGCGGGGTCACTCTTTTTCCATACCCTGCTCTCTGATCCATTCGTCGTTGAATACTTTGGAGAGATAGCCGCGACCCGAGTCAGGGATGATCACCACCACCAGGCGCTGATGGTTCTCGTCGGCGACCCGCAACGAAGCTTCGACGGCTAGACCTCCCGATCCACCGGTGAGCACACCCTCGGTCCTGGCGAGCTTGCGCGCCATGGCGAACGACTCGGCGTCGGTCACCGCGATGAAACGGTCGATGAGGTCGAGTTCGACCGTTTCCGGGTAGAAGTCCTCGCCAACCCCCTCGACCAGGTATTGGTGGATGTTGCCCTCGGGGCCTTCGCTGTAGATCGAGCCTTCGGGATCCGCCCCCACAATCTCCAACCCGGGGTTCTTCTCCTTGAGGAAACGCCCGGCGCCGCTGATGGTCCCGCCGGTGCCCACACCGGCGACGAACACTTCGATCGTCCCGTCGGTTTGCTCCCAAATCTCGGGGCCGGTGGTCTCGTAATGGGCCCGGGGGTTGGCCTCGTTGAAGTACTGGTTAGGTTGGAAGGCGCCATCGATCTCCGCGACCAGCCGCTTCGCAACCCCGTAGTAGGACTCTGGATGGTCGGGTCCATATTCGGTGGGCGTCTCGATCACCTCGACTCCGTAGGCACGGAGAAGGTCCTGTTTCTCTTCGGAGACCTTGTCGGGGACGGTGCAGATCACCCGATAGCCACGCACAGCCCCGATGAGGGCCAACCCCACTCCGGTATTACCTGACGTCGGCTCGAT
>Ga0299907_10003375_pt1 | contig 10194 bp, 12 predicted proteins | sample RVTome_16_FD_198680 | JGI IMG/M metagenome (GOLD analysis project Ga0299907, IMG submission 198680) | Soil microbial communities from uranium-contaminated site in the Upper Colorado River Basin, Wyoming, United States - RVT152D67 (version 2) ... | reverse complement strand
GTGGCCGCAATGGCCTTGGAACAGGTCGGCATCGAGGCCCGAGTGACAGAGGCCTTTCCTCGGAGCGACGGCGAAGTCGGCTCCTACTTCACCATCACCCCCAACGGCCTTGATGCCCTTGGGTCGGTCGGCGCCTTGCACTGTGCCGTGGAGTCAGGTTTTGCCACCAGGCGAAACGTGATGCGCAACGGCGCCGGCAGGGTACTGGGTGAGCTGCCCCTCGGGACTCCGTTGACCGACGGCACACCCGCCCTCACAATGAAGCGGTCACTGTTGGCGCTCCGGCTTGTCGAGGAAGCCGATCGTAGGGGGATCAAGGTCGAGTACGGCCGTCGCATGGTCGGCGCGATGATGGTCGGTGACCAGGTCGAGGCGACGTACGCTGACGGTTCGACCGAGACCACTGACCTGCTTGTTGGTGCCGATGGGGTGCACAGCGTCGTCCGGCGCCTCATCGACCATACCGCGCCTCAGGGAAGATATGTGGGGCTCACCAACTTCGGGGGAATCACTCATGCCGGATCGGTCCCGATCGACCTCGAGGCAGAGGCCTGGCAGTTCTGGTTCGGCAGGCATGCATTCTTCGGGGCACATGCCACGCCGAGCGGCGACTTCGTATGGTTTGCGAATGTCCCGCGCCCCGAGATCACCACTGAGGAACGGTCCGCCACCACCGATGGACAGTGGCAGGCGAAGCTGGTCGCCCTTTTCGAGGACGACGACACCCCGGCGGCCGCCCTGATCCGGGCCGGCCGTCTCGAGCTGGCCGCGGACAACACCTACGACCTGGGACATGTCCCGGTCTGGCACCGGGATAGCATGATCGTCATAGGTGACGCGGCCCATGCCCCTGCGCCCAGTTCGGGGCAAGGGGCGTCTATGGCTCTGGAGGACGCCGTGCTCCTGGGCCGGTTCCTCGGCGATGCAGAGCGATCAGGCAGCTCGACTGATGCGGCCTTCTCCAGGTTCGAGGCCTCGCGACGCAAACGAGTCGAGCGCATCGTCGCCCAGGGAGCGCGCAGCAGCAGTTCCAAAACTCCCGGGGTCGTCGGCGGCGCCATTAGGGACGCGATGCTGAGGCTGGTATTTCGATTCGCGGTCACCGAGAAGTCGCTGTCCTGGATGTACGACTACCGGGTTGGCCACGAGCTGCATCAGAGTCTGTAGCCGGTCACAATCCCATCGGCTCCGCCGTCAATCTGCATCGGGTCGAGTAGTGCCAGCCCGGAACAATGCGCACCTGACCACATATACCCGCCAGGAGGCAGCCAACCGAGCCGGGGTCGGCGTAGAGGCATTGACGACCGCGCGCTGATGACACACCGTTGCGGCAACCCCGACCCAGGGTGGAATGGCTCCCGAGAATGGCTCTCACAAACCAGTAGCCCATCGCCTGCCCAACACGACGAAACCCCCATTCTCGCAGCGGCTTCGTCTGGCACGCCCGAGAAGACTCGAACTCCTAACCTCATGATCCGTAGATCTCCATGCGGCGTCCATGGCCGTCCACGGACGTCCATACATGGCTCCGCAACTGGCTTCTGATTCCACCGGCGTCCGCTGACGACTGGAGATGTCCACCCCGAATGGCTCCCAACTTGGCTCCCAAAGGGGGGAGCTGACAAGCGTTGCGGGAGGCTGCGAATCAGAGACGTCGGCGGGCCCGGAGAACGGTGTCGTGTCTGAAGGGCGAGCCGGGGCCGGATGGTGTGTTGCGCGGACGGGTCTCGTAGGTCTCGACGATCCAGTTGTCGTCGAGGAGAGCGGCTACGTCAGCGGCCTCGATGTAGTCGGTGGGTTCGAAGCCTTGCGTGAGTGCGTATTCGTGGCTTTCGGGGCCATGCCCTACGAACAGGATTGTGCCTCCTCGTGACACTGCATCAAGGAGCGAACGAATCACTTCGTTGTGGGGGTCGTGCCGAAGCGCGGGATACTGGACGGAGACGAGGTCATATTCTCCTGCCGCGGGTGGAGTCGTCGAAATGTCGGCGCGTGCCCAACGAACAATGACCTTGGCGTCGTCTGCGGCGACGGCGGCAAGATCGAGCGCTGCCTGCGAGATATCGACTGCCGTCACCTTCCAGCCCTGCGACGCCAGCCAGATCGCATCGTTGCCCACCCCGCACCCAACGTCTAGCGCCCGCCCGGGAGGCTCTCCAGCGATCTCCGCCAGAATCACTTCGTTGGGCTTGCCGCTCGACCTCTGGTGGTTGTGGTTTCGGTGGTGCTCGTCCCAGTCGCCCGGCTGCATGTGCTTCCTCGTGGCAGCGACGCTATGCCCTTCACCCACTTCGGGCAAGAGGGTTTGCGGGATTCGCAAGGTGAGATAATCATGGCGGCATCACCGGATTGGACGAGATTGAAAGCGCCGTTCGCGCCCGACTGCGAAGCCTGCGTCGGACGCGGGGTTGGTCCCTCGACGACCTTGCAGAACGCAGCCATCTCAGCGCGTCCACGATCAGCCGCATCGAGACCGGCAAACGAGCCATCAGCCTCGACGTCCTGATCGCTCTTGCTGACGCACTCGACGTCGACGTGAACTCCCTCATCGACGTAGCTGACAACGACGACATAATCATTCGGCCCGCTCCTACTAGATGGCGCGGCGTCACAATCTGGCCGCTAAGCCGACCAGCCAGCAGCACCGCTGCCATCAAGATGCGACTCGAACCGACAGCCCAACGACCTGAACCGCGCATCCATCCTGGTCACGACTGGCTGTTCGTGCTCTCCGGCAGCCTCGAGCTCACACTCGGCGAGAGACAGGTGATAGTCAACACCGGCGAGGCGGCCGAGTTCTCAACTATGACTCCCCACTCCATCAATGCCGTCGAATCACCCGCAGAGTTCATCATGGTTTTCGACCGAGACGGGCAGCTCGCCCATATGCACAGACTTCACGAAAGCTGAGTCGCAAATGCACACTTCGGGGGTATCAGTTTCGGGGGTGATATCCCGAATCGACCAGGTCTCTGGGATAGTGAGGCAGGTTGAGACCGGTCCCGATGGCGACCTCCAACGTGATTCCGTTCGCGCGTGAGCACACCCAGCCTCGGTGCTCGTCCCCGATGATCCACCTTTCGAAGAAGTCCTTCTCCTCGTCGTAGGTGGCCGCTTCCCATGACATAGGTGCGACGCTTTCGTTCGTTGCCTTTCGCTCTCTTGGCTGAGAGCAGAAGACCTTTCACCCCTGCGTTCTCTGGCCACCATGCAGTTCCTCCTTTCTGCCATGGCGAGTGGAGACGATGTGGTTGACGATGTGCTCGGCATCCCGACCGACACCACCCACCAACGCGGAGCTCAGCGAGTGAAGAAAGAGAAGTCCGACGAAGTAGAGGCCGGGACAGGACTCGACGATGCCGCGATTGTGGGTCGGGACGCCGTTGCCGGCGGGCAGGGAGAGGTCTATCCACTCGAAACCAGGTGTGAATCCGGTGCACCAAATGACATTCGATGCCTCGAGGACTCGTCCATCCTCGAGTAGCGGATATCCGCCGTGAACTCCCTTCATCCTTGGCACTCGTTCGATGCCTGCAGCGGCGATGTCCTTCCGCCGCACTCGGCCAAGGGGAATGCCACGAGGAGGATCGAGAAAGTGGTCGCGGACCTTTCTCCCCATCGGCGTCGTCAAGGTCAACACCCGGGTGGCCATGTACCACAAGACGGGTGTGAGCAGTTGATCGGGAAGGCTGCCGGCGCGCGTGGGCTCTTGCCCTGCGTCCCGGCCCGATAGCCACGTCTGGTGACGGCGAGCGAGTTCGATTGCTATTTCCGCTCCAGAGTTCCCTGCTCCCACAACGAGCACACCCCCACTGTGGAGCTGGGATGGGTTGCGGTACTCCTTTGAGTGGAGCTGGACGATGGACTCGTCGAGATCGGGCGCGAATGGCGGGATCCTCGGGTGGTGATAGCCGCCCGTGGCGACGACCACGTCCTTGGCGAGCAACGAGTCTGCGCCACAGACCACCTCGAAACGATCCCCCGTCTTGGACAATCTATCGATTCTGACACCGGTTCGGACGGGAAGCTCGAACTCGCGGGCATAGGCCTGTATGTAGTCCGCGGTTTCGTCCTTGGTGGGATAGGAGGAAGGTGGCCCTGGGAACCGCAGCCCGGGCAACCCGCTGTAACGAGCGGGGGTGAACAGACGTAGCGAATCCCACCTCTTCCGCCAGGCGTCACCGATCTTGTCGTTTTCGTCCAAGATCACGAAAGGCAGACCCCGCTGGGTGAGGTGATAGCCCACAGCCAGACCAGCCTGGCCTCCACCGATGATGACGGTTTCGACTCTCTCCTGCATTCGGTCACTCCTGCGAATCGCCTCTAGTGGACCCTAAGGAGGTCGGCGGTGAGTGGCTACAGGGAGTTCTCCCAGGTAACCAGACCGTGTTGCATGGCGAAAAGGGTCGCCCCCGCTCGGGTCGAAACACCCATCTTGCGGTATGCGTTCTGGACGTGGAAATCAGCCGTCTTCACCGATATCTGGAGATTGTGGGCGACCTGTTTGGTTTGAAGTCCACGTGCCAAAAGACGCACGACTTCGATCTCGCGCTCGGTCAAACCCGCCGGGTGCTCTATCGGCGGGCTGCGATGTCCGGCAGCCTCCAAGACCGCGTTGACAGCCTCCGAGCCGAGACGCCCGGCACGGGCTTCTCCGATTAGAGCGTGGGAGGCTTGGGTCGAAGTGAGCGCTTGGCGATGGGGCCTTGGCTCGGTCATCGCGTGATAGACATCGGCTGCGGCGAGAAGACGGGCCATCGGATCGAGCGACGGAGAAGCTACGCCGCGGTGATAGCCGGAGCCGTCGAGACGCTCATGATGGAAACTGGCAGCGACACCCAGCTCGGCGAGGAACGGGGAACGCACCAGGACGCGCTCGGTGTGGTAGGCGTGCAGTCTCACCTGCTCCCAGTCGTCCACCGTCAACGGATCTGCCTTCTCCCAGATTCGCACGGGCACGGCCACGCGTCCCAGGTCATGTACCAGCCCGGCACGGCGGATCCTCACCAGGTCCCCACGCTCGAAACCCAACAATCGCGCGGCTGCCGAAACCACCTCAGAGACACCACCCGAATGCCCCACCATATGTGAAATAGCGATGTCCGAGAAGTTGCCCATGGCGGCCAGAGCCTGGTCGATCGCCTCCCCCTCCAACATCTGCCACGGCGCAGGCTCGGAATCCAGGACCATTGCCCACAGGGAGGCCTCTGAGCCCAGATCGAGAATCTCCGTGGCGTCCTCGGCGACCAACCCGGCGATGGTTGGGTCGAAAGCCGCACCTGCTCTCTGCCCGATCACAAGCGCAACGAACTCATCGTCACCAAGCATGTGCTGGAAGGCGGTGTCACGTGCCACTTGGACTATCCGCATTGGCCTTGGGATCTCATCTTCACCAACACCATCGGGTAGCCCTTTGCCGTCCCAACGCTCGTCCTCATAGGCAAAGAGCCGCGACACGGCGGTGCTCAAACCCAGCCTGTCGCTCAACATCCGGGCCACTTCGCAACTAGCCGCGACTACGCCGGGAAACCCGAGAGCCAATCTCGGGAGACCTCGGACGACCTGCAAGGCCCGCAGAGGCGGAGATCCGCTGGGAGGGGCGACCGCGCGCACCATGCCCTTGGCCATCTCGGACCGAGAGCCAAAGCGAAACGGGGTTGCATAAGTGATGAGGGCGTCGTCATCACCGAAGACGTCGAGACCCACATTGGCCGGTGCGGTACAACCTACGTAGTACAAGAGACAGAGGAAGTAGGTCTGCGAGGCGGTCTCCGGATCGACACCAAGGCGTTCACAGAGCCGCATCGCGATGAGAGTGCTCCGTAATCCGTACTCCAACGGGACTCCCAACGCCAGATCCGTGGCGAGAGATAGCCCAGCGATGATCTCCGCGGTGCGGACACGACGTGGATCGGGGGGCGTTTCGTCCACCATCTCACGACATTATGCGTCTGAGTTGTCTCTCGAGACGGACGACGCCAAGTCGCACTGATGCCTTCCCGAGTCCCCCAGACCTCTCTCCCACACCGTCGGAATCCGGGTCAGAAGATCTCGGTTATCTAGCCTGTCGTCCCCGACCTCGGGGTCACGAACCGCCTGGTCGAGACCGAGCGCCGACGCATGCAGAGTTTCTCGAACGGAGCGGCCGCACCCCAAGCATCATGAAGTGTGATCAGGCCGTGATCAGCCCTCCATCCCCCGATTCATCGAGGGACACACAGGAATGGCCATCTACCAGGGCTTTTACCGGCGCGCGCTCGGGAGGACTTGAACCCCCAACCTTCTGATCCGTAGATCTCCAAGCGGCGTCCCTAGGTGTCCATCGGAGTCCATTGAGCCTGGAACAGAGTAGTTTCGATTCCGTCTGCGTCCACGGCCGTCTGTGGGAGTTCGCAGAGGTTGGCTCCCAACTTGGCTCCCACATCGATAGACCTCCACACCGCTTTCAGGCTCCGGCGGTTTGATGCCGTTAACCGTCGAGATGGGATGGCAAAGCGGCCAGGCATTGTCGTGTGAAACGAGTCGTGTGAACGAATTGCACGACGAGGAAGACCCCCTTTCGGATTGTCCTCCAGGGGGTCTCAATCTTTCAGCCGTCCTGTTGGCGGCTGTCAGTCCTCTTTCTCCGGGTTTCGAATGGTCCCGGAGTTGCGGGACTAGATCGACTCGACTTCTTCGTTGAGCTCGATCCTCGGGGAACCAACGATGCCCGCTTCGGTCATCTTGGTCTTGAGGGTCGGGTTGTTGATGAAGGCCTTCGCCAGGTCGAGGGTATCGAATCCGGCGACAACAGTCACCATGTTTGGATCGTCAACTGAGCGGTTCACTCTCGCGAACTTGGCTCCCTCGGTTGTGGGGCGGAACGTGTCGTACACGGTCTTCCACTTGGCATAGTCAGTCACTGAATGGCGGATTGCAGTTGTAATCATGAGTCCTCCTCATATCGCTGCTTGTGATGCATACTCTAACATACATTTGGAGTTCTACATCCTTTACAGAATTCAGCCAAAGAAACGGAGATCGAGCTAGATTTTTTGTCGGAACCTCGATGCAGCTCAGCTTGAAGCGAAAAGGCGACTACGCCGTCAGAGCCATGATCTCGGTGGGCCGCCGCTACGAGACCGGGCTTCGTCAAGCCCGTCAGATCTCCACCGAGATGCACATCCCCTACAAGACCTTGACCCTGATCCTGGCCGGATTGGTCACCGAGGGACTGCTCGTGGCGGCACACGGCCCCAAGGGTGGGTATCGCCTCGCCCGACCCCCGAATGAGATCAGTCTCCTCGACATCGTCGAAGCCGCCGAAGGACCAGCCACCTTCGACCATTGCGTCCTACGCGACGGACCTTGCGACTGGGGGGAAACCTGTCCCGTTCATGATGCCTGGGCCCGCACTCAGGAAGCTCTTATCAGAGAGCTGGCCTCGACGTCTCTCGCCGAAGTGACGGCAATCGATGCCACCATTGAAGCCGGTTCATACCAGCCGGAATCGCCACCACACAGCCGGCCCACGGAACGTCATGGCAACCGGAACTAGCCGACTCGGGTTGGACGGTTTGCAAGTGCGCAACGACGTCGTGCTATGAGCGAATAGCTCCCAAACGTCAGAAGGTTCGCGAGCCCGTCTTGCGACGAGCCCCTGCATAGGCAGGATTTCGTCAGCGCGCTCGGAAGGACTTGAACCCTCAACCTCCTGATCCGTAGTCAGACGCTCTATCCAATTGAGCTACGAGCGCAAGGGGAGCACACAGGATAACGGCGTCGCCAGTCGTGTCCGAAGTCGGCTGGAAGCTTGGTCTCCACCGTGGGCCGCCGGTCATCCCCGCAGATCGGGCAGACTCGACAAGGCGCGATGTCAGAGCGATCAAAACGCCCTTTGTCAGAACGGGTTGCATGGGCAGCCGTACCGCCCCTGGTCAGAGGCGTGGGACGGATCACGTGGCGTTTGGAGGTAAACGCTGACAACGGACTTCCCGAGCCGCCGTTTGTCGTGGCCTCCAACCATTTCTCTTTTCTCGATGGCTTGCTGATTGGTGCTGTCTTTCGACGGAAGGTTCGTTTCCTCGCCCTCGTGGATCTCTTCGGTAACTACCGCTGGCTTGACTTTTCCCTCACGGCTTTCGATGTGATCCCGATCAAACGGGATGTCGTCCCCTTCGGCCCGGTACGCAGCGCACTGTCCCATTTGCACGACGGTGGGGCGGTTGGTCTTTTTCCGGAAGGAACGCGTCATCGAACGTTCGATCCACGTCGTGCCCTTCCAGGTGCGGCATGGTTGGCTGTTCGGGCGGACGTGCCATTGGTGCCGGTGGCCGTCGCCGGAACCCAGGATGTCCTCGGTGTCGACAACCGACTCCACGCCGGACGCATCAGGGTGACCGTTGGAGAGCCGCTCCATTGGGCCGGCACACGGCGGCGGGCGGTCGATGACTTGATGTTGCGTTGGGGAAACTGGGTGTCGGATGCATTGGGGCCGGTGCCCGGCCCCGAATGAGACGCTGTAGGGGCTAAATATGGCCCCTACAGCATTAGGAACGCGGAGGGCGTTACCGGAGCGGCCCTTGCCATCCAGTTGAGGGAGCCGTCCGACACGACGAGCAACCTAACCGACCCGTATCAGGCAGCGACGACTGGCCGGCGGCGGGCTGCGAGCCTGGCAAAGATCGCCAAGGTCATGTTTACGGCGGCGTGGACCGCAACCGATGCCCAGATCGACCCGGTTTCAATGCGGAGCCAGACGAGAAAGGCCCCGGCGACGCTGGTGGCCACGACGGTCAGGGCGGTATGCAACGCATTAGTGCGGGGGCGATGTTGTCCGGCCTGCGCCTGATCCACGCCAGGCCCGATATGCCAGAGACCGAAAAGTCCGGCACCGATCCAGATCGCCAGGTCGACCGGATAGAGAGCCACCAAAGCTGAGTGGAGGACTCCTCGGAAGAACGCCTCTTCTATAAGCACGGTGAATACTGGGATGCGTACGAAGATGGTCGTGAATGCATCGCCATTGCTCAACCTTGCGAGCCTGGGGTCTGCCAGCCGACTCGCCAGGTCATGACGGGAGAGCATCAAGATTCCTATGACCGTCATGAGGATCACCGCGGCCATGCCCCATGCAACGGCGGTCATGGGCTCGGTCCCGATTAGACCGATCTCGTCGAACCCGAAGATCACGCCGGCACCGATGGAGAGTCCCGCTCCGACCAGACCGGTCACCACAGGAGCGAAGCGCGTCCGGAGACGCGCCGGCAAAGACAGGTAGATCAGGGTTTGAAAGACCAGTGCATAGGCGGCAAGCGGTGCAACTACGGCCGAAAGTGTCATGGGGGAGGTTTGACCAAGGCTACCCACCGGATCGGGCTAGACGTGGGCCCACCCCCAGAACCACTTCCGGGGGTGGGCGGAGATGGCTGCTACCAATAGTGGGCTCTTGGCCCGAGTTGCCTCCCAAAGGCACCGAAGAGCCACAGGATTATGCCGATGACGGCAAGGACGGCACCTATCTGATAGAGGATGCCGACATCGAGGAGGGCACCCAAAATGATCAGGATCACTCCCAGGACGATCATTGTTTTCCTTTCTGGTATTCAGCACGATGTACCCAACGCAGGCTGCGGCGAAACCGAGATCACCGCCTCACCAACCGGGGTGACATGCGGGAAATCAGAAAGGCAGACGTCTTCCCTCCTCTCGAGGTGGGATCACCGAGACACTGCACACCTCGGGATGAGACACACACCCTGATCGATCCGAATGAGACTCGACACGACAACGTGTCGTGGTTTGATTGTGCTCATGTCTGACCGGAGCGCGACATCACCAGAGTGATCCTCAACCTGAGGGACAACCTGTTCGCCATCCCGGTTCTGGTCATTGCCGTATGTGGAGGTCTGGCGTTTCTCGCCCTTTATTTGGACGTCAAGGTTGGGGAGACCCTGGATGATTGGCCCGTCATCATCGGCACCACGGTCTCAGGGGCGCGGGCCATCGCGGCGAGTGTGGCGGGCGCCACCATCACCGTCGCCGCGATCGTCTTCTCCATCACCGCTCTCTCGACACAGATGGCCGCCAGTCAGTATTCACCTCGCTCCCTTGGCGGATTCTTCGAGGATCCGTTCCAACAAACGATCATCGGGCTGGTAGTCGGCACGTTCACCTACTCACTCCTGGTGCTCGCCTCTCTGGGCGGCGGCGTCG
>Ga0299907_10003373_pt1 | contig 10198 bp, 9 predicted proteins | sample RVTome_16_FD_198680 | JGI IMG/M metagenome (GOLD analysis project Ga0299907, IMG submission 198680) | Soil microbial communities from uranium-contaminated site in the Upper Colorado River Basin, Wyoming, United States - RVT152D67 (version 2) ... | reverse complement strand
TCCTGACCGAGGAGGTAGAACCCGGGCTGAACCGGATACTGACCTATCTCTTCGTCGCCAATCCCGGGATTCTCCAGCACTACGAGGTCGACCTCGACACGATCGGCCCTGAGACCGAAGTCTTGACGGTCGAGAGCGGCGAGCTCTTCTTCGAGCCGATGAGCCCGGAGCTGGTCGACAACCCAGTGCCCCTTGCCCAAGGCTTCACCTCCCTTCCCGACTCATTCATCACACCAACTGCGTTGGGAATGCGGGGCTGGGACTCGGCCAGGGCGGCTTGGCTGGTCGAAGCGGCCACCCCCATCACGGATGATCAGTTCGCTGAAAGCCGAGAAGCGGCCGCGGCCGCCGGGTTGACGGTGGAGAGGCGCGACGACCAAGCCGACCTGGCGGCACTCCGCACGGGTGCCGCCGCGGTGGGCATGCTCCTCGCCCTCGGGATCCTGGCCACGACCGTCGGACTGATCCGCAGCGAGTCAGCCGGTGACCTCCGCATCCTCACCGCCACAGGGGCCGGCTCGAGTATTCGCCGCAGACTCACCGCGGCCACGTCTGGCGGTCTCGCCGCCATGGGCGCCCTGCTCGGCGTCGGCGGCGCATACCTGGCGTTCTTGACATTCCATCTCGAGGATCTCGCCGCCCTGTCCCCGGTGCCGGTGGCCCACGTCGCCCTGCTCATGCTGGGAGTCCCGGCTCTTGCCGCTGGGGCGGGGTGGATCTTGGCGGGGAAACAACCCGATTCGATCACACGACATCCGATCGAGTAGACCCGAACCTGCCGATCACTCCGTCTGCAGGATCTCGGGGCGAAGAGTTCGGATCATCTCCGCACTGATGGCGATGAAGGGCACGGTGACGAACGCTCCGACGATGCCACCGATGACGAACCCGGCGGTGATCCCGAACAGGATCAGGAGCGGGTGCAGCGCCACGGCCCGCCCCAGGACCAGGGGAGCGATCAGATCTCCCTCCAGCTGTTGGACCACGATGACGACTACGGCCACGATCACGGCGTCGGTGAGGCCGTTGGTGGCAAGGGTGGTGAGGGCGATGACCGACCCGGAGACGATGGCACCGATCAGCGGGAAGAAGGCGCCGAGGAACATCAGGATGGCCAGTGGGATCACCAGGGGTACGTCGAGTATGAAGAGAGTGATGGCCACTGCGGTGCCATTGACCAGTCCCACCACCGCGGTGCCGTAGAGGTAGCGCCGAAGCGTGATCCAGGCCGCCGCCCCGGCAACTGCCAGCCTCTCCCGGTCTCCGGCTGGAGTCTTCGACAGGAGCCAATGCCAGAAACGCTCCCCGTCCTTGACGATGAAGAAGGCGACAACGGCGGTGAGGAACAAACCGGTGATCGCCTCGGTGGCGGTGCTGAAACCGGTGGTCACTTGTTGCCCCAGACCCCCTTCGCCGGTACCGCCGTTGGCGAACATCTGCTCCAGGAGGTCTGGGATGCTCTGCCCGCCGAAGACCTGAATCGAGGCCAGCCATTCCTGGAGTTGCTCCCAGGCGTCGGTCAGGGCGGTCGACATCTCATCGGCCGATCCCTGGATCTCGGCCACCAAGAACCATCCCAACAGGAACAGGACGATGGCAAAGCCCAGAGCCACGATCCATGTGGCGAGAAGCCGCGGCATGCCCCGGCCGTCGAGCCAGCCCACGGCGGGGGTGCCGATGCTGGCGGCAAACGCACCCAGCATCAGGGGGATCACCACCAGCTTCACCTGATAGAGAAGAAACACGACGACCGCGATCAGGGCCAGGACCCGCAGGATGTCCCATGAGGTCTGGGCCCAAACCCTCAGCCGGTGCCGTGGCGCCGGGACGGAGCCGGTCACGTCGTCGGATGGAATCTGCCCGCTCATTCAGCATCCATCCAAGCAAGAGGCGATCCCCTGGGTAGGCTCGGGGATGTGACAGGGAATTCCCGGATTGGCAGCCTCATTGGTCTTTGCTCAACTGAGGGCATGGCTCACAGACAGGCTTCATTCTCGCAGGGGAGTCGGCGATGGTGATGCCACTGATTTCGGTCACAGCGATCGGCGTCATCGTCGGCATAGTCGCGGGAGCGGCGACGGGGAAGGCCGGACATAGCCCGATCGAAGGAGTGGTGGCCGCCTGGCTCGGGTTCCTCGCCGGTGCGATCCTGGGAGTGCTGCTCGACATACTCGCCGGCACCGGGTCGATGGTCGCCTGGCTTGGACATGCCGCCGCTCTGAGAGGCGCGGTGGCGAGTTTCACGGTGGGGCCGTTCCGGCCGAGAACGAGCGTCTAGGTCGACCCCGGCATCCTCGTCTTTCCCCACCTACCGTTGAGGAGGTGCCTGACCAACCGTCTCAGCGGGTCGAGAAGGTGCGCGCGGCCGAGTTGGCAGCCGCCCTCTCCCTGGCGACCGATCTGGGCATGGGTTTTCCCTTCGAGCACGGTCTCCACGCCACGCTGATGACGATGCGTCTCGCCGAGCTCTTGCAGGTGGACCGGGACACGGCGTGGGAGACGTTTTATGCATCCCTGCTCATGTACGCCGGGTGCACCACCGATGCCGAAGTGGCGTCGGGCATCTTCGGAAGCGACAGGACGGAATACATGACTCCGTGGCAGTTCGGGTCCTCCTCCGAGTCGCTGGCAGGAGTGATACGCGCCCTTCCTCCGCCCGGGCTGCCCGCTCACCGGCGAGCCTACGAGGTGGCTCGGCGCCTCCCGATGGCGAGGAGTTTCAGGAAGAACCACTTCGCATCGTTGTGCGAGGTGGCGGCCATGCTCGCCGAGCGGCTGGGACTCCCCGAGCCGGTCCACCACCTCTTCTTCGACCTGACCGAGCGTTGGGACGGCAAAGGCGTGCTCGATAGAGCCCGCGCCGACGTCATCCCGCTGCCGCTTCGGATCGTGCACGTTGCCCGTGACGCTTGCTTTCAACGACTGGTCGGAGGCGACGACTACTCAGTGGGCGTCATCGAGAAGCGAGGCGGACACGCATTCGACCCAGCCATCACCGAAGTCTTCACAGCTCGGGCAGGCGAGGTGTTCGAAGCTGCCGATTCGCCGGAGTCGGTGTGGGAGGCGACGCTCGCCCTCGAGCCCAGGCCATGGCTCGATCTCGAAGGCGACTCGGTTGACCGTGCCCTCGCTGCGTTCGGGGAATTCGCCGATCTCGTCTCCCCCTGGCTGGCGGGTCACTCGATCGGCTTGGCCGATCTGGCCGCCGCCGCCGCCGAAAGGCTCGGCATGGATGAGCTCGAGATCTCGATCGTGCGACGGGCGGCCCTCGTACACGATGTGGGGCGGGTGGCGGTCCATCCAAACATCTGGAACAAGCCAGGGAGACTCAGCGCCGACGACTGGGAGCAGGTCAGGCTCCACGGATATCACACCGAGCGAGTCCTGTCCCGCGGCCCGTTTCTCACGACATTGGCCCAGGCTTCCTGCAGCCATCACGAACGGCTGGATGGCAGCGGCTACCACCGCGCTGTCGCCGCCGCCGCCCTTCCTCCTGCCGCCCGGTTGTTGGCAGCGGCGGACGCTTTTCAGGCCATGACCCAGCCCAGGCCCCACCGTGGGGCACTCTCGTCCGACGAGGCGGCTCGGACCCTCGTCGAGGAGGCCGGCCGGGGATGCCAGGACCCTCAGGCGGTGGCTGCGGTCCTGGAGGCGGCAGGCCAACCCGCCCCGGTGGTCGACCGGCCGGCAGGGCTCACGGAGAGAGAAGCCGAGGTCATCGCTCTGTTGGCCCGCGGCCTGCAGACGAAGCAGGTGGCGAGTGCCCTGGAAATCTCGATCAAGACGGCCGACCGTCATATCCAGAACGCCTATCGGAAGATCGGTGTATCCACACGGGCAGGGGCAACGATCTTCGCCATGGAACACGGGCTCGTGTGGGGAGAACTCCCGATTCCTCGGACCGGAGGCGGTTCGTAGCGTTGGCCTCATGTCGAGGAGCGCCAACCACCCCCTGCAGACCGGGGTCGTCAAGAGCAGGTTGCTCGGTGCCGGGGCGGGGAGCCTCCTGCTCTCGGCCCTGGTGGTGGCGACAGCGTGGGACACCACCACTGCATTGGGTGCACCCCTCTACTGGCCATGGCTGCTCACCGGTCTCCAGGTCCTGGCGCTGTGGTCGGCGGGGAGGAGCCACTGGTGGGGATGGCTGCTCGGCGCCGCGGTCCAGTTGCCCTGGATCGCCTACGCGTTGATGACCGGCCAGCTCGGATTCATCCCCGGCTGTGCCATCTCCGCAGTCATCCAGGCCTGCAGTTTCGTCCGAGCAGGGCCAGTCGCCCGACCGCGTCGGGGAGTCCCTCGGCTGAGCCATGCCGAGGAATACGGATGAGGAGCCAACATGGGTGAGCCCACAGTCGAACACGTCGAGACTCTGGTGATCGGAGGAGGCCAGGCGGGGCTATCCGTCGGCTATCACCTTGCCCGCCGCGGTCTGCCGTTTCTGATCGTCGATGCCAACGAGAGAGTGGGAGACTCTTGGCGTCATCGCTGGGACTCGCTTCGTCTCTTCACTCCGGCCCGATTCGACGGTCTCGACGGGATGCGATTCCCGGCGCCTCCTCACTACTTCCCCAGCAAAGACGAGATGGCGGATAATCCCCAGACTTACGCCGAGGAGTTCGAGCTTCCGGTCCGATCCGCGGTCGTCGTGGAGAGGGTGTCGCGGGAAGAGGGAGCTTGGTGGCCAGTGCCCGCGAACACCGATTCGAAGACGGGCAGACAGCTGAAGTGAAGAACGTGATCTGGTGCACCGGCTTCGATCAGACTTCTCCTGGATAGATCTCCCCGTCATGGATGAGGGAAAGCCGGTTCACGAGCGTGGTGTTATCGACGCCGTGCCCGGGCTGTATTTCGTCGGGCTCAGGTTCCTCTACTCGCAAAATCGCCGCCGACCGAGTCGACTCAGACCGTGTGGACCGGGGTCGGGTCAGCATCGACGTGCGCCGTGGATGAATCTGGGGCGTGACGTGCAACCATCTCCCCGGTGAGCTCGCAGGCTGCGGCGAGAGTGTTGGTGATGGTTCCGTACTTGCGGATATTGCGATGGAGCAGATCGACCCTCGCCTGAGCCTCGTCGGTGATGATCTCGATTCGGTAGCGCATCCGGGTTATCTGTGGCGGCGTCGCCCGGCGCTCTGCCTCCACGTCGATCGAGGCAGCCTCGTACTCGAAGGGAAGCAGTTCGGAGTATCGCTCGATGTTCTTGAGTAGACACGCCGCAAGCGATGCGCAGAGGAGTTCGGCCGGTCCGGGTCGGAAGCCGTCGGAGACCGACCCGGTGTCGGCCTTGACATCGGTGGCTCCACACCGAATTCGGCCATGCCCTCCGGGACGGCTCACCCCACGGACGCGGTAGGCCATCTTCTGGCGCGGATCCGGCGTCGAGCTCATGTCATCCTCGCGGCCAACCTCATGTGGTGCGGCCCTCCAAACCCCCGGTGAGGAGGGCAACGAGAAGAGCCTGTTCGGTGTGCATCCGGTTCTCCGCTTGGTCACCGACGACCGAGTTCGGCCCGTCGAGCACGGCGTCGACGACCTCGTCACCGCGATGAGCTGGTAGGCAGTGCATGAAGATCGCCGTCGGTGCCGCGATGGACATCATTTCCTCATCGACTCGATACGGCGCCAGCAATCCCCGCCGTCGCTCCTGCTCCTCGGGCGGGTCGCCCATGGAGAGCCATACGTCGGTGTAGACCACATCTGCCTCCTTGACGGCTTCGAGCGGATCGACGACGACCGACACCGAACCCCCGGCGCACCCGGCTTCCTCGGTCGCCCTAGCCACCACCGCGGCGTCGGGGGCGAGACCCGGCGGGGTCGCCGCGACGATTTTCATACCGCTCAGGGCCGCGGCCTGGATCAGGCTGTGGCACACATTGTTGCCCGCTCCCACATAGGCCAGCCGCAACCTCTCGAGACGCCCGAATCTCTCCTTGATGGTGAGAAGGTCGGCCAGTGCCTGACAGGGATGGTGCAGGTTGGTCAAGGCGTTGATCACGGGGATCGAGGCTGCCGAGGCGAATCGGGTGACGTCGTCATGTTCGAAGGTGCGGATGACCGCGGCGGCGGCATACCGGGAGACGACCATGGCGGTGTCCTCGATGGTCTCGCCTCGATCCAGCTGGAGCTCCGCAGGCCCGAAGAACTCGGCTTCGCCACCGAGATGTGAGATTGCGGCGGCGAAGGAGACACGTGTCCTGGTGGACGGCTTGGAGAAGTAGCAGAAGACGATCTCGTCCTCGAGCAGCCCGTCCCGCAGATGGGGCAATTCCCGCGCCTCGACGGCCAGATCGAAGAGATGGCCGAGATCGTCAGGGGTGAGATCCAGGACCTCGAGGTAATCCTTCATTTGGCCACTTCCGTATTTGGTGACAGGTAGACCGTACGTCTGCCCTCCGGTCCGGCACCAGCATCGGAGTGCCCGCGAACAAGGGACCTAATGCCCTTGTCACCGGGGCGCCGGCCCCGAACCATTGGGGTGGAGCGAACATGAGAAAGATCGTGATCATGGGTGCCGGTGGCCGCGACTTCCACGACTTCAACGTGGTGTACCGCGATGATCCCGACACCAGGGTCGTCGCCTTCACCGCAGCCCAGATTCCGGGCATCGACGGTCGGTCCTACCCACCCGAGCTCGCCGGTCCGTTCTATCCGGAAGGGATCCCCATCGTCGACGAATCGGAGCTCCCCGATCTCATCGAGCGTGAGCTCGTCGACCAGGTGATCCTTGCCTACTCTGACCTCTCTCACGCCGACGTGATGCACAAGGCCTCGCTGGCCATGGCTCATGGCGCGGACTTCATGTTCCTCGGGCCGGAGCGGACCATGCTGGTGAGCACCAGGCCCGTCGTGGCAGTGTGCGCCGTGCGAACCGGGTGCGGCAAGAGCCAAACCAGCAGGCTGATAGGGCGAATCCTCGCCCGGTCCGGGCTCAAGGTCTCGCTGATCAGACATCCGATGCCGTACGGGAACCTGGCGCGGATGCGAGTACAGCGCTTCGAGACCCTGGCCGACATCGACGCATCCAACCCGACCATCGAAGAGCGGGAGGAATACGAGGAACCCGTCCGTGAGGGGTTCCTGATGTGGGCGGGTGTCGACTATGCCGAGATCCTGCACCAGGCCGAGCCCGAGTCTGATGTCATCGTCTGGGACGGCGGGAACAACGACTTCCCCTTCTATCGGCCCGACCTGTTCGTCACCGTGCTCGACCCCTTGCGCCCTGGCCACGAGCTCGAGTATCACCCCGGTGAGCTCAACCTGCGCATGGCCGACATCGTGATCGTCAACAAGGTCGACGTAGCCAGTCCAAATGACGTCTTGCGCACCATCGACAACGCCCGTGTCGTCAACCCCGGAGCCACCGTGGTTCAGACCGCATCCCCGGTGCATCTCGAGCCGGGCACCGATCTCGCCGGCAAGAGGGTGTTGATCGTCGAGGACGGGCCCACCCTCACCCATGGCGGCATGCCCTTTGGGGCCGGCATGGTCGCTGCCCGTCAGGCCGGTGTGGGGTCGATCGTCGACCCGCGGCCCTTCGCGGTCGGGTCGATCGTGGACATCCTGCAGAAGTACCCGATGCTGGGCCCGGTGCTGCCGGCCATGGGATACGGGGACGAGCAGCTCGCGGACCTGGAGGCGACAATTCGGGCCGTCCCCTGCGATGTCGTCGTCACCGGGACGCCCATGGACCTGACTCGCATCATCGAAATCGGCCACCCGGTTCGCCATGCCGCATACGAATCCGTCGAGATCGGCGAGCCGCAACTGGAGAAGCTCCTCGCCAGGGTGATCGAGGAGGCCTGGCTGCAGAAGCAATCGGCCCAATCGATCGAGATCGTTGCCGGCTGACGATGCTCCATGTCTCCGGGTGTCCACGCGAGCATCGGGTTTGAATCGTCACGATGAGCTCTGAGCGATCGACACGCTGGATGCTCGGGCTGGGTGCTCTCGGCCTGGCCGTCGGCGGCGTCCTGGCGCTGTCCCACCAGAACACCGCCTCCGGGTTGGTGTTCATCGCGGTGGCGGTGGCCCCGGTCGTGCCACTCGCTCGGGAGATCTTCGACAAGCTGCGAAGACGTGAGCCCGGCGTAGACATCATCGCCGTCATCGCGGTGGCGGCTGCCCTCGCGCTCGGCGAGCTCCTCACCGCGGCGATCATCGGGCTGATGCTCGCCACCGGGCGATTCCTCGAGGAGTATGCCGCGGGTCGCGCCGAGAGAGAGCTGACGGCCCTTCTCTCCCGAGCACCCCGGCAGGCGCACCGGGTGCGCGACGGAGAGATCGAACTGGTCGATGTCGCCGAGGTAGGGCGGGGCGACCGATTGATGATCAAGGCAGGCGAGGTGGTCCCGGTCGACGGTGTCGTCCTCGGCGGCGCTGCCCTGATCGACGAGTCGGCGTTGACCGGTGAGCCGCTTCCCACCGAGCGTCAACCCGGGGATCTGGTCAGTAGCGGCGCAGTCAATGCCGCAGATGTCTTCGAGGTCCTCGCCACCTCTGACGCCGAGCACAGCACGTATTCCGGGATAGTCCGGCTGGTCCAGGAGGCGCGAAAGTCCCGCGCACCGTCGGTTCGGCTGGCAGATCGCTGGGCCGGCTGGTTCGTGCCTGTCGCCCTCGGCACCGCGGCGTTGGCCTGGGGGGTCTCCGGGGATCCGGTGCGAGCTCTGGCTGTCCTGGTGGTAGCCACACCATGTCCCCTCCTGCTCGCAGTGCCGATCGCCGTCGTGTCGGGCATCTCACGGGCCGCCCGACGAGGCATTGTGTTCCGAGGTGGCGGCGCCCTGGAGACCCTGGCCCAGATCCGAAACCTCCTCATCGACAAGACAGGCACGGTCACGGTCGGACAGCCGGCCCTGCGGACCATCGTCTCGTTCAATGCGCACATCCCCGACGAGGAGATCCTTCGACTCGCCGCATCCGTCGACCAGACCTCGAACCATGTCCTTGCCCGGGCCATCGTCGACGCCGCCCGTCGCCGCAGGCTCGACCTCGAGATACCCCTGGACGTCGCCGAAGTCCCCGGCGCGGGGGTATCGGCGACTTTGAGCGCAAACAGGGTCTCGGTGGGCAAGCTGGACTGGATTCTCGACGGGCGACCCGAGCCGGCCGAGGTCGGGGACGCCCGCCGCCGGCTCATGAGGCTTGCGCCACTGTCGGTGTACGTCGCCGTAGACGGGGAGCCGGTGGCCGCCCTCACCTTCGACGACACCATCCGCCCCGATGCGGCCAGCACCATCCGGTCCCTGCGCCGGCTCGGAGTGGAGCGAATCGTCATGGCAACCGGCGATCACCCGGTCGCGGCCAGGTCGGTGGGGATGGCGATCGACGTCGACCTGATCCTGGCCCAATCGACTCCCCAGGAGAAGGTCGAAGCCCTGGAAGATCTGCGTGGCCGGGGCATCACAGCCATGGTGGGCGACGGGATCAACGATGCCCCGGCCCTCGCCGCGGCCGATGTCGGGGTGGCGATGGGGGCGCGGGGGGCGACCGCCTCCTCCGAGGCGGCGGATGTGGTGCTGATCGTCGATCGTCTCCAGCGGTTGGTCGACGCGATCGGGATCGCCAAGAGATCGCGCAGCATCGCGGTCCAGAGCGTCGTGATCGGGATGAGCTTGTCGTTGGTGGCGATGGTGGCTGCGTCCCTCGGTCTGCTGGTCCCGATCGCAGGAGCCCTCCTCCAGGAGGCGATAGATGTCATCGCGATCACCAACGCCCTCCGGGCCCTCGTCGGAAGGACACCGTCTCAGACCGGGCCCAAGATCTCCCAAGAGCTTTCCGCTCATCTCCGCGAAGAGCACGAGGAGCTGATGCCGAAGCTCGACTCGATTCGGGATGCGGCAGACCTCTTCGACATCAATGGGGCGTCTGAGACGTTGAACGCGTTGACACAGGTGCGCTCTCTGTTGGTCGACGAGATACTTCCCCACGAAGCCGCAGACGAGAGGGTCATCTACCCCCAGGTGTCAGCCGTGCTGCCAGGCGAGGATCCGATGGCTTTGATGAGCCGCACCCATCGTGAGATCTTCCATCTGGTCGACGTCTTCGAGCGACAGTTGGCAGAGATTCCCGAGGGTGGGCCCGACCCGGCCGACCTGGCCGATCTGCGTCGAACGTTGTACAGCCTCCACGCCATCCTCCGCCTCCACTTCGACCAGGAGGAGGAGCTCTACTTCACTCTCCAGGACACCTGAGTCGC
>Ga0299907_10003372_pt1 | contig 10200 bp, 5 predicted proteins | sample RVTome_16_FD_198680 | JGI IMG/M metagenome (GOLD analysis project Ga0299907, IMG submission 198680) | Soil microbial communities from uranium-contaminated site in the Upper Colorado River Basin, Wyoming, United States - RVT152D67 (version 2) ... | reverse complement strand
AAGGCACGACCGGACGTTACCGGCGCGCCCGCCTGCCGATCCCGCAGAACTGGCGTTCGTTTCCCGGAATAGCCCGGAAAAGGAACGCCAGTTTGGGTAAGGCAACCGGCGGGGCAGGGAGGCGCAGCCGGCCGTCGCCGGCGCGCCTCCCGTCCCCCCTGTCCCCGCCGGGACTCAAGCTCAGGTGGCGGCGGGAGGTCCCGCCGGTACCTCCATGGTTGAGATCTCCTCGGAATCAGCTCTTTCAGTGCTTTTGTCCGACTTCTACCCCTGCGTCGGAAGAGCCATCCCGGCTTGGCCGCTGGCGGGGTTTGCCAGGCCCGCCGGTGCGGTACGTCGAAGGCATGGCGACGATCACACGCGTCCTCGATCCCGAACCCGTCCGCAGCCTCGAGGCCTACTGTGCCGCCGGCGGCGGCCGGGGCCTGGAGGCGGCCCGCAAGCTGGGCCCGGCGGGCACAATCGAGGAGGTCGAGGCGTCCGGCCTGCGGGGCCGGGGCGGCGCGGGGTTCCCCACCGGTCGCAAATGGGCGACGGTGGCGAGCAACGACGCGGCGACCGTGCCCCCGTCCGTGGTCGTCAACGCCTCCGAGGGCGAGCCGGGTTCCTTCAAGGACCGGATGCTCCTGCGCCGGAACCCCTACCGGATTATCGAAGGTGCGCTCATCGCCGCCGAAGCGATCGATGCCGACCACATCGTCTTCGCGCTGAAGGCTTCGTTCCGCCCCGAGCTCGAGCGGCTCCGCACCGCCCTGGCCGAGATCGAGCACGCCGGATGGACCGTCACCGCCGGAGCTCGCTCCGGTGGGGACGGGGGGCAACCCTCAGACCGCGCCTTCGTCGTCTGCGAAGGCCCGTCGGAGTACCTCTACGGTGAGGAGACGGCTCTGCTCGAGGTGATCGACGGCCGGGAACCGTTTCCCCGCATCGCACCGCCCTACCGGCACGGCGTCGAGGACGTCGGGCGCGACCCGGTGTCGGCCGCCGGCTCCGTCATGGCCAGCCCGGGCGGGCAGACGGCCGCCGCTCCCACGCTGGTCAACAACGCCGAGACCATGGCCAACGTGCCCGGCATCCTCGCCGAGGGGGCGACCTGGTTCCGCCAGGTCGGCACGGCCGACTCCCCCGGCACCGTGCTCTGCACCGTGAGCGGCGGAGGACGGCGGGCCGGCGTCGCCGAGTTCGAGATGGGCACCCCGCTGCGGGAGGTCATCGAAACCATCGGCGGGCCCGGCCGCCCGGTGCGGGCCGTCCTCTCCGGTGTGGCCAACCCGTTCCTTCCCGGCGACAAGATCGACACCCCGGTCAGCTACGGGGCGATGGAGGCCGCCGGCACCGGTCTCGGTGCCGCCGGGTTCCTCGTCTTCTCCGACACCGACGACCTCGCTGCCGTCGCCGCCGCCGTGGCCCGCTTCCTGGCCATCGAGTCGTGCGGCCAGTGCACGCCCTGCAAGCAGGACGGCCTCGCCATCGCCGACATCCTCACCCGCGTCGTCTGCGGCCAGAACCAGGCCGGCGACGCCGAAGAGCTCGCCTCCCGGGTCACCACCGTGGCCGACGAGGCCCGCTGCGCCCTGGCCACCCAACAGCAGCGCGTCATCGGCAGCCTCCTGTCGCTCTTCCCCGATTCTGTGCAGGCCCACTGCGAGGACGCCGCCGTGCCCGACGACACCGTCCTCATCGCCGCCATGGTCGACATCAAGGACGGCAAGGCGATTCTCGACGAGCGCCACCGGGACAAGCAGCCGGACTGGACCTTCGACGAGACCTACTCGGGGAAGTCGCCGGCCGACCGCCTCGACCAGCGCCTCGAGGAAGCCACCACGCGCTAAGCCGGCTGCACGAGGAGCGCCAAGGCTCGTCGTTCGACGTTCAAGAGGCCGAGCTCCCGAGCGGTCGACAGCGCTTGGCCGAGGAGATTCTGGGCCTGTTCGGCGTCGCCGGGTCCGCGGCGCCTGAGGAGCATGGAGGCCCTCTCGAGACGCGTCCGGGCCACGAAATGGGGCGCCCCAATGCGCTCGTGGATGGCCAGCGCGTCGTGGAAGTACCGATCGGCTTCCTCGTAGCAGTCCAGGGTGGTGGCGAGCAGCCCGAGGTGATGCGCCACCGACGGGGTGGGGCAAGGAACGAATGGGACAGCCTGTCCCGCATAGGGACGGAGGGCGACCTCGATGGCTTGGGCGCTCCTGGCGTCGCCGAGGTGGGCGGCGACGCCAGCCCAGCCCGTCATGGCGCCGAGCCAGTAAACGTCCAGTGGGACCGGCCTGGCGGCGAGGCCACCCAACGCGGCGCGGGCTTGGTCGTCGCGACCGAGCTCACAAGCCGCCACAGTCACCGCCGACTGGTTCCAACCCACGTCGACCGTCTGCTGGCCCTCTTCCAGTAGAGCGACCGTCGCGTCATCCACGCGTCCCTGCTCAAGGCGCAGGGTCAATAGCTGACAGGCGAGCACCCAGTCTGCTTCCGCCTGGCCGGCCGCGTGGCCCAGGTCGCGGCTTTTGACGAGGAATCGCTCGGCCTCAGGCAATCGGCCGGCAAGCATGGCGCGGGCAGCCAGGATGTACTCCACGCGCCACCGCAGCGCCGGTTGGCCCAGACCAGCCGACAGCTGGTCGGCGATGGCGTAGGAGCGGTCGGCCTCTTCGATGTCGCCCGCCTCCACGGCAGCCCGTCCCCGGAGGAGGTGGGCCTCGGCGGTGAGAGCGGGGTCGGCGATGTGTTCAACCGACGCCACCAGCTCCGCGGTGTTGATCAGGCGCTCCTCCAGCAGATCCGGCACAGAGGCGGGGAGATAGCGGGTGAGCAGCACCCAATCCAGAGTCTCCGGGTCTCCGAGAGCCCGAGCGAGCGTCAGCGCATCGTCGCTCAGCGCCAGGCAACGTCGCCAGTCGCCCGTAAACGTCAGCTCGACCGCCAATGTGGCGAGGAGACGGGCCCGCGCTCTGGGGTCCCCATCGCCCACCGCAGCTATGCCGGCCTGCAGCACCGCCACCTTCTGGTCATCGACTCGACCGATGGCGGTCGGCAGGAGCCCGCGGGTATTGGCGAGCGCCGCTCTGGTGAGGGCTTGGACGTCGCCCTGTTCCCGGGCACGTTCCGCCGCCTGGAGCAGGGTCTCCCGGTGAGCCGGATCGCCGGCGCGCTGCTGGGCCTCTCCCAGGGCCAGGAGGAGCTCCAGGTGCCGGGCGGGGTCTCGCCCTCCGGCCACACCGAGGAGTTCAATCGCTTGCCGGTAATACCCGACCGCTTCATCGTGGGCGAATTGCGCCAGGGCCTGGTCGCCGGCCCGGGCGGCATAGTCCACGGCTCGAGCCGTCTCAGCCCCGGGCGCGGCCGCCCGAGACCAGTGATGAGCTAGCGCGGGAAGGTCGTCGTCGAGGTTACCGGCATGCAGGGCTTCCAACGATTCGGCCACCCTGCGGTGCAGTGCCACCCGACGCGGCGCCGACAGCTCCTCGTAGAGGGTCGTCCGCACCAGCGCGTGGGAGAAGCGATTCCGTGGCGTCAAACCCGGTACTTCGACGAGGAGACGGGCAGCCACCGCGTCCTCCAGGGAAGCGAAGACCGCCTCCTCATCCAGACCCCCGGCGAGCTGGACGACGGAGGGTTCGAATTCGAGTCCTACCACCGAGGCGATGGCTAGGACCCGGTTCGCTTCCGGGGAGAGACGCGAAAGCCTCCGGCCCACGACGTCGCGTACCCCGGCGGGAATGCCGACGTCGGCGATATCACCCGTCACCACCCATCGACCGTCCTGCTGGGCGATGGCTCCCGACTCGGCGAGATGGCGGAGTACTTCCGCCACGAAGAAGGCATTCCCCTCCGTCTCCCGCCAGATGGTCTGCGCCAGTGCGACGCCGTTGTCGTCGAGGTTGTGGCCCGCCGCTTTCTCCATGAACGCCACCACGCCCGGAACGTCGAGGCCGCTGAGGAACAGACGCTCGGCCTCATCGAGGCGAGGCACGTCGGCCAACAGCTCGGAAAGGGGGTGGCCTCGGCCCACGTCGGTGTCGCGATAGGTCGCGACGATCAGGACGTGCAGCGGGTCGGGCGAACGAAGCACATGGCGCAAGAGGAGAAGCGTGGGCTTGGCGGCCCAATGGAGGTCGTCCACGACCAGGAGAACGGGCGCTTCCCCGGAAACGTCGTGGAGCCAGGCCGCCACGGCGTCGAAGAGGCGGTAACGCTCCGTCTCGGGGTCCGATCGGAGGGGGTCGGGCAGGCCGGGGACGAGCTGCGCCAGTTCGGGGACGAGGCGGGGAAGCTCGCCGGCATGTCGACCCAGGCGCGGAGCAGAGGCATGGGTGACGTGGTGGCGCAGGGCCTCGACGAACGGCTGGTAGGGGACGCCGAGATCCTCACCGCAGCGACCGGCCAGGACGAGCGCACCGTCGGCGTGGAGCTCGTGGGCCAATGCAGCCGCCAGGCGGGTCTTACCCACCCCCGGCTCGCCGCCGACGAGGACCAGACGCCGGGTTCCGGCCCGGGCCTCCTTCCACCACTGCCGGAGCCGGGCGAGCTCCTCGTCCCGACCGACGAAGATGTGTCCCACGCCCGTGACCACCGAGGGGAGCGGCATCGCGGCTGCCGCGGCCTCGGTGACCGGCTCCCAGGCCACTTCGCAGGCCGGTACGGGGTCGGGCAGTCCCTTGAGCTCCAACGCGCCCAGGTCGGTGAATGCCACGCCCGCTCGCGAGCCGGCCATGGCCCGGACCAAGGCCGAGCACAGGATCTGTCCGGCGCCGGCGGCGGACAGCAGCCGAGCCGCTTCCACCACCGGCGTGCCGAAGACATCGCCCGCATCGTCGAAAGCTACTTCCCCGATGGCCAGGCCCACCCGGATCTCCACCGGTAGTTCCACGGCGCGGCGCTGCCGGTCCGTCGCCTGCTGGGCGGTCACCGCCGCGGCCAGGGCGTCCACGGCCGAAGTGAAGCTCGCCAGGATGCCGTCCCCGGTGGTCTTTACCTCCACCCCGCCACAGGCGGCTACCGCTTCTCGCAGTATGGCGAAGTGCTCGGAGCGGAAGCGGTCGAAGGCGGTATCTCCGAGACGGGCCATCAGCTCCGTGGACCCAACCAGGTCGGTGAAGAGCACCGCGCCCATGCTGCTGCCCGCAACCACCTTGGGATCGTAGACCGCCTGGCAGGGACTACCACCGGCCACTAAGGTCCGCCTTCCGCGGCAGAACGACGTAGGAGGTACGGAGCATGCTGCGCCGCTGAGCCAACGACCACATCGCCCGGTCGGGCGACCTGGACCGCAGCGCGGCGCCGCTCCTCTAAAACCGGTCGGCGGTGGCTGCGGTCGACGAGACCGATAGGAGGCCACCGTTGAGCACCCATCTCGACGCGCTGGAACGTGTGATCACCGAGGTCGTCGCTCCGGCGGCGACCACCATCGACGAACAGGGCGCCTTCCCGTCGGGGGCTATCAAGGCCCTCGGCGAGGCCGGGATCCTGGGCCTGACCGCCAGCTCCGACGTCGGCGGCGGCGGGGGAGGTATGCGGGACGCGGCGGAGGTCGTTCTCCGCCTGTCCGCCACGTGCGGGTCGACCGCCATGGTCGTCCTCATGCACTACGCCGCCACCGCCACGATCGAGGCCTACGGCCCGAAGGACGTCCGCCAGGCAATCGCGGAAGGCCGTCACCTCACCACATTGGCGTTCTCCGAGTCCGGTTCCCGGGCCCATTTCTGGGTTCCTCTGTCCACCGCTACCGCCCTCGGTGGTACCGCCGTGCTCGACGCCAGCAAGTCGTGGGTGACCTCCGGTGCCGAGGCCGACAGCTACGTGTGGTCGAGCCGGCCGGTCGACCAGGCCTCCGGCCCGATGACCCTGTGGCTCGTGCCGTCGGCGGCAGAGGGGCTGATCAAGAACACGGGCGGATTCGATGGCATCGGCCTGCGGGGCAACGGGTCGATCCCGGTCACCGCCGACGGCGTGCGGGTCCCCCTTGATTTCCGGCTCGGTGCCGATGGCGAGGGGCTCAACATTGCTCTCGCCACCGCTCTCCCCTGGTTCCTCGTCCTCTCCGGCGCCTTCAGCCTCGGCGTGCTCGAAGCGGTGACGGCGGAGGCCGGCGCCCACCTGTCCGGCGCCCGCCTCGAGCACCTCGGTGAGGCGTTGATCCATCAGCCGATCCCCCGGGCCGACTACGCCCGCCTGCGCTTGATCACCGACCGGGTCCGGGCGTTCCTCAGCGACACGCTCTCCGCGCTGGAGGCCGGTCGGCCCGACGCCCAGCTCCGCGTGTTGGAGGTCAAGGCGATGGCTTCCGAGGACGCGGCGATTGGCTGTGACCTGGCCATGAGGCTGTGCGGCGGGGCCGCCTTCCGCAAGGAGACCAACATCAACCGTCACCACCGCGACAGCCTGGCCGCCCGGGTCATGGCCCCCACCACCGACGCTCTGCTCGACTTCGTTGGGCGCGCCGTGGCCGGCCTGCCGCTGCTGGGGCCGGTGCAGTGATGGGCGGCGACGAAACGCTGCTGATGGGAGCCGTCGCCTACGACCCCAAGGTGGTCACGATCTGGGGCGGGTTCCGGCGCTGGTTCGCCGGACGCGACTTCGATTTCGACTACGTCCTGTACTCCAACTACGAGCGGCAGGTGGAGGACCTTCTCGCCGGCCGCATCCACGCCGCCTGGAATTCGCCGCTGGCCTGGGTGCGGGCCCGGCGCCTCGGCGAGGCACAGGGCGCCGGCGTCTCGGCGCGGACCATGCGCGACACCGACCAGGACCTCACCACCGTCGTGGTCGTGCGGGCGGATTCGGACATCACCGAGCCGGACGGGCTACGGGGCCGGCTCGTCGGCACCGGCGCGATCGACTCCCCGCAGGCGACGCTCCTTCCGCTCCACCATCTACTGGGCCAGGGCTTGACGCCAGGCCGAGACTTCGAGCTTCGCCGCTTCGACGTCGGCGTCGGCCTCCACGGCGACCACATCGGCGGTGAGCGGGAGGCGGCCGCCGCCCTCGCCGCCGGCGAGCTCGACGCCGCCTGCATGATCGACGGCAACCACCTCCTCTTTACCCGGGAGGGCACGTTGGCGTCGGGCGCCACCAGGGTGCTCACCCAGACCGGCCCGTACGACCACTGCAACATGACCGTGACCGACACCGGTCCTCAGGCCGCCCTCGAGCGGTTCGGCGAGCTCCTCCTGGCCATGGACTACGGCGACCCCGAGGTCCGTCCGCTGCTCGACCTGGAGGGGCTCAAGCAGTGGAAGGCGGGCCGGACCGGCGGCTATGCCGCCCTCGAGGCGGCCGTCGACGACGTCGGCTTCTACGACGGGAAGGGGGCGATCACCGCTGGGCCCGACTATCGACCTTGAGGATCTGGGCTTCGACCGCGGTGCCCACGTCCTGGTCGAACGGGCCCTGGCCGACCTGAGCCCCGGCGCCACGCTGCGGGTGGAGGGCCGCGATCCCCACCTCGGGGTGCACCTACCGGCTTGGGCGAGAACCCACGGCCATCGCGTGACCGAGAACGGGGACCCGAACATTCTCTGGACGGATCGTGCCGCTCCCTCGGCACGATCCGTCCACGGAATGGCGGGCGCGTTCGCCATCACCAAGGGCACGGCGGACGAGGCGCGCTGGCGGGGCGCCACACGGGCCGGCGGACGTGGGCCCGTGCCGGGGCCGGACGGCATCGTCGACCGGGCCCCGGCCACCTGGGGTCTCGCCGCCCGGGGTGCCCTCGTCGAGGACGGCGGCCCGCCGCTGCACCTCGCCGACCTCAACCGCCGCGACGAGGTGTGGGCCGACATCGCCCCCAAGCTCTACGCCCAGGCCCTGGCCGGCCAGTGGGACCCGGCCACCGCCGTCGACTGGACCGCCCCCATCGACCACGAACCGGCCGTCGAAGCGGCCGTTGTCCAGGTCATGACGTACCTGGTCGAGAACGAGCAGGCCGCTCTGGTGGTCCCCGCCCGGTTCATCGCGCGGGTCCACCCCCATTTCCGGGAGGTCGTGCAGCTGCTGGCCGTCCAGGCGGCCGACGAGGCCCGCCACGTCGAGGTCTTCACCCGTCGGGCCGAGCTGTCGGGCTCGCCGCTCGGCACATCGGGCGCCGGCGGGCGGGCATCGCTGCAGACGCTCCTCGACGAGCCCGACTTCTCGCTGGCCGCCTTCCTCCTCTCGGTGCTCGGCGAGGGCACCTTCCTCGACCTGCTCAGCTTCCTGGAACGCCACGGCCCCGACCCGGTGACCCGGCGCATCGCCCACCTGGCCCTGACCGACGAGGCCCGCCACGTCGCCTTCGGCGTCGCCCACCTCGAACACCGCGTCCGCCACGAACCGGCGCTGCGGGGCCGGCTCCGGGCGGCGGTGGAGCACCGCCACGACGTCCTCGCGTCCACGGCCGGCCTCCACGCCGGTGTCTACGACGCCCTCGTCGTGCTGGCCGCCGGCGCCTGGACCCCGGCCGCCATCGCCGCCGGCTGGGACCGTGTCCAGGTTCTGATCGCCGCGATGGACGAGGGCCGCCGGCGCCGCCTGGCCCGCCTCGGCTTCTCCCCCGACGAAGCGGCCGAGCTCTCCGCCCTTCACACCAGGAACTTCATGTAGGCACTCGGGGGGCCCGCCCCCCGAGAACCCCCCAACTTCATTCAACCCGGAAGGTCCCGGGGGCACTGTGGCCGAACAGTCTTGATGCTCCTTAAAGGTCCCTTCGCGAGACCTTGAAACCGATCTGCCGGGTTTGCCCGGGAATGCCGGAAACGCCTTTTGCAGATTTGTCGGCGGACCTTCCCGCCAAAAAGGGAGAGACCTTTCGCGCGGCGAATTTGGAGCGGAGCGCGGGCCGAGAGCGACCGTCCATCCCCGCGTGCCAACCCCCGATCTCCCCGAACGCGCCCGTCCTGCCCCGGTGGTGGGTTCGTACCCGAAAGGTGACCGTATGTTCTACGAGCGATCGACCGGCCGACGTGCCCGGCTGCGTGCGACCCTCGCGGTGATGGGCCTCGTCGGCTCCTCGCTGGCTCTGGCCCTCCCGGCCCGGGCGGAGTTCGCCCACCCGGAGGACGACGACCCGACGGAGCTCTACGTCCCCAAGGCGGGTTACGTCTACAACGCACCCCGGCCGGCCGGCCGGCTTGCACCCGCCACCGGAGCCCTCTTCGGGACCCACTCGGACGAGATCTCCACCAAGACGGTCCCCGCGCCGACGCCGAAGAACCCCGACAAGACCGTGAGGGTTCCCGGCGAGGACGAGGACCAGGCCATTTACCAGCTGGAGCAGCGACTCGGGCGGACGCTCGACATCAACAACCACTACACCACGCCCTTCGAGTACTTCCTGAACGAGAAGCTGGCCGGCAGGCCGGCCGAGCTGGAGATCCAGGAGCAGCACGACCTCAAGAAGGACCGCATCCCGCTGGTCGGCTGGGCCTGCGGCGACAGCCTCAAGATCATCAACGGCGAACTCGACGCCGCCATCGACGCCGCCGCCGAGGCCTTCAAGGCGTACCCCCGCGAGTTCTTCATGCGGTACTGCTGGGAGATGGACGGCCAGCGCCCGGAGAAGCGCACGCTGGTCGGCAAGCCCGAGGACTTCATCAAGGCCTGGCGCTACGTCTACAACCGGATCGTCAACGTCCACGGCGTCAAGAACGTGATCTGGGTCTGGTGCGCCAACGCCAACGGCTACAAGGTCCGCTACGACTTCACCGGTGGCCTGGAGCCCGCTCCGCAGTACTACCCCGGCGACGACGTCGTCGACTGGGTCTCGGCCGACGGTTACAACTGGCACGGGTCGTTCAGCGAGAACGGCAAGGACGACTATCGCGACTTCCTCGAGATCTACGACGAGTTCATGCTCTGGGCGCGGACGGCCGACCCCGCCCGGAACAAGGCCGCTTCGTCCAAGCCGATCATGATCGGCGAGTACGGCTCGCAGGAGCAGCAGGACGGCGGCGCCTGGAAGGCGACGTGGTTCCGCAAGGCCCACGACACCGTCAAGCCCCGCCCGGCCGGCCTCGCTCCCGACCAGGACAAGTGGAAGGGCGCGTACTCCGAGATCCAGGCGCTGGTCTACTACGACGTCGTCGGCGTGTCCGGGAACGACGAGGGAGGCTGGGCCGTCCAGACCACCGAGCCGTCGCTCGAGGCATACAAGGAAGCGGCGCTCGACCCCTGGTTCAACCAGATCCACACGCTGACGTGGGGTCCCTACAACGGTGGCCCGGCCGACCCCGG
>Ga0299907_10003371_pt1 | contig 10200 bp, 13 predicted proteins | sample RVTome_16_FD_198680 | JGI IMG/M metagenome (GOLD analysis project Ga0299907, IMG submission 198680) | Soil microbial communities from uranium-contaminated site in the Upper Colorado River Basin, Wyoming, United States - RVT152D67 (version 2) ... | reverse complement strand
GTGTCGGGCGGGGCGTTGGCGATCGCGGTGTAAGCATTGGTGAAGATCGGGGGTATCGCCAGAGCGATCAGAGTCACCACAGCCGGCCAGAAGCGGAGGCTGATGCCGGCTCGGGAGAAGAACACCGCAGCGAGGATCAGAAGCCCGAAAGAAGGGACGGCGCGTCCGATGTTGACAATGGCGTTGACCGAGAATTCCCCGATCCGGCGGTGGCCCAGCCAGACAGCCCCAGGGAGGGCGAACACGATGGAGATGATCATCGGGAGTGTCGCCAGCCAGAGATGCTCAGCCGTTCTGGGGAGGACCCCGTCATCACCAGTCCAGCGACCCGGCTCTCCGAACCATTCGAGGACCTCTCCTAGGAATTCCATCAGGTGATCCCCCGGCCTGCCCAAGGAGTCAATGCGCGTCCCAGCAGAAGCAGGCCGAAGTCGAGGACGGCGGCCAGCACGACCGAGAGGGCGACACCGACGATGATCTCCGTCGGGAACAGGATCGAGCGTCGCAGCCCATCGAGGATGAAGAACCCGAGACCGCCCAGGCCGAGCAGGGAGGTGACGGTAACCAGCCCGATGACTGTCACCGTTGCGATGCGGAGACCAGCAATGATCACCGGCATGGCCAGCGGCATCTGGATGCGACCCAGGATTTGAGAGGGTCGGTATCCCATGCCGAGGGCCGCCTCGGTCGTCTCGGCGGGGACGTTGCGAATGCCGGTCACGATGTTCCTCACCAGGATCAGCAACGTGTAGCTGACCAGGGCTACTTCGGCGGTGACGAACCTGTCGGTCGGGGTGCCGATGCCAACGATCGGGGCCAGGAACGCGAACACTGCCAGCGAGGGGATCGTGTACATGATCCCGGTGACCGAGGTGATCGAGTCGTACGACCGCGGCCACCGCAGCGCGACCACGGCCAGGCCGATCGACAGGACCAGGCCAACCGCGAGCGCGACTCCGGTCAGGGTCAGATGCTCAACGGTCCGCTCCCAGATCGTGTCCAGGTTGCGCGAGACCCATGACCAGTCGAATAGGGGCATCTCCTGGGCGAGGATCATCAGCCGGTTATCTCCCGGGCGATGGCCTCGACGTCGAGAACGCCCATGTAGACGCCGTCGTCGACCACCAGGGCCAGGCGATTGTGACCGGTCACCACCACGTCGAGGGCTTCCCGGAGCGAGGAGGTCGTCGAGACCGTCGATTCGAACTCCCTGAGCTCGACATCGGAGACGACCTCGCCGTCGAGGTCCGACTCCGATGCCCAGCCCAGCAAGGTCCTGCCGTCGAGCACCCCGAACCAGTCGACGTCGTAACGGGCCATGATGGCTCGTGCCTCGGAGGCTGTGGCCGACCGGTCGAGCATCGGGCCCCCCTCCAGGCCCAGACCGCCGACGGGGAGCAGGGCCAGCCTCTTGAGGCCTCTCTCCCCACCGAGGAACTCTTCCACGAAGCGATTCCTCGGTACAGAGAGGATCTCGGCGGGGGTGTCGCTTTGCTCGACCTTGCCGCCGACATTGAGGATCACGACCCGGTCGCCGAGGAACAGCGCCTCGTCGATGTCGTGGGTGACGAACACCACGGTCTTCCCCAGGCGGCTCTGCAACTCCTTGAACTCGGCCTGGAGCCGCCCCCTGACGATCGGGTCCACTGCGCCGAAGGGCTCATCCATCAACAGGACCGGCGGATCGGCGGCGAGGGCCCGGGCGACACCTACCCTCTGTTGCTGACCTCCCGATAGTTCCGAAGGGAAACGGTCGAGCAGACCCAATTCCAGCCCGACGAGGACTGTCAGCTCTTCGACACGAGCTGCGATCCGCTCCGGCTCCCAGCCGATCAGCCCGGGGACCGTGGCGATGTTCTGGCGGATGGTGCGGTGGGGGAAGAGACCGATCTGCTGGATCACGTACCCGATCGACCGTCTCAGCTCATGGGGAGGGACCGACAGCGCGTCGCGCCCATCCACCTCGATCCTTCCCATCGTCGGCTCGATGATCCGATTGATCATCTTGAGCGTGGTCGTCTTGCCACACCCCGATGGCCCCACCAGTGCGACGAACTCGCCCTGTTCGATGTCGAGGCTCAAGTGATCCACGGCGGGGCTCGGAGCACCAGGGAAGACCTTGGTGACGTCCTCCAACCTGATCATGTGCCGGCTGATCACAAAGCCTCCTCCTCGGCGGGTGAGTTACGCGGCGCTGATCTGGCCGAGGAACCCCAAGACCTCGTCGAGATACTTGTCGAGATCCACGTCGTAGGACTCGACATGTCCTGCGTCGGGAACCTCGATGAAGGTTACGAGGTCGGGCACCGCCTTGGCCAGATCGCGACTGACGCCCACCGGGACCGTCTGGTCGGCGGTGCCGTGATGGACCAGCACCGGACGGCGGATCAGGAGATCGGCCTTCTCGAGGTAGTCGATCGACTTCCAGTTCACGTCGATTCGCAACGATGTCAGGAACTTGGCCACTGCTCCCAGCGGGGCGGGCACCGGTAGGCCGAGCAATGGGAGGTCCCGCTGGGACCTGGCGAAGTCGACGGTGCGCCCCATGTCGATGTTGGGAGCGTCGAAAAGGAATCCGATCACCGGGGCCGAGGAGCGATTGAGCTGATAGGCCATGATGTGAGCTGCACCCGTCGAGAAGCCGCTGAGGACGATCTGGGTCGCCCCGTTCTCGAGTGCGTAATCGACGGCCGCGCTCACGTCCTGCCACTCGGTGGCCCCGTACTGGTAGTAGCCGGACTCGTCCACCGGGGCGCCGTCGTCGTTGCGGTAGGTGATCGCCAGCTGCTGATATCCGGCATCCTGGAGGGCGGCGAACAGAGGCTCCGCCTCGGCAGGGGTTGCTCCCTTTCCGTGGACATGGATCACCCAATTGGCGGTCGGGGCCGGCAGGTACAGAGCGTCGAATTCACCGAGCTCGCTCGTGTAGGAGACCTCTTCGAGCTCGTACCCGTCGGAAGGGACGACATAGGCCTCGGGATCCGGAGCGAATGCATCGTTGATTATCTCCCCGGAGAAGTACCAGCCGCCCAATGTGAAGAACAGGAAGGTCAGTCCGATGAGAGCCCAGAATATGGCCCGGAATATCGAACGGTCTTTCACGGAAGCTGATTCTGGCCGGTTTCAGCTTGCTTGCAACGACAAACCACCGACGAGGTTCTCGTCGTGGTCGGTGACGGGAATCGGATCGGGCCCGAACGTCGGGATCAGCAATGCAGCCTCTTCGAGAGTGTGATCAACCCGCGTCGAGACCGCCTCCTCCATCAGATCGGCGACTGCTCTGCTCCCCCCGGCCTCGAGGTTCTCCCGTCGGACCAGGCCCACTAGTTGCCCGCTGTCGGCCACAGCGAGCACTCCCTCTCGATGGAGGCGAAGGGTGTCGTCCGCCTGTCGCAGGGGGCTGACGTAGACAGGGTCGCCCATCCACCGGAACACCCGGTCGGGGGCGCTGCGGACGATCACCACGCCTGCCCTCGCTTTGCTCTTCAAGCGGGCGCCCGGCCCGAAACGAGCGCGTTGCAACCAGGATCCGCCCGGCGCGCCCAGTACCAGCAGCGACCCGTCGTCGGCGGATTCGACGATTTCCGATATCCCCTCGACTTCGACCACGCGGCCCCCGATCTCGTCCACGCTGAGACCCACTCGATCCAACACCTGGAGGGCCTCATCCGGATCGTCACCGGGACGGGTGGCCGACACCATCTCCGCCTCGACACCGAGGCTCCGTCCCAGGGTCGCCGCGGTTTGGGCGGCCAGGATGGAATGGGGACCTCCTCCGACCGCCGACACCACGCGGGTCACGCTCTCCGGCTCGAAGTCGATGGGGACGGCCACACTCACCAGGTCGAACGAGCCGGGGAAACGGCGAGAGACGAGAAGATCGGCACGGCTCGAGATGCACTCCTCGGCGAGATCCCCACTGATCCGGTCGGCGTCGCCTTGACTGAGGAGCTCCGCCAGCTCGAAGCACCCCTTGCCTCTTGTCCACACCACCCGGGGGCGGTCAGGATCTGGCATCTGGCGGCCAACCTGCCTTTCTCAGACCAAGTAGCTCCCGGTGGGTTGTGCTCACGATCACACCATACGACATGCCACCGACAGACCGGAACGGGCGGCCGAGGCGAGTCTTTGGCAACGATGTCATCATGACCGGATGGAGTTCAAGGAAACCCTCGCCCGACGCCGAATGGTGCGCAATTACACCGAACAGCCTATTCCCGGCGATGTGCTGAACAGGATTGCCGGTGCTGCCCTCCGGGCTCCGTCGGCCGGATACTCACAGGGTGTTTCTGTGGTCACCGTGGTCGACTCCGCGCAGAGACAGGCGATTGCCCATCTCGCCGACGAAGCCGGATATGTCGAGCTGGGTTTTGACCCCTGGATCTCGCGGGCACCGGCACACATCGTCATCGCAGTCAGCGAGCAGGTCTACAAGGACAGATACGCCGAGCCCGACAAGCTCGACGCCGACGGGAAGGAGATCGACTGGCCGGTCCCCTACTGGTGGGTGGATGCCGGCGCGGCCATGATGGCGGTCCTGTTGGCGGCGGTTGACGAAGGTCTGGCTGCCGGATTCCTCGGCGTGCACAGTGTGCCGAGCCTCGCCCGTCTGCTTGACATGCCACCGGAGTTCACACCCATCGGCGTGATCACCGTCGGCTACCGGGCGCCGGACCGCCGATCGTCGAGCTTGAAGCGGGGCCGGAAGGCCCGAGACCAGGTCCTCCACCTGGACAGGTGGGCCGGGAGCTAGTCGCCCGCGGGCAGCATCCGCTCCAAGGCCTCGTAGGCGTCGGCGAGGTCCTCCTCCCGAACCAGGACCTTGATTCCCTCGATGGTCCCCAGCGGAGGCACGGTCCCCGAAGCGTTGTCCGCCTGTACCAGGGCGACGATCCCGTTCGCCTCGAGACGGGCGCGAACCAGCTCCGCTTCGGTCGTGGACCCGTAGATGCCGAGACGTGTCAGACCCATGACCCGACTCTAGGTCATGCCCCGGACTGCGATACTCGCCCATATGGACATCGAGTCAGGTGCCAACGAGCGGATCAAACGCCTGGTCCGACTCCATCAGCGGAGGCACCGCGTCGCCGAGGGTGTGTTCGTAGTCGAAGGAGACGAGATCGAGGCGGCCCTGGCCTCCGGGTTGATCCCGGCCGAGCTCTATCGCCCTGAGACCAACGGCACCGAAATCCCGGCTGAGCAGACCTTCGTCTGCTCGGGCCGCGCTCTGCGCAAGGCCTCCTACCGATCCGACCCGGCCGCGGTCATCGCCGTGTTCCCTGGCTTCGCCACCGCCCTCGACGACTTGCGATACGACGATCCGGCGTTCGTGATCATCGCCGAGAACCTGGAGAAACCGGGCAATCTCGGAGCGATCCTTCGCACCTCCTCCGCCGCCGGAGTCGATGCAGTGGTCGCCACCGGGGACATCGACCCCTTCAACCCGAACGTGATCCGGGCGTCTCGCGGTGCCGTGTTCTCGGTCCAACTGACGGTCGCCGACATCCAGAGCGCTCTCGATTGGTCACGATCGGCGGGACTTCAGGTCGTCGCCGCGGTTTCCGAAGGCGGCAAGCCACCGTGGTCCATCGACCTGAAAGCGGCGACCGCCCTCGTCGTCGGCGCCGAAGCCACAGGGCTGACGCCGGGGACGATCGCTGCCGCCGACATGACCGTCACCATCCCCATGAACGGCGCGGTGGACTCACTCAACGTATCGGCCGCGATGGCCATGCTTTCCTACGAGGCAGTTCGCCAGCGCTCGGGCTGATCCGGGCGCTACGTGGGGTTTCGTTGACTCGAACATATGTTCGCTCTAACTTGTGCGAGCCGTGCCCCTCGCCCTGCAACCGAGTTTCGACGACCTGTCCACGCCGCTGTACGACGTCACATTCTGCACGTTGGACCTGGAGACGACAGGGGCATCACCCGCCAGTTGTGAGATCACCGAGATCGGCGCGGTCAAGCACCGACGCGGGGAGGTGGTCGCCACCTTCCAAACCCTGGTCGATCCCGGGGCCCCCATTCCCCCATCGATCACCATCCTCACCGGCATCACCCAGGCCATGGTCCTGGATGCGCCGGCCATCGCCACGGTGCTCCCCTCGTTCCTCGAGTTCCTCGGAGACTCGGTGATCGTCGGGCACAACATCCGATTCGACATGTCATTCCTCCAAGCCGCGGCGAAGCGAACCGGCTACGAGACCTTGGGGAACCCGACGATCGACACGGTGGCGCTCGCCCGGCGCCTGGTCCGTCCCGAGGTGCGCAACCTCCGGCTGAGGACCTTGGCCAGCCATTTTCGGAGCCCGACCACCCCGAACCACCGGGCCCTCGAGGATGCCAGGGCGACCGCCCATGTGTTTCATGCCCTGCTCGAGAGAGCCGGCTCGCTCGGCGTGACCAATCTCGATGATCTGATTCAGCTGCCCCGAGCCCGCGGCTCGGCTCACTATTCCAAGATCCGCCTCACCGACGGCATGCCTCGAAAACCAGGCGTATACATGATCAAGGACCGCCACGGAACCGTGATCTACGTCGGCAAGGCTGCCAACCTCCGGGCCCGGGTCCGCCAGTACTTCTACGGAGACACCCGTCGATCCATCGAGGACATGATGCGGGAGCTCGACGCCATCGACTATCAGGTGTGCCCGACCGACCTGGAGGCCGAGATCACCGAGGTACGGATGATCCATGCCCATCGGCCGCGCTACAACCGGCGCTCCCGCCCGCCGAAGTCGTCCCATTTCGTCAAGGTCACCCGGGAGCGGTTCCCCAGGCTCTCGGTGGTTCGGACCATCAAGGAAGACGGTCTTGCCTACCTGGGGCCGTTTCGCTCGAAGAAGGCGGCGGACCTGGTGGTGGCCGCGATCTGGGACAGCGTCCCGATCAGACGCTGCCGAACCCGACCTGGCAGCCGGTCGGCTCTCTGTGCCGCCGCCCAGCTCGGCGTGGCCCTGTGCCCTTGCGACGGAACGCTGGGCGCGGACGACTACGGGGCGGTCGTCAAGACGCTGATCGAGGGGATGACCCACCGACCTGAGATCCTCCTCGGGCCTCTCGAGCAGCGAATGCGCGAGCTAGCCGAGAGCCGCCGATATGAGGAGGCCGCTTGGGCCCGGGACCGCCATGACGCCCTCGCCAGAGCGATTGAAGCCAAGCAGTGTTGGAATTCGCTGGTCCGCGGGGGCATCTGGGAAGCAGAAACCGACGACGGGTCCTTTGCGCTCATCGACCACGGCCGCCTCCTCGCCACCTGGGACTCGGGTCAATCCCCGCCGCTGCGGCCGGTCGTCGTGAGCGACACACCCCTCCCCGAGGTTCCCCCCAACGTCGAGACGGCCGAGGAGACCCGGCTCGTCTGGAGGTGGATGGAGCGCTCGGAGCTGAGGCTGATCAACTCCACCGGCTCGTTGTCGGTCCCGGCCCGGGTGGCTAGACCGTTGGTGTCCTCTCGTGCGCAGCGGTAGCGCCGCCGGGTCAGGGCAACGGCGTCGACTTGAACCGGCGGCGATCGGCGGTGACACTCCCCCGGTGCCCGGCCCCCTAATCCTGACCTCCGTCGGCATCGGACTTGGAGGATTCACCATCCTCAGGGACGTGACCGTCTCGGTCGGCACGGGAGAGGTGATCGGCGTGGTCGGTGGCAACGGCTCGGGCAAGACGACCCTGATCAGGATGATGGCGACACTGCTCAGCCCACGGTCCGGAGACGGATCCGTTCTCGGGGCGCGGATGGGGACGTCAGAGGTCTACCCGGTGCGTCGGCGGATCGGTCTCATCTCCCATATCCCCGCGGTCATCCCGGAGCTGACACTCGCTGACCATCTCCAACACGTGGTCCGGCTCTCGGGTCTCGACACGGGTCGGATCCCGGCTGCACTCCGGGCGGTCGGCCTGGATGGGGCCGCCGACCGCAAAGGCGCGGAAAGCTCTTTTGGGATGCTGCGACGCACCGAGGTCGCCCGGCTGCTGATCGCCGAGCCGGAGATCCTTCTCCTCGACGAGGCGTTCTCGGGCCTCGATTCCGAGGCCGTGTCCCTGATCGACGTGGTGATCGAGCGGACGCTCGCCCGTGACGGGGCCGTGGTGATCGTGTCGCATGACCGATCCCAGATGCGGTTCACAAGACGAGTGTTTGCCATCGAGGGCGGGACCCTGAGGGCAGAGCCTTGAGCTTCTGGGACCAGGCCATCGAGGTCGCCCGCGTCGACTTCCGGATCGAAAGGCGCCAAGCCGACGTGATTCGAGTGGTGGTGCCGTTCGCCTTGATGGCGCTCCTGGTCTTCCCCCTCGCCATGGGTCTCGACCTCGCCGGTCTCCGCCGGATCGGACCGGCCGTCTTCTGGGCTCTCGGCGTCCTCTTCGGAATGCAGGTGGCGCTCAGGGAGTCTGCCGAGGAGGCGTCATCACGACGAGATCTCTACGCCCTCGCCGGTCTCGACCCGGCTGCCCGTTTCACGGGGCGTGCCATCTCCGGCTCTGTCCTCACCATCGGTTTCTTCGCCGCCCTCCTGGCGGGGATGGTGGTGGTCTACAACCCCGAGCTCCCGGCAGGGTGGCTCCCGTCCACCGCTGCCGCGGCGGGCCTGGTCGCGATCGGCTTGACCGAGTTGGGCACTCTCGCCGGTGAGGTGACGATCGGCCTGCGCAACCGGACCACCCTGGCCTCCTTGATCGTGGCTCCGCTGGCGGTGCCCCTCGTGATCGGAGGCTCCCAAACCTTGGATTCGTTGGTCCGGGACGAAAGTATCCTGCCTTGGGTACTGCTTTTGCTAGCCACCGACCTTGCCCTGGCAGTGACCGGGGTTGGGCTGGCAAGGCCCCTCGAGGAGGCATCCAGATGACCCGGGTACAAGGCCTATTTGCCGCCGCCGCGGCCGCGGTCGGCGTCGGCCTCTGGTTCGCGTTCACCTCGGTCGCCGACGGCCTCCAAGGCGAGTACAGCCGGATCATCAACGTCCACGTCCCGTCGTTCTGGGTGGCTTTTCTCGCGTTCGGGGTGACTGCCTTCGGTTCGGTGGCGTGGCTGAGGACGAAGAACGCCAAATGGGACCGGCGGGCGGCGGCGTCGGCCGAGATCGGCACGCTCTTCTCCGGGATCGGGCTGTTCACCGGGATGGTCTGGGGCGAGGCCGTGTGGGGCCGGGCGTGGGACTGGGGTGACACCAGGCTGGCGACCACTGCGGTCATGTTCTTCGTCTATCTCGGCTACCTCGCCCTGCGCAAGGCCACGGTCGATCCCATCACCCGAGCCAGGCGCTCGTCGATCCTGGGGGTGATCGCAGTCGTCCAGATCCCGTTGGTCTACTTCTCGGTCAACCTGTTCCGGACCCTTCATCAGACCCAGTCGATCAGGCCCGACGGGTCGACGATGCCCGACGAGATGCTCATGGCCATGGGGATCAACGTCGTGGCCTTCACCGTGCTCTACCTCGCCCTCCTGGCGGCGAGGATCGAGGTAGCCGCTGCCGAAGAGGCCACTGCTGCCGACACGCGGCTTGCAGGCGACGGTGTGTCTCCGCCCCGCCTCAGCGAGGTTGAAGATGTCTGATCTCGCCGTCGTGATCGTGACCTTCGCCGTTTGCTATGCCGTCGTGCTCGGGTACGCGCTCTGGCTCCATTTCCGCCGGCGCCGCCTCGGGGGCTGAGATGGCGCACCGCCGATTCGTCTTGTTCGGGGTCGCCGGGGTGATCGCCCTGGTCATCGGGCTGACACTCACCAGCCTGGGTGACAATCTGACCTATTACCTCTACCCCACGGAGGCGATCGATCAACGCGCTGACTTCCCCGACGGCGAGCGTTTCCGCCTCGCCGGCACGGTCGTGGATGGTTCGCTGAACGAGAGCGAGGGCAACGTGACCTTCGAAGTGACCGACGGTGGAGCGACGATCCCGGTCACCCTCGACGGACCGCCACCGTCATTGTTCGACGAAGACGTCCCGGTGCTGCTCGAAGGCTCATGGGCAGGTGACCGGTTCATCGCCAACGAGGCGCTCATCAAACACGATGAGAACTACGAGACCCCCGAAGAGGGCGGGGCCTACGACAACGAATGATGCTGGCCCTCTTCGGCACGGCTGGTGTGATCGCAGCTCTGACTGGAGGCGGAATGCTGGTGGTCAGGGGCATCAGGGTCGGGCGCGGTGGGGTTTCCGACCTGGTATCGCCGGCGCGTCTGCTCGGTCTGGGGGCCATAG
>Ga0299907_10003370_pt1 | contig 10201 bp, 5 predicted proteins | sample RVTome_16_FD_198680 | JGI IMG/M metagenome (GOLD analysis project Ga0299907, IMG submission 198680) | Soil microbial communities from uranium-contaminated site in the Upper Colorado River Basin, Wyoming, United States - RVT152D67 (version 2) ... | reverse complement strand
TCGCGAGCGACTTGTAGTACTCCTCGACCTTCTTGCGGAACTCCTCCGGGACGTTGTCGCTGCCGGACAGGAACACCTCGTTCCCCGTCAACTCGGACTTGCGCCGCAGGTTGTACTCGAAGCGCTTCAGCCCCTCGGTGACGAACGTCTGCAGGCGCTCGAGCTCGGAGACGTTCTGATAGACGCGGTCGTCGTCCAGTGCCTTGAGCCCTTTCAGGATCGCGTCGAGCTCCTTCGGATCGATCTTCTGCCCCTGCACCAGCCGGCGAAGCTGCTGCGCCTCGTTCGTCCACTGGCGGACTTCGTTGCGGAACTGACGGACGTCGTCGGAGGTGTAGCGTCCAGGGCGGCGGGAGCCGGTGCCGCCGTCTTCACGGAACCGCCCCGTCGTGTCGCCGTCGCCGCCGCGGCCTTCATTGGTCTGCGCACCGTCGCCCCTCGACTCCGCTCGGGGCGACCCTGAGCTTGTCGAAGGGTCGTTGCGGCCACCCTGACCGCCCTGTTGGCCTTGCTGGCCCTGTTGGCCTTGCTGCCCCTGTTGACCCTGCTGCCCCTGTTGACCCTGCTGCCCCTGTTGGCCCTGCTGCCCCTGTTCGCTCTGGGCGCGCTGGTCGGCGCGCTCGCGCATCCGCTGGTCGAGCGACTCCATCCCTCGCGCGAGATTTCGCGCGCGATCGAGCGCCTCGTTCGCCGGATCCGGACGGCCGAGCGCGGAGGCCGCCTGCGACAGCTTGTCCGTCAGCTTCTGCAGATTTTCGGTGACCTCGGAGTCGAACGTCTGCGCTTCCGCGGTCGCGCCCTGCTGCAGCATCGAGTTCGAATACCTGATCTTGTCGCGCATGCGGGTGTCGCGAATCGAATTGGCGGCCTCCTCGACCTTGCGTGAGGCCTGCCGCTCGTCGCGGCGAATCTCCGCGGCGGTGCGATCGAGCTGTTTCTCGAACTCCCCGATGCGTGACTCGAGGTCGCGCTTCCGTTCGGACAGCTGCTGGATCTGCTCCTTGCGTCGATCGCCGGTGGGGTCGACGTTTCGCACTTCATCGGCGATCTGCTGCTGGTCCTTCGAAAGCTCCTGCGACCGCCGCAGCGCGTCGCGGACGTCGCGCTCGGCGCGCCCCGACTGCGTCTGCTGGAGTTGACGCTGCGCCTCCCGCAGCTTGTCGAGCGCTTCGGACGCCTGCGCGCCGGACGCCTGCTGGCCGCTGGCCGCCGCGCGCCGCATCGCGTCGGCCGACTGGCGCAGCTGCCTCGCGGCCTGCTGCAGATCCGATCGGTTCTGCTCGCGGGACAACTGTTCGAGCCGCCGCGCCGCTTCCTCGACCTGGTCGGCGAGCGCGCGCTGCTGATCGCCCTGGCCGCCGCCGCTCTGTTGCTGCCCGAGCGCGGCACGCCGCCGCTGGCGTTCGGCTTCCTGCTCCTGACGGCGCGCCAGCTCCTTCAGCTTCTCGGCGAGCTCGTCGACCTGCTGATCGCCCTGCTGCTGGCTCGCCTGCTGCCGCGTCTCGTACTGGTTCGCCATCCGATCGAGCTCCATCTCGAACAGATCGGCGAGGTCCTGCGCCATCGAGCTTTGTCCGCCGCCACCGCCGCCGCCACCCTGCTGGCGGCCCATCTGCACCTGCAGCTCGTATTCCTCTTCCGCCTTCTGCAGGAACTGCAGCGCCTTCTGCTCGGGCGGCAGCGCCCCCTCCGGCTTGATCGCCTGCAGCTGCCCTTCCGCATCCTTCATCGCGGCCGCCGCCTGCGGCAGGAGCTCCGCGACCTTCTTGAACCGCGGATCCTGCTCGATGAGCCGGCTGTTCATCCGGGTCAGCAGGCCGTCGACCTGCTCGCGCAACCGCGCCTGCGAGAGGCCGACGACGATGGAGTTTTCGCGAAGCTTGTCGGCCGTGAGCTTCTTGCGATCGCGCTGGATGTTGAAGGTCGCCGCGATGATCCGTCGCTGCTGATCCGACAGCGCACCGACTTCGCCGCCGCCTCCGCCACCACCACCGCCGCCGCCCGCGTCCGACTGCGCGCGCCTGAACTCCTTGCTCAGCGGGCGCACGCGCAGGAAGTAGATGTCGCTCGTCGTCTGCTTCTGGCCGGCCAGCGCGTCGTTGTCCGCCGCGCGCGCGTAGTACGAGACGAAGTCGCCAGGCTCCACGTTCAGCTCCTCGAGGTAGAACGTGTGCCCGGCTGTCACCTCCGACAAACGCGTCTTGCCGTCGAAGAGGCGGACCGTTTTCTCGGCGCCGCCGTTGACCGAGTACACGAGGTCGAGGTCGCGGACGCCGAAATCGTCCTCGGCGCGCGCTTCGACGAACACCTCCTCGATCGGCGACGCCGTCGTATCGCGGCCCGGCTTCGAGATGGAGACCGTGGGCGCCAGGTCCGTCAGGACATCGATCGTGTATTTCGGCGACCCCGACACCCGATCGCCGTTCGGCGCGTCGAGCTCCACGTGGTAGAACCCGTCGCGCTCCACCTTGAACCTCGTCGTCAGCGCGCCGTCGGTCGCCGCCGTCAGGGCTGCCGTCCTCTTGTCATCCAGCACAATCTGGCCGCCGGTGGAAGCCATCGTCGGCACGACCTTCACGCGCACCTCGGTGCCACGCAGGACGGCAATGTCTCCGCCGTCCTCGACCTTCTGCGGCGCCAGGCCGGTGTAGGCCGGGAAATGGAACTCGAGCTCGAGCTTGTCGACGTACGGCAGCTCGACCACCTCGAGCCTGAACACCGGCGAGCGCACACCCGACGCTTCGACGAAGTAGTCGACCGGCCCAGCGAGATCGAACAGGATGCCCTCGAATTTCCCGTCGTCGCCGCGCACGAGCGGCAGCCGTTCGAACGCGGCCTCGGGCGTCTTTCGCACCATCAGCGACGCGCGGTCGGCATCGAAGCCGGCGAGGTTGGCGATGACCGTCTGGTCCACGCCGCGCGGCACCCTCGCGTTGCCGGGCGTCACGTCGATCCGGTAGGGCACCGCGGCTTCGACGCTCTGCGAGACGGCGACGAGCGCCGACAGCGCGTGACGCAGGTACGCGGGGCCGAAGGTGAAGATGGCGCCGGCGACGAGGGTGACGGCGGCCAGCGTCGCCGCGTACTGCCGCAGCGGCGTCCGCTCGACGCGTTTGCCTTCGTCGATAGTCCGGCACTTCTCTATGGCCGATTCCACGAGCCGGCGGACCAGAACGCTGGCGGCGCCCGATCCTTCGGCAGCCCGGCTCGCCTCGACCGCGCTGATGATCTCCGCCTGCAGCGACGGCTCATGCTCCTCGAGATACATCGCGACCTGCTCGTCCGACACGCGGCGCACGAGCGGCCGGATGAGCAGGAATACCGTCAGGCCCAGGAAGGCGACCACCGTCACGACGCGGAACGTGACAATGGATCCCGCACTGAAGCGCGCAGCCTCCAGCGCGAAGGCGCCGGCCAGGAGCACCAGCAGCCCGAGGCCGAGGACCCCGACGGCGCCCCGGAGCGCCAGCTTCATGCGCCAGCGCCGGCGAACCTGCCGGATGACTGCGATCAGATCGGAGTGCATGTTGTGTCCCTTGTGTCCTGTCCCTTCCGCCCGATGACGGAAGTTCACCCCCGCAACGTGAACCTGTTCGCCAACACCGTCTCGGCGCCGAGCAGGATCAGCCCGGCAAAGAGCAGGTTCCACCAGATCTTCTGCGCCCGCTCCTGGGCTTCGGCCGTCGGCGCGCCGCCGAGCGCGTCCGCCGACGCCGCACCCGCATGCCCCGTCGCCGCGGCGACGACTTCCTGCGGATCCATCGGCGTCAGATCGGACTCCGCCAGGTCCACATTGCTGGCCACCGTCAGCGGCGCCTCCGTTTCGCGCCCCTGCGGACGGATCTCATAGAACCCCTGTTCGTCGAGCGCGAGGACGTCGGCTCCTTCATCATCCAGTGTGAGCCGCTGGCCCGCTGGCGTCAACGCCACCCGGCCCACCCGCGGCTCGCCCGGATGCGCCGCCTCGAAGACGTCGCCGACCGTCGACCACGGCGGGCGCTCTTCGTACGCCGTCAGATGCCGAACGGCGCGGTGGACGAACGGCAGGAACACCGGCTTGAGCGCGAGGTCGTTCCACTGCACGTCGAACGACGAGGTCCACATCAGCACGCGGCCGTGGCCCACCCGCCGCTCGAGGAGCGCCGGCGCGCCGTCGTCGAACCTCGCGAGTGTCCTGGCGTCCTTCGCCACGGTGACCGCTCGATAGCCGTAGAAGCGCGCGCTCGAAAAGTCGCCGCTCCGCGGCGCGCGGAACGGCTCGAACACGCTATGCCCATATTCGAGTGCACCGAGCCGGGCGGCACTTCCCCGCGTGCGATCGACCGCGGTGCCGGGCTGCGCGGGGAGGATATCGGTGGTGCCGGGCCATGCCGCGCGGCCACCGGTCACGACAAGGAGACCGCCGCCGCGCTCCACGAAGCGCGCGAGCCTGTCGGCAAGCGGCGTCGACACCGGGACGTCGTTCAGCACGACGACCGCCGTCGTCGCGAGGTCGTCGGTCGACAGGCTCTCGCCCGCCTTGAGCGAGACGTCGACGGGAGGGGCGTCGGCGAGCGACATCGCCCGTGACAAATACAGGCTGCTGCCGGCGCCGCCCCCGCGTTCGGCGATGATCAGCTTCAGGGGCCGCTTCGGCGCGACGACGAAGTGGAACGCGTTGTCGTTGACGAGTGCGTCAGCGGCAATCCGAACCGTGCCGCGCGTGTCGCGCCCTTCCGGGGTAAACGGCGCGAAGGTGACGGACGCCGACCCGTTCGCATCGACCTTGATACGCTGCGTCTGCTGCGCGCGGCCGCCGACTTCCAGCGTGACGTCGAGGCCGGTCACCGGCTGGCCGCCGCGGTTGATGACGCCGGCCGTGACGGCGACCCGCTCCTGACCGGAGAACGCAGACCGCTGCAGCGATACCGGTGTGATGGCGACGTTTGCCGTGTCCCCACCGCCGACCGACACCGGCGTGACGATCGCGCCATCGGGAAGACGCACGCCGTCGGCCCCCTGCCACCCGGTCTTCTGAAAATCGCTGATGAGAACCGCTTCACGCCGCGGAAGCGCCGACTCGCTGAGGATGCTGCCGGCGAGTTTCAGCGCCGGGCCATATCTCGTGGCTCCGGCGCCGGCCTTGCCCGTCGCCAGCGCGGCCATCAGCCGATCGCGATCCCCCGTCGAGCGAAGCGCGACTTCCGCCCCCGTGGCGAAGAACACAATCGACGCCCGGTCTGACGGCCCGAGCGAGGTGACCGCGTTGCGCGCCGCGTCGACGGACCTCGCCCACCGATCGCCGTACGCCATGCTGTAGGAGCGATCGAGGAGGACGATTACTTCGCGCGCGCCGCCGGACGCGGCAGCCGCGATGTCCGCACGGTTGAAGAACGGGCGGGCGAACGCCATCACGATCAACGCCAGCGCCGCGAGACGCAGCAACAGCAGCGGCCAGTGACGGACGTGCCGCCGCCGGACCGACTGATACGGAATCCGCCGGAGGAACATCAGCGACGGGAATTCGACGACGTGCTTCCGCTCGCGCTGAATGAGGTGAATGATCACCGGCACGGCCAGGCCGGCGAGCCCGAGCAGGAACAACGGCGTCAGGAACGACATCAGCGAACCCTTCCCAGCCGCTCGCGCGTCGTCAGATAGCTGAAGAGCGCGTGATCCAGTGGCGATGACGTCTTCACCAGCGTGTAGTCGATGCGGTTGGCGGAGAACCGCTCCTGCAGCGCCGCGATGTGCGCCTGGATCATCTCGCGGTACTGATCGCCGAGCGCCTCCGGGACGACGGGAATCTGCTCGCCGCTCTCGAGATCCTCGAAGCTCGACGCGTCATCGAACGTGAAGTCGACCTCCGCGGGATCGAGCACGTGAAAGACGATGATGTCGTTCCCGCGGAAGCGCAGCGGGCCGACCGCGTCGATCACGGCATCGGGCTCGTCGTACAGGTCCGAGATCAGCACGAGGATGCCGCGGCGGCCGAAGTGCTCCGCGACCTTGTGCAGCGGCGCGCGCAGGCTGCCCGGCTGCGAGGGCTTCAGCCGATCGAGCACGTGAAGCACGACGTCCATGTGCTTGGCAGACGGCGGCACGTGCTCCACGATGTCCGAGTCGAAGGCGACGAGCCCGACCCGGTCGCGCTGGCGGTGCACGAGGTACGTCAGGCAGCCGGCGAGCATGCGCGCGTAATCGAGCTTGGTGATGCCGGCGCTCCCGAAGCCCATCGACTTCGACACGTCCAGCAGCACCGCGAAGTTGGCGTTCGAGTCCGCTTCGTACTCCTTGATGTAGTAGCGATCGGTGCGGGCATAGAGGCGCCAGTCGACGCGCCGGATGTCATCCCCGGGCACGTAGCCGCGATGCTCCGCAAAGTCCACCGACGCCCCGAAATACGGCGACCGGTGGAGGCCGTTGATGAAGCCGTCCACGACCGATCGCGCGAGCAGCTCCAGATTGCCGATGCGCGCGAGCACGCGCGGATCGACAAACCGGGCGCCGGGGATTGCGGAAGTACCAATCATGTCATTCGTCTCGCAGGGCAGGCACCTACATGCCCGAACGCGGCACCGGGACGGCTTCCAGCAGCCGATCGACCAGCGCATCGCTCGTGATTCCCTCCGACTGCGCGTGGAAGTTCGTCAGGACGCGGTGACGCAGGACCGGGTGCGCCAACGCGCGGATATCGTCGAAGCTCACATGATACCGCCCGGCCGTGAGCGCACGCGCCTTCGCGCCGAGCACGAGATACTGCGCCGCGCGGACGCTGGCGCCGAAGGCCGCCCACTTCTTCACCTGATCCGGCGCCGTGGCGGATTTCGGACGGCTCGCCCGAGCGAGGCTGAGCGCGTAGCGCATCACGGGCTCCGCCACCGGCACCCGGCGCACCAGTCGCTGGAACGCCACCAGATCCGCGCCGCTCACCGGCCGCTCGAACTGCGGATCCTGCAACGCCGTCGTCGTCCGCACGACTTCGAACTCCTCTTCTTCGGGCGGGTGATCGATGACGATGTGGAACATGAAGCGATCGAGCTGCGCTTCGGGAAGCGGATACGTGCCCTCGAGCTCGATCGGGTTCTGCGTGGCGAACACGTAGAACGGCTCTTCGAGCTTGTAGGTGCGTCCCTGAATGGTGACGCGATGTTCCTGCATCGCCTCGAGCAGCGCGGACTGCGTCTTCGGCGGCGTGCGGTTGATCTCGTCGGCCAGCAGGATGTTGCAGAAGATCGGTCCGGGCGCGAACACCATCTGCCGGCGTCCGGTCGACGAATCTTCCTGGATGATGTCGGTGCCAGTGATGTCGGAGGGCATCAGGTCCGGCGTGAACTGGATGCGCGCGAACTTCAGATCGAGGACGCGCGCGAGCGTGTGGATCAACAAGGTCTTCGCAAGGCCCGGGACGCCCACAATGAGGCTGTTGCCGCCGACGAAGAGCGTGATGAGCGCCAGGTTGACAGTGTCCTCCTGCCCGATGATGATCTTCCGCAGCTCTGTCGAGATTCGCTCACGGCCGGTCTTCATCCGGTCCGCCAACGCCACATCGTCTGCCGAATCGAGGTCGATGACCTCCGCCAGTTGTCGATCCAACGCGCCCCCTTGTGTTGCCGGAGTCTGAAGACCCCGGCCTACGACCGCGCCATGTTCCGTAGGGCGGGGTCTTCAGACCCCGCCGTCTAGTGCGTCAATCCGTAAATGAAATAGTTCACACCGTACTTGTACGCTTCATTGGTCAGGTCCACCGGATCCATGCCCGTGTCCGAAAACTCCCAGTACTCTCCCAGATCGTTGTCACGGTTCGCGATCGCGATAAGCCGGCGCTTCGGATCGTTGTTCTCGAACATGCCGAAGTACGTCGGCATCCGGCCACTCATGGTCACGTTGTACGACGTCAGCATCGCCAGGTCCTTGATCTCGAAGAACGAATTGAAAATCGGATGCGTCCGGTCGAGCTGCACCCAGCGTCCCTCGGGCAGCGCACGGCGCATCTGGTCCTCGAGGTTGTACCAGTCGGCGCCGCGGAAGTCATCGAAGATGATGAAGCCGCCCTTGCGCAGGTAATCGCGGAGCCCCTTCGCCTCGTCATCGCTCATCGACCATCCGCCCGGCTCCGACAGGTAGGCGATGGGATAACTGAAGAGCTCCGAATCGTCGAGCGACAGGACGTTGGAGCCGTCTACGCGCGGCGTCAGCGCGGTCAGCTCCTTCAGGATCTTCATCATGTGTATGTCAGCCGTGGGGTAGTCGTGCGCCCATCCCGGCTCGCGGCCGCCGCGCCGCCCGAATCCGCTCAATCCGCTGTTGTATCGAAGCCGCACGAATACCAGCCGTCCGTCGTACTCCGTGTTGCCGTATGTCTGAAACGCCGGCCGCCTCTGCATCCCGAAGAACCCGTCCTGCTCCGCCTCCGCAGCTTCGCTGCTTCGGCGAGACGCGGCCGCGGCCGCGGCTGCGGCTGCGGCTGCGACCGTCATTGCCATCAGAAGCGCACAGAGGACGCGCGTCACTTCTTTCCCTCGATGGCGCGGATCTCCTGCGTCTTCAACGCGAGATCCGTCAGCAGCTTCTCGAGCTCGGTCGCATAGCGCGCCGCGTCCATCCCGCTCTTCAACAGCTTCAACGATTCCACGCGGCGCTCCAGCGCGCGGCGATCGACATACAGCTGGCGGAGCGTCGGGTCATCCGGGAGCGGCACCGCGTCGGCCGCCGAGCCGAGCGCGACAATGGAGGCGACGCGGCCGTCCGACGCTTCGACGGCCGGCTCGTGCGTCCCCTTGCCATCGCCGCTGTCGTCGAGCATCGCGTGCTCGGTCAGCATGATTCCCTCGCGCTGATACGCCGACGCCACGTCCCGCTTCGCGGCGTTGAACGCCTCGAGGACCGACACGCGCCCGTTCTTGTCCGTATCCGCCGCTTCGTTCGTCAGCGCGTCGATGAAGAATCCGCCGAAGAGCGTCGAATACTGCTCCGCGCCGCTGCGCGTCGCCGTCACGATCGTGCGACCGGATCCGGCGAGCGCCTCCAGAAACGGTCCGCTCGCGCTCGCCGTGTTGACGAACACCACCTGTTTTGCCGCCAACCGCTTCAGGAGCGGCGCAAACTCCGCAGCCGTCATGTCCGGCCCCACGAGATTGAACTTCGCCACGCCTCCGCTGAAGCTGCCGTGCCCGATCAGCACGACCATGACGATGTCGTCTGCCGTCGCCTGCTTCGCGAGCCGCTCGAACGCGAGCTGGACGTCCTGGCGCGTCGACTTGCCTGTCGCCCCCTTCGCCTCGGCATCCGCGTTGAGGTAGATGATCCGATCCTGCGCGATCCCGAACCGGCCCGACGCCGTCTCGACGAGCGTGTCCGCCCACTTCCGAAACAGCTCGCCGTGCTCCGGCTCCCCGGCCAGACCCACAATCACGGCGAGGTGCGCGTTCTCCGCGGACGCGGGGGCCGCGGCCAGTACGACGAGCGCGACGAGAACACCACACGTGTAGGCCCACCCTTTCAGGGTGGGCGTGCTGGAATCAGCAACCGTGCTCGCTCGAGCACACCCGCCCTGAAGGGCGGGCCTGCACGTGATCATGCCAACCCCATCGCCCGCCGGTATCCCCATTCCGTGCACACGAGGCCGACGAGCAGCATCAGCACGATCGGCATGTGCCAGAGCTCGCGCTCTTCGATCGTCGTGACGCCGCGCCCCGTGTATCGCAGGTCCTCGGGCAGCGCCGCGGCGCTCTCCGGCGAGTAGAACCGGCCGCCGGTTTCCGCCGCGATCCGCTGCATCCGCGCGGCGTGCATGGTCGCGTCGAAATACTCCGCGTCGCCCGGCGCCGAACGCACCTGCGTGAGATTCGAGCCGATCGACTTCCCTGCGCGGTCGGCCTCGACGCGCGCCTTGTACATGCCCTGTTCGGCGGCCTGGAACGTCACCCGGTATTCGCCGTCGCGCTCGCCGGTCCACTCCATCGGCAGATCGAGCACGTCTCCCTTCGGCGTCGTCACGCGCGCGACCACGTGCGCGTCGTTCAGTTCGACGAACGCGGGATCGACGACCTCCGCGACGACGGTGACCGGATCGCCGGGCTCCACGCGATCGGCCGTCGTGTGTGCCTCGACATGTTCCGGGACGCCGTCGACGAGCCACCGCAGCAGCTGACGCCAGTAGTTCTCGTGCGTCTGATCCTCGACGGAGATGCTCGCGTGCATCTGCCACTGCCACGAGTCC
>Ga0299907_10003369_pt1 | contig 10202 bp, 11 predicted proteins | sample RVTome_16_FD_198680 | JGI IMG/M metagenome (GOLD analysis project Ga0299907, IMG submission 198680) | Soil microbial communities from uranium-contaminated site in the Upper Colorado River Basin, Wyoming, United States - RVT152D67 (version 2) ... | reverse complement strand
ACAAGCCCGAGCTGGTCAACGAGCAGCCGTACGGCGACGGATGGCTCATCGCGATCGACCCGTCGGACCCGGCCGAGCTCGACGGGCTGCTCGACGCCGCCGCCTACACCGAGCACGTCTCGGGCCCCTGACCCGCCGGCATCCCTCGACCCTCGACCCATGCTGCAGCCGAGGTCGAGGGTGATGCGCGACGCGGGTCGAGGGTTGGACCAACGCTCGGTTGACCCTCCTCACGCGCTGCGATAACGTCCACGACGCGTCGAGGGTCGAAGGTTCGCCTGAGTGTGGAACGTCGACCCCACGTCCGGCAAGAGGGGAACCAGACGGTGTTCTGTACGCGTTGTGGACATCCCAACCGTGACGATGCGCGTTTCTGCGCGGAGTGCGGAGCTCCCCTTCAGGACGACTCCACGGTCACCCTCACCCCGCTCGAACCCGAGGATGAGGATGCTGCCGAGTTCCCCTTCCCGGAGGATGAGCTCGAGCCCGGCCAAGCGCTCCTTCAGGTCAAGCGTGGCCCCAACGCCGGGTCGACGTTCCTTCTCGAGACCGACGCGACGACGGTCGGCCGGAGCACCGACAGCGGGGTGTTCCTCGACGACATCACGGTGTCCCGATCCCACGCCACGTTCGAGCGCCGAGACGGCGAGTGGTTCGTGCGCGACGCCGGCAGCCTCAACGGGACGTACGTGAACGGGGAGCAGGTCGACGAGACCAAGCTGGCGACCGGGGACCAGGTGCAGATCGGGCGGTTCAGGCTGACGTTCTTCCAGGCAGGGGAGTGAGGTGCAGATGGCCGGCACGCGCAACTACCAATCGATCGGTGAGGTCCTCGTGTCCGTGAAGACGGAGTTCCCGGACATCACGATCTCGAAGATCCGTTTCCTCGAGGCCGAGGGCCTGATCGAGCCGGAGCGCACGCCGTCCGGCTACCGCAAGTTCTACAGCCACGACGTCGAGCGGTTGAAGTCGATCCTGCGGATGCAGCGGGACGAGTACCTCCCCCTGAAGGTGATCAAGGAGCGTCTGCTCCATCAGGACGAGGGCGTCGAGGACGGGCTCTCGCCGGACGGTGAGGCCGCCCAGGGCGATGACGTGTCCCCGGTGGAAGAGATCGCAGAGGCCCCCACCGGCCTCCAGATGTCGCTCGAGGAGATGTCGTCGGCGACGGGCATCGATCGCGACAAGATCAAGGAGCTCGAAGCCTTCGGGATCATCTCGACGCACGGGCCGGAAGGCGCTCGGTACTACGACGGCGACGACTTCATCATCCTGTCGATCGTGAAGGACTTCTTCCGGTACGGGATCGAGGCCCGCCATCTCACGATGTACAAGCACTTCGCGGACCGCGAATCCTCGTTCTTCGACCAGATCGTCGCGCCCACGCTCCGTCAGAAGAATCCCGATGCCCGCCGGACCGCGGCGCAGACCCTGGCGAACCTGTCGGCCACGTCTCGGAAGTTCAAGCAGGCTCTCCTCCGCACGAACCTGCGCGACCACCTCCGGAGCGCGTGAGGCGGACGGCCGCCGCGAGCGCGGCCGCCGTCCTGCCGCTGCTGATCCTGCTCGCCCAGGTCCCGGCGCTTCGGGCGCTCGGCCCCGCGACCGAGCCGCCGCCGACGCCGGTCCCTCCGAACGGGTCGCCGTCCCCGTTCCTGTCCCGCCTCTCGGCCCCCGCCGATCCCATCCCCGTCCCGCGGGTCGAGGCGTCGGCGGCGGTGCTGATGGACCTGGGCGCCGGCCAGATCCTCTTCCAACAGGGCCAGAGGGTTGCACTGCCGGTCGCGAGCCTCACCAAGGTCATGACCGCGCTCCTCGTGCTCGAGGCGGAGGAGGGACATCTCGACCGAACCGTCCGCATCGACCCCGGCGCCGTGTTCGATCGCGGGGACTACGGCGGGGGATCGACGCTCGGCCTGCGCCCCGGCGAACGGGTGTCGGTCCGGGGACTGCTTGCCGGGCTGCTGCTGGGCTCCGCGAACGACGCCGCGGAGGCGCTCGCGATCGAGGAGGCCGGGAGCGTCGGCGTCTTCGTCCAGGCGATGAACGACCGCGCGCGGGCCCTGGGCATGTCCGAGACGAGGTTCGCATCCCCACACGGTCTGGACGACCGCGGGCGATCCTCCGCGGCCGATCTCCTGATGCTCCTCGACGAAGCGCGGGAGCATCCCACCTTCCGCAGCCTGGTCGCTCGGAGGTTCACGGTCATCAGGTCGAGCTCGGAGCGTCCTCGGCGGATCCAGAACCGGAACGTCATGTTGTGGCTCTACGCGGGCGCGTCCGGCGTCAAGACCGGCTCGACGGCCGGCGCCGGCTTCTGCCTCCTCGCGACCGCTCGCCGCGGAGGTCGCGAGCTGGCCGTCGTCGTCCTCGGTGGAGGCGACGAGGTCTTCTCGGACGCCGCCGCCCTCCTGAACCACGGGTTCGCGGCGTACGAACGCAGGACCCTGGTGGCGGAGGGGGCGTCGCTCGGGAGCCTGCGCATACGCGGCGGCCAGGTGCCCGTCGTGGCGGGGGAGTCGCTGGAAGCGCTCGTGCGGGTCGCCGAGAGCGCCGAGGTCGAGCGGACCCTGACCACGTCGTCGGATGCCGCCTATCCGCCGCCGAGCGGCTCGCAGGTAGGGACGCTTCGCCTCGCGCTCGGCGGCGAGACCCTGGGGAGGATCCCCGTCCTCGCGGCCGACCTCCCGGCGCCGCGCGAGCCCGGAGGTTCGTGGTGGGGCCGGACCGCCGGCGCGCTCGCCGGCGCCGTCCGGTCGGTGGTTGCCGGCTTCCTCGGGTGAGTCGGCCGAAGAGTCGAGGATGACCCGCTCGGTCACTCCCCAGCTCGGTCGCTCGATGGACGATGGCTTCCCTCGCCACGGCCCGAACGGGTGCTAGGCTCCGAACCCGATGACGGAGCTCGCTCGCGTGCTGTTCGGGCGCGAGGACATCCACCGCCGCGTGGACGAGCTCGGCCGCACGATCACCGGGGACTACGTGGGGCGTGAGCCCGTCCTGATCTCGGTGCTCAAGGGCGGCACGGTGTTCCTCGCAGACCTGATGCGGCGGATCCCCTTGCCGCTGGAGACCCATCTGATGGCCATCAGTCCCTATGGGGGGAGTGAGGAGTCGATGGGGCGGGTCCGGATCCTCCTCGACGTCGAGATCGACCTGACCGACCGCGACGTGCTGCTCGTCGAGGACATCGTCGACACGGGACTCACCCTGTCCTACCTGCTCTCGATCCTTCGGTCACGCCATCCAGCATCGCTCGAGGTCTGCACGCTCCTCGATCGGTCGATCCGGCGGATCGTGCCGCTCAACCCGCGGTACGTGGGGTTCGACTGCCCGGACAGCTTCGTCGTCGGTTACGGGCTCGACTTCGAGCAGCGCTACCGGAACCTGGCCGACATCCTCGAGATCTCGGACATGGCGACGCTGAAGTCGGACCCCGGCGCGCTGCTCGCGCATCTGGCCGTCCCCGCGTGAGTTGCGCTCGGTCGCGGGCCCCTCGTACAGTGCCAGCACGACGATGATCGAGATGCAGCTGGAAGGCGTTCGCGTGGAGCTCCCGACCAACCAGCCGATCGTGTTGCTGCGCGAGCGGGACGGGGAGCGATACCTCCCGATCTGGATCGGGGCTTCCGAAGCCGCGGCGATCGCGCTCTCGCTCCAAGGTGTCCAGACGCCCCGGCCCATGACGCACGACCTCATGAAGAACATCCTGGAGGATCTCTCGGTGGCGGTGCAGAAGATCGTGGTGACCGAACTCCGTGACTCGACGTTCTACGCGACGATCGAACTCCAGCGGAACGGCGATCACTACGAGGTGAGCTCCCGTCCCTCGGATGCGATCGCCCTGGCGGTGCGGCTCGCCGTGCCGATCTTCGCCAGCGAGGACGTGCTCGACGAGGCGTCGATCCTCATCCCCGGCGAGGAGGAGGAGGAGGTCGAGAAGTTCCGGGAGTTCCTCGACAACGTGACGCCGGAGGATTTCAAGCCCGAAGGCACTCCCGAGTGAGGCGGCGGATCGGCGGCGTTCGGTCGTCGATCAGCCGTAGAAGAAGACCGTCACCCAGAGGTAGCCGTCATCGTCGCGGTAGGTGCCGAGCGCCACGCGCCGGAAGCGCTGGTTGAGGATGTTCGCTCGGTGGCCGGGCGACTGCATGAAGGCGTTCTGGATGCTGGCGACCGTGCTTCCCGTGACACCGACGTTCTCGCCCCACGTGTGCCAGTTGACACCCTGGAGGTAGAACGCAGACGGGTTCGCGGTGTGGAAGATGTAGCCCTTGTTCGCCATCGCGATGCTGTGCCGGCGAGCCCGTTTCGACATCTTCCAGTGGATGTCAACCCGGCGGACATCGTTGTTCAGACGGCTGTTGTTCGTGGCCCGGTACATCCGGGCCCGAGGCGTGAGCGTCGCGGCGGAAGCCGAAGGTGCGAGCGAGGTGAGGCCCGTCACGAGCGCAGTGACGAGCGCGATCTTGGTGAGTGAGCTTCGGTTGCGCGTCATCGTGGGTTCCTTCTCGTGCCGTCCCTCGTTCCGGGTAGTACAGCCTCTTCATCGACCGCCGCCGTGAGGAACTTGAGCCTGGGCCGAACGGGGGAGCACCGGCTTCCGTTGACACGTAGTTGCTACGGGCATACGCTGCGACCACACGGTCGTAATTACGGAGTTGTCATGAGCGGGGTCATGTGGTGAGCGACGAAGGGTTCCGGGTTCCCGATGTCTGCCGGATCGTCGGCATCAGCTACCGGCAGCTGGACTATTGGGCCAGGACGGAGCTGGTAACGCCCTCGATCCGCGACGCTCGCGGCTCGGGAACCCAGCGGTTGTATTCGTTCCAGGATCTCGTCTCGCTCAAGGTCATCAAGAAGCTCCTCGACACGGGTGTGTCCCTCCAGCGGGTTCGGAAGGCGGTGGAGCATCTCCGTTCCATGAAACGCCCCACGCACCGGGTGACCCTGATGTCCGACGGCCGGGGTGTCTATGAGGCTCATTCGCCGGAGGCCGTGATCGACCTCCTGCAGAAGGGGCAGGGCGTGTTCGCGATCGCCCTCGACCAGGTATGGAGCGACCTGGAAGGAACCATCTCGAAACGCAGACGGGCGGCCGCAGCGGGGTCGTGAGCGCACGAGCCGAGACCCCGCTGGAGTCTCTGCCCAAGAGCGACACGGTCCGCTTCGCCCACGCTTCCGAGCGCCAGTTCGCGCAGCTCCTCGACTTCTACGGCATCGTCTGGGACTACGAGCCGACGTCCTTCGACATCGAGTGGGACCGGGAGGGGAACGTCGTGCGGCGATTCACGCCGGACTTCTTCCTGCCAGAATTCGACCTCTACATCGAGATCACCACGCTCAATCAGAAGCTCGTGACCAGGAAGAACCGGAAGGTCCGACAGCTCCGGGAGCGATACCCGGAGATCCTGTGCAAGGTCTTCTACCAGCGGGATTACCTCTCGCTCGTCACGAAGTACGGGCTCGAGGACCGCTCCGGCTGAACGGCCGACTGCCCGTACACTGCCCGGCGTGAAGTTCGCTCCGCACACGGAGGACGAGATCGGCGAGATGCTCTCGGCGATCGGTCTCTCGTCCCTCGATTCGCTCTTCGACCAGATCCCCGGATCCGTGCGGCTCGACGGGTCCCTGGGGCTCCCGGACGGCGTCTCCGAGCTGGAAGTCGTCGACGATCTCCGCCTGCTCGCCGGCCGCGATCGTCACCTCGACGATCTCGTGTGCTTCGCGGGAGCGGGCGCCTACGACCACTACGTCCCGGCGGTCGTCTGGGCGCTCGCCTCTCGGTCGGAGTTCTCGACCTCCTACACGCCGTACCAGCCGGAGCTGTCGCAGGGCGTGCTACAGGTGCTCTTCGAGTTCCAGTCGATGGTCTGCGAGCTCACCGGCATGGACGTGTCCAACGCCTCTCTCTACGACGGTGCGACAGCGCTCGTGGAGGCGGTGAACATGGCCAGGAGCGGGGGCCGGACGCGGGTGATGGTCTCCGAAGGAGTGGATCCGAGGCTCGTCGACACGCTCCGGACGTACGGCCGCGGATCCGGGTACGAGCCCGAGGTCTTCGATGCCGAGGGAGGCCGCGGTGGGACGCCGGTCGTGGGGAGGGACGTCGCGGCCGTCGTCGTCCAGCACCCCAACGTGCTCGGGATCCTCGAGCCAGCGTCGGATCTGTTCTCCACGGCTCGGGAGGCCGGCGCGAAGGCGATCCAGGTGTTCGATCCGCTCTCCTTGGGCGTGCTGGCGCCCCCGGGAGAGCTCGGCGCGGACATCGCGGTGGCCGAGGGACAGTCCCTCGGCAACCATCTCGCGTTCGGCGGGCCCTACCTGGGGCTCATCGCCGCGAGGATGGGGGACGTGCGGCGGATGCCGGGCCGGATCGTAGGCGAGACCGTGGATCTGGACGGCGCACCGGGGTACGTACTGACCCTGCAGGCGCGAGAGCAGCACATCCGCAGGGAGAAGGCCAACTCGAACATCTGCACCAATCAGACGTTGATGGCGGTCGCGGCGACGATCTACCTCGGATGGGTGGGTCCCGACGGCCTCGCGGAGGTCGGACGTCTCAGCGCGGCGAAGGCCTCCTACGCGGCGGCACGCCTGACGCAGATCCCCGGCGTGTCGCTCCTCCATCCGCGGGCCCCGTTCTTCAAGGAGTTCGCGCTCCGGGTCCCGGGTCGTGCCGACGAGCTCGTCGAGCGCCTGGTCGAGCGCGGGTACCTGGCCGGAGTGCCGTTCGCCGGGGCCGGTGACGACGTGCTCCTCGTGGCCGTCACGGAACGGAGGACCAGGGAGCAGATCGACGGCCTGGCCGACGCGATGGGGGAGGTGCTCGCGTGAAGGCGGTGGGAGCGCCGATCCGCCGGCAAGGTCCGGGCGACGGCGGCACGATCCTCGATCGCTCCGTGCCCGGGCGCCGGGCCTGGAGCCTGCCTGCCTTGGACGTCCCCGAGGCGCCGGTCTCGGCCGAACATGCCCGCGCCGAGCGTCCGTCGCTGCCCGAGGTCGCGGAGGTGGATCTCGTCCGGCATTACACGGGTCTCGCGCAGATGAACTACGGCTTGGATACGGGCATGTATCCCTTGGGCTCCTGCACGATGAAGTACAACCCGAAGGTCGCCGAGACCGTCGCCGCGTTGCCCGGATTCCAGCGTCTGCACCCGCTGCAGCCGGACTCCACGACGCAGGGGATCCTGGAGGTCCTCTGGCGTCTGGAACGCGCCCTCTGTGAGATCACGGGGATGTCTCGGGCGACGCTGCAGCCGCCCGCGGGTGCGTGCGGGGAGATGACGGGCCTGCTCCTGATGCGGGCGTTCCACGGAGACCGGGACGACCCGAGGCAGCGCGTGATCATCCCCGATTCGGCGCACGGGACGAACCCGGCGAGCGTGCGGCTGGCCGGGTTCGACGCCGTACCGGTGCGCTCGGATGCCCGGGGCCTGGTCGATGTCGGGGCCCTCGCCAAGCTCGTCGACGGATCCGTCGCCGGTCTCATGCTGACGAACCCCAACACGCTCGGGCTCTTCGAGGAGGAGATCGAGCAGATCGCGGAGATCATCCATGGCGTCGGTGGCCTCCTGTACTACGACGGCGCCAACCTGAACGCGATCCTCGGCCGATGTCGGCCCGGTGACATGGGGTTCGACATCGTGCACATCAACACCCACAAGACGTTCGCGACCCCGCACGGAGGAGGAGGGCCGGGTGCGGGACCGGTGGGGGTCAGGGAGGAGCTCGTCGCGTACCTCCCCGGACCGACCGTGGAGCGGAGCGACGACGGTGCGTTCTCCCTCGACCCCGCTGGGGAGCGCTCCATCGGCCGCATGCACGGGTTCCACGGCAACATCGGGATCCTGGTCCGGGCGTACGCCTACGTGTTCCTCCACGGGGCCGACGGGCTGAAGGAGGTGAGCGAGCTCGCCGCCCTGAACGCCAACTACCTCGCCCGCATCGTCGGGGAGGAGTTCCCGCTCGCCCACCCCGACATGCGGCCGATGCACGAGTTCGTGGCTTCGGCCAAGCGTCTCCGGGACGCCACCGGCATCAGGGCCATGGACGTCGCGAAGCGGGTGATCGACCTCGGGTTCCATCCCTCGACCGTCTACTTCCCGCTCGTCGTCGAGGAGGCGATGATGGTCGAGCCCACGGAGACCGAGTCGAAGGCCACCCTGGATGCCTTCGCCGAGGCTCTCCGGCAGGCCGCTCGCGAAGCACGTGAGGCACCCGCGCTCCTCCGTGAGGCACCCGTGACGACCCCGGTGCGTCGCCTCGATGAGGCCCGGGCCGCACGCGCGCTCAAACTGCGCTGGTAGCTCGTCTCCGCTACCTCATCGCGAGTAGCCCCGGCTAGTCATCTTCGACCAGTTCCCTCTCAAGGCCGCCTTCTCGATGCCGATGTTCGGGTGGCAGGGGCGGCCGAGGGAGCCGCCCGTGGCAAGGAGGCGAACCGATGAGACGAGGTCTGGTCAGGACCGCCAAGGTCTTGGGTTTCACCCTCGCCCTCACCGTCGTGCTCAGCGCGGTCGCGCCCAGCGCCCGTGCCACCTGGACACCGCGACGCGACATGCTCGGATGGATGAACACCGCCCGCAGCGTGCGAGGAGCGGTGGTCCTGGATCGGGGATGGCGGCTCCGGGCGATGGCGGACGAGCACAGTCGGCAGATGGCGAACGCCGGGCGGATCTTCCACACAGCTTCCCTGAGCTCCAGACTCACGTTCGTGTCGTGGAGCGTGGCGGGGGAGAACGTGGGAGCTGGCCTCAGCATGCGAAGGCTCTACGAGGCGTTCATGGACAGCCGGGGGCACCGCGCCAACATCCTCGAGCGCCGGTTCCGCCGCGTCGGGATCGGTGTCTACGCCCGTGATGGGTTCCTGTGGGTGACGATGATCTTCGTCGGATGAGGCGCTGATCGTGGCCTGAGAACCAGGGCTAGACGTGGAAGGGGCGGGGTCCGTTCGGACCCCGCCCCGTTCCTTCCGTGCGTCTCGAGGTTTACGCGGCCTCACGCTCCGGCCGGCGCCTGCGGGTCGTCGCGACCACGGTCACGCCGATCCCGAACAGGACGATCGAGATGAGCCCCAGCCGTCCCGCATCCGAACCCGTGAACGGGGTCGGAGGCTCGGGCGGGTTCTCCTCGGCGATGGGTGTCACGGTGGCGTCGTCATCGGCGCTCACCGAGTGGCCGAGGATGTCTTCGCCCTCGACCGTGACCACGTTCGTCACGGGCTCGTCGCCCACCACGAAGTCCTTCGTCAGCGTCACCGACTGCCCGGGCTCGAGGACCTCGATGTCCCCGATGTGCCCCAGGATGTCGTCGTCGACGCTGATGTCGTACAGCGTGGTGTCGCCGGTGTTCGTGACGACGTAGGTGAAGGTCACCGTGGTGCCGATCGGCACCGTGTCCTCGTCGACCGTCTTCACGACGTCGATGGCGGGGTGGATGATGTCCGTGGCGCAGTTGGCCAGGTCATCCACGACCACCCGGCTGCCGACGCCAGAACCCGTCGCCGTCACTTCGTTGACCAGCGGGTCGGGGTCGCTGTCGAGCACCACGTAGTCGAACTCGTGGGACTCGGAAGCACCGACCGCGAGGTCGTCCGCGAAGGACGCCGAGAGGTCCCCGAGCACGGTGTCCATGACGGTCACGCTGTCGAGGTCCTCGTCACCGGTGTTGGTGACCGTGATCGTGTAGGTGACCGTGTCGCCGACGTGAGCCAGCTCGGTGCAGGACTTCTCCACGTCGATGGCCGGGTTCAGGATGTCGGTCTCACAGGACGCCTCGTCGGAGGCCTCCACACCCGAGTCCGCACCGGTGCCCGTCGCGGTCACCGTGTTGGTGATCGGGTCCGGGTCGCCGGCCTGCGGCGTGTAGGAGACGACCGCCGTGGCGACCGCACCGACCGGGAACGGGTTCGAGAAGTCGACGTCGAAGTCGCCCGTGATGTCACCCAGCAGGGTGTCGTCCACGGTGACGCCGACCAACGGCTCGTTGCCCGTGTTCTCGACGGTGATCGTGTACTCGATGTCTTCACCGAACGGAACCGACTCCGGGCAGGACTTGGTGACGTCGATGCCCGGCTCGTGCGTGATGTCGGTCTCGCAGGACGCCTCGTCGGAGGCCTCCACACCCGAGTCCGCACCGGTGCCCGTCGCGGTCACCGTGTTGGTGATCGGGTCGGGGTCGCCGGCCTGCGGCGTGTAGGAGAC
>Ga0299907_10003368_pt1 | contig 10202 bp, 9 predicted proteins | sample RVTome_16_FD_198680 | JGI IMG/M metagenome (GOLD analysis project Ga0299907, IMG submission 198680) | Soil microbial communities from uranium-contaminated site in the Upper Colorado River Basin, Wyoming, United States - RVT152D67 (version 2) ... | reverse complement strand
CCACCAACCCGGAGAACCTGATCACCCTGTGCTGGTACCACCACCAGATCGTCGTCCACCAACGAGGCTTCCAGCCCTACCACCATCCAGACCACGGACGAATCCGATTCAGACGTAAGGTCGGCCGAGCCCCACCCGACTGACTGAGTAGGTTCGCCTCTTCGTGACCATGCGCCGCTTCATCCAATGTGACGTATTCAGCCCGATCCCTACCAAAGGGAATGGATTGGCAGTGATCGTCGAGGCCACCGGTCTTACCGACGACCAGATGCAAGGTTTCGCCGCCTGGACCAACCTGGCCGAAACCACATTCCTCCTCCCCCCCGACGACCCGACCGCCGACTACCGAGCCCGCATCTTCACCCCTTATCAGGAGCTCCCCTTCGCCGGCCATCCCACCCTGGGTAGCTGTGCGGCCTGGCTTCGCACCGGGGGCTCCCCGAAGGCGCCCGGGTTGGTCCGCCAAGAATGTGGCGTCGGGATCGTCGAGATCGACACCACCGGCGAGCTACTCGCCTTCGCTGCTCCCCCGACAATTATCTCCCCCCTTCCATCAGATCGTCTCCACGCCATCGTCGACCACCTCGGTATTTCCGCCCGGGCGGTAGGTCGCGCCACCCGGCTCGACAATGGGCCGGTCTGGCAGGTGCTCGACCTCGGCTCGGCCGAGCACGTGCTCGCCGTCGACTCGGGCCGGGCGCATTGGGAACCGTTGGAATTCGTCGGGTTGCTAGGAGCACAGCCGGAGGGCTCGGACAGTTCCTACGAGGTGCGCATGCTCGCTTCCAACGGTGTCGAAGATCCGATAACAGGATCGCTCAATGCGGCCCTCGCATTCTGGCTACGTGACCAGGGTCAGCTGGACGACGCGCTGGTCATCTCGCAGGGAACCGCCATCGGACGCCATGGACGGGTCCACATCAGGCCCTCCGGTGACCGCATCCTGATCGGTGGCGACACCCACATCCTCATCGAGGGCACGCTCTCGTTGTAGCCCGGATGGCCACCCGCACCGTGCTCGACGAGCGTTTCAACCGCCAGAGCCTCGACCCGCAGGTCTGGTTCCCGTATTACTTGCCGCACTGGAGCTCGCGAGCCGAATCAGCGGCCACTCATCGGATCCAGGATGGCGAGCTCCGACTCAGCATCCCGACCGATCAGTCTCTCTGGTGTTCCGACTTTCACGACGAGCCGCTCCGGGTCTCCGGTGTCCAAACGGGCAGCTTGGCGGGGCCGGTCGGTTCGACCATCGGCCAGCAGCCGTTCAAGGAGGGGCTGAAGGTGAGGGAGGAGCAACCGACCTTCTGGGGCTACACGCCCCGTTTCGGCAAGATCGAGGTCATCATGCGTGCTGAGCTGACGCCGCGCTCGATGTTCGGTTTCTGGATGGCGGGGATCGAGGACCGGCCCGAGCACTCCGGCGAGATCCTGGTCGCCGAGGTCTTCGGGGACACGATCGAGGACAGCTCGGCCGCCGTCGGGATGGGCATCCGTAGTTTTCGCGACCCGAACCTGGCCGGCGACTTCTCCACACCGCGTCTGGAGATCGAAGTGTCCGAGCCCCATACCTACGCGGTCCTCTGGCATCCCGAGTTCGTCGAGATCGTCGTCGACGAGGTGCCGGTGCGGAGTGTCGAGCAATCGCCCAGCTATCCGATGCAGCTCATGATCGGCGTGTTCGACTTCCCGGCTAGGGACCCTTCGGGCGACTGGGCCGATCACGTCCCCGAGCTCGTCGTCTCCTCGGTCAAGGGGTCTCCCCTCTCCTGACCCAGGAGCCAATCAACCGCCACCCAACCCTCGCCATCCCAGATCAACGGATTGATCTCCACCTCTCTCAGGCCGGATCCCGTCATCCCACGGCTGACCAAGCTCACGATCCGGGCCAGCTCGTCGAGGTCGGACTGGGGGGCGCCACGGAACCCGTCCAGCAGCGCCCGGCCCCGAAGACGCTCGATCATCGCGGCCGCCTGGATCTCGTCGACCGGGGCCGGCGCGAAGACGACGTCATCGAGCAATTCGGTGAGCACGCCACCAATGCCGACCGAGATTAGCGGCCCAAACACCGGGTCGACCAGGCCACCGACGATCATCTCCAGCCCCGGGCGATACCGCTCCACCCTCACTCCTCCGACGACATGACCAGCGGCCACAGCCGCGGCGGTCACTTCGTCGATGGCGTGGCTCACAGCTGACGCGTCGCGCAGATCAACCCGGACACCTCCCACCTCGGTCTTGTGGGCCAGGCCACCGGACACGACCTTGACCACGACCGGGTAACCGAGACTCTCGGCGAAGGTGATGGCCTCATCGGCTGTTCGGGCCATCGCACCTTCGACCAGGGGCAGGCCCCATTCTTCGAACCCGCCGTCGATCGGCTGCACCTCCCCGGGAGCAGACCAATTCGCCAGCCGGGCCAGGCCGGCCAGCGCCCGGATCGCAACCCTCGGCTCCTCGGTCACAGGGACACGTGCCTGCCTCAGGACTCCCAGAGCCTCGGCGGCCTGGTCACCGGCCATCCAGAGTTGAAGGATCGGCACCAGTGACTCGAGATCTAGCAAAGCCTCTACTCGCTCAGCCGAGTGTGAAGGTGGATGGGCGGTGGACACCGCCAGCACCATGTCGTACTCCCCCGATCGGGCGAAGCGGTCGACGACCTCGGAGAAGCGCCCCGACCCGCCGATGATCCCGCCCATGTCGAGCGGGTTGTTCGGTGCACCGTGATCGAGGAATTGGTCGAGATGGGACTTCAGCCCCAACCCGGGCACGGGTAGCTCCAACCGTGACCTCTCGGCCAGGTCGGCGAGATGTATGGCGATGCCACCGGAGTGGGTGACTATGGCGACACGGTCACCCGCCGGTATCGCGGCTGAGGCGATCAGCTCCGCCACGTCGTAGGCCTCGGCCGGTGTCTCGGCGACGACGACACCCAGCGACGCGAGCACGCCGTCCAAGACGCTGTCAGGCACCGCCATGGCCCCGGTATGAGTGGTCATCAGCGCCTTGCCCCGCCTCCCAGTCCCGATCCGGCAGGCCACCACCGGCTTGCCCTGCGCCATGGAGGAGCGCACCGCGTCGATGAACGCCTCACCGTCCCGGACTGTCTCGATCAGGGCGAGGACCACTTTCACCTCGTCGAGGGCCGACACGGCCGAGATCGCCTCCCCCAATTTGATGTCGACCTCGTTCCCGGTGGACACCGACACAGCCAGCCCACCGCTACGGGCCGCCGCCAGATTGTGGATATAGCTGCCGGTGCCGCCGCTCTGGGTGACCAGCCCGACAGGCCCGGAGCGGATCTCTCCGGCATTCCGATCGAGACAGGTGAGAAATGATGCAGCCAGCCCGACTGAAGGTCGGATGATCCCGCCGCTGTTGGGCCCGAGCATCCTGGTTTCGGCGGACTGCGCCTGTTCCGCCAGGTCGGCCTGTAGCGTTGCCCCGTCCGACCCGGTCTCGCCGAACCCGCCAGCGAACACGACCAGGCCCCCGGTCCCTCGCGCAGTCATGGCGACCTTCCTGGCCTCCGATGCCGGGATTGCGCACACCACCAGATCGGGTGGCTCGGGTAGGTCGGCGAGTGAAGCGACGACCTTCACCCCCTCAACGGCAGGAAGACCCGGGTTCACCCCCCACACGCCACCTGAGTAGCGCAACTTGCGCAGGTTGGCCAGCACCCGCCCTCCGTGTTTGGCCAAGTCGGCGGAGAGACCGACAATGGCGATCGACTTGGGGTCGAGGAGCCGACCCAGATCGCTCATCGAAGCTGGGGGATCACCTCGGAGGCGAACAGCTCCAGACTGTCGCCCTCCCCCATGTCGTAGAAATAGAGGATGATGTCGGTGCAACCCTCGGCGGCGAACTCACCCATCTCCTGGACCGCCTCTGACACGGTGGCCACAAGATGCTCCTCGGCGAACTCCGCTGGCTCACAACCTCGTCTACGGGCGGCGACACCCAGCTTGCGCGCGAGGTCGGCATCGTCCCGCCCGATCACCGACATTCGATGACAGGTGCGGCCGATTTCGTCAAAGTCACGACCGACCGCGGCACAATGATCCGCCAACACCTTTGACTTGTGACGGAAGTCGTCTATGTCATCGCCATAGTTGGCGAAGTCCCCGTACTGAGCAACGATCCGCAGGGTCCGCTTCTCCCCGCCGCCGGCGATCCAAAGCGGCGGGTGAGGTTTCTGCAGCGGCTTGGGACGGTTGATGGCGCCGTCAACCGAATAGTGCTCGCCGATGAACCGGGCCTCGTCTTTGGTCCACATCCCCAACAGAACCTGGACCGCCTCCTCCAGCATGTCGAGACGCTCCCGATCGGAGGGGTAGCGATAGCCGTAGGCCTCGAACTCCTTCTTCGACCAACCGGCGCCGATCCCGACGTCGAGCCGGCCCCCGGAGATCGCGTCGATGGACGAAGAGATCTTGGCCAGCATCGACGGCGGCCGGTACAAGGCGCACGTGCACATCTGGCCGAGCCGGGCCCGACTGGTGGCCACCGACAGGGCGGCCATCAGAGTCCATGCCTCGAAGGTGCTCTCCTGCTTCACCACCGGATGGGTGTGGAAATGGTCGTAGACCCAGATCGAGTCGTAGTCCGATTCCTCGATCAGCCGGGCGAAGTCGAGGATGTGATCCCATTGCGCTTCGACCGGGATCCCGTCCAGGTCTCCCTTCCATCCCTGTGGCACAAATGTCCCGAAACGCATGTATCTCCTGTCAGCTCTTCGGCCAGATCTTGACCACGCCTTCGTCGGCCAACCTTCGCACTTCGGCCTCGTCAGCACCGAGTCTCTCGGTCAAGACCTCGATCGTGTGTTGACCCAGCATTGGAGCGGTCTCGTTGGGCCTCTCCCAGTCGCTCCACTTGATGGGTGTGGGCGGGAATCGTATGTCACCCAAGGTGGGATGCTTGTACGTCCCGACCATGTCACGGGCCAACACTTGGGGGTCGGTGAAGACCTGGGCCATGTCGTTGACCGGTGCATTGGGGATGTCGTACTCGTCCAGGACGGAAAGCCACTCGGCGTTGCCCCTGGTCCGGAAGACGTCGGCCAGGATTGGCACCAGCTCGTCCCGGTTGGCCACCCTGGCCGTGTTGTTGGCCGTCCGGGGGTCGTCCTTGAGATCGGGCCGGCCGATGGCATCGCACAGGTTTTGCCAGAACTTCTCGTCACGGGCGGCGACGACCACGTATCCGTCGCTCGTCTGGAATGCCTGCCAGGGGACCATGTGGGCGTGAGCTGTGCCCAGTCGGGTCAGCTTCCGCCCCGAGTTGAGATGGTCGACGGCGTCATAGGAGAGCAAGGAGACCAGGGTGTCGAGCATGGCTACATCGGCGTGTTCGCCCTTGCCGTGCAGCTCACGGCCAACGAGGGCGGCGAGCACCGAGATGCAGGAGTAGATACCCCCGGCGATGTCGGCGATCGGGATGCCGACCCGGGCAGGGCCACCGTCGACCGGCCCCGTGATGTCCATATGCCCGCTGTAGGCCTGGACCACCAGGTCGAATGCGGCCTTATCCTTGGCCGGCCCGTATTCCCCGAAGCCGGTCACCGACGACGTGATGATGTCGGGGTTGCGCCGCTTCAGGGTCTCGTGGTCGATGCCAAGACGGGCCATGACGCCAGGTCGGAAGTTGTCGATGACCACGTCGGCGTGTTCGACCAACTCGTAGAACATCTCCAGCCCACGCCGGTCCTTGAGGTCGAGGACGACGCTCTTCTTCCCACGGTTCATGAACAAGTGGATGGCGCTCTCGTCGTGGAGCGGCGCGATGGTGGCGTTTCGGGCGGTGTCCCCGGTCTTCGGCTCGATCTTGATCACCTCGGCGCCAAGGTCGGCCAGGATGACCCCCCCGAAGTTGCCTGCGATCACCTGGCCCAGTTCGAGGATGACGACCCCGGAGAGCATGCCCCCAGTCCTCGAAATGTCAGTCATCGGGCCCCGGTCATCGAGTGGCCCACAGCATCGGCACCACCTGCCCGGTGGCGGCGGACTCGTCCACGGCACGCGAGATGACGAGGACGTCCATGCCCTCGGCCCCGGTGGCCAGAATCGGATCGGGTCGTCCCGTGCCGACACTGTTGATGAAGGCGTGTGTCTCTTCCTGCATCGCCCCGAAATGCTCACCCAAGGCCCAGTCGCCCGGCATGTAGGAGCCGAGCATGGCCACATTCATCGCGGTGTCCGGTGTGTAGGGAGAGGGCACCGGTTTGTGCGAGGCCATGAGCACGTCGCGGTGATCGTCCTTCACGGAGATCACCCCGTCCCGCCCGAACAGCTCGAAATCCATGCTCGCCACGTATGCGGGCCAGAACTCGGGCAGCTCCCAGCTCACCCCGAGATTGGCCACCATCCCGTCCTCGTAGGTGAGGACACACCAGGTGGAATCGAGGGCACCGAACTCGTCATGGATGCGGCCCTTGTTCGAACCTGCGGCGTAGGCGGTGATGGGGAGGGTGCCCCCCAGGTACCAGGTGAGCAGGTCGAAGAGATAGGTCATCGTGTTCACCGACGGTGTCGTGGTCCCGGCACGTGAGATGACCGAGCGGGCCACCGCCTGGGTGAGGTAGATCGTGGCCTTGGCGGATGTGACCTCCCCGACGTATCCCTGGAGCACGTGCTCCTTGATCGCCAGATAACGACGACGGAATCGCTGGGTGAAGCCAGTGTGAATCGACACCCCGTACTCCTCCGCCGCAGCGAGGAGCTTGTGCCCCTCGTCGGCGAGGATGGTGAAGGGCTTCTCGACCAGCACCGCCTTTCCGGCCTGAACCGCGGCCATGGCCGGCTCGAAATGCGAGTCCTCGGTGGAGGCAATGATCACCCCGTCGACCTCGTCACGGGTCACGATCTCGGTGGCATCGGTGGACCAGACATCGGCCTCACAGGAGGCCGCGAGACGTGTGGCTCTGTCCTCGATCACATCGCAGACGGCGAGGAAATCGACCGCCGGGTGACGGTGCGAGATCTCGGCGCGCAAAGTCCCGATCGACCCAGCGCCAACCACTGCCACCCCCACCCCATCGGCGATATACCGGCTCCTCACCATCAGCCCTCCTTGACTGCGCGCGAGGCGGCCTCGGCCCGAGCCAGGATCGCCCTGGCCACCCGGGCCACGGCATAGTCCACCATCTTGCCGTCGACGGCGATCGACGCCTTGCCCTCGGCTTCCGCTTCCTCGAACGCGGCCAGGACCTTCCGCTGGTACTCCACTATCTCGAGCGCTGGGGTGAAGACGTCGTTGATCACCTCGATCTGGGCAGGGTGGATCGCCACCTTGCCCACATACCCCAAGGTCCGGGCCAGCTCACACTCCGTCCGGAGACCGTCGGAGTTGCGGAAATCCATGAACACCGCCTCCATCGGGTAGGGCACGCCTGCGGCACGAGAGCTGAGCAGCACCTGGGAGCGCGCCTGCATCAGGCCGGTGCCCTCGGGCGTCCACTCCGCACCCAGGTCGGCCACCAGATCCCCCTGCTCGCCACCACCGAACATCACACACTCCACTCGCTCGCTCGCCAGCGCCATTTCGTAGGTGAGCCTGACCCCAACAGCCGACTCGATCAGCGGGATCACGGTGATCGAGCCGCGAGCCCGGCCTGAGGTCATCTCCAGCGCGGTCAAGGCCCCGTCGACCTGGCTCAACACTTTGGGGTCCTCGGCCTTGGGGATGATCACGCCTACCGCGGGAGAAGTCCCAGCCGCCACAACGTCGTCCCAGAGCAGGGCGGTCTCGACCGCATTGGTGCGCACGTAGTAGGGAACAGGCGATTCGGGGAGCCGAGCGAGGTTGGCGCGGGCCTCCGGCTTGTTGTCGAGCGACACCGAATCCTCCAGGTCGACGATCACGGCGTCGGTGCCGGAGTGGACCGCTTTGGCCAGCATGTCGAGCCGGTTGCCCGGGGTGAAGAGCATCGATCTGAGCGGGTCCATTCACAACCTCACTTGATCGCCATCGGGTTGAGCGGTGAGCCCACCGCCCGGGTGAAGGGAAGCGGCGGGCCACAGAACATGAACTCGTAGGCCCCATCTGCGGCACAATCCTCGGCCAAGGGGTCGAGGTCGAAGATCTCGCCGAGCCACAGCCCCATGTGGACGATGAAGACGATGTGCAGGGGCTGGGCGACGTCGGGGGTTTCGTTGGGCCGGACCTCGAGGCCCCAGGTGTCGCTGGCGATGGCGGCTATGTCTCGTCCCGCCACCCAGCCCACGCTGTCCAGCCCGAGACCGGGCGCATCTCCCCCGGCGAAATCACCCCAGGCGCCGGCGGCACGGGATGAGGCCATGGCGCCGGTGCGGACGAAGACGAAGTCGCCGGGGCCGACGGTCACACGGGCATGCTCCTCGGCCCGCTCCAACTCGGTGGTGCCGATGGCATGCCCTGGCTCGAGCCAGTCGACTCCGAAGGCGCGGGGGAGATCGAGCAAGACCCCTCGGCCCACCATGCCCTGGGAGGCGTTGGCGACGTCACCTTTCAACGCGCCCTTGCTCGACACCCACTCGGCCCCATAACCGTTGTAGATCGTCCCCTCGAACACGACATGCCCGAAAGCGTCCCACTGTGTGCCCGATTGGAGGGGCATGATGATGATGTCGTCTGTGCCGCGAAAATGCTTGTCGACTCCGCCGTAGAAGTCCCGGATCGATGTCCCGGCGATGGCGTCGGCGCCGTCCCGGATCATGAGGTGGATCGGGTTGAACCGGCCCAGATTTCCGGTCTGTGGTCCGTCTTCGTCGTAGGGGAGGGCCATCGAAATGGTCTTGCCCGCCCTCACCAACCCGGCGGCGGCCATCACCATCTCCGGGGTGACCAGATTCAAAGTCCCCCGCTCGTCATCGACCCCCCATCGGCCCCAATTGCTGTGCCGGGCACCCAGATCCCGCACCGTTTCGATGCTCGCAGTCACTTCCATTCCCATCGCCAGGGGTTTTCTGCAGTATGCACGATATATGATCCGCTGGTTGCACCAACAGAAGGTCATGCCCCCGTGATCGAACACGAGTTCACCGCCGAGCAAGAGATGTTCCGTGCCACCGTCCGCGATTTCTGCGAGAAGGAGATCAGCAGGGAGTACGTGAGGGAGTGCGATCGGGAACGCCGTGCCCCCCGCGATGTCTACGACAAGCTCGCTGCTCAGGGCTGGCTCGGGATCAACACCCCGGAGACGCATGGCGGGGCCGGGGCCGGGGCGGTCGAGGTCGCCATCCTGCTCGAGGAGCTGGGCCGTGCCTTTCTCGATCTTTCGTTCTGGGTGTTTCGCACGGTCACCTGGGGCGGTCTCGCCATTGGCCGAGACGGCACCGCTGAGCAGAAGGCCGAATTGCTGCCAAGGATCGTCTCCGGAGACCTCACGGTTTGCTTCTCCCTGACGGAGCCCGATGCCGGCTCCGACGCTGCCTCGATCTCGCTGTCCGCCGTAGAGGACGGCGACGACTACGTGCTCAACGGTCAGAAGGTGTTCACCTCGGGCTTCAAGGTGAGCGATCTCGACATCGTCGCTGCTCGCACGTCCGCCGATGGTGAGAAGCACGAAGGGATCACCAACTTCATCGTCGACACCACCAGCCCGGGGCTGGAGTGGCAGCCGATCGAGACCCTCGGCCATTGGCCCCTGGGCACGGCGATGGTGTACTTCACCGACGTCCGCGTCCCCAAGACGAGGATGCTCGGGACTCTCGGCCAAGGCTGGCCTGACCTGGGCGTGTACCTCCGCTACGAGCGTCTCTGTCTCTCCGCCGCCCGGACCGGGGCAGCAGCGGCCGCGCTGGTCGATTCGGTGGAGTACGCCAAGGAACGGGAGCAGTTCGGGCAGCCGATCTCCAAGTTCCAGGCCGTGTCGCATCGTCTCGCCGACATGCAGACCATGGTCGAGATCTCTCAGATGCTGGTCTACCGGTATGCCTCACGACTCGATCGCGGTCTCGCCAGCACGAGGGACGCGGCGATCCTCAAGCTCTACGCCTGCGAGGCCTACAAGCAGGTCTCCGACATGGGTCTCCAGGTGCTCGGCGGCTACGGGTACACGATGGAATACGACCTACAGCGCCACTTCCGGGAGTCACGCCTCGGCGTGATCGGCGCCGGCACCTCCGACATCCAGCGCAACATCATCGCCAAGACGATGGGGCTGTGATGGGAGTCATCACCGAGGAGGCCCGCCGATGGGCGGACCGGGACTACCCCCGCTTCGA
>Ga0299907_10003367_pt1 | contig 10203 bp, 11 predicted proteins | sample RVTome_16_FD_198680 | JGI IMG/M metagenome (GOLD analysis project Ga0299907, IMG submission 198680) | Soil microbial communities from uranium-contaminated site in the Upper Colorado River Basin, Wyoming, United States - RVT152D67 (version 2) ... | reverse complement strand
ACCATTCCAGGCCACCACCCCGTTGCGCCCGACCTGCTCGTTGGAGAACCCGGAGAGGAGCAGTGCCACCTCCTGTGCCTCGGGCCGGCCGCCGACGGGGTCGACGATCATCATCCCGTAGAGACCTCGGGCGATGTGCTCGGCCAGCGGGGCTGTATGGCAGTGGTAAGGATGCAGCCCGGCGGGGCCCGCCTCGATCTCGTAGACGGTGTCACCGCCGGGCGGGATCGGCTCCCAGCCGTCCATCTCCGGCCGATGCGCTCCGTGGAAGTGGATCGAGTGGGCATGACCGGTGTGATTCTCGAGGTGGACCCGAAGCATGTCGCCTTCGGTGGCGCGGATGATCGGTCCGGGCACCGTCCCGTTGTACGTCCAGGCCTCCACCAAGACATCGTGGGCGACTTCGATGAGCTTCTCCTCGACGTGGATCTCGATCTCGCGAACGGTGCCCGAAGGCCGGCCATCCGGAGCTGGGGGCACGGTCACGGAGTCGAGCGCCGTAGCGGAGAGACCCAATGGCGGTCCGGCCCCATGGCCGTAGATCGACGCCATGACATCGGCACCCACCGTCATCTGCCCACCGTGACCGCCTGGCGAGTAGACGTCACCGGGGATCGCCGCCGACGCCGGGTCACGGGCGGCGGCTCCGAGCAGTGAGCCGCCGAGCAACGCGGCACCGCCGAGACCGGCCTTCTTCAACAACTCCCGACGGGAGACGGCCCGGTCAGACGGCTCAGCCATGACGCCCTAGACCACGCCCCCGACGACGAGCCCGAGCACCAGGAACAACAGGTAGGCCCCCATGCCCCCAGCGAGCAGCACCCAGCGGTAGGCGGCTGGGATCTGGCTCTTGCCGAAGAGGTAGTACGCGATCACTCCGAGGAAGGGCACGATGAGGATCACCAGGATCCACCCGATCCCGGCTCCCCGGCTCAGGTCGTCCCGTCTCGTGATGATCTCCCACACGGCGATGACCACCCACGCCGCATAGAGCACCAGGGGCAACACATAGGCGTAGAGGCCGATGAACGCCCCGAACGTGGTTCCGAATGTGACTCCCATGATGTTGAGCCCTTTCTGTTGGGTGACTTCGAGTCCCGCAGGCATGTCCGGGACCGTGATGGTTTCGATATCGGGTTGGGCAATGGCGAAGACGTCGACGGCTGGAACGACGGGAGCGTCCGCCCCATCCGGCATCTGCGGCTGAGCCGGCGGATGCGGCATGTCGCCGTAGTAGGTGTCTGGGTCGAGGCCGAGACCCCTCTCGATGACCCGGCCGAACTGTGCGGAAAGGGCTCCGAGTTCCCAGAGTGCGGGGAAACGGAGACCGTCACAGGGCTGTTTGAGCTCGAGGGCCGCAGGCATCGTCCACCCGTGCTCGTTGTCCTCGAAGCAGTTGCCCGACTGACTCGGGCCGGTGAGCACGAGGTCGCCGAGCCCCGAGCCGCGGACGACGTTCTCGCTGACGGTGTTTCCAGAAGGCATCCACACGTTGGCGTCGATGTTGGAGAACACCTGGATCCCGTTGAGGGGGTGGTTGAAGACGAGGTTCTTCGTGGCCAGCGAGTCCACCGTGCCGGCCATGGCGATGCCGATCCCCTGGGTGGCCCATTGCGCCGTCTTGTGGGGGAACTCCCCATATCCGTTGTCGTGGATGACGTTCCCGGCCACCACCACGTTCTCCGCCGGGGGGAGCAGCTCACCGTCGAGGGAGTTGGGAGCAGCCCCGGTCCCGTTGAACCGGAACACGTTGTTGACGATGTAGATGTTGGTGGAGGCGTTCGACCCTGAGTATCCGAGACCGCTGTACTCCCCGATCGAGTCGATGATCACCGCGTCACACGGGTTGCACTGGCCGATGTAGAACGAGGCGTCGGGAGACCCACTGGCGTAGGAGTGCTCGAAGAGGCCGTCGCCGGAGTCGAAGGCGTAGATCCCGTAGTCCCCGTTGTTGATAGCGGTGACATACGACCCCCGGTATCCGCGCACACCGCTCCAGAAGACACCGTTGCGGGTGTGGTTCATCGTGGTCAGGTTCTCCACGACAACTCCGTCGGTGAAGGCCTGTATCCCGTTGGCCCGCTCGAATTCCCCATCGATGATCACTTCATTGCGATCGACACCCCGGATGGTCAGCCCTGGCGTGCGCACATCGACCGCCTCCCGGTAGATGCCACTGTCGACCAGCACCAGGTCGCCGGGGTCGGCGGCGTCGACCGCTGCTTGGATCGTGGGATAGTCGGCGGGCACGGCCCTGGTGTTCCCCGACCACTCCGATGGCGAGTCGGTGGATGTGTCACCCACCGCAGCCGGGGCGGGGTCCCCGGTCGGCGCCCCGGCACAACCGGCCAGGGTCAGGAACCCGAAGACCGCAAAGGCGCCAAGACGCCGGAGCAAGACTCAGCCGTCCCCGACTATGAGTGTCCCTGCCATACCCGAGCCACTGGAGTTGCCGTGATAGGTGCAGAAGAACACGTACTCCCCCGGCTCGTCGTAGGTGAGAAGCGCTTCGTCTCCCTCGAACTGGTCGAGACTGCCGAAGACCGTCTCGGTCGACCACAGACCATCTGCCTCGACGGCATTGTGCGGGTTCGCCCCGGCACCCACCCAGTTGACGGTGCCCCCGACCGGGATCCGGATCTCGGTGTACTCGAACCTGTTGTCGTACATCTCGACCACCACGTCCTGACCTTCGATCGAGCCCCCGCCCTCGTCGGATCCTCCACACGCGGCAAAGACGGCCACGCCCGCCAGAGCGAGCGCAATGAAGCGCTTGTTCACTCCTTCGACCCCCCGAACAGACTCTTGATCCACGCCCAGAGTGAGGAGAAGAAGAGCGTTATCCCACTCACCTCGGCGGCCTTTATGGAGTCGGCCTCCTCCTCGGTCGTGGCCTCGAGCTTGCCTTCGAGACAGGACACGAAGTCGCCGATGAGACGCTTGGACATCTCGTTGATGAGCCCGGTCCTGCCGAACTGGGCGGCAGGTCCGGAGAGGGTCACGTCGGCGTCGATGACGACCTTGCATCCAGCGGGATCTTCGGTGAGGTCGTAGACCACCGACACCTGCCCCCGTGACCCGCCCTTCTTGTCCACACCCTTGCCCTCGATCTTCGCCGACATATTGTCCTCATCCGGGGTGATGACACAGCGTCCTTCGAAGGCGGCCGTCATCGGACCCAGCTTGACGGCGAGGTTCCCTTCGTAGGACCCGTCGTCGTTCTGGGTTTGGAGGGCGGCTCCGGGGAGGCACTGGGCCACTGCGGGGACATCCTGGAAGAAGGCCCAGACGTCGGCAGGCGGCCTTTCCACCACGAATTCCTGTGAGATCTTCATCGTTCTCCTGAGAGGTTCTGAGGGCGGCTGAACGCTAGTGGTTCGAGCCTGACTAACCCAACGATCAATGATGCCGGTTGTCGCCCTCGAGCAATTGCAGGATGTGGGGGACGAGGTCGATGATCGCTTCCATGTTCTCCGTGGCTCCCTTCGGCGATCCCGGGAGGTTCACCACCAGCGAAGCCCCGACGGTGCCCGCCCGGGCCCGGGTCAGCGCAGCCATCGGCGTGGCCTCCAGACCGCGGGCGATCATGGCGTGGACGAGACCCGGCGCGTCCCGCTCCAGCACGGCGGCCGTCGCCTCCGGGGTGACGTCACGCACCCCGAATCCGGTTCCGCCGGTCGTCACCACCAGAGGGGCGGACTCACAGCCAGTGATGATGGCCGCGGTGATCCGGTCGACATCGTCGGGCACGAGGTCGCGGGTCACCTCGTAGCCTCGCTCGCCCAGCATCCGCTCCAATGCCTCGCCCGACCCATCCTCACGAACGCCGGCGGACACCCCGTCGCTGACCGTGATCACGACCGCTCGGGATTGTTGGCCTATCCCCACTGTCTCGGGTCTACGGACACCCCGCCTTGGAGGACGACGAGGTAGAAGATCAGCAGCACGAGCAGGAACGCCACCAATCCCCATGGCCAGGGCATGACACGCTCGTCCTCAGGGCCGACAACCGTCGTCGTCCCTGGCGCCGCGGCGAGCGTGGCGAGGAACATCACTGCCACCAGAGGCAGGGCGGGAAGGACCATGCCCTCGCTGTCGGGGAGGAAGAATGGGATGGCGGCGAAGGCCGAGGCCACCGCTGGTATCAACACTACCCAGAGGGCGAAGATCAGACGTCGCCGCGCCGTGGACACATGACGACGATGCGGGGCATAGGCGAGGAAAGCCGACGCCGCCGCCAGGGCGATGAGCAGCAAGCCGACCGCGCCACCGGCGGCGATCACCATGTCGAGGCCGCCCGGCGTCTCGAAGGTGTCGTAGGCCAGGGCGAGCTGGCTCGAATCGTCGAATGGCAAGAGGACCGCCTGGGTCAGAGCCTGACGAAGCACGTGGAGGAGCATCCAGAGAAGAACCAGCCGGGAGACTCCGTATCCCCGCTGCGTCGGATAGACGAAGAGCGCGAAGAGACCCACGATGAGACAGAGCAAGAAGCCCCCGGCCCATGCCAGGTCGGTCGCTCCCGTGAATTCGATCCGGTTGTTGTACAGGACGGCGTCCCCACCCAGGATCTCGGCGAAGATGCCGTCTCCGAGGTCATCGAGGAACTGAGCGATGACGATGCCCAGGGTCGACGCCAACGCGGAGGCGACAATGAGGGGTGGCCCCACCCGAGCAGCAACGGGCGGCGACGCTGTCGAGGCTTCTGTCGTCACGTGGGGGGATGCTAAACGAGAAATCGTCCGCTCAAAGGGTCTCGGTTACCGTTTCGCCCCGATGAGCCAGGACTACGAGGCGGTCTATCTCCCCGTTGATCGCCCCGGCGTGTACGAATCGACGCCACTGGCCAACGCAGGGTGGTACGAAGAGGGCCAGCATGGAGGGGCCCTCTCGGCCTTGGTCGCAGGTCACGTCGAGGCAGAAGTGCCCACTCTCACCGAGATGCAGGTGAGCCGGATCACGGTCGAGATCTTCCGGGTGGTCCCTTTGATCCCTCTCCGAATCGACACTGAAGTGGTCCGTGAGGGCAAGCGCATCCAGCATGTCCGGGTCTCGGTCTTCGACCAGGACGGGACCCTTTTGTCCATCGCCAACGTGCAGCGTCTCCGTGTCGCCGACCTCGCCCTGCCGGAGAGCGCGGTCCCGCCCGACCTCGCCATTCCCCTGCCCGACGAGATCGACGCCAGGGTCGGCGAGGCCTGGGGTGTCGGACAGCGGGGGAAGCTCATGTTCCATCGTCATGCCATGGAGGTGCGCGAGGTCGAGGGTGGGTTCGAGGAGGAAGGCCCGGGAACGGTGTGGATGCGGCTCACCAAGCCCCTGATCGCAGGACGGGAGACGACGCCCCTGCAACGAGTGGTGGCCACCGCCGACTTCTGCAATGGGGTGTCCCGTGCCCTCGACTACACGACGTGGGTGTTCATGAACCCCGACCTCACGGTTCATGTCGGCAGGTATCCCGAAAGCGAATGGATTGCACTCGCTGCCCGGTCGACCTATGGGCAACTGGGGCGTGGCCTGGCCACGGGGACGTTGTGGGACACCTCGGGTTGGCTGGCCAGGTCCACCCAGAGCCTCTATCTCGACCGGGTCACCTAGCCAGGGCCAGCGTCCCCACCATCCAGACCACGAACAGCCCGATGGCGACGAGGAGAACCGACCCGGTCCGCCGCCAGCTCTGGGCGATCCAGGTGGCGGCGAGGGCGATGAGCAGGGCCAGGACGCCCGACCACCATGTCGGCACCAGACCGGCGGCTGCACTGCCGACGGTGAGAATCGCCACGACGACCAAGAAACCACCGGCGACCAGGGCATAGAGCACCTGGCGTGGGGTGGCGGCGGTGTCGCTCACGCTATTCCCGCCTCCCTGGCAACGGTGGAGTACCAGCCGGCGAGACTGTCGATGGTCTCATGGGCGTTGAGCCCGCTCGGGTTGGGCACCACCCACAGCTGAGCGCGCCCGATGTCGAGAGGCTGACGCCCGAGAGCGGCGGTCCTCTGCCCGAAGGCGTCCCGATATGCGGTCACCCCGGCGACGGCCACCACACGAGGTGCGATCTCCTCCACGAGGCCCACGAGCCGGTCGCCCCCGGCGCGCAACTCTTTCTTGGTCAACTCGGAAGCCCGCACCGTGGCCCTTGCGACGAGGTTGCTGATGCCGATGCCTGCCCGGAGCAGGTCCTTTTTCTGCTCTTCGGTCATCCCGGCGTCGGTCTCGACCGACCAGTCGATGAGCCCGGCAGCACGCAGCGCCGGGTAGAACCGGTTGGACGGATGACAGAAATGGGTCTGGGTCGCCGCGGTCCACAGACCAGGGTTGATTCCCACGAAGAGCAGCCTGCAATCGTCACCGATCAGGTCGGGGACGGTGACCCCGCGGTACGACTCCAGCTGTTCCTTCGTGAAGCCCAGAGCCCTTACTTCTTCTGGCTCTCGTAGTAGGGGTTGTCGCCTGAGGCGTGGTCGGTGACGTCTACCACCTGGCTCAGCTCGGGGATCGACTCGAGGATGATCTTCTCGATCCCCTGCTTGAGGGTCACCTGGGCGAGACCACAGCCCTGGCATCCCCCGAAGAGACGGAGATAAGCGATGGTCCCGTCGATGGAGATCAACTCGGCTCCGCCGCCGTGGGCGGCGATCGCCGGGTTCACCTGGTCCTGGATCACCTGCTGCACCCGGTCTGCGAGCGGCCCGGTGAGGTCGCCTGCGGGGGCCGACATCGTGGGTGGGGCGGGACTGTTCGGGTTGTTCATGGCGAGACCTTGCTCGGTCAACTCCAGAGCAGCGCCGTCGAGCTTCCCCACATCGGCCTTGGGGAAGATCACGGCGAGGTCGTCGTGACGCTCCTCGACCCAGTTCTCCGCCTTGTCCGCTAGGGGCACGAAGGCCAGCTCGTAGGAGAACTGAGGCCCGCGGAATCCGGTCACCTCGATGGAAAGGGCGAACTCGCCCTCTCCGGGCTCACTGTCCCGAAGCTGGCGAATCATGTCCAGGGCGTCCGCTGCGATTGCCAGGACCGTCGAATCAGCCATATATGCAAGGATGGTAGCGGGGCCATCCCCCAATCCCAGATGCCCAAAGCCGTCGTGATCCTCCCCACAAGCACCTATAGGGCCGCCGACTTCGTGAAGGCCGCCGAGTCGCTCGACATCGACCTCGTCGTCGCCTCCGAGGAGCCACCCCCTTTCGACATGGGTGACCGGTACCTCCAGATCGATTGCAGCGACCCGGTCAAAGCGGCCGAGTCGATCGCCGCCCTCGGCGAGACGGTGCCCATCGACGGGGTGGTCGCCGCCGACGACCAGGGGGTCATGGTGGCGGCGCACACGGCTGCTCTGCTCGGTCTACCCGGGAATCGGCCAGAGGCTGCCGCCGCCACCCGCAACAAGTTGGCCATGAGGGAGGCGCTCGCCACTGCCGAGGTGCGACAACCCCGGTTCGCAGCCCTCCGCCCTGACGACTCACCGGCCGACGTGGCCGGCGACATCGGCTTTCCAGTAGTGATCAAGCCGCTGGACCGATCGGCCAGCCAGGGTGTCATCAGGGCCGACGACGAAGCCGGCGCCGAGACCGCGGCCGCACGAGCCCGCGGCATCGTGGGTGAGCAGGCGACCCTTCTCGTCGAGTCCTACCTCCCCGGCGACGAGATAGCCATCGAGGGCATCCTCAGCGACGGCCAACTGACGGTGCTGGCCGTCTTCGACAAGCCGGACACATCAGACGGCCCCCACTTCCCCGAAACCCTGTTCATCACCCCCTCCCGTCAGCCTGAGAACGCACTCGCCGAGGCAGAGAGGACCGCGGGAGCGGCCGTGAGGGCGCTCGGGCTCTCCTCAGGTCCGGTGCACATCGAGTTGCGGCTCGAGGGAGCCCGGGCCGGTGTCGTCGAGGTGGCTGCCCGGTCGATCGGGGGCTTGTGCTCACGCAGCCTCAATTTCGGGCTGATGGGAACGACTCTCGAGTCACTGATCCTGCGCAACGCAATAGGTCGGAGCCGCGACGACATGAGACGACAGCGCGTCGCCAGCGGAGTGCTGATGATCCCGACCCCGGCGTCGGGAATCCTGGCCACCGTTGCCGGGGAGTCCGAGACCAGGGACATCCCGGGGATCACCGGGATCGACTTCACGATCAGACCGGGCGGATCGGTGGTGGCACCACCCGAGGGGGACCGATATCTAGGGTTCGTGTATGCCCGCGCCGGCAGTCCCGAAGAGGTGGAATCGGCCCTTCGCAAAGCGATGTCGACACTTGAAGTTCAACTTGAGGGTTAGGTCTTACCCGCGAATCTGCGCGTAAGACGATTTTGTCATTCACATGGACACGGTTCTGATCTTCGCGGGAGGCGACTCCCCACCGAACACCCTCGCCGGGGAGCTTCCTGAGGCCGATCTGATAATCGCCGCGGACTCGGGCTACGACGTGGCGGTCGCCGCCGGATTCCCCGTCGACGTCCTGGTCGGGGACATGGACTCGATTGCCACCGAGGTCATACCGAGCCACGTGATCGTGGAGCGCCATTCGCCCGACAAGGACGCCACCGACCTCGAGCTCGCCCTGGAGAAAGTGATCGCAGAGCGCCCCGGGCGGGTCGTGGTGGTTGGTGGCGCCGGTGGCCGGTTCGACCACGAACTGGCTACCGCCAGCCTGCTCTGCTCGGCCCGATGGGGACTCGTGGAAGAGATCGACTGGGTCACCGAGCGCGGGTGGTCCCACGTGATCTGGAACCGGCGGATCATCCATGGTGACGTCGGCGCGCTCATCAGCCTGATACCGATGGGCGGCCCCGCGGTAGGTGTGAACACGAAAGGGCTTCGTTGGGATCTGGCCGAGGCCACCTTGAACCCGGGAACCACCTGGGGGGTGTCCAACGAGTTCAGCGGCCCTGTGGCCGACATCCGGCTCGCCGAAGGCTGTCTCCTCGCAGTGATCCCGCGGGATTGACCGGTCGCTAGCCGAGTCCCGCCGGGATCCGGGGGTCGAGTGCGGGGAAGCCGGCGAGGTAGCCCGCGCGCTCCTCATGGAGACGGGCGACCGTGGCCCGATACTCATCACTCCGACCCAAACGCTCGTACAGGAGGCTCGGGCGGAGAAGTTCGGGCTCGTCGACTCCCGGGATCGAACGGGCGACCTGGTAGCCGAAGTCGGGATCGGTCTCCCAATCGATGGTCCCTTCGACGATTGCCTGGACGATGGCCGACGAGACGGGAATGGTCACGTCCTTCGACTCGCCCCCCTCTCCCCCAACCCGGCCGGTGTTGAGGACATAGGCCTCGAGGTCGGGCATCGTCCCCAGCAGTTCGAGCAGCCGGTTTCCCTGTAGTGAGTCGTCGTCGAAGAAGAAGGGGTTGGTTCCGGGGACACGGAGGCTCTTTCCCGCCTCCGCCGCCCCGCCCGCAGATGTCCCCTTGGTCTCCCCGAGCATGAAGTAGGCCGGGATCTGATCCCGACTGAGACGGGCCACCGCCGGGATCACGTGGTCGGAGCGATTGAGTATCAGGAGATATCGGGCCGCGGCCACATCTCGAGGGTCGCGGTGACGGATGTTCGCCAGCGGGAAGGTGCAGCGGCCGTTGGCGGTGTAGCTGGTGTCGAAGAAGTCGACCTTGCCGTCTTCGCTCACCGCCACGTTCTCCAGCCACGCGTCGGGACGGGTGGTGCCGGCGTGGATGGTGGGCTCGTCGTCGGGATCGAGACCGTAGGTCTTGGCGAAACATCCCGCCTCGGTGGTGTGCACCAATCCGTGGGGCATGAGAGCGACGAAGTCGTCCTGGACGGGCAGCGAGCCTGCCTGCTCCCGGAAGGTGGTCGTGGTCTTCCCCGTGCCCGAGAGCCCGATGATCAGCATCGACTCCTCCTCACCGGACCGGGTGGACGTGGCGGGGAAGGTCTTCAGCCCGGCATGACAGGCGAGACCACCCGCGTCGTAGACGAGACGGTTCCACATGCGGAGACCTCCCATCTTCGACTCGCCGAAGTAGTCGGATCCGAAGACGCGGGTCACCCCGTGGTCCAGGTCGACCAGGATCAGCCGGTCGTCGGGCTTGCCAGGCGCCGGCAGGCTCGGTGTGTAGATCACCGTGAATTCCGGGGACCACTCCCCGTCGGCCGGGAAGTAGAGGTGGGTCTGCATCGCCGCGATATTGGGCTGGGAGGCCTCGATGTAGAGCCGGCAGCCGGTGCGAAAGTCCGGGCCCGGGCCGATGT